>WNEV01001283.1_pt1 | contig 9685 bp, 8 predicted proteins | sample 5399861 | NCBI WGS metagenome assembly WNEV01 (sample SAMN13153335, study PRJNA577476) | soil metagenome | isolation source: 40 cm grassland meadow soil 2 days after 3rd rain plot 2 | place: USA:California | collected 2015-11-11 | reverse complement strand
CTGGGCGAGCGCGACCGAGGCGAGCGGAAAGGTGATGTTGTGCATCAGGATGGTGTAGCCGTCGGGCGCCGCCTTGGCGACCGCGTCGGCGCCGATCGAGCCGCCCGCACCGCCGCGGTTCTCGACCACCGCGGGCTGGCCCAGGGTCTCGGACATGCGCTGCGCGACCAGGCGCGCGATGATGTCGGTGGTGCCGCCGGCGGGAAACGGAACGATGATGCGGATGGGCCGCGTCGGGTAGGCTTGCGCGTGCGCCGCCTGCGGCAAGCCGGACGCCGCCAGAACCAGCACTAGGCAGACTCTTGCCGGCTTTCCTATATGCAGCATGGCAAGCCTTTCCACCGCGGCCGCGCGCCCTCGAACGAGTGACGGCGGGCGCCGACCGTCACAGGTTGCGCGGCTTTCTCAGGACGCGCGCCGGGGCCGAGGACGGCGTCGCCCTGCGCGCCCGCGTGAGCGTCGTCCCGCCGATGTTGGTCGACGGAGCCGTCGCCGCGAACGTGGGGAGGTTGTGCGCGCGCACCTGCGTGAACGCCTCGTATCCGGAGGCGAGCTTGATGAGGGTCGGCTCGCTGAAGGCGCTGCCGAAGAAGCTGATCCCGAGGGGCACGCCGAACACCATGCCCGCAGGCACCTGGACGATGGGATAGCCGGGTCCCGCCGCCAGGCCCGAGGTGCCGAAGAGGAAGTGATCCCCGTAGACCAGGTCGGTCGCCCAGGCAGGGTTGTCCGTCGCGCTGACGACCGCGTCGAGGCGGAACTGCTTGATCGCGGCGTCGATGCCGTTCACGCCGGCGTTGTGATCGATGGCGAGCGCCTGGTTGTAGGTGAGGCCTCCGAAGATGGGCTGCGGGTCGTCCGGCCCCCGCTCCAGCGCGGCCGCCAGGTCGAAGATGTCCTGGTTGAAGAACGGCATCTCCCGGCCCTCGTTGGCGTTGTTGAAGTCGATGGCGGTCTGGAGCGTCCCTCCGGCCACCGGCACGCCGACGCGGGTGGCTAAGTACGCGGCGAGGTCGTTCCGGAAGTCGAAGAGCAGGACGAGGAACTCGCCGTCCGCCGAGGCGAAGGTGAACCCCGCGGCGTCGAGGTCGATGACGATGGCGCCGGCGTCGGTCAGCTTCGCGAAGGCGGCCTCGATGGCGTCGGTCACCGGCTGCGGCGTCGGCACGAACGGGTCGAAGCCGTTGAGGCCTACCCGCGTGAGGCCGATCCGGGCGCCCCTGAGGCCGTTCGGGTCCACGAACTGCGTGTAGTCGGTGGGAATGCCGGTCGGGCGCGTCTTCCCCGTGCCTTGCCACCCGAGCGGGACGCCGCCGGTCGCCGCATCGCGGCCGTCGGAGGTGCGGCTCTGAATGACGCTGAGCGTCGCCGCCGCGTCCGCGACGGTCCGCGCGTGGACCCCCACCGTGTCCTGCGTGTGCGAGATGGGCACGACGCCCGCGCGGCTCGTGAGCCCCACGGTCGGCTTCAGCCCGACGACGCCGTTGGCGTTCGCGGGGCAGACGACGCTGCCGTCGGTCTCGGTCCCGAGGGACACCGTGGAGAAGTTGGCCGAGGCGGCGGCGCCCGAGCCGGAGCTCGAGCCGCACGGGTTGCGATCGATGCCATACGGATTGTGCGTCTGCCCGCCGCGGCCCGACCACCCGCTCACCGACTCGAAGGAGCGGAAGTTCGCCCACTCGGACAGGTTCGTCTTGCCGAGGATCACCGCTCCGCCGGCGCGCAGGTTGGCCGCGACGGTGGAGTCGCGCCGGGCCGGCGTCCCAACGAGCGCGAAGGAGCCGGCGGTCGTCTGCATCTTGTCGCCCGTGTCGATGTTGTCCTTGAGGAGGACCGGGATGCCGTGCAGGGGACCGAGGACGATGCCGCGCCGGCGCTTCGCGTCGGCGTCGAGGGCCATGGAGATGGCATCCGGGTTGATCTCGATCACCGAGTTCACTCCCGGTCCACCCTGGTCGAGGTCGAGGATGCGCTGGATGTAGTCTCGGGTGAGCTGCTCCGAGGTGAGCCGGCCCGCGGCCATCTCCGCCTGGAGCTGCGCCACGGTCGCCTCGGCGTGGCGGAACGGCGCGGCGTCGGCAGCCGCCGCCCGGGACGACGCGAGCAATGCGAGAAGGAGGATCCCCGAGATCGACGATCGGTTCATGGTGTGCCTCCGCGGGTCAGTGGTAAATTTCTGGGCAATTTATTCCAACCCCCGCAGCAAGGCAAGTTCTGTCCTGCGCCGCAGCCGCGGCGGCGAGCGCGAAAATCAAACAGACGTTTGCCGGTTTTCCGATATGCAGCGTGGCCAGCCTTTCCCTTCGGGTGAATGAGGAATTCTAGGCCAACTCACTCGATGCGCGCACCGGAGGCCTTGACCACGCGCGCCATCTTCGCGAAATCGGCGCGCAGCAGCGCGTTGAACGCCTCGGGACTGAGCGCCCGCGGCTCGATTCCTTGTTTCGCGAGGCGGTCGAGGATCACCGGGTCCCCGAGCAGGGTTCCGACCGCCGCATTGATCTGCCCCAGGATGGACACCGGGATCCCGGCCGGTCCGAGCAAGCCGAGCCAGGAATCGAACTCATAGCCCGGCACGCCGGCCTCCGCGATGGTCGGCAACTCGGGCAGGAACTTCGAGCGATTCGGCGAAGTCACGCCGAGCATGCGCACGCGCGCGTCATTGACGAAGCCGAGCGCGCCGATGTTGGCCGCGATCACGGCATGGGAGCGGCCCGCCAGGACCTCGTTCACCGCCTCGTTGGTCGCCTTGTACGGCACGTGCACCATGTCGATTCCCGCGAGAGCCGCGAAGTACGCCATCGAAAGATGCGTCGCGCTGCCGCTCCCCGCAGTGGTGTAGTTGAGCTTTCCCGGATTGGCCCTGGCGTACTCCACGAATTCCCCGACTGTTCTCGCGGGCAGCGCGGCGCTCACCATCAGCACGTATTCCACGGTGCCGATGTGCGCAACGCCCGTGAAGTCCCTGATCGGATCGTAGGGCAGCTCCGCGTAGAGCGAGCCGTTGATCGTGTGGCTCGCCGCCGAGAGAATGAGCGTGCGGCCGTCGGGCGCGGCCTTCGCCACCGAGGCGGTGCCGATCGTGCCGCCCGCGCCGGTGCGGTTCTCGACGATCACTTTCTGCCCCAGCGCCGCGCCGAGCTCCGCGCTGATCGCGCGGGCGAGAATGTCCTGCACCCCGCCCGCCCCGAAGGGAACGACGATGCGCGTGACATTGCTCTGCGCGGCCGCCGCGCCCGCGGTGAGCGCGAGGGCCAACGGGATCAAGCTGCGAATCATCAAATTCCGCACCAGTCTCGAATCAGCTCTTCGTAGATCGCAACCGATTGCCGGATGCGTTCCATGCTGCAGTACTCGTCGGTCTGGTGTGCCTGCTGCGGCTCGCCCGGACCGAGGACCACCGTCGGCGCGCCCTTGTATACCTTCAGGAGATTCCCTGCATCGGTGTTGTAGGTCTGGGCGCGCGGCTGCGGCTTCACGCCGAGCGTGCGCCCCGCGATCTCGAACACGCGCTGCACCCAGTCCTCCTCCGGCTCGGTCCACACCGCGTTCATGTCCGAGAACACCTCGAGCTCCGCCTCGTTCCCCAGCAGCGCCTGCAGCTTCGCGCGCAAGGCCGCGTGATCCATCCCCGGCACGGTCCGGATATCGACCCCGAAGCTCGCCGCGTCCGGAACGGAGTTGACCGTGTTGCCGCCCTCGAAGGTGCCGACGTTCATCGTCGGCTTTCCCATCACCGGATGCGCCGGCTGGCCGAAGTCGAACGACTCGAGCCTGGACACCGCGCGCACCGCCTTGTAGATCGCGTTCACGCCGAGCTCGGGCATGGACCCGTGCGCCGAAACGCCGCGGAACCGCGCGTAGAACTTGAGCGAACCCTTGTGCCCGAGGTAGGGATAGTTCGAAGTCGGCTCGCCCACGATCATCGCCCCGGCCTTGCCGAGGAGCCGCGTCCTGGCGAGATGCTCCGATCCTATGCATCCGCCCTCCTCCGCGGCGGTGAGCACGATGACCACGCCCGGCGTGCCGGGAAGTTTCTTCGCGAGCTTGCGCGCCGCGAGCAGGATCGCCGCGACGCCCGCCTTCATGTCGGAGGAGCCGCGCCCGTAGAGCCGGTCGCCGTCGGTTTCCCCTGCGAACGGGTCGCGCGACCAGGCCCTCGCGCCGAGCGGCACCGTGTCGATGTGCCCGGTGAGGCACAAGGGCGGCCGCGAATCAGCGCCCCCGGCGCGCGCGATGACGCTGGTGCGCCTGTCGGCGAACTCGTGGTAGGCGACGCCAAAGCCCCAGCCCTCGAGCATCGCGCCCAGATGCCGCGCGCAGTCGCGCTCGCGTCCGGGCGGATTGACCGTGTCGAATCCCAGCAGCGACCGGGTCAGGGCAACGGCGTCCTGATCGCTCCGGCGGCCCTTCGCTCGAATTGCGGGCGAGCCCATAGGCGCATTATGATCCGGGAAGCCGGAATTCGCGCCGACCCATACCGAGAGGAGGAAGCTTGCCCACTCGCAGAGATTTCATCCTGAATTCGGCCGGCGCCATGGCCGGAATCGCCTTTGTCGGCTGCGATCTCCTCGCCGCGCGCGACGCGCAGGCGCAGCCGGCGAGGAGGCGCCGCGAAGTCGTGGTGAGCGGCCGCCGCGTGAAGACAGTCGACGTGCACGCGCACTGCGCCGTGCCGGAAGCGATGGCGCTGATGGGCCTGAAGGTCGAGCCCCAGACCCTCGTCATGGGGCAGGAGCGCATCCGCGCGATGGACGAGCAAGGCATAGACGTCGAGGCGCTCAGCATCAATCCCTACTGGTACAAGGCCGAGCGCGATCTCGCGCGGGCGCTCATCAAGCTGCAGAACGAGAAGCTCGCCGAGCTGTGCGCATCCCAGCCGGAGCGCTTCGTCGCCTTTGCCACCGTGGCGCTGCAGCACCCGGATCTCGCCGCCGAGCAGCTCGAGGAAGGCGTGAGGAAGCTTGGCCTGCGCGGCGGCTCGATCGGCGCCAACGTCGCGGGCGAAGAGCTGTCCGACCCCAAGTTTCATCCGTTCTGGGCGAAGGCGGAGCAGCTCGGCTGCCTGATTTTCATCCATCCCCAAGGGGGAACCGCAGGATTCGAGCAGAGGCTGCGAGGCAACGGCGGCCTCGCCAACGTCATCGGCAATCCGCTCGACACGACGATCGCGCTCTCGCACCTGATCTTCGAGGGAACGCTCGACCGCTTCCCCGGGCTCAAGATCTGCGCGGCCCACGGCGGAGGCTACCTGCCCTCCTACGCCGCGCGCTCGGATGCCGGCTGCGTGACCTTTCCGGATCGTTGTCCGAAACCGCTGAAGAAACGACCGACCGAATATCTGCGCCAGCTCTATTACGACTCGATCGTATTCACCCCCGAAGCGCTGCGCCATCTCGCCGCGGAGGTCGGCTCCGGCCAGATCGTCATGGGGACGGACACTCCGTTTCCGTGGATGAAGACCGCGGTCGATCACATCCTCAACACGCCGGGCCTCTCCGATGCCGAGCGGGCGGCGATGCTGGGCGGGACGGCGTCGCGGCTGCTGGGGATCAAGGCTTAGCGGGACGCGCTCGAGAAACGCGCACCAACAGGAGAAACCCATGAAATTCATCGCATCGGCTGCAGCCGTTCCGTACTTCTTTGCCGTCGCCGTGACCGCGCAGACGCTCGACGAGCTCAAGAACGACGGGAAGAACACCGACAACGTCCTTACCTATGGGATGGGCTATCACCAGCAGCGCTACAGCCCCTTGAGGCAGATCGACAAGAACACCGTCAGGCGCCTGGTGCCGGTGTGGAACCTGAGCCTGGACAACAACTGGGGCGAGCAGTCGCAGCCGATCGTCTACGACGGCGTGATGGTCGTCACCAACGCGAGGGCGACGGTCGCGATCGACGCCGCCTCCGGCAAGCAGATCTGGAAGCAGACGCTCGACTGGCCGCCCGAGACGCCGCGCGTCGTGTGCTGCGGCGTATCCAACAAGGGCGCGGCAGTCTACAACGGCCGGGTCTATCGCACCACGCTCGACGCGCACGTGGTGGCGTACGACGCCAAGACCGGCAAGGAGGTCTGGAAATCGAAGGCCGCGGAGTGGAAGGACGGTTTCTCGCTCACCGTCGCGCCCCTGGTCGCGAACGGCGTGCTGGTCACCGGAATTTCGGGCGCCGAGTTCGGAGTGCGCGGCTTCATCGACGGCTGGGACCCGGACACGGGCAACCATCTGTGGCGCCATTACACCATCCCCGCGCGCGGGGAGAAGGGCAACGAGACCTGGCCGCAGGACAACAACGCCTGGGAGACCGGCGGCGGCTCGGCCTGGATCACGGGCTCGTACGATCCCGGGCTCGATCTCATGTACTGGGGCACCGGCAACCCGGCGCCGTGGGCCTCGCAGAGCCGCGCGGGCGACAACCTGTACACATCGTCGGTGCTGGCGATGCGGCCGAAGACCGGCGAAGTCGTCTGGTACTACCAGTTCACGCCGAACGACGCGTACGACTACGACGCCTGCTGGGAGCTGATCCTTGCCGACCTCAGCGTGCAGGGCCGGCCGCGCAAGGTGGCGATGCAGCTCAACCGCAACGGCTTCCTCTACGTGCTCGACCGCAGCAACGGAGCGCTGATCTCGGCGAAACCGTACGGGAAGGTGAACTGGGCGAGCCATGTCGACATGAAGACCGGGCGCCCGGTCGAGACCGAAATCGCCAAGAGCATCCGCGACGCCAAGGCCACCGAGCACTGGCCGTCGACGCGCGGCGCGAAGAACTGGGAGCACGCCGCGTTCAGTCCGCAGACCGGACTCATCTACGCCAACACGCTGCACGAGGGCCGCATGTACAAGCACCTCGAGATCAAGCCGCACGTCCTCGGCCAGCGCTACATGTACATCGAGAACCTGCCGCTGCCGCGCGCGGCGGGCGAGCCGGTCGGTCACATCGAGGCCATCGACCCGCTCACCGCGGAGAAGAAATGGCGCGTTCCGCTCGCGGATTTCCAGATCTGGTCGGCGATGCTCGCGACCGGCGGCGGATTGCTGTTCACCGGCAAGGAGACCGGCGAATTCATCGCCCTCGACGCCGACACCGGCAAGCAGCTGTGGCAGTTCCAGACGGGCTCCGGCATCAACGCCATGCCGGTGACCTTTACCCAGAAGGGCCGCCAGTACGTGACCGTGCTCTCAGGCGTCGGCGGGCTGTACTGGAACATCGCGCGCGAGCAGCTGAAGGACAAGGTGCCGCCGGGGGGCTCGGTCTGGACCTTCGCGCTGATGCCGAACTAAATCCGTGCAGCGGGGGCTCGCCGTAGCGTCGCTGGCCATCGCCGTTCTGGCCTGCGCCCCGTCCGCGGCGCAGAGCCCGCAGGCGCGAGGCTTCGCGGCGGAGCAGCTCAAGACCGGCGCGGAAATCTATGCGCGCAACTGCTCGCCCTGCCATGGCGCACGCATGCTCGACCCGCAGGGCGCCTCCGACCTGAGGAAATTCCCGCGCGGCGAGCGCGAGCGCTTCGTCAATTCGGTGACGCGCGGCAAGAATCAGATGCCGCCCTGGGGCGACCTGCTGAAGCCGGAAGAGGTCGAGGCGCTGTGGGCTTACGTGGTCGCGGGGGAGAAGTCATGATGGCAGCATGCGGCGCAATATCCCGTGGCGCGGGAAGACCAGGTGCTTGAGGGCAGCCAGCATGTGGAGGGCGATCAAGGTCACGAAGACGTACGACGTCCCCACGTGCAGGCCGTTGAAGAGCGCGTAGATGTCGCGGTCGTCGGCCCCCCACGGCGGGAGCAGCACGGCGTTGAAGAGCTTGACCCCGAACTTGCTGAAGTTCGAGGCGGTATAGCCCGCGATCGGCATGATCAGCATGCAGGCGTACAGGAGCACGTGGTTCACGCGCGCCGCGCTGCGCTCCCAGGCCGGCATCGACTCCGGCAGCGGCGGCGGCGTGTGCGTCAGGCGCCAGGCGAGGCGAAACACGATCAGCAGCCCGATCACGAGCCCGGTGGACTTGTGGAAATTGACGACGGCGGCGCGCGGGGGAGCGCCGAGCGGGATGAGCTCAAGGTACCAGCCGAACGCGATCTGTCCGAACACGGCCAGGGCGATCAGCCAGTGGAGCGCAATCGCCGTGCGGGTATAGCGCTCTTGCATGTGCTATAGCGGCGTCCTGACGACCTGGCCGGTCGCGGTCACGAACCACTTCTCGCTCGGCGCGGTCTTGCCCGCGAGGCTCGCCACCATCCAGTCGGCCACGTGGACGGCCGGGTTCGGCCCGAGGTTCGCCGAGGGCACGCCGCCCACCGAGTGACGCGAGTCCTGGTATACGACCCAGCGCTTCGGGCCTTTCAGCGTCTTCAGCAAGCGCTCGGTGTGCTCGAGCGGCGAGAGTTCGTCGTGCTCGCCCGCCATGCACAGATACGGCACGCGCACGCGCTCGGCGTGGCCTTCCCAAGTCATCGTTTTCCTGAATTCATCGAACTTGGCCTCGTCGGTAAAGCCCGACATGAACATGAAGCGCATCTTGAAGGTGGGCGAGGCCTCCTCGAATATCGTGTGAAAGCCCGGCTCGTGGCACACCGCGCTCACGGCGACCGCGCGCAGGCGCGGCTCGTACGCCGCCGCGATGGTGGAGAAGAACGAGCCGAAACTATTGCCGCTGATGCCGATTCGCTGCGCGTCGATCTCGGCGCGCGCCGCGAGCCAGTCGCAGCAGGCCTTGCCCGCCGCCTGCCACGCAGGCATCGAGAAGAACACGCCGAGGAGCGGCGCTTCGTACTGCCCCGGCCCGTCGATGGCGAGCACGGCGAGGCCGCGCTCAAGCCAGCGGTCGCCGTACATCGACACGCCCATCTCCTTGAAGCTGTCCATGCCCGGCACCGAGATCACCACCGGAACTTTTCCACCCGCGTAGCGTGGCGGCAGGTGGAACCACGCGGGCAGGCGCTTACCGTCGGGCGTGGGGACCCAGGCTTCCTCTATGCGGTGGTCGGCGAGCTTCGCATAGGCGCCGTAGCACTCGCGCTTGCGCGTGTTGTAGCTCAGGTTCTGCGCGTTCGCCTCGTCGATCGGCCACTGCGCCGCGCCCCAGTGGATCGCCGCCATGAAATAGTTTTCGCGCGCGCTGACCGTGTCGCCCGCCTCCAGCGCGGCCTTGGCCACGCCCTCGCGGCGCCTGGCCGCCGCTTCGAACGCGGGCGCGGCGTCGGCATACTTCTGGATGCGCGCGCGCACCGCCGCAAAATCGGCCGCGGCCTGCGGGCCGCAGGGCGCGGACAGATACACCGAGCGCGGCTGGTCCCAGTCCATTCCGACCGAGCGGATGGTGTTGTCGAGCAGCCAGCGCTGCTCAATCCAGCGGCGCGTGAGCGGCCCCTGATGCGAAGCAGACTTCGCTCCGGTCTTGGCATCCGCGGCGAGCGCGGTTCCGGTGACCGCGGTCGCGGCGGTTGCGGCCAGCGTGGCCGATTGCAGGAACTTGCGGCGATCGATGGATTCGGACATGCGCCCCCCTCGTTGGACGATCCGCGTCGGAAACTATAGGGGATGAGCGATGGCAAAATCAATGGCGCTCTCGTCCGTCCCGGGGCGGCCCGGAGACGCGGATTCGAAAGCAAGACCCGGAGTGCTTGCTTTGGCGCCGCCCCCCAACATGGCGCATGGCAAGCCGAAGGGCGCGCCGCCAACGAAAAGG
>WNEV01001341.1_pt1 | contig 9699 bp, 9 predicted proteins | sample 5399861 | NCBI WGS metagenome assembly WNEV01 (sample SAMN13153335, study PRJNA577476) | soil metagenome | isolation source: 40 cm grassland meadow soil 2 days after 3rd rain plot 2 | place: USA:California | collected 2015-11-11 | reverse complement strand
GATGAACAAACTGTTCGCCCACTTCGATGCGCGGCCTCCTCGCGGCATCATGCTCTACGGACCTCCGGGGACCGGCAAGACCCTCCTCGCGAAGGCCGTGGCCACGGAAGCCGAGGCGAACTTCATCTCCGTTCGCGGGCCCGAATTTCTGAGCAAGTGGGTCGGCGAATCCGAGCGGACGGTCCGCGAGACGTTCCGGAAGGCCAAGACCGCGGCCCCCTGCATCATCTTCTTCGACGAGATCGACGCGATCACGCCGGTGCGCGGCGGGAGCGGCGATTCCCAGGTCACGGAGCGCGTGATCTCGCAGATCCTCACGGAGATGGACGGCCTCGAGGAACTCCACAACGTGACCGTGATCGCGGCGACGAACCGGATGGACCTCGTCGACACGGCTCTCCTGCGGCCGGGTCGGTTCGACCGGCACATCTACATCGCCCCGCCGGATCTCGCGACCCGCAAGGCGATCCTGGAAATCCACACCCGGAAGAAGCCGATCGCGAAGGACGTCGACCTCGACGACATCGCGCGACGGACCGACAAGTACACGGGCGCGGAGCTCGCGGCGGTCTGCAATGAAGCGTCCATGCTCGCGATTCGCGAATACGCGCTGAAGTTCCCGAAGCTGGACGAATCATCCCTCAAGAAGGTGTCCATCGAGAAGCGGCACTTCGACGCCGCGATGAAACGAATCCAGCCGCAGACGGGGGACGCCTCCCTGTATACCCGCATGCCGACGCGATTCCCTCGAGGGCCCGAGGTCAGCTAGGACGAGAAGGATTAAGACGCGGAGCGAGGAATCGCCGATGATGGCGGCCTCCGCTCCCGGCAAGCTGATCCTCTTCGGAGAGCACGCGGTCGTCTTCGGCGAACCCGCTCTCAGTACCGCGATCAATTTGCGCGCGGAAGTGTACGCCCGGCCGCACACGGAGTGGCTCGTGGACGGGGCGTCCCTCGAGGAATCCCGGTTCCGCTATGTGAAAGCGGCGGTGGCGAAGGCGAAACCGGACGGTCCGCTGTGGATCGAGATCCGCTCGATGGTCCCGAGCGGGGCCGGGCTCGGATCGTCCGCCGCGGTAACCGTTGCGACGTTGGGCGCGCTGCACGGCCTGCAAGGGTCGATCGAAGCCCCCGCGATCGCGCGGGAGGCGTTCGAGGTCGAACATGAGGTCCAAGGTCGGGCGAGCCCGATCGACACGAGCACGGCGAGTGCGGGCGGCGGGATCTTGGTGCTCCGACAGCCCCGAGACGGACTCCTATGGTCGATCGAACGGGACAAACGCAAATGGTTCGTGCACCGCACCGCGTTGCCTCCTCTGGACCTCGTCGTCGGGAACACCGGTATCGGCGCGGCGACGGGTCCGCTCGTCGCGAAGGTGAAGGACCGGGTGGATCGCGACCCGCTCGCGGCCGAGGCCATCCGTCAGATCGGGGAGATCACCTTGGACGGCGTTCGAGCGTTGCAACGCAAGGACCTCGTGGCCGCGGGAAAGCTGATGGACCGAAATCACACGATCCTCACGGACCTCGGAGTGGGCCATCCCTCCCTGGATCGGCTCGTCGAAGCGGCCCGCCCGTCGAGCTACGGGGCGAAGTTGACCGGGGCCGGAGGGGGCGGGAGCATCGTCGCCTTGACGGACCGTCCCTCCGTGACGGCGGAGGCCATCCGCGCCGCGGGAGGAAAGGCGTTCATCGTCCAATCCGACTCCCTCGGGGTGGCGAAGCTCGGATGACCGTGAGGGCGCACAAGGTGCGCGCTACCCGCGGGGAACGTCCGCCGGCTCTGGCATCGCTCCTCGTCCTGCATGCGTCCGAACTCCTCACGTTGGGAGGAACCCCGGGTCCCCGGACGCGGGAGGCCGCGAGCGAACTCGGTCTCGTCGAAGACGGGGCCGTGTACACCGAGGGAGATCGCATCGTCGACATCGGCCCGACGTCCGAGGTCCTGTCCCGCCATCCGCGGGCTTCCGAGCAACTCGATGCGACGGGGAAGGTCGTGATGCCCGGTTTCGTGGACCCGCACACCCACCCGGTCTTCGCGGGTTCGAGGGAACACGAAGTGGAATGGAAATCGCAGGGCCTGACCTATTCGGAGATTGCGGCCCGCGGAGGAGGGATCCTTCAGACGGTCCGGGCGACCCGGGACGCGACGGAAGCAGCACTCGCAAAGGACGGAGCGGATCGCCTCCGTGCGATGGCGGCCCTCGGTACGACCACGGTGGAGGCGAAGAGCGGCTACGGCTTGCGCACGGTCGACGAACTTAAGATCCTGCGAGCGATCGCCGGGGCCGGACGGATCGCGGGGCTCGACGTGGTCCCGACGTTCCTCGGCGCCCATGCCATCCCGTCCGAGTTCGACGGTCGGCCGGAGGCCTTTGTCGACCTCGTCGCCGGAGAGATGCTAGAAGCGGTTCTCTCGGATCGCCTCGCCTCCTTCTGCGACGTCTTCGTCGATGGAGGCTATTTCTCCGCAGACCAAGCCCGCCGAATCCTCACCAAGGCGCGGGACGCCGGGCTACGTCCGAAGGTACATGCGGACGAACTCTCCGACGCGGGCGGCTCCGCGTTGGCGGCCGACGTGCACGCCGTATCCGCGGACCATCTGAATCACGCTTCTCCCGAGGGAGTCGAGGCGATGTCGCGCGAGGGCGTCATCGCGGTCCTGCTCCCCGCGACCTCCCTCGCATCCCACCTCCCCTTTGCGGATGGCCGTCGACTCGTCGCCGCGGGTGTGCCCGTCGCCATCGGGACCGACTTCAATCCGAACACCTGGTGCGAGTCGATGCAGCTCGTGATCGCATTGGCGTGCCATCACGACGGACTCCTCCCCGCGGAGGCGATCACGGCAGCGACGATCAACGCGGCCCACGCGATCGGACGGGAGCGCGACGTCGGAAGCCTGGAATCTGGAAAACTCGCGGACCTCCTGATCCTCGACATCCCCTCCTGGCGACACCTCGGCTACCGCATGGGGGGCAATGCGGTCGAAACGGTCGTGAAGCGGGGCCGCGTCTTCGATCGTCGGCGGCTGCCGGAGTAGTCCTGCGGGCGAGAGTCCTCAGGGGGCGAGCCAACGGTTCGGGGACGGGCTTACCGTGGCGGCAAGGACACGGTCGCGTTCTCGAGCCGCGAGCCCGCGCGGACGGTCATGCCCTCCCCGATGATGCTCGACACGATCCGCGCGCCGTCGCCGATGACGCAATCGCGGGAGACGACGCTGTCCACGATGTGCGCCCCGGACCCGATCGTGCTGCCCTCGAGGATGATGCTCTTCTCCGCGATTGCGTTCGTCTCGAGGCGCGCTCCCTCATACAGACAGGAGTTATCCGCGATGCTTCCCTTCCCCAGGAACACGGCCGGTCCGACGTAACAGGGGCCGCGGATGGTGACCCCTGGCTCGAGACGAGCGGTCTCATCGAGGATCACGGGGCCCTCGCTGGTCACGTCCTTCCGATGCAGCGGCTTGCCCTCCCGGGTCACGATCGCCATGCTCGCCTTCCACAGGTCGTGCGGCTGTCCGATGTCCATCCAGACGCCGTCGATCTTCGAACCGTACAGGCCCAGACCTTTGGACATGAGTTTCGGGAACAGGTCTTTCGCGAAGTCGAACTTCTGATCGGGTGGGACGAACTCAAGGACCTCCGGTTCCAGGACGTAGATGCCGGCGTTCACGAGATTCGAGAACGCCTCCTCGGCCTTCGGCTTCTCCTTGAATTTCGCGATCCGGCCGTTCCCATCGAGGCCGACGACGCCGTACTGCGTCGGGTCCGAGACTTCCGTCAGGGCGATCGTCACGGCGGCGCCCTTGCGCTTGTGGAAGTCGTAGAGCGCCTTGAAGTCCAGATCGCACAGGATGTCCCCCATGGAGACGACGAAGGTTTCGTCGAAGAAATTTCCCACCCGGCGGACCGCCCCCGCCGTGCCGGCGGGATTCTCTTCGAAGCTGTATAGGATTGAGGCGTTGTAATCGAGCCCGTCGCCGATCGATTTGATCAGCGCGTCGGACATGTACGCGGTCGTCACGATGATCTCGTGGAACCCGGACGCCGCGAGGGACCGAAGGACGTAATCGATGCACGGGCGGCCGGCGACGGGCATCAGGGGCTTCGGTCGCTTGTAGGTCAAGGGCTTGAGGCGGGTGCCTTCGCCGCCCGCGAGGACGACGGCTTTCATCGACCGATCTCCACCTTGCCCTTCTCCATCAACGCCTTCAGCGCGGCGTCCGCGGAGGCCTCGAGCTTCTTCTCGTCCAGGAGGGCCGCTCGGACGGAGCGGTTCTGCTGCCGGAGGAGATCGCGGGATTCCCGGATCTCCGCCCGTTTCGCGCCCTTGATCGAGAGGACTTTCTCCCGCATCTCGACGACCTTGGCGTGGACCTCGTCCGCCTTCTCGCGCGCCGCAAGGTACGCCTCGTGTTTCTCGTTGCCGTCCGAGACGAGCGCAGCGACCTCACGGGACAGGCCGACCGTCTCCTCGTGGACGGCGCGGGCCTTCCCACTCAAGGCGACGGCCACAGCGTGTTCCTTCTCGGCGGCCTCGAAGAGGTCCGTGATGCCTCCATCGAGGTCCCGGACCTCCTTCGCGATCTTGTCCTGATCCGACTTCAGTCCCTGCAACATCTTGAGCCGCTTCATCGACTCCTTGAGCTCGTCGATCAGTTCGTTTTCCTTGCTCACCGTCAGCGACGCGGTCTGTTGCCGCATCTCCATCTGCGACACGCGTCTCGTCAAGGCGCGCAACTCCGCCCCGACGTCCGTATGGCCGGACGTCCGGAGCTTCCGCTTCAATTCGATGAGCGCCTTCGCCTTTCCCTGCAGGGCGTCCCGTTTCTCACGGTGGGCACGGGCTTCGGCGGCGAAGGAGGCGCGGCGGTCCTGCAGGGCCCGCAGCCTCTCGCCGACCTCCCGTTTCTTCTCGTGGACGAGGTCCCGCTCCTGGCGCATCTGCTGCGCCTCGTCATTCAACATGTCCCGCTTCTGAAGGAGGCTCTCGAGCTTGATCTCGGCCTGTTCCAACTCAGAAGTGGTCTTCTTCCGGACCATCGGCTCCCCCACGTCGGGATGGAGTGTAGCGATTGGCCGTCGTGCCATTAACCTTTCGCCATGCGTAAGGCGTCGGCGATCCGCGCGATGTCCTCCGGCGACAATTCCCCGACGCGGCGGGTTCGGTCGGGGATGTGGGGCAGGACAGCCTCGAGCGCCTCCCTCGACGGCGCGAAGAGCTGCCACCCGAGCCGCAGGCCGTTCTCCACCGTTTTCCGTCGGTGCGCGAACAAGGCGTCGACGACCGCGTCGAAACGGTCGGGATCCGAAAGGGGAAAGGGGGCCGGCCTGGGCACAAGGGAGACGATGGCGGAATCGACCCTCGGCTGCGGATGGAACGCGTTCCGGGGGACCCGTTCCAGGATCTCGCATGCGGCCCGACGGTACACGCCCACGGTGAGTCGGGAGTAGTCGGCGGTCCCGGGCTTCGCCCGCATCCGTCGCGCGAATTCCCACTGGTACATCAAGATGGCCCGATCGAACGCATGGTCCAGCAACCGGAACGTCAGCGGCGAGGAAATCTGGTACGGCAGGTTCGAGGCCATCACGTCGAACGGCGGCCAATCGACCTTCAATGCGTCGCCCGGGATCACCTCGACGTCGGGAAGGGTACGGCGGAGATATTCGGCGAAGCGTCGATCGGCCTCGATCGCGACGACGCGCTTGGCCCGTTCCGCGAGGAGGCGCGTGAGGACACCCAGCCCAGGCCCGATCTCGAGGACAACGTCCGACGGTCGAATTTGCGCGTGGGCGACCTGCCTGGCGGCCACGCGGGCATCGATGAGGAAATGCTGGCCCATCCGGCGGCGAGGTCGGACGCCCAGGTCCGCGAGGACCTCGCGCGGGTCGCCATCCACGGCGCGCCGCACGGCTCCGCGGCCTTTGAGGTTTGCCTCGACCACTCAGACGGTCACGACGACGGTCCGCGCGTCGACGGGTCGGGACTCGGGGCCGAGGACCACGGTGACCGTGTAGCGGCCGCTCGAGAGCCCGTTGATAGAGAACGCGAACGACTGTTCCGTTCCGCTGCTCGCGAGGTAGACCTTCGCCTGGAATGATCCGACAATGGTGCCCGCGGCATTCGTCACCCGAACCTCGAGCGAATCCTCGAACACGAGCGCGAGCATGTCGGGTCCTCGGGTCACGCCGACGGCAATCGCGAGATTTGACCCGGTGGGAGTCGCAGTCACGTTGCTGATCCAGTATCCTCGCGTTCCCAGCGACTCGTTATCGAAGTCCGTCGCCCGATACGCCTTCGTGATGTAGGTCGTCGTCGGATCGATGCCCGCTGGGCCCGGGGTGATGGACAACATCCCCTCGTATGGTCCGTCCACACCACTGCCCCGAATCTGAGGACCGGGGAAGACGAACTCCACCCATTGGAGGCCGTCCCGAAGCCACAGTTGACCCGTTGCCCGCGCCAGTTCGACCGACCCGCCGACGGAACGCAGGACGCCGGAGACGGCGAACCCCGCACCGAGCAGGACGTCCACCTCCGCTCGGACGACGAGCGCGTCGTATTTCCCGTTCCCATCCCGGTCCGGGGTCGATTCTTCGAAGCGACCGGTGTACCGCAGGAACTCGACAGTGTCGTCGAAGTCGGTCGCGCGATAGGCTCGGGTCGATCCGCAGAGCGTCTCCGGGTACGAGATGGGCACGGGCCGCAAGAGGCCGCCCGTCGGCGGACCAATCGCGACGACGGGGAGATCGACCGGTCCGAACAGAGTGAGGGCGAAGTCCCAGGGTCCATCGAGACCCGTCTGGCGGAGCTGGTCTCCGCGGAACCGCAGGAAGACCGTCGTGTCGTCCGTCGTGAGATTGAAGTCGCGGTAGGCGTACGCGATCGATCGGATGGCGTCGGAGCCCGACTCTTTGGACAGGGTTCCGTACATAGAGTAGTGTCCCGCCGTGTTCACGTGCACGTCGGCCGTCAGCCCGAGAAAGTCCGCGAGTCCATCCGCGTCAACGTCGACGGCGGAATCCGTGTGACCGCCGGTGAAGAACGCTGTCCGGACGGGCGGCTCGAACTCGGAGACTGCATACGCGCGGGTCGTGTAATTCCATTCGACGAATCCGTCCGCCGGAATCGGCTCGGGTACGGGCATCCCCATGTACGGCATGCCGCCGAGGGACAGGCGGACATGGACCGCGTAGGGCCCGTCGACCCCGGCCCGGGCGATCTCGGTCCCGTTGAAGGACATGCGTACGGTCTGAGATCCGACGGGGAAGAAGTACCGCTCGTTCGTCCACGCGATCGGCCCGTAGACCGTGCTCGTCTGCATCATGGGCAAGGGCCGCGGGACGCCGATCCCGCAAGCACCCGTCCCGGGCGCCTTATCCGTCGACAGGTCCGCATAGATCTCCCACGTGCCCGCGGTCGGTAGGGAGACTTGGGCCTCGACGACGAGCCATTCGAACTTCCCGTTCCCGTTCGTATCGAGTCCGTAATCGGAACCCGCGCCTCCGGCCGAGGCGATGAGCGCATGCACGCCCCAGGCGGCCCCGCCCGTGACGACGGCCATCGTGACGAGGAGCCCGATCGTCCGGGTCGTCAGGATCATGTTCGCACCGCGGGTCCGTACGCGCCCGGGCCACATAGGCCCGCGGTTTTCGTTCGGCTTTCCTCTAACGGGAGACTTTCGCACCCATCATTATTTGAACGGGAAGGCGGAATCGGGTCGCCATGGCGGTCCCCGGGACCGACGTGCCCTTCCAGAACGAAGGGAGCCTCCAGTGCTGGATGGTCGGGCTGATCATCGGCGCGCTCGTCCTGGTCCTCGTGATCCTGATGGCCTATCAGCGGTACGTCGCGGGGAAGAAGCCGGTCCAGCACCTGTGCGACTATTGCGGGCACATGGTCACCGCGGTGAGCGATTGCCACCACGCGCCGGTCCGCGAGCGGTTCCTCCACGGCACGTGCCTCGAATGCAAGCAGGACTGCCGCCTCGTCTGCGCTCGATGCAAGAACCCGCTGTGAGGCGGATCTCGGGCGCGCGCACCCCGCTAGCCGAGTCTCTAGCCGGCGACTGGCTTCGTCAGGATTATGAAGTCCACCGACATTCGGCGGCGGAGCCTGGCATGCCCGAGCCACCGATCCTGGCGAAGGCGGAGGCGGCCCCCAAGGTGGGACCGCCGGTCGTCCTTGCGAACGCGAAGGCGACCGTGGGCGCGATCCCCGCGCAGGTGTTCGAGGCCCTCACGGATGCGGCACAGCTCGGGGCCTGGTGGGCCGAGGACGTTCGCGTGGATGCCCAGATGAGCGGCGTGTACGAAGGCACCTTGCCGTCCGGACGGGTGGAAGGCACCATCACATGGATCGAGGGCCCGAGGAAGTTTTCCTTCGAGTGGCCGATCGTCGTCGAGGGCGCGTCGGTCGTCACGAGCGTCGTCTACGAGTTGAGTCCGAAAGGCCCTCAGACCGTCGTCCACGTGTCGCACCGTTCGCCCAAGCCCGTCCCGGGCGACTGGAACGCGGTGTGGTCGACGGCCATCGAGTCGTTGAAGGCCTACCTCGAGGCGGCGCGGACCGATTCGACGACGATGGATTCTCCCTGACCCACGCCGACGCACAAGGTCGCGAGCCCGCGATACGGCCTCCGCTCCATCGATGCGCGCCGTCCCATCTCATGGACCAACGTGCACACGATCCGGGCTCCCGAGCATCCGAGCGGATGGCCTAGCGCGATCGCCCCGCCGTTCACGTTCGTGATCACATGGCGGAAGCCGAGCTCCCGCATGACCGTGAGGGCCTGGATGGCGAAGGCCTCGTTCAGTTCGATCAGGTCGAGATCCTGCACGGTGAGGCCGGCGCGCGACAGCACCTTTCGAGTGGCCGGGATGGGACCGAGGCCCATCGTCCTGGGCTCCACGCCCGCGGCCGCGGAGGACACGACACGGACGAGAGGAGTGAGTCCAAGCTCGTCGGCCTTGCGATCGCTCGTCAGGAGCACGACCGCAGCGCCATCGCTGATCCCGCTCGAGTTGCCGGCGGTCACCGTGCCGCCCTCCCGAAACACGGGACGGAGTTTCGAGAGCGCCTCGAGGGAGGTGTCGGCCCGAGGCGGCTCGTCGCGGGAGACCAAGAGGGACCCGCCACCCTTTTGGGGAATCGGCACGGGAACGATTTCTTCGGCGAACCGACCGGACTCCATCGCGGCGATCGCCCGGCGGTGGCTCTCCAGCGCGAATCCGCGGATTCGGAAACCGCCATCCCAACGTCGTGTCCCACGCGGTCAGGTTCCCCATTCCGCCGTCGAGGTTCTTCGGGACCGCGTACGGCGCCCGCGTCATGCTTTCGACGCCGCCGGCCACGAACACCTCGCCTTCGCCGGTCTTGATGGCCCGCGCCGCGGCAGTGATCGCCGCGAGGCCCGACGAGCAGAGACGGTTGAAGGTCAGGCCCGCCACGGAGACCGGTAAACCCGCGAGGAGGGACGCCATCCGGGCGACGTTCCGGTTGTCCTCTCCCGCCTGGTTCGCACAGCCGAGATACACTTCGTCCACGAGGGCGGGGTCCACGCCCGCGCGTCGCACGACCTCGCCAACGACGAGCGCCCCGAGGTCATCGGGCCGGACGTCCTTGAGCGCGCCCTGGTGTCGGCCCATCGGGGTCCGCACAGCGCCCACGATCACCGCTTCCGTCATTCTGGAATTCCCC
>WNEV01001264.1_pt1 | contig 9814 bp, 8 predicted proteins | sample 5399861 | NCBI WGS metagenome assembly WNEV01 (sample SAMN13153335, study PRJNA577476) | soil metagenome | isolation source: 40 cm grassland meadow soil 2 days after 3rd rain plot 2 | place: USA:California | collected 2015-11-11 | reverse complement strand
CGTCTCACCCGCGTAGTCGAAGAACCCCCGACCGGTCTTGGGGCCGAGCTCGTTCCGCGCCATCTTCTCGTCGATCAGCCGGGGCGTGCGATAGCGCTCGTCCCCAGTCGCCTGAGTCATGAACGCGCTCGCCCGGTAGAGGATGTCGACGCCGCCCCAGTCGATGAACTCGAACACGCCGACGCCGGCGTACCGAAACCCCAATCCAGCGCGGATCGCTCGATCGACCTCCTCGGGCGTGGCCACGCCCTCCTCGACGAGACGAACCGCCTCGTTCATGAGGACCACCTGGAGACGCGACACGATGAAGCCGGGGGCGTCGCCGCAGCGCACCGGCGTCTTGCCCAGATGCGTGAGGAACGTGATCGTGCGATCGACGACGGCAGCCGACGTGGCCGCTCCGGGCACGACCTCGACCAGCGGGATGACGTGGGCCGGATTCAACCAGTGCACGACGAGGAACCGCTCGGGCCCCGGGACGGCGTCGGCCAGGTGCCTGGGCGAGATCGTGGACGACGTGGAGGCCACGATCGCATCGTCGGCGACGCGGCCTGTGAGCCGCGTGAAGACCTCGCGCTTGAGCTCCACGGACTCCGGCAGCGCCTCCTGGACGAAGCCGCAGCTCTCGACCTCGGCGAGATCGGTGCGGTCCTCGATGCGCTCGAGGGCCGGCGCGACCTCGGCCGACTTGATGACGTCTTCCTCGGCCATGAGTCGCAGGTCGCGCGCGATCTCGCGACGAGCGTCGGCGAGCGCGGCCCGCGCGTCGGGGCGGGGCTTGAGATCGACGAGGAGAGCGCGGCAGCCACCGAGCGCACAGGTCAGCGCGATCTGACGTCCCATCCTCCCCGGCCCGATCACCGCAACGGCTTCGATCATCGAGAGACCATCGTGCGGCAACGCCGGCGCTCGATCGGCGCGATCCGAGGCATCGCGCCCATCCGAGGCATCGCGCCCATCCTACGCATCGTGCCCATCCTACGCATCGCGCCCATAGATCATCACGACGTGCTCCCCCATTCCGCTGTTGTTGTGGCTGAGGGCGACGGCGGCGCCGGGAACCTGACGGGGGCCAGCCTCGTCGCGAAGCTGAGCGAAGATCTCCGCGGCCTGGGCGACGCCGGTGGCGCCGAGCGGGTGCCCGCAGCCGATGAGGCCGCCTCGCGGATTGACCACGACGTCGCCACCGTAATCGCTGCGTCCGGCCGCCACGAACGCTCCGGCCTCGCCCTTCTTGCAGAAGCCCAGCTCCTCGTAGGCGATCAGCTCGGCGATGGAGAAGCAGTCGTGGACCTCGGCGACGTCGATATCGCTGGCCGCGACCCCGGCCATCCGGTAGGCCGATTCAGCCGCGCGCTTGAGCGCAGGCCAGTGAGCGTAATCCTCGTGGAGCGAGGTGAGCTGGAAACCGTCGAGCGCCTGCCCCGTGCCACGAATGAAGACCGGCTTGTCGGTGATCGTGCGTGCCCGTTCCTCGCTGGCCAGGATCACGGCGGCGGCACCGTCGGTGATCGGCGAGCACATGAACAGGCGCAGCGGGCTCGAGATCATCCGCGAGCAGAGCACCTGATCGAGCGTGGCGCCCTTGCCGAAGTGGGCGTTGGGGTTCCTGGCCGCGTGGTTGTGGTTCTTGACGCCGACGAGGCCGAGCTGTTCCTCGGTCGTGCCATATTCCGCCATGTGGCGCTGGGCGGCCAGCGCGAAGCACGGCGGCGCCGTGAGGCCGAACGCGGCTTCCCATTCACGATCCACGCCGGCGCCCATGTTGAGGATGGCTTCGGCGCCTTCGGGCTGATTCAGCTTCTCGACGCCGAGCACCATCACCAGGTCGGCGAGCCCGGCCGCGATGAACGCGTACGCGTAGCGGATGCCGACCGTCCCCGACGCGCACATGTGCTCGGTGCGAGCCGACAGCGCCGACGGCTTGATGCCCAGCGCCTCGGCGGCCAGCGACGAGATGTGGCTCTGGAACGCCGTGCGCTCGGGCATGACGGAGCCCACCACCAGGCCTTCGACGTCCTTCGGGCTGACGCCGGCCACGGAATCGAAGCACGCCTTGCCCGCTTCCCAGATCAGGTCGCGATAGCCCGCCTTGCGGACCCCGAACTTCGACACTCCCGCGCCGACCAGGGCGACCTTCCTCATGGCATCTCTCCTCGGAGGCGTCGCGCCGCCGTCGTGTGCCCGTGCTCCTCCGCGATGGCCAGCGGCGTGCGACCGTCCTCGGCGCGCACTCCGACCCGCGCCCCCCGGACCAGCAGCATCTCGATGATGGCGACGTCGCCGCGGGCGGCGGCGAGGTGCAGTGGCCGATAGCCGCCGGACGCCGGGATCTCGACGTCGGCGCCCCGCGCGAGCAGCGCGGTGATGATCCTCACGTTCGCTCGCCCGGCCAGCGCCGCGTGCAGCGGAGTGTTCGCAAGACGGTTGCGAGAGGGCGCGCGCGGGTCCGCTCCCGCGGCGAGCAGGCGCTCCACCGCCTCGCCCTGGCCGAAGTAGGCGGCCAGGTGCAACGCAGTCCAGCCATCTCCACTCACCGCCTCGACGAGCGGGGGCCGCGCCCTCACGAGCTGGCGGATGCGGGCGGCGTCGCCGACCGCCGCCGCCTCGAAGACGTCGAGCTCGGGGCGCGCGGCGAGCAGCGCCGCCAGGGCGTCGGTATTGCCCTCGTACATCGCGGCCAGGATGGCGGACGACTCGCTCATCCGACGCGCCTCATGACAACACCTCGCCGCGGCGATAGTCGAGCTCGCGCCCGATGACGAGGCGAAGGATCTCCGAGGTGCCGCCGCCGGGCAGCAAGAAGCGCGCATCACGGAAGTACCGCTGGACCGGATACTCCATGGCCAGGCCGTACGAGGCGAAGATGCGCGCCGCTTCGTCCGTCACCTTGACCGCCATCTCGGAGGCGAAGAGCTTCGTCATCGCCGCCTCGCGTGTGATCGCGCGGCCGGCGTCGAGGCCGGCGGCCGCCTGATACGTCATGAGCGTGGCCGCGTGAAGCGACGTCAGCATGTCGGCCAGCTTGAAGGCTATGACCTGGTGCTCGACGATGGGTTTGCCGAACGCCTGGCGCTCGCGGCCGTACACCAGCGCCGCGTCGTAGGCGGCGCGCGCCAGGCCCACGGCGAGCGCCGCCGTCATCACGCGGATCTCGGAGAGGATCGTGCCCACTTTCTCGACGCCGCCCGTCTCGCCGCCGAGCAGGTGCTCGGCCGGTACCTCGACGCCGTCGAGGAGGATCTCACCCGTCTCCGACGCCCGCACCGCCATCTTCTCGATCTTCTTGCCGAGCGTGATGCCACGCATCGTCGTGCGGTCGAGCAGGAAGAGCGCGATGTTCTTCATTCCGCGCTCGGGCGACGTCTTGGCCGCGACGGTGAGGACGTCGGCCACGGGCGCGTTGGTGACCCACGTCTTGGCGCCCCGCAACACCCAGCCGTCACCATGCCGCTCGGCGCGTGTCGTGATGTTGGCGACGTCCGAGCCGGCATTGGGCTCCGTCAGCGCGAACGTCGCCACGAGATCACCGCGCAGCGCGGGTGCCAGGTAACGCTCGTGCAGGCGCTCGCCGCCGTACTTGTAGATGAAGTACGTCCCCATGAGGGACTGCATGGCCGCGGCCGCCGCCACCGACATCGAGCCGCGGGCGAGCTCTTCGGCGAAGAGGCAGTACGTCACCATGTCGCTCGCCGCCCCGCCGTACTTCTCGGGGTAGCGCAGGCCGAAGTACCCGAGCTCGCCGATCCGCTTGAAGAGCCCCGCGGGAAACTCCGCACGCTCGTCGAGGGCGTCGGCGACCGGCACCACCTCGGCGTCCACGAAGCGCGCGACCGTCTTCCTGAACTCTTCCTGCTCGGCCGTGAACCGGATCATCGCGTCTTCATCGCCTGACGCAGGCGTTCAGTGGCGGTCTCGTCGACCTGCAGGTCGATCCCCGGGCCGGTGATGACGACGCCGTAGTCGCTGCGGGCCGCATCGATCCCGATGAAATCGTCCAGCACGTCGTCCAGCACGCGGGCCGGATCCCGGGCGAGCGGATCGCCATAGCCGCCGGCGCCCGACTGCTGGAACGAGATGACGTCGCCGTAGGCGAACTCCCTCGACTCTTTGCTATGAACGATCTGCTCCCCGGGACTCGGATTGATCAGCGTCCGGGCGAGGATGCCCGGCTTGCCGCCGAAGAGTCCGTAGGGCGGGAACTTCTGCCGCTCCGACAGGTTGGTCAGCTTGCCGTCGTCGGCCAGGAAGCGCATGTCCCGCCGGATCCCACAGCCGCCCCGAAACGTCCCCGGTCCGGCGGAGTCGCGGATCAGCTCGAAGCGTTCCACGACGATCGGCTGATTGGCCTCCTGGGCCTCGACCGGAATGTTCGACGCATTGAACGCCGACGACATGGCCTCGCAGCCGTCCTTCGTCGCGCGACCGCCCGTGCCCGACAGCACCAGCTCGTAGGCGACGAAGCTCCGATTTCGCGCGCGGTCCAGGCCGCCGAACGTCGGGTTGGCGAAGTGCGACGAGGCGGCGGCCACGCGCTCGGGAAGCGCAGGCGCCAGCGCCCCCAGCACCGCCTCGAACGTCCGGTAACAGATGATCGCTCGCGGACCACCGCCCGCCGGTGGCCGCGGGTTGAGGAACGAGCCCTCGGGCGCGCTCACGGTGATCGGCCTGAGCGCGCCTTCGTTCATCGGGCCGAAGGGATCGGCGAGACACTTGACGGCGGCATACGAGTACGAGCGCGTGTAGTTGATGTACGAGTTCATCCCCGAGGCCGTCTGCGGGCTCGACCCGGCGTAATCGATGGTCATCCGATCGCCGTCCACCGACACGGTGACGGCCACGCGCAGCGGATCGGTCCCGGGGCCATAGTCGTCGAAGAAGTCCTCGAAGCGGTACACGCCGGACGGCACCTGACGGATCGCGGTGCGCATGCTCGCCTCGGTGCGCGCGATGATCTCGTCCATGGCCGCGCCGACGACGTCTCGACCGTAGCGCTCGACCAGCTCGACGAGCCGCAACTCGCCGACGCGCAGCGCGCTTCGCTGAGCCCTCAGGTCGCCCAGTACCTTGTCAGGCGTGCGCGTGTTGGCGGCGATGATACCGACGACCGCCTGGTCCTCCTCGTACTCGCGCCAGACCTTGGTGGGTGGGATGCGCAGTCCTTCCTGGAAGTAATCGAAGATCCCGACGACACCCTGACTGCCCGGACGCTGGCCGCCGACGTCGGTGTGATGCAGGATGTTGACGGCGAAGCCGATCAACGCGCCGTCGTGAAAGGCCGGCTGCGTGATGAAGAAATCCGGGAAGTGACCCGACCCGAGCAGCGGATCGTTGAGCAGGATCGCGTCACCGGGGCGCAGGCTCTCCACCGGGTGCGCGGCCAGCGCATTCTTCACCGCGAACGACATGGCGCCCATGTGACCGGGCGAGTACGGGCCCTGAGCCACCATGCGCCCCGCCGGATCGAACACCGCCACCGAGAAGTCCTGGCCCTCGCGCGCCTGCTCGGAATAGGCCGTCTTGTGAACGGTGGTGCCGATCTCGACGGCGATCGACTGGAGCGCGCCCCAGATGACGCCGAGCGTGATGGGATCAGGCGCGCTCACGGTTTCACACTCACGATGAGGCTGGCGTAGTCATCCACCGTCGCCGTCACGCCCGGGGGCAACACCGTCGTGGACTCCCGCTCCTCCACGATGGCCGGGCCGCGGAGGCAATGGCCGGGCGCGAGCCGATAGCGATCGTATACGGGCGTGTCGATCCAGCCGTCGGTCTCGGGAAACCACGCTCGGCGGCCCGGTTTCCGTGCGCTCGACTCTCCGGCTTCCTCGCCGGTGTGCCGGGCTCGCCCGGTTTCCGAGGCACGGCGAAGCCGAACGGGGCTCGTCTGGCCCGTGGCCGACAGTTTCCACGTCACGATCTCGATGGGCTCGGACGGATTCGCGTAGCCGTACCGCGCGGCATAGATCTCGTCGAACGACCGCCGCACGTCGGCGAGCGCTGCGGCGTCGAGCACGCCCGCCGGCACCGGCACCGTCAGCTCGTAGCCCTGCCCCACGTAACGGGCGTCGGCCGAGCGCGCGATGACGACGTCACCTTCTACGACGGACTCGCGCACGACCTCGGCGGCCTGTCGTGTCATGTCGTCGTACATGGCGCTCACGAACGCGACGTCGACGGCGTCGACGCGGCGGACGTAGGTTCGCGCGACGTCGAAGCGGACCTCGGCGGCGAGCAGACCGATGGCGGCGGTGACGCCGGCGGCCGCGGGCAAGATCACCCGTGGGATGCCGAGCGCCTGGGCCAGACGGCAGCCGTGCACGGGGCCGGAGCCGCCGAAGGCGACGAGCGTGAGCGCCCGCGGATCGCGTCCGCGCTCGATCGAAACCACGCGCGTGGCCAGCTCCATGTTCGTGGTCACGATCTGGTGAATGCCCCAGGCCGCCTCTTCGAGCGACAGGCCCAGCGGACGCGCGACGCGGTCGGTGATGGCGCGCGCGGCGCCGACGCCGTCGAGCGTCATCGTGCCGCCGGCAAAATAGTCGGCATTGAAATAGCCGAGGGCGAGGTTGGCGTCGGTCACCGTCGGCTCGAGGCCGCCGCGGCCGTAGCAGACCGGGCCGGGCATGGAGGACGCGCTCTCGGGGCCGACCGCGATGACCCCGAGACTGGCGCGAGCGATCGAGCCCCCGCCTGCGCCGATCTCGACGAGATCGATCGCCTGGATGTTCATCGGCAACCCGCTGCCCGGCGCATTGTTCACGCGATGGAGCTCGAAGGCGGTCGTCGTTCCGGGTCGCCCGTTCTCGACGAGGGCCAGCTTGGCCGTCGTGCCACCCATGTCGAACGCGATGAGGTCGCGATGACCGGTCAGCTCGCCGTAGGCGGCGGCCATCAACGCGCCGGCCGCTGGCCCCGACTCGATCATGCGTACGGGATAGCGCTCCATGGCCTCGGCGGTCGCGATACCCCCCGACGACTGCATGACGAACAGCCGCCCTCGATACCCGCGCTCCTTCAGCGCCGCGCCGAGCCCCCGCAGGTACTCGCGCAGGGCGGTCATCAGGTACGCGTTCACCACGGTCGTCGAGGTGCGCTCGTACTCGCGAAACGTCGGCGAGACTTCGTGGGAGAGTGTCACCTGCATCCCGGGCGCCTCGTCGGCCGCCAGCTCGGCCACCCGCTTTTCGTGAACGGGATTGCGGTAGGCGTGCAAGAAACAGACAGCCAGCATGCTCACGCCGCGCGCGGCCAGCTCGCGGACGGCGCGCCGCGCGTCGTCCTCGTCGAGCGGGGTGCGGACGGACCCGTCGGCCAGGACGCGCTCGGTCACCTCGCCGATGAGCCGGCGCGGAATCAACGGCGCCGGCTTCTCGATCTGGAGGTCGTAGACCTGATAGCGTTTCTCGCGTCCGATGATGAGCACGTCACGGAAGCCGCGCGTGGTGAGCAATCCCACGCCGCGGGCCTTGCGCTCGATGACGATGTTGGAGCCGAGGGTGGTGCCGTGAACGACCTGGGCGACTTCGTCCCACCCGACGGCGGCCATCAGCTGGTCGAGGCCGGCCAGGCAGGCAGCGGAAGGATCGGGATACGTCGTCAGCCGCTTGGCGGTCGTCAGCTCGCCGGTCGGTGACTGGAGCACGAAGTCGGTGAACGTACCGCCGACGTCGAATCCAACCCGGTACGGCATCCGCCCTCAGCTCCGGCGTTCCGCCCGGGACAGCACCATGCGATAGGGGTAACGCCGGCTGGTCTGATAGGTCTGGGCGTGCTCGACGGGCTCACCGCTCAACGCGAAGTAGGTGCGCTCGAAGAGCAACAGCGGTGTGCGCGGCCGGAGCTGGAGCAGCTCGGCCACGTGGCGCGGCGCCAGCGTCGCCTCCGTGACCTGCTCCATGAACTTGATCGAGGTGGCGAAGTGGCGCTCGATGGCGCCGATCATCGACGTCTTCGAGAGGTCCTCCTCGCTCAAGGCACGACCGATCGCTTCGGGGACGTACGCCGTCACGTGCTGGAACGGGCCGTTGTCGGCGTGACGGACGCCAACGACGCGAAACGCCGTGGACCCTGGCGGGAGCCTCAGGGCTTGCGCGATGTTGGCCGGAACGGGGACGACCTCGCGGCTCAGCAGCTTGAACCAGGTCTCTTCGCCCATCGCCACCATGTCGCCGACCGATCCGATCACACGCAGCTTGCGGTCCCCCCCGCCCGGCGTCGGGGTCGAGAACGTGCCCCGGCCGGCGTGGCGGTAGAGCAACCCCTCCTGCACGAGGACGTCGAGAGCCTGTCGGATCGTCGGGCGGCTCACCTGGTAGGTGGCGCAGAGCTGGTGCTCGGAAGGGATCCGCTCTCCTTCACCGCGGAGATCGCGACGGAGAGCGTCGGCGATCTGAAGATAGCGGGGCACGCCTGGACGGTATTCCACGGGTGGCCTCCGGCTGAAAATTGTCTAGACAAATACCACTGCCGCTCGACCGCGTCAATTCCACGCCGTCGAGGGTTCACGACGGAGCGCCGGAGCGCGTGAGCGATGGCGCGCGACTCAGCCGCGGCGGCCGCGATTCCCTTCGGGCGCCGAGAAGTCCTTGGCCCGCATCCGCTTGACGAGATCGTCGTAGGCTCACACCTTCGATGATGACGTCGTAGACGCGCCAGCCGTCCTTCTCGCGCGACAACCGGTAGTCCACCGGCACCTCGTTACCTTGCTTGGTGACGATGCGCGTCTTCACCGTGGCCTGGTCGCCGTCCACGGTCTCGCCCACGTACGTGATCTTCTCACCCTGGTAGAGGTCGATCTTGCCGACATACGCCGCCTCGAGGAGATCGCTGAAGAGCCTGACGAACTCTTCGTGCTCGGCCGGCGTACGTTGCTGCCAGTGCGGCCCCAGCGCGCGCTTGGCCGTCTCCTCGAAGTCGAAGAGACGGTTGGCCGCCTGGCGGACCGCTGCCCGTCGCGCGGACCCATCCGGTTGGCTCTGCACGATCTTGAGCACTTCGTCCACGCTGCGTCGGACCTGATCGGTGGGCTCGCCGGCCACGGCGGTCCCGGCGGTGACAAGGGCGAAGATGGCGGTCAGAGTGAGGGCGCGCAGAATGTTCATGGACGTGGAATGGAGCAACCAGGGTGCCGGCGACCTGGTTAGCGCGGCAACCTTCGCGCGTCCGAACGCGTGATCACCTGGACGTGGCCGCGGTCACTGACGAACGCCGTCATGAGCCAGCTCACCACGCTGACGATGAGAGCGCCGAACACCGCCGCCCAGAATCCCGACACGACGAAGCCGCGTACGAGCTGAGCGGTGAGCCAGAGACAGAGACCATTGAGGACGAAGAGGAAGAGGCCGAGCGTGAGCAGCGTCACCGGCAGGGTGAGCACGACGAGAATCGGACGGACGATCGCATTGATGAGTCCCAGGACGAGTCCCGCCCCGAGGGCGGGCAGCACTCCACCGATGGTGAGGCCGGGCACGACGGTCGCTGCGAAGTAAATCGCGACGGTATTGATCAGAACTCTGAGGAGAAAACCCACGCGCTCATGATCGCACAGGGGAAATGAAGAAGGCGGCTCGGGGGCGGGCACCGGTGTCCCAACCCCCGAGCGCTCGTCGCTTTCGCGGTATGCGCAGACTTAGCTGCGCGTCCCGGTGTGCACCGGGATCTTGGTGTTACGGTGTTTCTACAACCGCGCGCTGCCGGATCACTCCCTGGACAGCGCGCCCGACCGGCCCGGTGGTGTCTCCATCATGACCTCCGCTCCGGTTTCGACCACGACGGAAAGTTGGCGCCTTCGTCTTCCGTCACCTCCATGAAT
>WNEV01001262.1_pt1 | contig 9822 bp, 14 predicted proteins | sample 5399861 | NCBI WGS metagenome assembly WNEV01 (sample SAMN13153335, study PRJNA577476) | soil metagenome | isolation source: 40 cm grassland meadow soil 2 days after 3rd rain plot 2 | place: USA:California | collected 2015-11-11 | reverse complement strand
AAGAACATAGGCGACGATGAGACCGAGGTTCCCAGTGCCTGCCAAGCCGCGTTCAGCCTAGCACCCACCCACGGCCGGGGCGTAAGAATCTATGCTGGGATGAAGACCGGCTCACAGCAGGACTCGCCGCTCCCGTGGTGATCAGCGCCCGCCATGCCGCCTCCTGCACAGCTCGCCACGGCATCGGCCACCAGTGGAGCACCTGCCCGACCCACGGGTAGAGAGCGTGACTTCGGTGGAGGAACGTCGCGCGCTAGCCGTTCCTATCGTGGGTCAGCGAGAGGTCGTAGCTGTGCCGCCGCATCCCGACGACGATCGCGCCGACGCCCGATCACGAGTCGAGCCAGCGGCGCGCCAAGAGAATCCCGGGCTCGGCGCTCTTGACGCGGGTACACGCGAGCGCGGCGTAGAGGAGCGCGCGGCTCTCGATTGTCACTGGCCGCCGCCCAACGAGACAAGGTGTCCCGCCGTCCGCACTCCGGGCAGTTGCCGGGCTTCGTGGTGATACGGATGTGAGAGCTCACTCGCTGCACCTGCTCTCTCACGTCCTCAATGGGAACACCGGCATGACCCGCCAGGCACCACGTGCAGATCGCATCCTCGGCAAAGGCGGTGGTGATGTGTTCGACGATCGCTTTCGCGTATGGATCAGAACGCGGTTCTCGCTTCGTCTCAGGGACATGGCGCGCGCGCCCAACGGTCTTAGCGAAAGACTTCTGGCGTCCCGGCCCGACCACAAGCCCGCGCCGACCGCATTCTGAGCACGCTGGGCCATCGATGCGGACCCCCGACGAACCTCTCAGCTGCCACACCGCCTTCTGCGCGGTGCCGATATTGAGCCCAAGGCGCCGCGCGATGCAGTCAGGGCAGAAGAAGCGCCCAACCTGGTCGAGAACGAGCTGCAGAACCCGATCTTCCGGGGGACGCGCACTCCTTCGCTCCAGCCCTGTTACGAAGGCGAGCCGGCCGCAAATGGCGCACTGACCCGGAAACTCCGCCAGGGCGGTTTGCTGCCCGACCACGGCGAGCGTGCTGTCCACGGCGGGTAAACTCACCTCGAACGCAAAGGCAAGGCAGGCCCTACAGAACTGCTGATCGCCGTGCTCATGCAGAAACGCCATCAAGTCGACGTCGCTTCCCATTGACCGACCCTCCACAAACCCGATCCACTCTCCCGTGGTCCGTGCCGATACGTCGGCAACGACGCTTGCGTTGTCCGAGGAACGACGGACGAAGGAACTACGCGGGTTCGGGCGTCAGACGGGCGGGGCGGTTTCGAGCGAGGCGCGAGGAAGGCCGATGCGATGTGTGTGACCGACCACGACCGATACAGGCGTGGAGCGCGACCGACTGGCCGCGAGCGCCGCCGGCGCCATCGAAAGCGGATCGATCGTGATCGCAGACGGGGTGAGGTTGGCAAGCTGTCGAACGACTCGCCGCACGCTCTCCGTCGTCGACTGGCGCAGTCCCGAGGTCACCGGCGTGGTCGGCGTCTTGAAGCTCGGCGCTGCGAAATCCGAGCCGTCGACGTCGAGCATTTCGAACAACACGAACGAGAAGACACAAACCACGCAGATGCTGTACAGGGCAAGCCAAACCGGCGAGCGGTCACGCGGGCGCAACCCGTCCATCACTGCCGGTGAGGGTGAGCCGAGTCGCGTACGAAGTCAAGTCTCACCCCGGCGTGGTGCGACACTGGGCCGCGACCTTTCGTCGCTCGGCTGTCTCGGCGACACTCATTTCCCGGTCGCATCGGTGTGATTCACCGTCACCGGGTCAACCGCCTAACGTCGCCAACGTCATGAGTGCCGCCGGTGCCCATCACATGTCCGTCCCTACGACGTCGAATTCCCCGAGGCGCCCTGGCCCGCAGCTGCTCGATCTCGCGCTGGAAGTGGGCGATGCGCTTTGGGCGATACCGCCGTCCAGGGTACGGAACGAGGCGACGAGCTGGCGTTACGAGCCTCCGAACAACGGGCGCGCTAACCGGCCCTGCGTCACCTCGGCGTAGCTCACCTCGAACGCGAGGCGCGGCTCCAGCCAGACGACGCCATGCCGGGCGCTCTTGTCCGCGAAAGGCGACGTCGCGCGCACCAGCAGCTTGCTGCGGACGAGCAGGTCTGTCACGGTCCAGCCAGTGAAGCCCCACTCGACCGTGCCCCGGTAGCGCAGTTCGCCTCCGACGCGCTGCCCGACCAGGACGCCGCCGAAGTCGCCCTGGACGTCGGCGATGCCGCCAACGAGGAAGCGCCCTTCGTGGCGGACCTTCACCTTGCACCAGTCAGTTGTCGGCCCGCCGGAGTACCGCGACCCCTCGTTCTTCGCTATCAGCCCTTCGTACCCTCGCGCAAGGACTTGCTGCCACGCCTTTATCCCGTCGGCGTCGAGGCGACGCGCGGGAAGAACGAGCGGCCCGTCACCGATCTCGCGCAGAAGCCACTGCCGGCGCTCGCCGAGCGGCACGCCACGGAGATCGCGGCCGCGCCGCCAAAAGACAGTCGAAGGTCACGAATACAGGCGGCGTCGCGAGTTCACCGGTCTCCTCGTGTAGGAGGTGGAAGCGGGACACGAGGTTCTCGTCGAAGCGCGCGATCTCGTCGTCGAGAATCAGCGTCGCCGCCGGTAGCCTGCGGATGGCCTCGGCGACCGCGGGGAAGCGGCCGGCGTGATCGCGCCCGGTGCGGCTCACGAGCCAGACGCGCGGGCCCTCCTGGTCGGCGACGATCCGCCAGCCATCGAGCTTTTCCTCGTACACCCAGCCGTGGCGGTGGAACGCCTCGGCGACGAGTGTGGCCAGCATCGGCGTAACGTGCGGGAGACGACCGAACACCGGGACGATTGACCAAGGACGACCGCAAGTGGGCCTCCGAGCGGCTGGGCGAACGCGGGTGGGGAAAGCCGAAGCAAGATGTCGTGATCGACGACGACCGCGAGACGTCCGGGTTCCGGATCGTCTACCGGCAGTGGCCGGAAGGGTACGACCCGATGAGCAAGGGTGAGCGGCCCTACCAGACGCCGGCCCCGAGCGACAAGAGCGTCCACGGCAAGCTGGCGTTGCCGTCGCTGAAGGGCCCGACGCGCCACGAGAACGGCAACGGCTCGCACTGACCGCAACGGCTCGCACTGAGCCAGGAAGATGGCCTCGTGTCGGAATTCCCAAGAGAGTCGCCCGGTGGCCCTCGGCGCGCGTGAGCTTCCCCGCGGGCGCCGAACGCCGCTCGATGCCGCGACGTCATGCCCCGGATCCGCGATCTCTAGCCACGATCGTCCCGCCAGCAGTCCGACGGCCCTCGAGCACTTTCGGCAGGACCGTGATACGTTTCGTCGGCTCGCATTCACAGGAGGCGCCATGAAGCACTTCACCGCAAGCGCAATCTTCCTCGCAGTCGTCGCCGCAGCGTCCGCGGCGTGGTCCCAGAACGTCAAGGTCACGCCGCTTGGGTCGCACGCGGGCGAGCTGTGCGTGCGGGACCGCGCGACCCTCTTCGAGGACCCGAGCGGCGTCCGCATCCTCTACGATGCCGGCCAGTCAGTGACGGGTGCGGACGATCCGCGGCTCGGGAAGATCGACGTGGTCATCCTGAGTCACGCCCACGGCGACCACATCGGGGACCTGAAGTTGAAGGCGCTGGAATCCGGGACGTGCGCGACGCCGGAGGTGGTGTCAGCCGCGCCGAATTCGACGACCGGCGAGATCGTGGCCGCGAAGAATGCCGCCATCGTGATGGTCGGGCCGCTCGCCAATTTCATCGCGAAGAAGGCGGAGACGATCCAGGGGAAACCGACGGCGGCCTGTGTCGTCGACGCCGGCGATATCATCGGGCCGTTGTCTGCACCGTGCACCGCGTTCGTCCAGACGGGTGGCACGCGCACGTTCAAGGCTTCGGCTTCGTCGAGAGCGGTCGAGATCATTCCCGTTCCTGCAATGCACGAGAGCACCGTGCCGATCGCCCTCCTCGGCGAAGCGTCGCGCAAGAACCTGCAGCCCGACAACATGAGCCTTACCCTCGGACCCGCCAACGGCTACGTGATCCGCTTCACCAACGGCCTGGTCGCCTACCTGAGCGGCGACACGGGCTTGCACGCCGAGATGCAGCTCGTCGCGCGCGACTTCTATCACGCGAACCTGATGGAGCTGAACTTAGGGGCGAGCGCCCTTTCGCCCGAGGGCGCCGCTTACGCGGTGAATACGCTTGTGCAGCCTGCATCGGTGATCGTCAACCACGTGAATGAAGCGGCCACTTCCGGTGGGAAGGTGAAGCCCGGCACGCGCACTGCTGCGTTCATCGCGTTGGTAAAAGGCCGCCCCGTGTATCCGGCGTTGAGCGGCAAAACGATCGAGCTCGACGGCTCCGGCAAATGCGTGGCGGGTTGCTGATGCCAGAGTCGTGAGCAATCTCCCAAGCCATGCACGGCGGACGGACGACGTCGAGGCCCTGCCGGCGGCAAAAGCCTATCGAGTCGGTGTACTCCTCACTGAGACCGCGCGTTAGTCGATCAGCGGGCACGGCGCGGATCGCCAGCTCGATGCTGAGCCAGGGTCTCCCCTGGCGAAACTGTTAGCTAAGAGTGCACGCGTGACCCAGAAGGATGCTGAAGCTATGAAGCCGCCGCCGTTCGCCGCCGCTTCAGGGCCAAGTGACCTCCGGTGCCGGCGCCCCGGACCGGAGCGGCGACCGCGCGTGTCCGCACGGTAAGGCGTGGAGGCTGCGTCAGCCCGAGCAAGGGCACCCACACTCCTTGACAGTAGCGCTCAAGTGCTGAGTCGGCGAGCGATGGGCCCGCGTAAGGGGCATTCACAGAACGGCTCAGCTCGTCGAGTCGGAACCCCGTCACCCCGCTCTCTCCATACGGGTACCCGAAGCGGCGCAGCGCGGCCGCGAACCGCACGGCTGCCGCGTGGGCACCAACCTCGTTCCGCATCCGAGTCCACGTCACCTGGCCGCGCGCCACCATGGTGGCCCAGTCGAATGTCTCGCTGACGATCGACCCGAAAAGAATCAGAGCGTGAAGTCGGGCGCCCTCGAAGTCTGAGAGGGCGCGGGTGACCAGGTAGGTTCCGAAGCTATGGGCGATGACGGACGGCGGACCGTGGCGCGCGTGTACCCGGTCGTACAGCGCGAGGAAGCGACGCACGAGTCGGGCGGCGGTACCCCCAGTGGGGCGAAGGAACGCGGTCCACGCCACTCGACGGGAATAACCGAACCACACGGGCTGACCTCCGGCCACGCGAATCGCGCCCGCGCATCCAGTCGCCCACTCGAGCCAGGGATTCCGCCACAACCACAGTCCGTGCACCAGGATCACCGCGGGACGCGCCGACATCCGACCCGACCCTCGTAACTTCCGACCGCCGATCGTCGCGCGGCTCTGCTGGCCCGTCAATTTCACACCGTTTTCATCGCGGCGACTCGTCTGTGAGCGAGTAATCTTCTGCGAACGACATCTTCAGCGCCCGCCACGCCGCCTCCTGCACCACACGCCACGGTGTTGGCCACCAGTGCAGCACCTGCCCGACCCACGGGTACAAAACGTGGCTCCGGTGAAGGAACGTCGCTCGCCAACCGCTCCTATCGTGGGTCAGCGTCAGGTCGTAGCCGTGCCGCTGCATCCCGACGACGACGAGCCCGAGACCGGACCAGGAGTCGAGCCAGGCGTGGAGGATGGCAAGCTCGGGCGCGTCAGTCTTCACGCGCATAGCGGCGAGGGCGGCGAGCAGGAGAGCGCGACGAGGGGCGGTGTTCATCGGCGGGGTGGCGCGTCAGGCCGGGACAGCAGGCACCGCTGCGCGACCTTTCAGGCCACCGTGATCGTGATCTGGCTCCACCCATGGGTGAAGTCGATGTTGAAGGTGCCCTCGACGTCGGCGGCGTTCTGGGCATCCACTCTGATACGGACGGTGTAGAGCCCTGGCGGGAATATTGTCTGCACCCCGGAAGGCACCGGGTGGCTGAAGAATCGCAGCTGTTGCGGGGCTGACTGAAGCGCATAGCAGAGGTCCAGCCGACGACGAACATCGTGCTCAATATCACGAGGGTTCCAGTTCCAGTCCAGTTCGTGGGCCCATTTGAGAACCACGGGAGCGACGAAGCCTGGGGCTGGAGCCGTCCGGCCATCTGCGTCTCGCTGTAAGACAGCCGTCAAGCGTCCACGGCACTTGCGGGCCACGTCGAGGCCGTCATTCCGTACCATCACATGACAGAAGTAGCCGGGCACGCCTCCAGCGTCGGTGACAGTCCTGATCATGTACGTTTGAGCCGCATCGAAGTAGACACGGAGGCGGGGGCGCCGGGCGAAGCGCCAGAGAGACGGCACCCATCCACCCACCGACTTTGCGGCGGCAAGCAAATCCAACATCTTCCTGAGACTACGGCGGGCGCCCCGGTGATAGTCAAGGGTTTGCTGGCGCACCTGGGCCGTCTGGTGGAGCATGAAGGCCGAGGACTGGTGGCCAAGGCTCTAGGTTCTAGATTTTGGGGCCACACCACCTTGCCCGTGGGTCCCTCCAGGAAACCTGGGCCAACAGAATGAGCGCCAGCTTCAAGTGACGCGCACACGGCCAAGCTTGGCCCGCAGTGAAGGGGGGCGGGCGACTTGCGGGCTCGTTGCAGGTCGTATGGCAACGGTCTGGGTCTCACTCGGTCGCAGCGGCGACGACACCGCACCCCACGGGAAGCCGCATGAACATTGGCCGTGATTATCTGACTACCGCCAATCCGTCGAAGCGCAGTTGTCGCGAGGGTGGAATGGTGAGGCCAAGCGCCCTCGACGTTGGAGGCCGCGCGCCAAACACCAGGCTCCTGCCGCCCTACGATTCATTTGACTGGTGGCCCCTGATGCTGTCCACGCGTCAGGTCGTCCGACACGGCACGCGGGCTCTGTGATTGCGTTTCCCTGAATTTAGCCGCCGCGCTTCGCAGCGCGGGACGCAGTTCGGCCCAGGCCTTTTCGATCGCCGGTTTGATCTCGTCCCACGACTCACCAGCCGTCCTCTTCAGCGCCTTGAGCCGCTCGGTGGCTTCCGTCCCCTTCACCCTGAGCTGTTGGGCCAGTCGCTTCGCCTCCTCAATGAGAGAGATGGCTGCCGTGACGAGGATCATTCGTCCCGTCATCGTTGCCCTCCTTTCCCGCTGCCAGAGACGGTGCGCGAGCGGGCGTGGTGGCCGGTAATGGCAAGAGCCGTACCAGCGTTAGAGCCTTCGACAGCGCAGGGAATACGCGGCTCTAGGGATCACGCCAGTCAACGCCACTTGGACAAGCTGGCCCGGATGTCGCGCGGCTGACAAAGGGCCCACTGCGGACTCCGAAGCTCATCGAGAAGTGCTCAGTGAAGCCATCCGCTGAGGATCGCGAATGACGATGGAACACGGGTTATACCTCGGTACGAGAAGCCGGACTCGTCCCGACACTCGGAAAGCTATGGTCGGGGCGCTGAAGGCAGGCTTGATCGTGATGGCAGTCTTCGCCGATAGGATCGCGCCCTACTCCTACGACGAGTCGGTCCCTGGATCTCGCAAGAAGCCACCGAGTGTCCGGTTCATGGGCACTGACAACATCGGGCGGGACATGTGGAGCCGTGCGGTGAGGCACGCTCGGAGACTCTCGACAGCGGGTCGGAGGCAGGACAGTAAACCTTGGGCCCATCCGGCCCACCACGGAAAGAGACGGAGTTCAAGGTAGGGCGGCGAGCGGCCTGACGGGACGGGCCCGAGCATGGCGAACTGGTTGGGCTGGATCAGGCCGCCCGCCGGACATGGCGATGGTGCAGGCCCCCGACTTCGCGAATCTGCACGACCACGCCACGCTCCGGTCGCTCGATTGGCCCACGGTCGGCATCTTTGTCGAGCGAGAGGTGAGTTCGCGCCCGATGATAAGTACGTGAGGTAGCGGGTCAGGATGCGGCGGAGGTGCCGTTCGCCAAGGACGAGGACATGATCCAGATCGGTAGAGGGAGAGGCGATCGACGCCCTGCACGAGCGCGAGATTGAAGGTGAGCTTTAGCTCGACGACGACCGGCGGCTCACGGCCGCCCGTGGCGTCGCCGCTTGACCGCGCGGTACAGATCCACCTCGCACGTCACGCGCTCGACGGTCGCACGCGGCCGGTCGACGTCGCGCTCCGTCTCGCGGCGCGCGGTTCGTCAGCGCCGGGGAACGACGCGGGCCGCTCGGCCTGGAATACGAACGCCCGTGCCGCTCGCCGGCCACGCGTCGACGGTCTCGGAGCTTGCGGGCGCCGGCCGTGCCGTCGTCTCCAGCGCCAGAGGCTGATCTCGCGTGCCACGGTCGCGATGAGACGATAGCGGACGAACGACGAGACCGGCCGCACTGCCATGGCGAAGGCTGCCAGAAGCGTACGCGTCATCGTGCCGCCTCTTGCCATCGTGCTCACCCTACGGCCCGGTGCCGTCGATCGCGAAAGAAAAAGTGACGGAGAGACGCGTCAGGGCGTCGCGACGCGCAGCGTCCGCACGATCTCCCGGCTGCTGCTCCCGGCTGGCGGTCGCCTCGCACGGTGGCGTAACCCCATCTCGCCCCTCACGGGCCGAGGCGGGATGCGAGATGGTCAGCCGTGCCGAGGCGCGACGCCGCCTAACGACACCCCGAGGGTCGCTCTATATCCGATTGGGCGATATTGACGCCTCGCCGTCGTTCAGCTACGGTGCCGCGCGTGACTGACACCCGCTGGCAACACCCTTGGCTCCGCGTCCAGCGCCTCATCCGTTCCATCCTTGAGGTGCGCCGGGACACGATCACACGCCCGGTGATGAAGGCGACGCTGACGAAGGCGCGGCGGGAGCGGGAGAAGATCCGGCGCGCCGGATGGTGGAACTGACCTGAAGGCATGGTCTTCGAGGACCGCTCGCCCGACAGTCGGGTGCGTCGTCGCGCCAGACGCCGGGCCGTCTTCCCCGTCGCGAGCGTCGTGATCGCGATCCTGCTCGCCTCGGGCGTGGCGGTGGTCCGCGGGCGGTGGTGAGCTGAGATGGCTGGACCGTCTCGTCGCGGCTCGGATCCTGAGCCGACCCTTTCGATCTTCCCCGACCAGCTCCATATCGGCGACCGCTTCGACGATGCGGAGACGGGGGACGAGCCCCATGAGTGGGAAGTCGCGTCCCGCCCCGTCACGTTCAAGAAGGGCCATGAGGTGCGCGCTCGCGTCCAACGGCCCGGGAATCCCGCGACGGCTCGAGAGAAGTACTGGGCGGCCCACGAGAAGATCACGGTCCGACGGCGGACGCTGGCGACGGTGCCGATTCGCCCCACGGCCGACCCCGACGTCGACGATGTGGATGCGCTTCGCCGCGAGGTCCGCCGGCTGCGCGGTGAGGTGCTGGGGCTTCAAGAGGAGAAGCAGGACCTCGAGCGGCGCAACGCCCACCTGGAGCGCGAGCTCGAGCAGACGCGGGCGAAGCTCCCGCGCGGCATGTCGACCTCGTAGAACGCGATGCGGCGCCGGCATCTGAACGACATGATCTTCGGCGCGCTCATCGCTTTGGTCGCCGCTGTCCTGGCCGTCGTCGCGCTCGGATTGTTGCGGCGGTGAAGTTGGAACCCGCGTCGTGCATCGTCACGCCAAGTGACGACGAACGACGCGGGCCTCATATCGGAAGGCGCCGCGCGCCGAGGGGCACGGTCCCGGCGAGCGACGCTGTTCGCCCTGTGCTGCGTGCGGAGCCGCATGGTGCGCCGCGACAACCCCGAGCGTCGCCACGATATAGTGCAAAAGGCTTACCGAACGCCGAAACGATCGGTATGGGGCGCGTCACGCGACGAGCACGTATCGGCGAACTGAACCTGCCCCGATTTTGTAGACACCTCA
>WNEV01001255.1_pt1 | contig 9851 bp, 11 predicted proteins | sample 5399861 | NCBI WGS metagenome assembly WNEV01 (sample SAMN13153335, study PRJNA577476) | soil metagenome | isolation source: 40 cm grassland meadow soil 2 days after 3rd rain plot 2 | place: USA:California | collected 2015-11-11 | reverse complement strand
CTTGATAGACCGGCACGGCCGAAAGGCTTGAGTTGACCGTAAAGGCTCCCTCGCTGCTAGGAGCGCACAGTTCGCACAGGGCTCGCTCCCACAAGAGCCGAGCAATGCCTTGACGCTGATGTGCGCGCTCGACGAAGAGGTGAAAAAGGTGGGAGCCATCTCGGATGGCGATGAAGCCGACAAATTGAGAGCCCGAGTAAGCGAGAAGGTACCGGTAGCGTGCTGAGGCCAGGTACTCGCGCTCGGCCCGTACGGACACGGAGGCAAGATACTCCTCGGCACCAGCACCGGACGGATCGTCGGTGAGTTCGCTCTGGAAGCTAGCGATCAAGCCGGCGATTGCATCTGCGTCTGGAGGCGAACCTGCTCGGAATTCCATGTGAGGCCTAACTACAATTAGACTGCAACCTGCAATCTATTTCTGCCTCCATAGAGGCAGTTTGCCGGAAAAAACTGCAGGACGTCAACCGCGATTCGGGCAAAATCGCGCCCAAAAATTTCCGTAAAAAACTATATGTCACATGAAGCTCTGCGTCAGGAGGCCTCTTGTCGATTTGCCATCCCCGTGGCGTGCCCTTAGCGCGTTTCCGTAACGGGCGTTGGAGAAGGCCTCTCAGACACCGACAGCGTCGTCTCTACGTTTTTTCTGATTAGGTACCAAACCGTTATCGCGAGTAGTAGAGAGACCAACTTCGCGCGCCAGTTTTCCAGCGTCAGTCTGGTCCACAGGATGGAAACCAATATCGAGCGCCAATTCTTCGAAGTCTGTTCCTTCATATTTGCTGTGGCAGCAAAATTTGCCCGATGCATTGACGAAACGTCTCCCGAGTGAAATTGCTGTCAATTCGCCGCCGATGGCAAATAAAAATCCCGCCCGTCGGCGGTTGAACACATTGCGAAGAATGTGCGACTACTTCCAGGCGACAAAATCAGTACTTGTATATGTCACATAAAGCACATCTGGGTCCGGTGCAGCAGGCTATTAGGCAGTGCGCACAAATCTTCATGGCTCTGCTTGGAAATTCCAGGCCGCGACAATGTACTGCGAGCCTTCTGTTTCCTTTATGAGGTGGAGCCCGACGTGCGCGACATGCTTCTTGGAGAACCTGGCTTTGCAAACCAGCTCGGTATGAATTCCTGAGCCGATTGTATTTGCTGCAGGCTGATCTTGCGGAGATATCGTGGTCGTCTTCGTCCTGAGTACCTCGTAACCTTTAAAATCGCCAAAATCCCTGGTCACTTGTTCGAAGTTCTCAGTCACCAGCTTGTTTTTCCATTCGCGCCATATTTCCAGACTGCCCTCCGGAAGCCTTGATCGGTCTTCGGGCGATAGGTAGAAAGAAAGGGCCTGCAGTGTAGCGATATCTTTTGATTTCCACGCATCAAAATACTTATCAAGAAACTGTTGGCAGTCGGCTGGAACAGAGGCCGATGGCTGCTCCTTGCCTTTGGTACATGCAAGGAGAATGATCACAAAGAAAAGGAACAATGTTGCGATGTAAGACCGGTTACTGAACCCAGTGTGCTTCTTCGCCATAATAGAGCTCATGCTCAGCTCCATGTCTCAAAACTAACTATTGACTTCACTGGCAAACCGAAGACACGCAGCGCCGAGGTTTGTTCGGCGCAGAGATTGGAGTAGCCGACGCTTTGGCTCTGAAACCCCGGATACTAGACGTCGGCTTCAATGGGCTGACCCGATCTTCATCGTGCATTTGTCGGCCAGATACGCCCAAACCCGCCTTGCGCCTTCGCCTTGCTTGAGCCTGATAACCGATCCGGAGCCGCTGTCAGTTCCGCCAGCGAAATGCAGAACCAAATACTCGCCGGTGCGCTCTGCGTATGTGAGGTGATCAAGATTTATTATGCGGCCGTCCGGCGTGCTGACTAGATTCATAGTCAGGACTCAACTATCAGGTCTCGAATAGGCGCACAACGCAAAAAGAAGTCCTTATGAGCTTCGTATCTACCTCTGGCGACTTAAATTGCGCGTAGCAGTCGCGCTGCTCGAAAGGCCGAAGCGGCGTTGCGTGCAACCCGCCGCTCAAACGTTACTGCCGCTCCACTTAAGCTTTTGCCGGACGACACTGAAGAACGAGGCCTCTGGCAACGACGCCAGCGGAAGTGTTTTTCTGGCTTTGCGGATCGTGACCATTGACCCTCGCTCGACATGGATCGGCTTACGGCCGTCCAGCGTTAGGAAGACCGGATAATCTGGATCACTTGCTTCGATTTCGATTATTGATCCTTGAGCGACAATGATCGATCGATTCGTGAGAACGTGCGGACAAATCGGTGTGATAACAAAAACACCGGATTCAGGATCAAGAATCGGTCCACCAGCCGACAGCGAGTAAGCCGTCGAACCGGTGGGCGTTGCCACAATCAAACCGTCGGCATTGAACTCAGTAAGCGGCTCGCCGTTGACTCGGGTGCGCAACAAGACCAGGCGCGACAGTTCACCGCGACTTAGCACGGCATCGTTCAGTGCGATCATTTTGCCTGTTCTTTTGTCGCCAAGGGTAACTCGAGCCTCCAGTAGCGCCCGCTGGCTGAAATTGATCCGGTCTTTCGCAATGCATTCCACGGCTTCCCGATATGTTGACGAACTTGCGCAGGTTAGAAACCCAAGTGAACCGACGTTGATACCGAAGATTGGCTTGATGTTTTCGCCAAGCTGACCAACTACGCGCAGTATGCTTCCGTCACCCCCAGCTACCACCAGGAGATCCGCCGTAGCTCCCAATTCCGTGAGCGAGTGTCCCGACTTTTTTCCGGCAAATCGAGCGGTTTCCTTTTCGAAGAGCACCGAGATTGAAAGCCGGCCGAACTCCTGGGCAATTGCATTGATCAGCTCAGCAACCCCTGGTTTCCCCGTGTGAGCTATTAAGCCGATCGTTTTCGCATGCATGCAAAAAATTCCTGATTTCCGTCAGCTCCTTTAATGGCAGACGGAACGACACCAGTTACCACATGTCCCAGCTGCGTGACAAACGCGACAATCTTGTCTTGTGCCTTTTGGTGCAAGGTCGGATCACGAACAATTCCGCCTTTTCCCACGTCGGAGCGTTGCAACTCGAACTGTGGTTTGATCAGGGTGAGAATCACTCCAGTTGAGGTTATCAAATCGAACGCGTTCGGCAGGACCAGGGTCAACGAGATGAAGGAAACATCGATCACGCAAATGTCGACAAGTTCGGGAATCTGCTCACGTGAGAGCGAACGTGCATTGACTTTTTCGAGAACAATCACCCGTGGATCGTTGCGGAGCTTCCAATCCAACTGACCTTGGCCGACATCCACCGCATAAACCTTACAGGCGCCACGCTGCAACATGCAGTCGGTAAAGCCGCCGGTTGAAGCGCCGATATCCAGCGCCTTCTTTCCATCCACATCGATGTTAAAATGATCGAGAGCGGCTTCCAACTTCAGTGCGCCTCGCCCGACGTATTTTCGCATCGATTTCACTGTGATCGCCGCCCCTTTATCGAGAAGCTCTGAAGTCTTTGCCGCAACCCGAGTGCCGACGATCACCTCACCAGCCATTATTGCTCGTCGCGCTTGCTCTCGGCTTGGGAAGAAACCCTTTCCAACGAGAAGCTGATCAAGCCGTAATTTCTTCGGCATCTTTTCTTCCGGAGTTATTGGTCCAGCGCCAGACCTCGATGATCGACGTTCGGAGAGCTTCTCCGGCTTTCCTTAACTGAGCCATTGTAATGCAGAGTGGCGGCATAAGAACAACCACATTCCAAATTGGTCTGGTTAGCAGGCCGTGGCGCCGCGCTTCGATGCAAGTGGCTGCGGCCATCTCGGCGCGCGAGGTTTCTATTCCGGCAATAAATCCGCATTGGCGCACTTCGCTTACGCAAGGAACCTCCTTTAAACCGGCAAGTGCCGAGCTGAGGTAGCGGATTTTCGGCTCCAGAGCTTCCAAAACGCGCTCATTTTCAAAAACCTCCAAGCTGGCTTTGGCCGCAGCGCAACCCAAGGCATTTCCCGTGTAGCTATGGCCGTAGGCGAGCGCTTTACCGTCGGCGACCGAGCCGTCGAACGCAGAAAACAGTTTTTCTGAAATTACAGTAATAGCGAGCGGAAGATATCCTCCAGTCAATCCTTTACCTAGAACCAGGATGTCCGGAATCACGCCTTCATGTTCGCTTGCAAACATTCGCTCCGTCCGGCCAAAGCTGGTCATCACTTCGTCGACAATTAAAGCGTATCGGTCCGACTACACCAGTCTCTGACGGCTCGTAACGTGCCAGATGTCCAAACACGCATTCCCGCCGCCCCTTGGATAGGCGGTTCGATAACCACAGCAGCAATCTTCGCTATCTCGGCTGGGGTAAGCGCCGACAGGGTATTGAAATCTGAGACTTGGATTGCAGGAAAGTTCCACCGAGACGATCTGGTTTGGAACATCGAGGCAGCACCCAGGCTGGCGGCACCAGCAGTATCGCCATGATAGCCGCTTCGAAAGGCGATAAACTGATATCGTCTTGAGCGGCGCAGCCGCCAGTACTGATCGGCAACTCTTATAGCCACTTCAATTCCCGTTGAGCCATCATCGGAGAAAAAAACTTTGGTCAACGGCGTGTCCGGGAAAAGAGCCACGATCGCCTGCGCGAATTCGATAGCCGCGGGGTTCGTACAGCCGAGAAATGAAGTGTGCGCCACGCGGCTGAGCTGACGGCGGATAGCCGCGTTGATGTGCGGGTGATTGTGGCCATGGATGTTTGTCCAGATCGATGAATTACCATCGATGTATTCGCGGCCTCTGCTATCGCGCAGCAATGCGCCGCGGCCTTCGACCAAGACCAGCCGTTCATGTTCCGGAGCGCACCATTCGCGCATGTCGGTGAATGGATGCCAGACAAACCGCTTGTCAGCGGCAATCAGTTCTCCCGTGTTCCACTCAGGCATGAACGTGTAGTCATCTGGTGCGGTCGTCGCGCTGCGCCGACGGAACGCCGGGACGCGGCGACCCTAACTCCATTTCATCGGCAAGCAATTTCTCGACCGAAGCAACGTCATCGGCCGAAGCGCGTCGTCGCTGATATTTTCGCGCGAGAATTTCTTTCAACGCCAACAGGTCCTCCAGTAACGGGCGCTCATAATAGATCCACTCAAGATCGCCCGCAGTCTTGGCTTGGAACTTCCACGCGCCCCCGAATTTCGTGGCTCGAACTTCACGCTTGGTCCCATGCTGATCCTTGTGCGTCCATATGTGTTGACTCGGCATTGCGGTAACACCTTACATTAGCAGGCTTGAAAGACGTAGCTAAACTGGCGCTCTATTTTATCGCGATCGTCGTTGCTGGAGCAGTCCTTGCTCCATTTCTCTTTTGGTCAGCCCAGTCGCTTGCAGCCCACGGTGTCTTTTCGTTTCTGGCAAAGTACGATTTCGAAACGTTTTTCCATCGCGCCATTCTGATGGCTGCTGCGCTGTTACTCTGGCCCTTTCTGCTAATTAGCCACGTACGTGGCATGGCTGATGTGGGTCTTGCACCCAATCCGCGTTGGGGCCGCGATCTCTGCGCTGGTGTTGTTCTCTCGGCGATTCCCCTACTCTGTTGCGGCGCTTTGCTCATTGCACTTCATGTTTATTCATTTCGGCACATCTTTGCCTGGTCACGCTTTGGTAAACTGCTTGCTGCTTCAATCGCTGTTCCATTCATCGAAGAGGCGTTCTTTCGCGGAATCGTTTTAGGCGTTCTCCTGAGGACAGGTCGAAAGTACCTGGCGATCCTTGCCGTTTCCGCGCTCTTTGCTGCTGTCCATTTTTTGAAAGCTCCGGAACAAACATCGGCCGTCGTAACATGGAGCTCAGGCTTAAATTCGATTGCGCATTCGTTTGGACGACTGAGCAACCCGATGATGGTAGCGTCCGCGTTTGCGACGTTATTTCTTATCGGCTGTATTCTCGCGGATGCGCGCGTGCTTACGCGTTCCTTATGGTTATCGATTGGACTTCATGCAGGATGGATCTTTGGGAGCGGCACTTTTAGCTTGCTGGCGCGTCGGCAAACGTTGGCCCTCCCATGGCTGGGAAAGAATCTGCTTGTTGGAATCATCCCGTTGGCCATAGCCACATTCACTTGGATACTCATGCGGACCTGGCTGAAATATGATCGCCCCTCAAAGGTTTGAGCTCCTGGAAGCGGCCGTATCGCTTCTCTATCCACCGGTCTGCACAATCTGTGGGACAAGCATTCGAGCTGGCGAGTATCTTTGCGATCAATGCGAAGCAAAAGCCGTTCGCATCAGCGCGCCATTTTGCGAGAAATGCTCGGAACCATTCGACGGCTCCATCAAAGGCGCATTTACATGTGCCAACTGCGCCCATCGGACAATTTACTTCGAGGCGGCCGTGGCCGCATACCGCGGTCGCGGTATTGTTCGCCAGATTGTTCACGAATTTAAATACGGGCGCCACATTCACCTGCGCCATCTTGTAGCGCGTTGGCTGCATGCTGCGCTGGACGATGAACGGCTGTGCGGCCATCGATTCGACGTCGTGGTGCCGGTGCCGCTACATCCCGCCCGGCAACGAGAACGCGGATTTAATCAGGCCAGCCTGCTTGTAGAATTGCTAAGCGCGCAGACCGCGATTCCTCCCAAACCGCTGCTCGAACGCACTCGGTACACCACGACACAAACTGCACTTGATCGTTCGGAACGCATGGAAAATTTGCATAACGCATTTCGTTTACGAAAAAACGCGAACGTGCGAGGTTTGCGGGTGTTGTTAGTCGACGATGTTCTTACCACAGGCTCCACGTTGAACGAGTGCGCGCGGGTTTTGAAACGCGCGGGGGCGTTCTCCGTTCACGCAGCCACGGCAGCACGCGCATAAGTCTCATGGCAATCTTTAAGAAGCCAGCAATCAAGGCGGAAGCCGGCAAGAAGCGAGAAATTCCCCGCGGCCTTTTTCAGAAGTGTCCCGGCTGTTCGGAAGTCGTGCCGGAAATCGAACTGGCGCAAAATCAACGTGTCTGTCCCCGCTGCGACCATCACTTTGCAGAACCTGCTAAGGAGCGGATTCAAAATCTGCTCGATCCCGAAACTTTTGTAGAGATGGATGCCAACTTGAAATCCGTGGACGTCTTGCGTTTTCAGGGGATGGCTACTTATAAAGACCGGCTCAAGAAGTATCAGGAGAGCACCGGACTCTTCGATGCTGTGACCAGCGGGTATGGAATTCTTGACGGCTACAAGGTGGCGATCGCCGTGATGGATTTCGGTTTTCTCGCTGCGACCATGGGATCAGTGGTTGGCGAGAAAATTACGCGGACGATCGAATATGGCACGGCCCAGCGTTGCGCGGTCGTCATCGTTGCTGCCTCCGGCGGCGCGCGCATGTACGAGGGGATGTTAAGCTTGATGCAAATGGCTAAAACAAGCGGCGCGCTTGCGCGTCACGCAGAAGAAAAGCTGCTGTACATTTCTGTTCTCACGAACCCGACGACTGCCGGCGTGATGGCCAGCTTTGCTTCGTTAGGCGACGTAATTATCGCCGAACCAAAAAGCATGATCGGTTTCGCCGGACCACGCGTGATTAAGGAAACCACGCATCAGGACCTGCCGGAGAGATTTCAAACCGCGGAATTTCTGCAGGAACACGGTTTGATCGACATGATTGTGCATCGGAAAAAACTGCGCGAAGAAATAAGCCGATTGCTTGGTTACTTCGCTGTCGCGGCGTGAAGGTGCGAGGGGCCTTGGTGCCGCGACCTTGCCTATCATACAAAGAGGCGCTCGCCTGGCTTTACAGCCTCCAGCGCTTCGGGATCAAGCTCGGGTTGGAAAACACGCAACGGTTGCTCGACAAATGTTGTAGTGGCGTTTGTGCCAAACGGCCGGCGCTCGCTGCGGCGAGCGTCTCCACACCTTGCGTGATCCACGTCGCCGGCACAAACGGTAAAGGCTCCGTTTGCGCCATGATCGATTCGATCTGTCGCGCGCAAGGATATCGGACCGGCCTCTTCACATCCCCTCACCTCATCACTTTCCGCGAAAGGATTCGTGTTAACGGCGAAATGGTTTCCGAGGACGCAGTTGCCGATGGATTGACCACGATTCGCAATCTGGTCGCCGATTGGGATCCGCATCCGACTTTTTTTGAAGTCACGACCGCACTCGCGCTAAAATATTTTTCTGAGGCAAACGCCGATGTGATTATTCTTGAGACTGGAATTGGCGGTCGCCTCGAGTCAACGAATGCCATTCAATCTGATGTCGCAGCCATTACGCCAATCGATTTAGATCATGAAGAATGGCTGGGAAACACGCTTGCTGAAATCGCCAGTGAAAAGGCGGGAATCATCAAGCCCCGAATTCCGGTTGTTTGCGCCTCGCAGCGACCCGAGGCTGAGAAGGTGATTCGCACACGCGCCGCCGAGTGCGAAGCGCCACTGCAATTTGTAACTGAATCTTACGACGGTTCGCCAATCGCGTTGCGTGGTCATCTTCAAAAACAGAACGCCGCGATGGCGATCGCTACAGTTCGCGCCGCAAAGATTGCGGTCGACAACTCGACGATTGCGCGCGGACTTGCCACTATCGATTGGCCCGCTCGTTTTCAGAGCTGGGACGAGCGCACAATCATCGATGGCGCGCATAACCCAGCTGCTGCGCGCATGCTCGCCGAAACGTGGCGCGAAATTTTTGGCGATCAAAAGGCGACGCTGATTCTTGCAGTTCTGTCCGACAAAAATTTGCGCGGCATCGGTGAAGCGCTCGCGCCGATCGCCGCGTCAGTTCTTCTCCCTAAAATCCGCAGTGAACGGGCCGCCGCACCGGGGGAATTGGCGAAAATCTTCTCCATCATTACTCCATCACTCCCCTACTCCATCACTCCTTCTGTCAGCGAAGCGCTCGACCATGCACGCGCCAATCCAAATTCGATTTTGATCACGGGCTCGCTGCATTTCGCCGGGGAAGTTCTCGCGCACTTGCGCGGTGAACCCGCAGCATTCGAAGAATGCGCGCAATGACCGTCCTCAAATCTTTGTAGGGCAGGCGCTTCGCCTGCCGGCAACCGACGCGGTTGCCCTACAAGATACGGTTCAAGTTGTAGGGCGTTTGTGTCAAACGCCTTCACCGATGTCGATCCTCGGGAACAACGGCACCGGCTTTGCCTGTGATTGAACCAGGCTTGCAAGTAAGCCTCGGTCTGGTAACCTGCTCAGCCGATTGAAGACGACCCCTGGCACCCTCTAGGAAGGTGGCGCAAGCTTTGCTACCACGCACTGGAGCGAGGTCGCGCGTTGCGCGCTCACGGACGTGCCGTCGGCGACAGACGCGCTGGCGCAATTATGCGAGACGTATTGGCCGCCAATCTATAGCTTCATCCGACGGCGCGGTTACCCTCCTCCTGATGCACAGGACCTGACGCAATCATTTTTCGCATTCTTTTTGCGGACCAAAGCCTACGGAGTCGGCACCTATCGCGTGGACATTCTGATCAACAACCAAGTTGTAGGGAGCGCTACCTTCCAGTTGAGATAAATTTGGTAGGGCGGTTGTGCGATACCCCCTAACGGCGGTTTCCGCCTCGTTGCTTCGTGTCCCGGTGAATTATTCAGTCTCGATCCGCGGGAATAACGGCATCGGTTTTGCAACAACATGCCTATCCGGCAATCTCCCCCACTCCGCGTCTGCGAAAACGAAGGTTCCTCGGTTAAACTCTATTCGTCCATCTCGGTTAGCAAACGCAATTGGCGAAACGCTTCATAAACTACGTCGTGTGTATCAGCGTATTCCAGTCGAACTAGCGATCTGCCAATCATACGACAGACGATGCGATAGCCACCAACACGCAACCGATAGAAACCTTCCAACTCACCCCGAAG
>WNEV01001251.1_pt1 | contig 9881 bp, 6 predicted proteins | sample 5399861 | NCBI WGS metagenome assembly WNEV01 (sample SAMN13153335, study PRJNA577476) | soil metagenome | isolation source: 40 cm grassland meadow soil 2 days after 3rd rain plot 2 | place: USA:California | collected 2015-11-11 | reverse complement strand
CCGCCAGCGAGAGAATGAGGAGGTGCAGGGCGCGCATCATGGATCCTGCCCCAGCGCCTCGGCCGCGGCGCGCCGCACCTTGGGGTCGGGAGACTGGAGCGCGGCCTGCAGCGCCTGCCGGGCCGCCGGGTCGGCAATGTGGCCCAAGGCTTGGGTGGCGGCCTCGCGCACGTCGCCCCTGGGATCGTCGATGAGGTGCCGCAGCTGGGGAATCGCGGCGACCACCGAGCGCTCTCCGGCGAGCTCCGACGCCCGCTGACGGACGTCCGCGGCTGGATCCTGCATCAGGTTCACGAGCGTGGCTTCGGCGATTGGCGCCTTCAGGTCGTTGAGTGCCTCCAGCGCCGTTTGCCGGACGTCGGCGTTGGCGTCACTCAACGCCTCGGTGATGGCGGCGGCCCCGCTCTGGGCGCCCAGGTTGCCCAGCGTTGCGATGACGGAGCGGCGCACGTCGGGCGACGGGTCGTGAATCAGCCGGGCGATGGCGCCGGCCGCCGACCGGGCGTGGAGGTGATCGAGCAGATCGATCGCCTCATGGCGCACGTCGGCGTCGGGGTCTTCCAGCAGTACCACGACCGGTGCCGTGGGCACTCCCTGATCGAAATGCGACAGGGCGCCCAGCGCGTTGCGCTTCACGTCGGCGACGGGGTCTTTGAGCAGGCCGGCAATCGGGGCGATCGCTCTCGGGTCGGCGAGATCGGCCAGCGCTTCGACCGCCGCCGAGCGCACCTCGGGTCCCGAGTCCGCGAGCACGTCGATCAGGGGCGGCACGGCACGCGGATCGCCCAAGTGTCCGAGCGATCGGGCGGCGGCGGCGCGCACTCCCGCGTTCTCATCTTTCAGCCGAGCGACCAGGGCCCGGACCACCGTGGTGTCCTGGCTCGAGCCGGCGGCTGGTGACTGGGGAACCGGGACGGCCGCCGCCACCCCTTGGGAGACGCGTGGGGCCGCCGCGATCGTCACGGCCACGCCCAGGGCGGCGGCGACGGCCCAACCGCGCCGCGAAGCGGGGCTCGGGGGCAGGCGCCCTTCGAGCAGGCGGGAGATGCGGGAGACCAGGAACGAGCGCCGTTCGGCCAGGCCCGCCACCGGCACGCCCAGCGGAGACGCCTGAATCCATTCGGCCACCGTAGCCAGGCATTTCGCGAGGGCGACTGCGGATCCGGTCTTTCGCGTGGCCCACTCGTCGCTCAGGTATTCGGCCGTCGTCTCGAGCTCGCGGCGCGCCAGCCGGTTGAGCGGCTGGAAAAAGAAGCACCGCTCGATCAGGCTCGCGCCGGCGAGCCACAGGGAATCGCGGCGAGCCAGATGCGCCAGCTCGTGCGCCAGCATGCTGCGCTGCTGCTCGGCACCGAGATCGGAGAGCGCCAGCTCGGGCACGCAGATCTCGGAGAGACCGAGCGCCACCGGGCTCGAGATCGTCCGGGCCATGGTGAGGTGGACGCGGCGCCGGTATCCGGCGGTGCGCTGCAGTTCCGCCAGCGTCGCGGCGAGCGGTCCGTCGCTCACGGTGCGGCGGTCGGTCAGGCGGCCGACCAGGATCAAGCGTCGCGCGACGTAATGGAGGGACGAGCCGAGCGCGATGACGCCCCACACGAGGACCACGACCAAGGGCAGCGAGGGAGCGCGGGACGGGGACGGGGCTGTCACGGAGGCTCCTGTGTTCTCGGAAACCCCGGGCTTGCGCCCGGGGCCAGTGGCCCCGGCCGGCTCGTTCGGCCGCGCGGCCTGGGGCAGAGTGGCGACGGGTAGCGTCACTGCCGCGGGCGTGGACAGCTCGAGGCGCGACTGGATCGTACCGGTCACGAGGCTCGCGAGCAGCGCCACCTTCCAGAGGAGGTCGGAGGCTGCGGGCTCGAGACGCCGGCGCCGGGTCACGAACCACGCAATGCCCAGGAGCACAGTGCTGTGAATCAAGTACGTGAGAAGCCACGCGAGCAGGCTGGAGGCGAGGGCGCTCATTTGGTCTCCGGGGCGTTCGTTTCGACGCGCTCGATCATGTCGCGGATCTTGGCGATGTCACCTGGGCTCACGTCTTCGCCGGTGAGCAGATGCTGGACCAGAGCGATGACGTCGCCGTCGAACAGGCGCTCGGTCAGCTCACCGACCATCGAGTGCTGCACCTCCCGTTCGGTCACCGCGGCGCGGTAGTGGTACTGGCGGGACTGGGGGGGGGCCCGCCGGGTGACGACACCATGGCGCTCGAGACGCGACAGCATCGTGGCAACGGTGGTCTGGGCGAGCCCCCGCTCGGCGTGCAGGGCTTCCCAGACATCCTGGACCGTCGCTTCGCTCCGGTCCCAGATGACCCGCAGGATGGCGAGTTGCAGCTCGGTGAGTTGATGGCGACCTGGCATGCTCGGCCTCATGGTTGATCTACAGGCGTAGATTTACAGCTGTAGTTCTCAGTTGTCAAGGCGTGTCCCTTAAGCTGCGGCCGAGCGTAGAGCAGAGTGACCGAGATTCTACTTCCGCGTCAGCTCGGCGTACGAGCTGAGTGAGAAGTAGATCCGCTCCGCCCTTGAGTTTGCAGTGACCTCGCCGGCGAGCTTTCCCTCGTGGAGCAACAGCCCGAGCGACAGAATGTGTGGCCAACGCGCCGCGTCACTGGTCGGGATCCGCGCGGCGAACGTGCCGGACAGTCGACCATCGGAGAAGCTGGCGTTGCTGACCGAAGCGCCCGGCTGGTCTCCGATCCATGCTTCGATGGTCCCGTCCATGTTGATCAGCAACCGCATTGGGACCGCCCCTTCGTAGGTTCGCAAGGTCCCCAGCCATTCGCCAGCGAGTTCCGGGCTCACAACCAACGTGGGCGGTTCAGGCGGGAACGGCGGTCCCAGTCGTGCCGGCGCCCGGTCCGGCACCGCGGCGGCGGCAGCCTGCTGCGCAATAGTGAACTCCTGCATCATCGCGGCGGGTCGGGTGCTGGTGTTGGCGAGCACCACAACAGCGATATTCGTCGCGGGAAAGAGGACCATCAGCGCCGTGGCCCCCGGCATTCCACCGGTATGCGCCAGATGCTCCCCACCGTCGAATACGCCGAAGCCGAGACCGTTGCTGGATGGAGGCACCGGCTGGTGCATCTGGTTTAGTGACGCGTCGCTGAGAATGGGTCGCTGATCAGGCAGTCGATTCTTAAGGTGAAACATCGCGAAGCGGACCAAATCGTGCGCGCTGGAATAGACGGAGGACGCCCCTACGTGATCGAAGGTGAAGAACGGCAGTGCACGCTCGTCGTTGTCGTACCGTTCGGCGACGAAGTTCTCGAGTCCGATCGGCAGATCGATGGACGTGTGCGTGAGGCCCAAGGGCACGAATACCTCTTGGCGCATGAACTCCGCATACGACTTGCCGGACACGCGCTCGATGACGTTGCCGATGATCCCATATCCGAGGTTGGAGTACTCGACGACCTGGCCTGGCGGAAATACCAGCTTTCCGTAGCGCCGGATTGTCTCCGCCATGTCGGGCGGCGCGTAACCGCGATCGGAATAGAAGAACTGTGAATGCAGCGGCAGGCCCGCTGTATGGCTCAACACGCGTCGGACGGTCGCTCCGCGTGCGTCGCCGGCAAGCCCGGTGAGCTTGGCGGGTCCGAGATACGTGTTGATGGGCAGGTCGAGATCGACTTGGCCTCGTTCAACCAAGACCATGAGTCCCGTTGCGGTGATTGGCTTCGAGATCGAAGCTAGAGGATAGATCGTGTTCGTGGTCGCAGGAATCCGTTTTTCCCGGTTGGCCCAGCCGATGGCATCTTCCCATACGATTTGGCCGTCCTTCGCTACGGCGACGGCGACCGACGGCGACCCCACCGTGTCAACCAGTCGCTGCATCGCGGCGCGTACTGGCGCGAACTGCTCCGACGACTGAGCGATAACCGCGCGGGTTAATCCGCCGATGGCGAGCAATACTGGAATGACGCGACGCATGGGCTGGATCTCTCGGTTGATGCTGTTGGCGACAGGCAGATCGTGGCGTATCCTGGCGGCCATCGTTCTGTTGGACAGAACGGCGGATGGACAAGGTTGGAAACGCTTGGGCGGCAGCCGAGACGCGCCCCGGTAGGCGGCGCGGACCGACTTGCGTCGGTCGGCCGACCGGCCTAGACTGCAACACGAGCGCAAGGGGCGCCTCCAGTCCGCGGAAAGGGCCGTGCCCACCCCCGACAGAAGACCGAGCAGTACGAAACTTCTTTCAGCCTGACACGAGCGGACTCCAGGCGAGCAATGAAAGGAGCTTCGCATGGATACGCTGCCACTGCCGCCCCGTCCCAGCCTGGCGCAGTACAAGAAACGCGCAAAAGATCTCGTCGCCGCCGCCAACTCGAAGGCCGGGGGCGCCATTCGCGCATGGGCAGCCGACTGGCTGGCCACACTCGCGAACCTACGCGGCGAGCCCATCACCCCATTCGTTCAAGGCAGTTTCGATCGCGCCGTAGGGCACATCGCAGAGGGCGTTCGTGAGAAGTTGGCCTCGACGGCAGCCGCGGATTTGAGATTTAGGCTCGCCGACGCACAGTTTCTCATCGCGCTCGCGCACGGGTTCAAGAATTGGGTGGAGTTCTCGACCCATGTGGAGCGGCTCACACGACCGAATGGTGATGCCTTCGAGATGGCTGCTGATGCCGTCGTCGGCGGTGATCTCTCGACGCTCGAGGCGCTCGTCCGCGGGCATTCGGAATTGATTCGAGCGCGGTCGGCGCGCGTGCACAAGGCGACGCTGCTGCACTACATCGCTGCCAATGGCGTGGAGGATTTTCGCCAGCAGACGTCCCCGAACGCGGTGGCGATCGCGAGGTTTCTGCTCGAGGCTGACGCCGAGGTCGATGCGCTGGCGAACACCTATGGTGGCGGCAGGGGGCAGACGACGATGAATCTGCTGGTGTCGAGCGCCCATCCCGCCCAGGCCCGTCTCCAGTGCCCGCTGATCGAGGTGCTGCTCGATTTCGGCGCCGCGATCAACGGATTAGACGACGATGGCTCGCCGATCATCACCGCACTCGTGTTCGGGTACGGAGATGCAGCGGAAACGCTCGCGCGTCGCGGTGCGAGAGCGGACAACATCCTCGTCGCTGCCGCGTTGGGCCGGCAGGATCTCGTGAAGCGCTTCGTGGTCGACGCAGTGACGCTCGCGCCCGACGCGCGGCTCGTCGATACTCGGTGGCTGCGTGTGCCGAGAGACCCGCAGGCGCATATTGAACTGGCGCTGGTGTGGGCGATCAAGTACACGCGAATGCGAGTCGCGGAATTCCTGATCCAGGCTGGCGTCGATCCCGCAGCAAAGGATAACGACCAGATGACGGCATTGCACTGGGCAGCGGCGACTGGAATGATGGACTTGATCAAGGTGCTACTGGAGCGTGGCGCGCCACTGGAAGTCAAGAACCGGTGGGGCGGGACTGTCTTGGCTTCCACCGCCTACTTCGCCATCTATCAGCCCGTCCAGGGCGTCGACTATCCGGCCGTTCTCGAAGCATTGCTCGATGCCGGTGCGGACGTGAGTGCGGCGGCCTGGGCTGCGGACGACGAGCGCATCGCCGACGTGCTGCGGCGCCACGGGGCGCGACCGTAGGCCAGCGCCGCGATCACCTTTGGAAAACCGTATGCCATGGCCGCTACGGGGCATAGCCCACGCGTACACCCGACGGAAACACCGCGGCGACGTCGGGCGTCACCCTCGGCATTCCACCCAGGGTTACCTCCCGCAGACCCGGCAACCGCGCCAGCTTCGCCACGCCCGCATTCGTCAGCCGCGCACATGCATCGAACGTGACCCTCTCGATGCTGTCCATCCCGGACAAGATCTCGGGCGTGCGGTCCGTGATCAGATTGTAGCTCGCGAAATACTTCTGGAGTCGTGGAAGGCGCGCGACGTGCTCCGTTGCCCGGTCGCCCGTATCGCGGCAATACATGAGCACGAGCGAGCGCAACCGCTCGCAGCGGCCGACGTGCACATACCCCTCGTCCGGCACGTCCATCGGCATCAGCTCTTCGAGTGATGGGAACGCGGGCAGCGCCGCTAGCCCCTCATCATCCACGTTCTTGCAGCTCACCGACAGCGACTTGAGCGCCGGCAGCTCGGCGAGCGCCCGGAAGCCCCGGCTCCGCAGGTTGTAACAGCGCCGGCCCCAGATGTACGCGATCGTCCGCGAACGGCTCAGCGCGGCAAACCCGTCATCGCCCGCGACCGTGTCTTGGCACATCAAGAAGCGCAGACGCGGCAACGCTGCGATGTACGGCATATCGGAGTCCTTGGCATCGAACGCGAGCCAACCGAGGTGCGGAAGCTCCCTGAGCGGCACCAAGCCGGCTCCCGTCACGGCCAGCTCGTCGTTATCGAGGTTCAGCGCGAACAGACCCTCCAGTCCCGCGAGCTGCGCGAGGCCGGCGTTGGTGAACGAGCCGCGCAACAGCAGGTACGTGGGGCCAGCGTCGCAATCGAGCAGCGCCATCGTCGGATCGCCGCCTTGCCAGGTCTTGAACGCGGGGAATTGATGAAACAGGACGAGCCCCGCGTCCGTGACGCCGTTCCCCGACTTGAAATGCGCCAGCCCGGGCTTGCCCAGGAGCACGCGAATCGCACCGTCACCAGTCTGCGTCCCCGAGAGATCGACGACGCGCAGATTCTCGCAAGCAGCCAAATGGGCGACGCCGGCATCGGTGATCGGCGTCCACGCCAGCACGATCGTCTCGAGCGCCGCCACCTGACGCAGCGCCTCGAGGCCGCGATCACTGATTTGACAGCCGCTCAGATCGAGGTGGCGCAGCCGTGGCAGGCGCGCCAAGGCCCGCAAGCCCGCATCGGTGAGGCCCTTTGAGCCCTCTAGATTCAGGTGGGTGACGTGATCGAATCGTGCAATGCGCTCGAGTCGCGCGTCCGTCATCGCTCCGTGCGCGTCCAGACCGGAGAGCCGACGCGCTTGCAGCAAGGCGATGATCTCGTCCCAGTCGCGCGTGTGCCCGATCTCGCGTTTTGCTCCGCTCTCATCGACCGCAAAGAGCGTCACGGGCTTCGTGGCGATGTCGGCCTGTCCCGGAGGGAGCGACGCGACGAAATCCATCAGCGCCTGCCAGCTCGCCATCCCTTGCGCCCGCGCGACCAAGGCCTGCGCGTCGGCCAACGAGATTTCGTCGCTCGAATCCTCCGGCTCCTCTCGCCTGCCCAGGTCGAGACGGACGTACCGCCGCATCGCGTCCCAGCGGCGCCTGTGGCCGAAATACTCCCAGATGACCTGCATCGCGTCGGGCTCGCCCGTCCGGTAGGCCGTGACCAGCGCCTCTGCGACCCGCTCGTAGCGTCGCGTGAGTGACGCCTCTGCTGGGAGACGTTGCTTGAGCTCGGCCCAGCCGGAGAAGCCACGCTCCTGGGCCAGTGCGTGTTGGATCTGGCGCAGCGTGGGAATGCGGGGTGCGTTGGGGAAGACGCGCAGCAGGCGTGCGCGAGCTTCGGCGACGTTGGCGCGCAGCGCCTTCAGCCAGCGCTTCGCTTCCTTCTTAAGGTTCTCAAGCGTGGGCATGAGCCTTCCTCCGTTGCCTGACGTCCGCTGAAGGACAGGCTGGAAGAAGGTACAACGACCTGCACGACGCACCTGCTTGGGTGGGAGGGACTCCCTTGCCGCGGACAGGAGGCGCCCCAACGCGCGCTGAGCGGAGTCTCGCCTTGGGACCCGGATCTGTCAACTCACTATGGGTGGTTGCTGCAGCCGATGAGAGAATGACGCTATTTCGTGTGGACTCGCGCAATGCAGGATGGAGGCGCCACTCCCGTTCCCGGCGTGCGGTGGGGCGGACGTGCAAGCCCTTTGCTAGTAGACAGCATCACTCGGGAGGCACGGTTGCTACCAGCCAGAGCGCACCGCGTAGCTCCAGGCGGAACTGGCAGGGCGACTTGATCGCGCCGGGGCGGGCTCACACAAATCGGAGAGAGGACAGACCCATGAAATGGTCAACGGTAGCAAACCGGAGGTCTCACATGAAGTCGAACCAGTCCTTGTCTCCACGAGTCGCGCTCCTCATGCTGGCCCTGGCTGGTTGGCTGAACGCCTGTGATGATGGCGCTTCACCCGCCCCGACGCGACCCAAGATCTCGGCGCAGGGTACTGCTTCCCCCGGTTATGCGGTGACCGACTTCGCTACCAACTTTCCGAACTCCGGTATCGGCCCAATTGGCCTGGCCTTTGACGCAACCGCGAATTTGTTCGTTGGGGATTACGCGACTGGGTTCTTGTACAAATTCGGGTCGGGAGGCGGCGTTGCCTCTACGGCGACGCAGGTGAACGCAACGCCGATCGGTGGCCGTCCGGCGGGCCTGGCCTTTGGAAAGGATGGGAGCCTCTTCCTTGCCCGGCAGTCTTCGGGTGACCTGGTGCAGCTCGACCCCTCTAATGGGACGATCATCCGGACCGTCGCCTCCGGTATGACCTTCGCCACCGGCCTAGCGACAGACCCGTTAAGCGGTGACTTGTTCGTCTCGAATGTTTTCTCAACCGTCTTTCGGATCTCCGATTTCGCCAGTGGGCCGGGAACGGTTGTCCCCTACCCTTCGATCAACGTCGCCGTGGACGGGATCGCGTTTGGCGCGGACGGGACGCTTTTCGGGTCGGGCCGCGGCGTGATAGCAGAAATCGCCGGCACGAATGCAGCTACGCCAGGCGCCGTGACCATCATTGGCATTCCCTTCGGTGACGGGGATGGGATGGCGCTGTCGGCCACTCCAGGCACGCCGTTCCTGTACATCAACCGAAACGGCGGGATCATCACCAAGGTCGACCTCACTACAACTCCGCCGACGTTCACCGACATCTTTACCGGAGGCAGCCGCGGTGACTTTGTGGCTGTGGGCCCCGACGGTTGCCTGTATGCGACGCAGAGCGATCGCGTTATAAAGGTCACGAACGCGGACGGCACGTGTCTGCCTCCGCCGCTCGGCCCCCTGGTGCCGACCAACCCTCCGCCCCCCCTGCCTCCCGTCGCCAATCCGGGCGGGCCGTACGCGGCGAACGAGGGCGCGGAGGTGGCCTTCAACGGCACTGGCTCTTCCGACCCCGGTGGCCTCGCTCTGACCTACTCCTGGGATTTTGGTGACGGCAGTGCAGCCGTGACTGGCGCGACTCCGACTCATACCTACGCGGATGACCAGAGCGCACCGTACACCGTGACTCTCACCGTCACCAATGCCATCGGGCTCAGCAACGTGGCCAGCACGACTGCGACCATCTCGAACGTCGCGCCCAGCGTGAGTCCCATCAACGGGGCCACCATAGTCCTGGGCCAGAGCTTCGTCAGCTCGGGCTCCTTCGCTGATCCTGGCCAGGACACCTGGACCGCGACCGTGAACTATGGAGACGGTTCAGCGACGCAGGCGCTGGCGCTGTCGGGGAAGACGTTTCAGCTCAGCCATGTCTATGGTACAGTGGGCACGTACTCGGTCACGGTGACCGTGACCGACGACGACGGCGCCGCAGGGGTTGGCCAGGCCACCGTCGTCATTCTCCCGCCGCCCCTGTCTGTTGGCAAGGTGACAGGAGGCGGCGCGATTAATGTCGCGGGAGGAAGTGGGACCTTCGGTTTCGTCGTACAGGCGCAGACGGCCACGGGGCCTGTCGGCGGAGACCTCCAGTACGTCAATAACGCGCGTGGGGCGAACGTCCACAGCGTGACCCTTACGACGCTGGTGATCGACGGCAACACGGCCATGTTGGGCGGCACCTGCATCAAGAACGATGCGCCATGCACCTTCACCGTCAACGTGACCGACAATGGGGAGCCGGGAACCAACGATACGTTCACCATCACCGTAGACGCTGGGCCGCCCGAGGGCGGTACCCTGCGCAGCGGCAATATACAGATCCACAAGTCCCAGTAGGGACTGCCGGGGCGCCT
>WNEV01001250.1_pt1 | contig 9881 bp, 8 predicted proteins | sample 5399861 | NCBI WGS metagenome assembly WNEV01 (sample SAMN13153335, study PRJNA577476) | soil metagenome | isolation source: 40 cm grassland meadow soil 2 days after 3rd rain plot 2 | place: USA:California | collected 2015-11-11 | reverse complement strand
GGGCGACGGGGCGGAATCTGGGGACAGCGCGTGCCGTCCTACGAGCTTTTCAGCTGCATGTTTTAGTCGCGTCGACTCTTTCGCGACCCAACAAGTCGTAACGTGCGACAACTCCAACGAAAACGTAATCGCGACTCAACACGGGTTCGAATCCCGTTGGGGCCACCACGTTGGTTCGGTGATGTTTGATAGCGTCGTGTTTGAGGTGCGTCGCCGACCGAACTCAAACACGAAACCACCATCCTCAATTTTTCCTCGCTAACTGCTCAAGACGTCGAGCGCCTTCGTCATGTAGCGGCCGGCCTGCAGATGCCGATGTGCGGCTCAGCTCCGGAGCATGGCCAGGATGTGCCGCGCCATGTTGCGGAGGGCTTGATGTGTGCGCGCGGTGTTGTAGTACGCGGCGCTGAGGGAGGGCTGATGCCGAGGCCCATGCGAGGTCGTTGCCTAGAATGTGGCGCGGCCAACCTGGTGCTCGCCGCCCGGTTGCTCAGCACGGGCTTGAGACCGCGTTTGGTCTTACCATACCGTAGTCCATGCTCGCCCGTATGGATCAGGTGATTTGAGTGACGAAGAGTGTTGGACCGAGGGCGAACCACCGGTGGCACCAGATAACCCCCGTAGCGTGAGGCGACAGAAGGTGATCGTCAGACACTCGGCTGTAGCGGACTTGCTGAACAATAGGGTGCACGATCGAGACACCGTCTAGAGGAAGCACGTGCGGACAATACGTCCTCGCGAGCAAGCGTGCAGCGTGCCCCGCACGTTGGAGTCACTCGATCAGAGCGATCCAGCGCCTGCTGTAGGAGCTTGCAACCTGGCTGCCGACAAGACTGCTGCGAGTATCCTGAAATTTGGCATTGACACCCCTTTAATTCCGTCGTAAAAGGAGGGCCATCGGTCCCTGGTCATGTTGAGCGGCTTGAGATTGGGTGGATGGAGCCAGGGTTCTTCAGTGTGCTCCTCTCGGTCCCGACGCCCTCCGCGGCTCGCATAGACGTGCGGAGGGCGTTGGTGTCTTCAGCCTCGACCCAGTCATAGGTCCCTGCAGACCTGCGTAGGAGGGGCAAATGGCCCTGCCGCCGGAGTGGTTGGTCGAATGGACCAAATTCGTCTCGCTCGTCGTCACCACTATTCTTGGCGTTCGCGCACTATGGCATGGCGGGAGAATACTCGCCTTCAGGGCTAACAACCTGCGCTAGCCGAGGCATTTCGCGCGAGTTTCCGACCAGGAGCGTCGGTATGAAGTGTCCGCACCTGCGAGGTAGGCGCTCGCGGATCGCGAGCGGAAGGTCACGGCGTTGACCGCTAAGCGTCGGCTCGCCGGCATCCTTTCGGCGGACGCTCAGGGCTACAGCCGTCTGATGGGCGAGGACGAGGTCGGCACCGTTCGGATCCTGACCTCGCACCGCGCGGCGATGCGGGACGTGATCACGCACTTTCGCGGGCGCGTCGTAGATAGTCCTGGCGACAACCTGCTCGCCGAGTTCGCCAGCGTGGCGGACGCCGTGCAGTGTGCGGTGGAGATCCAGCGCTCGCTCGGTGAACGCAACGCCCGGCTGCCCGAAGGACGCCGGCTCGAGTTCCGCATCGGTGTGAATCTTGGCGACGTGCTCGTCGACGACGAGCGGATCTATGGCGACGCAATCAACGTCGCCGCCCGTCTCCAGTCGTTAGCCGAGGCCGGCGGTATCTCCATCTCAGGTACGGCGTACGACCAGGTCGAGAACAGGCTGCCGTACCGGTACGAGTCGCTCGGTGAACACACAGTCAAGAACATCGCCAAACCGGTGCGCGTGTACCGCGTGGTCGTTGAGGAGCTCGCGACCACGCCGCAGTCGGCGGAGACGTCGCCGATGGCGCGCGTCGTGCCGGTCAAGGGCCGATACGAAGCACGTCAGGCGTCTGCGCGCGCTGCCCCAGGATCGCGTCCGGGCCCGAGGGCTCACCGGCCCTCCATCGCGGTGCTTCCGTTTCGCGAAGACGACGTTCGCGCCGGCGACAGCTACTTCGCCGACGGGATCGTTGAAGACATCGTCGGCGCCCTCGTCTCCCTCCCCGATCTCTTCGTCATTTCGCGCTCTTCCACCCTTGGCTTCCGCGGCGCGAGCGCTGACGTGCGATCGGTCGGACGAAAGCTGGACGTGCAGTACGTGCTGTCCGGCAGCGTGCGCCGGATGGCCCAGAGAATCCGCACCGGCGCCGAGTTGAGCGACACCGAGACAGGCGCCGCGTTGTGGACGGACAGCGTCGCAGGAACGGTGGACGATGTCTTCGCGCTGCAGGACCGGTTGTCAGAGCGGGTCGTAACGACCATCGCCCCCCACGTCCGCCAAGCGGAGCTGGACCGCGTCTTGCGCAAGCGCCCCGACAGCCTGGACGCTTACGACTTCGTGCTCCGCGGCCTCGATCTCATGTACCGGCTACGGCGAGACGAGTTCGAACGGGCGCGCGAGATGTTTCAGCGCGCGATTGACCTCGAGCCCACCTACGCGACCCCATATGCCCTCAGCGCGCAATGGTACAGCATCCGGATCGGCCAGGGGTGGTCGGAAGACCGCGCACGGGATTACGATGAGATCACCCGCCTGGCCACCGCGGCCCTTGAGCGCGATCCCTTCGACGCACGCGCGCTGGCGCTCTGCGGCCACGTGCGGGCGTTTCTCTCCCGCGATTACGAAGGGGCATTTGCCCTCTTCGATCGCGCCCTCGCCGCGAGCCCGAACTCATCCGAGGCGTGGGTCTGGAGCAGCCCAGCCTACAGCTACGTAGGTGATGCCGCGGAGGCCAGGCGGCGCGCCGAACAGGCCATTCGTCTGTCCCCCTTCGACCCGCACCTTTTTATAAGACATACCGCACTTGCGCTCGCCTTCTACACGAGCGGCGAGTTCGAAGACGCCGTCAACTGCGCGCGCAAGGCGATGTCGCAGAACCCTCGCTACACCGCAATGCTGAGGATTCTCATCGCGAGCCTGGCCGCTGCCGGTCGGATCGACGAAGCCCAAACCATCGCGCAGGTCCTCCTGGAGCAGGAACCGACCTTCCACGTCGCGTCTTTCTGCCGGACTTATGCCTACAAAGATCCTGGCCGCCGCGAAACGCTGGCGAGCCACCTCCGTTCCGTCGGACTTCCCGACTGAGCGAGCATCTCCAGCTCCCCGACTACACGCCGCGTGCCGTGAACGTCTGATCGCCGCCAGCCGAAGGAGGATAGAGCTATGCCCGCACTCAACATGAATATGAACATGAATATGAACATGAATATGAATATGAACATGGCGTCGCCGGGAGCCTCCGTCGCCGGCGACGCGCCGCGGGTGCGCTTCAACACCGAGGACTATCGGAAGTACCTGCAGGTGAACGCCGCGGGGGCCATCATCGACCCCATCGTCGCCGCGAACGCGGCCAACAGGCGGTTCCCCGCCTACTGGGACGCCGAGCTCCGAGCGTACGAGTACCTCAACGAGTTCCTCATTGCGTACCCGGACTGGCGCGCGAGGCTCAACGCCGCTGTTGGAACCCTGAACGGGCCCCCCAACCTCACCTCGCCCCATATGATGGGGGCAGGACCTCTCCTCGCCGAGGTGACCCAGATGCTCGACCGCGCCCCCGACCGCCAGGATCGGTTCAGCGAGATCATCGATCAGCACAGCGGCGAGGGAGCGATCGGTTACTTCCTCGGGATGCTGATGATCGATCCCGCGCGAATGCCCGCCGCGAACCTCCTGATTCGCGTGGCGCGACGGATCGGCGAGCACATCGCGATGTGCCTGAAGGGGGAGTTCCGATGCCCCCGGCCGTCGCAGCTGTGCTCGGCGATCGTGCCGATGATCGACCCGCCGGCCACGCCCTCCTTTCCGGCCGGACATTCGCTGCAGGCGCAGTTGATTGCCCGATGCCTGCTGGCGGCGGCGCCACCCATGCAGCCGGCGCATCTCGTCACCGACCTCGCCACGCGGATTGGGGAGAACCGGATCATCGCGGGCGTCCACTATCCACAGGACCACCTCGTGGGCCAGGCCGTGGCCGACTGGTGTTTCGCCCAGCTACTCAACCCTCCGGGCGCGGCGGCCGCCCTCCCGCGTTACACCGCGCTCGTGCAGGCGGCGATTGCGCAACTCGCCAGCCTGGGCACGGCGGGCGGGTTTGCTGTCAACCAGCCATAGACGAATCCACAGCTGCGGGAGGTCGTCATGTCCAACGAGCATTCACGCGAGCCGCGACCGCCGACGTACGCCGAGATCTACCGCCAGATCGCGATCATCCTGCGCGACGGCGACGACTTCGAAAAGCGGAGCCAGGAACTCCACAGGATCCTGGAGGGCCTGGACTACGAGACCCTGGCCAGAGTCCCGGAGCTACGGCTGGTCGCGATCCAACTCGCACCGGAGGAGGACGTCGCTCGTGTTCTCGTGAACCTCCGCCGCTCCCGCGACGTTGTCGAGACGGCTGAACAGAATCGGGTCCTTCGATCGTCGTGGGTCGTCGACGATCCTCTCTACCGCCATCAGTGGGCCCTTGGGCGCATCGCCGCTGAGCCTGCCTGGCAGCACGCCCTCGCCACGCTCAACCCCGCAGCACCTGGCGTGATCGTCGCCATCATCGACAGTGGTATCCACACCGGACATCCGGATCTCGCGGGCCATCTGTGGGACGACGGCGCCGGCCACCACGGCCGCAACCTTCTGACGAACTCATTCGATGTGTCAGATACCCACGGGCACGGCACACTGCTGGCCGGTACTGTCGGCGCGATCTCGAACAACGCGGCTGGCATCGCAGCGGCAGAGTGGCCGATCCGCCTCATGGCCGTGAAGTTTCTGGACATCCGCAACCCGCCGACCGCCTTGTCCGGTGCGCTGGCGATCTTCTGGGCCGTCACCCGCGGGGCCCAGGTGATCACCGCGGCCTGGGGTATCGGCATTCCCTCCCCCGTCCTGCAAATCGCGATCTGGTTCGCCAGTGTCGCCGGCATCGTGTTCATCGCCGCGGCGGGCAACGACGGTCTGGACAATGACGTGTTGCCGACCTATCCCGCGGGCTACGGCGCTCCGCCGTTCGCCTTGCCGAATGTCGTCTCGGTGATGGCAACCGAGCGTCCCGACTACACCGCCATCGCGGCGGCCGATGCCCGCGACGACAAGGCGTGGTTCTCGAACTACGGCAACGCCAGCGTGCATCTCGCCGCCCCGGGCGTCGGCATCCTCAGCACGCACACTTACTTCGGCACGCCGCAATGGCGAGCGTACAGCGGCACCTCGGCGGCCTGCGCGCACGTGGCCTACGCCGCCGCTCTGCTGAAGGCAATGAATCCAGGGTGGACTCCGACCGACATCCGCGAACACCTCGTCGCCTCCGTCGACACGAGCCCGTGGCTCGCGTGCCTGGCCAGGGGACGTCTCAACCTCGACCGGGCCGTGTGCGGCCCCTTCGTGATCACGTCGCCCATGGCGGGAGATCAGTGGCAGGTCGGGGCGAATACCCCGGTGACCTGGAATAGGAGGTATCAGACACCGCGCGCCACAAGCGTCAGGATCCTCATATCCCAGAACGGAGGGCCGTACGCCGCGGTCGCCGCTGCCAAACCGAACAACGGGGTCTGCAACGTGTCGGCGCCGAATGCCCCCGTCGCGAACGCCCGGCTCAGAATCCAAAGCGAGCAGGGCCCTGGACTCTACGCGGAGTCGGGGGTGTTCACCGTGCAGTGAGGTGCCCGCTACCGCATGTCGGCGAGTAGGAAGTCCAAAGGCCGTTTGCGGCGCAACGCCGCCGTTGGCACGAGCGAAGACGGTGGGCACGTGCAGGCGTGGCGAGCGAGCAGAACCTCGGTCTCGGGCCGGGAGCAAGCAGGAAAGGCCCCTGGGATCGACGCCGAGACGTAGCCGGCCAACAGCGTGATCCGCTCGACAAGGGATCGTTCAGCTGGGCTTTTCGGGCAGGCGATCTCGGCGTCGCAGCAGACGAAGCACCCGGCAACGGACTTGCTCGGGCACGTGAGCGATCGCGTCATCCGTCGGCAGCCGTGCGGGCAGAAACGCCTGGAGATAGACCTCGACAGGACAAGAACTTCGCCGAAGTCAGCCAGTACTCACTGCGGGCTGCTGCCAGTAGCGATGGGCAGGCGCCTAGCGGGGGCAGGCAGAAGTGAATAGCGGCCGCGACCGGGGAATCAGCCGAAAGACCAGGTCATCCGATTGGCGCCGTCACCCACTAGCCTCGACTCGAAGATAAGAGGCGGCGGTTCTCGGGCCCGCTGGAACGAGACCCCGATTTGAAACCATCGAAGAGCTCAGTTTCAAGGATGCTTCAGGCTGCGTGTTCTATTCACGTCCCACTTGTCGCAGGCGTGCCACTGTACAAGCATCGAATGGTGTTGGTGAAAACGCGGCGTGGCTCAAACACGGGTTCGAACACCGCGACGAAGCTAGATCAAGTCAACCTCGAATCCGAGGATGTTTGATATCGGTGATTGCGCGCCCCCGCAACCAATGAACGACGAGGGGTTAGCGGACGCAAGAGCCGCTAACCCCTTTCGTTTCGACGATCATGTTCGTGCCGATAATGTCGGCTCACGCCAAGGGAGGTACTGCTAGCGACACCAGCGCTGCAGCCCCGCGCGCTCGCGAAGTGCTCAACGGCGTCCGGACGCGCCTCCAGAACGTCGAGTTGCGGGCTGCACTCGAGCGCGCCGGGTTCCTGCGTGACCTCCACAGCGCCGATTGAAACCTAGAATAGTTATGACGGGCGCTTCTAACTTCTAATTGCGCGCCTGATCGCTTGAGGAGGCTGTCCGTAGATGCGGATGAATGCTCGTCTCATGTTTTCCGCGTCACCGAAGCCGACCGCTTCCGCGATGCGTTCGACAGGTTCGGCAGTCGTTTCTATGCGGCCTCGGGCCAGATCGGCGCGGAGCCGTTCCACCACACGCGCTGGCGTGGTGCTAGTCTGCGCCCGGAATGCGCGGCTGAACTGGCGCAGGCTCATGCTAACCGCCTCCGCCAAACGCTCGACGGTGAGCACTTCGGCGATGTGATCGCGAGCATACCCAATGGCAGCGGCAATCCGGTCATTCTCTGGCGCCAGATCGACGGAAGCTGCGAATTGTGATTGTCCGCCATAGCGGCGATGGTAGACAATGAGGTGCTGTGCCACGCCTTTGGCGATGGCAAAACCATGGTCCTCCTCGATCAAAGCCAACGCGAGATCGATGCCGGCCGTGATGCCGGCTGACGTCCATACGTTGCCGTCCCGACAGAAGATGCGATCTGCCTCGACCCGGATGGATGGGTACTCTCGCTGAAGGCGCGCTGCATATCGCCAGTGCGTCGTCGCTCGACGCCCGTCCAACAATCCAGCCGCCGCGAGAGCAAATGCGCCTGTGCAGACACTCGCAACGCGCCGGCATCGGCTCGAGGCCTCCACAATACGGCGCAGCGTGCCAGCGGATAAGGCGGATAAGAGCGGATCGATCCGTCCGCCGGTGACGACGAGCGTATCGACCACGGCATCACCGAGCGACGCAGCAGTAGTAGCCATGCCAAGGCTGTTCGTCACGACACCTTCATCAGCCGCGAGGACATGGACCCGATAGGCGGGACTTTCGAACTGGTCATTTGCCGCTTCAAAGGCGCCGGCCGGCCCGGCGAAGTCAAGCATCTGAAACCCTGGGAAAACGTAGAAGCCGATCGCTTTCATGGCCGAATTATAGGGAAGTTTGACCTTGCGGCCAAGTAATCGCGGGTCTTAGCTTGTCCACGAGGAGGACAGGCGATGTCACAGCCGATCAGCGTCGTGGTGCCGGTGTACGACGGCGTGACCCAACTCGACTTCACTGGTCCGCACCAGTTTCTGTCGCGTACACCCGACCTGCATGTCCGGGTGGCTTCGCTGGGAGGTGAACCGGTCACCGCGGACCGCCTCACCTTTTCGAACCTGGACGACCTGGCTGCGATCGAGTCGTGCGATGTGCTCCTGGTGCCAGGCGGCGGTGGCTGCCTCGCTGCCATCGAGAATGATCTCTTTGTCAAAGAGATCGCCCGGCTCGGAGCAACCGCGCGCTATCTGACTTCGGTTTGCACCGGGTCGCTCATTCTGGGCGCTGCCGGCTTTCTCCACGGCCGCCGTGCGGCCTGCCACTGGGCATGGCGGGAGTTGCTTCCGGTCTTCGGTGCCATCGTGGATGAGGGCCGCATTGTCAGGGACGGCAATATCCTGTCCGGGGGCGGCGTCACGGCAGGCATCGATTTCGTGCTGGCCCTTATCGCGGAGTTGCGCGGGCCGCGCGCAGCGGAAATGGTCCAACTCAGCCTGGAATATGCTCCTCAACCGCCGTTCAACTCCGGACGCCCAGACACGGCGCCGGCAGAAGTATTGGAGGCGGTGAACGCGCGCACGGCAACGAGCCGCGCTCAACGCCGTGTGCGCCTCGAGGCCTGGGCCGCCGCTCAGCGCGCCGGTCACCATGCCTGAGGTCCCAAGCAATCACATCCCTGGAGCGAGATATGAGTGGAAGCGAAAAGCCTGATTTAAGCGGTGCGCTGGCAGTCGGCCGAAAGTTGGATTTGATTCTCCCGGACAGGCGCGCCGTTCGGGACGCCTACGCAGAGGCAGAAGCGGAATCGCAGCCCTGGCTTTTCAACCATGTGATGCGCTCGTGGCTCTATGGCGCGAAGCTGGCACAACGTCGCGGGCTCGCTCCGGATGCCGAACTGGTTGCAGTGGCGGTGCTTCTGCACGATATCGGCCTAGCGCGCGGTGGCGCTCCCGATCGTCGCTTCGAGGTTGTGGGAGCGGACCTCGGCCGCGCCTTTGCCCTTTCGCATGATATGGGGGAGCGCCGTGCAGAGGTAGTTTGGGACTCAATCGCGCTCCACACCACCCCGTCGATGCGGTTCGAACGTCAGCGACGCGAAACATGCAGCGAAATCGGCATGAGCCCGACTTTCGATTGCCGATGCCGGCCCGCTCTAGGTTGTCGACCAGGAGCGACGGATCCGGGCAGCAGACGTCAACCGCGACTACGCTAATGCGGCCGGAGCCGGAGGATACCGTTGCTGTCGTCCCCCACCTCCAGGCAGCGTGGTCGAAGGGGATGAGTTGACCACGGCACATCCACGCGATATAGGTGACGTGGCGTCCGCTATCCTGATACCCGCGACGGTACCGAAGGGGTGCGTCGATAGGTACTGGCAGCATGTTTGGTGATTCATCGCGACACCTGAGTGATGGACGGCCTCAGCCCGCCGCTCCGGAGCGAGACACGGCCCAGCAGACCGGCGACGAGCTGCAGCTGCGACTCCAGCGGACGCTGGACTTAAGGCTTGCCCCGGAGCACTTGGCGGCGCTCATCGAAATTCATCGCGCCGTCGCTGGCCATCTCGACCGCAGGGCGCTGTTCACAGCCATCGCGCAAGCGCTCCGTGGAGTGGTCCCGGTGAGTCGCTCGCTCCTTCTGCTGCCGGGTAACGATCCGGCGGCATTGACGATCTACGCCTCCTACGGGAAGTTGGGACTTGAGCTTTACGAGGGCCAGACCATCGCTCGCGCTGGCTCGATCCCGGGCTGGGTGGTGGAGCACGGGCGCCCGTTCGTTTTGGAACGCGCAGAGCACATTCGAGAGCGTTTCCCGGTGAGCTATCAACGGTTGCGCCAGTGGGGCATGGAGTCTGTCGCCGTCGTCCCGCTCCTGACCGAGGGACGCTGCGTGGGTGCGCTCAGCCTCATGGCCGACCAGGCGGATGCCTGGTCCGGAGTTCCGCCGATTCTGCTCGAGGAAATCGCGGCCTCGATCGCGGTGGCTGTTGACCACTGCGCGGCCTACGAGGAACTCGGCAGGCTGCGGGACGAGCAGGCGGCGCTCCTCGAAATCAACCGGACGGTGG
>WNEV01001247.1_pt1 | contig 9894 bp, 10 predicted proteins | sample 5399861 | NCBI WGS metagenome assembly WNEV01 (sample SAMN13153335, study PRJNA577476) | soil metagenome | isolation source: 40 cm grassland meadow soil 2 days after 3rd rain plot 2 | place: USA:California | collected 2015-11-11 | reverse complement strand
AGCGGTCGCGGACGAAGAGCCCCGATGTCCCCTGCCTTTCCTCCGTACGCGGGCATGTACCCGAGCCCGCCGCCGATGGCCCCCGCCCGAGACGCATCGGCACCCACCGGAGGTCCGCCATTGGCATCGGTTGGCGAGGCCTGCCGGAGTTGCGGTGCTCCGTTGACGCCCGCGGCTTCCTTCTGCGCGAACTGCGGGGCCCGCGTCCTCCGGTAGTCCGTCCGGTCGGCCCGCGATGCCTTTATGGCGGCCAAACCCTCTTCCGCGCGCGGTGGACCAGTGAAGCGCTCCGACGTGTCGGGCTTCTACAAGAAGAGCGCGGACGAGCGTTGGCAGATCATCCGCGAGTTCGGGGAGCTCGAGGCGTCCGAGATCGACACGATTCGAAACACCGGCGCGCTCCGGTTCGATCAGGTCGACCATATGGTCGAGAATGTCGTCGGTACGATGCCTCTGCCCCTCGGGATCGCCGTCAATTTCCGCGTGAACGGGCGGGACTACCTGATCCCGATGGCCATCGAGGAGCCGAGCGTCGTGGCCGCGGCCTCGAACGCGGCCCGGCTCGCGCGCGCGCACGGCGGCTTCACGACGAGCGGCTCGGGTCCGATCATGCTCGGCCAGATCCAGCTGGTCGGGATCCCCGATCCGCACGGCGCCCGCATCACGATCCTGTCCCATCGGGACGAGATCCTGGCCCTCGCGAACGAAAAGGACCCGATGCTCGTCAAGGTCGGCGGCGGGGCCAAGGACGTCGAGGTCCGCGTGCTCGAGACGAACCGCGGACCGATGGTCATCACCCACCTCGTGGTCGACTGCCGCGACGCCATGGGCGCCAACGCGGTGAATACGATGGCAGAGGCGATCGCCCCGCACCTCGAGAAGTGGACCGGCGGCCGCGTCTACCTGCGGATCATCTCGAACCTCGCGGTCCGGCGACTCGCGCGGGCCCGCGCGACTTTCGGGAAGGACGTCTTGAAGACAGACGAGCTGTCCGGCGAAGAGGTCATCGAGGGCATCCTCGAAGCCTACGCCTTCGCAGAAGCCGACCCGTTCCGATGCGCCACGCACAACAAAGGGATCATGAACGGGGTTGATGCCGTCGTCGTCGCGACGGGGAACGACTGGAGGGCCATCGAGTCGGGAGCCCACGCCTATGCCGCCTGGAAGTCCGGCGGCTACCGGTCCCTGACCACCTGGGAAAAGGATGCGTCCGGGGACTTGGTCGGAACGATCGAGATGCCGATGGCGGTCGGGCTCGTCGGCGGCGCCACGGCCGTCCATCCGACCGCCCGCGCGAATGTGCGGCTCCTCGGGGTGAAGAGCGCGCAGGAACTCGGCGAGATCATCGCCACGGTGGGGCTCGCGCAGAACTTCGCCGCGCTCCGAGCCTTGGCGACGGAGGGCATCCAGCGGGGCCACATGTCCCTCCATGCCCGGAACATCGCGGCCACGGTTGGGGCAACGGGCGAGGAGGTCGAGCGAGTGGCGGAAATCCTGGTGAAAGAGCGAAAGGTTCGGATGGACCGAGCGAAGGAAGTCCTCTCCGAACTCCGGGCGAAGAAGGTCAGTGACTAATATTTGTGACAGTGGATTATTCCGATAAGTCGAATCTATGTGGATGCTATAATAGGATACCATAAATCGAGATTCACTATCTTTGTTTAGGTGCGTCAGAATTCCGATTTTTCCGTGACAATCCTTGTCTCGGAAACCCGCTAGCCCCTTGACTACTATTTTGCGTGTGCCATAAAATTCACCCTTGTCGCGTTCGCTCTCCGCCTCCCTTATGCACGCATTTCCGTACGACGTTGCGTCAGACTATCGTCCGACCGGCAGACTTTTTTACTATGAGGTGCCTCTGCCGCTTCGGGATGGGTTCGAATAGTTCGAGTGGCAGTCTACACTAGAGTCTCTACCGAAGACCAAGCTAAAGAAGGATTTTCCCTCAGCGCCCAGAAGGAGCGCCTTGAGGGTTACTGCTTGGCCCGCGGGTGGGAGGTCGCGGCCCTGTATGTGGACGATGGGCACTCCGGCCGCAACACTCGCCGGCCCGCGTATCAACGGATGATCGAGGAACGGGATCGGTGGGACGCGATCCTCGTGATCAAGATGGATCGAATCCATCGAAACGCTCGGAACTTCATGGAGATGATGGATCAATTGGGCGAGTGGGAGAAGGACTTCGTGTCCGCCACGGAGTCTCTCGACACATCCACCGCGATGGGACGCTTCGTGATGGACATCATTCAGCGCATCGCGCAGCTCGAGTCCGAACAGATCGGGGAGCGCGTCAAGATGGGGATGGCCCAGAAGGCGAAGGCGGGTCCTGGAATCGTCGGGTACCAGCCGCCGTTGGGCTACGAGGTCTCGGCGGGCAATCTGATTACGATCGGTCGAGAGGCGAGCATCGTCCGGGAGATCTTCCGACGATGCGAGGATGGCTCCACGCTCGAAGAGATCGCCGCGGCCCTGAATGACGAGGGCCTCCGGACCAAGCGGGACACGGAGTGGACCGCCGTCAAGGTGTACCACATCTTGCACAACCCGGTCTACGCGGGCTTCCTCCGGTGGGACGGGTTCCTCCGAAAAGCGGAACACGAGGCCTTCGTCTCCGCCGAAACGTTCAACGAGGTCCAGGCACGGCTCCGGTCGCGCGCCCTCCTCGCGAACGCCCGGGCCCCTCCAATCGTCCTGGAGGCCTGAGCGATGGAGGGCCGCTGCGCGCGATGCTGGACGCCGAAGAACCTCGTGAGCCACGAGGTGGAGGCAAATCCGCGGGCGGACCCAACGGTCCGGAAGGAAAAGGTCGTCCTCTGCAAGCATTGCGCCGACGGAGCGCCCGCGGACGCCCTCCTCTTCTGGGAAGTCTACATGCGATTCGGATCGACCCGCGAACTCTTGCAGCACTACGCTGCGGAGACTGAGGAGGACGCCCTCCGGAAGCTCTGCGTCGAGCGGGACCTGAACGAGCGAGAGGTGGTCCGGCGGGCCCGCGGGCAGCAGAGCGCCGAGGCCCTAAACAACGCGGTGAAGAAAGCGAATGCGTTCCTCACCTATGCGAGCCCGTACGGCTACGACTACGTGAACGGCGTCCTCCAGGTGAAGCAGGAGGAGGCCCGCGTCGTATCGCTCATCTTCAGGCGGTACCTCGAGGGGAAGGGAATCGCGAAGATTTGTCAGGAGTTGAACCGCGACGGGTACCGGACGAAGACGGGACGCGCCTGGGCGAGCCAGACGATCGCGAATATCCTCAGCAATCCCGTCTATTGCGGCCTGTCCCGGTTGAACGGCGGCATCAAGCGCGGTAAACATGATGCCCTGATCGAAATCGAGACGTTCAATCGAGTCCAAAACGAAATGCAGCGGCGGATCCGGCGGCCGGACCAGAGGAAGCCGGACACCCCGCAGCTGCGGCTCGAGGACTACCGCGAGTGAGCCATCCCTCCCCGGATTTCTCGCACATTTTGCGGTCTGCAGAGGACCGCAGGCGGGCGTCCCATTGTGCAAAGGTAGTCCAAACCGAAATGGGAAGGCGCTCGAGGCCGCGTTGACAATCCATAGGACTATATGGATGCCTAGTTCTATGTGTCCAGGCGAATGCCCAATCGAGTCAGGGATCTCACGACGATCCAGTTGACGACCGAGACCCGGGATCGATTGTACCGCCTGAAATTCCGGAAGACCTACGACGAGTTCCTCTCGGAACTTTGCGACGTATTCGAGGCGTCAGGTCAGGACGATCAAAAATGAGCCCTCGAAACGTCGTTTAGCTAATACATATAATTTCATACACGGTTTTGTTACAGCTATACTGATCGCATGTCCCAGCTACTAGCGACGATTTCGGCACCCGGCTGATAGGGTTATGACCGCACGGCCGATTCTCAGAGCGAGCATGAGCTGGGCGGAGCGACACCGACCGAAGGACCTCGACGACATCGTCGCGAATCCGACCGCGGTCGCCGAGCTCCGAAAGTGGGCGGCGGCATGGCAGCGCGGTCGACCGGACAAGAAGGCGGTCATCTTGCAGGGCCCTCCCGGCATCGGCAAGACGAGCGCCGCCCTCGCCCTCGCGAAGGAGATGGGCTGGAGCGTCGTCGAGATGAATGCCTCGGACAGCCGGAACGCGGAGGCGATTCGGAAGGTCGCGACTCGCGGGGCCGTCCTCCAGACCTTCAGCGATTCCGGCGAATTCCTCCGGGCGGCCCAAGGAGGACGCAAGCTGATCGTCCTCGACGAGGCCGATAACGTGTTCGGCCGGGAGGACCGCGGAGGGATCGGCGCGATCGTGGAGACGATCCAGACGAGCGGGCAGCCGATCGTCCTGATCGCGAACGACTACTACGGCCTCACCCGACGATCGTCCTCTCTGAAGCGACTAAGCAAGACCATCAAATTTCAACCTATTCACGATGACGCCATGAAAAACATACTTCGCACGATCACCACCAAGGAAGGCGTCGACGTCGCCTCGGAAGTCCTTGATGTGATCGTCGAACGGTCCTCGGGAGATCTGCGGTCCGCGATCAACGACCTCGAGTCCCTCGCGATCGGCAAAGACGCGGTCCGGGCCACCGGCACGAAGGCCCTCGGGTACCGCGATCGAGAGCGCACGATTTTCCCCGCGATCGAGGAGATCCTCCGGTCCGGAGATGCGCGGCGCGCGAAGGAGGCCGCGACGGGACTCGACGAATCCCCGGAGGACCTCATCTTGTGGGTCGACCAGAACCTGGGCCACGAGTTCGGCCGTCCCGACGACCTGGCCCGCGGCTACGATGCACTGAGCCGCGCGGACGTCTTCCTGGGGCGGGCCCGTCGGCGACAGAGCTTCGGCCTCTGGTCGTACGCGAAGGAGCTGATGTCGAGCGGCGTCGCGGTCGCCCGGAAGGGCCGTGGTCGAGGCGGCCAGCTCGAGTTCCCGTATTACCTGATCCAGATGGCCCGCTCTCGGGCGCAGCGCGGGGCGCGGACGTCCCTCGCCACGAAGCTCGCTCGCCACCTGCACGTCTCGCGGACGCTCATCCTCGACGAACTCCTCCCGACGATCCGGATGCTGTTCCAGGGCGACGAGGAGCTGCGGGTGAACCTCACCGCCGCCCTCCGCCTCGAGGACGCGGAGGTCGCCCTCCTGATGGAGGAGCCGGAGTCGAGCCATGCGGTGAAGCACCTCCTCGAGAAAGCGGCCCTGGTCGCCGGGGCTCGTGCCCCCGAGTCGAAGGAAGGCTCGCTCCCCGCGTTCGACGAGGACGACGCCGATGCCGCGTGAGTCGGGAATTCGCCAACGAGCTATCGTCGGTCGACGGCTCGACCTCGCGGACTTCGAACTCCTGACCAAGTACACCTTGCCATTCGTGGACGCCGCGTGGGAGGTGCCTTTCGCGGTCCTCGATCTCGTAGGAAGCCCTCCTCGAGTCCTCGCGGGGCCGATCCACTGGGACGGATCGCGCTTGCATTCGACCGAACCGAAAGCGGCCCTCCGACGGATTGAATCCGTCCCGCCCGAAGACCTTGGTCATCTCGTTCACTACGATCCCTGGTGGGTGTTCCGCGGCGCATCCGGGGTGGACCGAACGTGGATCGAGGCCGCGTTCGCCACGAACATCGCGCGCCCGTTCATGCACGCGGGGAAGAAACTCAAGATCCACGACCTGCGATTCGACGACGGGATGGAGAGGCTCGAGGCGATCCTGGCGAAGGACGACGTGTTCCGGCCGATCGAGCTCCACCGGGGCGAAGTCGACTTGCTCTCGTTGCGGCGAGGGAGGCCCGATGACGTCGAAGGATCATCCTCCCCGACCGCGAAAGCCCTTTAACTTCCGACTCGCATGCGCCGACGAATGGATTCGGAGAAGCAGGAAGTCCTGGAGCGGCAGGGCTATCGCATCGTCGGAGAGCACAGCGGTGTCAAGCTCTGTCACTGGACGAAGGCCAGCTTGACGAAGGGCGTGGGTTGCTACAAGCAGACGTTCTACGGCATCGAGAGCCATCGATGCCTCCAGATGACGCCGACCGTGGACGCCTGCAACCTCGCCTGCCAATTCTGCTGGCGCACGCAGGAGTGGGGTTCCGACTCCCTCTTGCTCGCGGACGACCCCACCATGATCGTCGAGGATTCGATCCGCGCCCAGCGGGAACTCCTCAGTGGATTCAAGGGCAACCCGAATGTCTCGCGGGAGCGGTTCCTCGAGGCATGGCATCCGACGAACGTGGCCATCAGCCTCACCGGAGAGCCGACCCTGTATCGTCGCCTCGGTGAGATGATCGATGAATTCCAACGTCGCCGCATGTCGACGTTCCTCGTGACGAACGGCACGACGCCGGCGGCCCTGCGACGGCTGCACTCGGAGGGCCGGCTTCCGACGCAACTCTATGTGACCGTCGCGGCCCCGAACGAGACGATCTATCGGACATTGGTCGTCCCCAAGTCCGGTCATGAATGGCTGAAACTGAAGGAGACGCTCGCCCTCCTCCCGACCTTGCCGACCCGGACCGTCCTCCGCCACACGCTGGTCGAGGGATGGAACCTCGGGTGGGAGGACGAGTACGCGGAACTGGACCGCCCCGCGAAACCGATGTTCATCGAGTGCAAGGGCTACAGCTTCGTCGGGGAGAGCCGGCTCCGCCTCGAGGCGAACAACGTCCCCAGTCACGCGTCGATCCGGACCTTCGCCGAACGCCTGGGAGAGCGGCTGGACTACAAGATCGCCGCCGAGCGCGAAGACAGTCGGGTCGTCCTGCTCACCCGGGACGGCGAACTCCATCCTCTTTCCCGCTGAACGGACTCACGGCGGCGGTTTTTAGAGCCCCTGCCGGATACGACGCCGAACGCCGTGGTCGATCTCCTCCAGATCCTGCTCGACTCCTACAACACCCCCTGGATCTACATGCTCCTGGCGTTCGGGTATGCGATCCTGGTCGCGATCATCCTGCCGATCCCGATCGAGATCGCCCTCGTCAAACCGCTCGTCGACCAGAACTTCGGATTCCTCCTTGGCACCGGCTTGGCGATCGCCGCGGGCAAGACGCTCGGCGCGTGGCTCATCTTCATCTTCGGCCTGAACATCGAAGGATCGATTCGGAAGTGGTCGGCCCGCTGGCGGGTCGCCGCCTGGATTGTGAGGAAGGCCGAGAAGCTGGTCCAGAAGACCGGATACGCGGGGCTGTACCTTCTCCTGAGCATCCCCCTCATGAGCGACACGATCCCGATCTACGTGTACTCCCTCTTCAACCAGGAAGGGAAGGCCCTGGAGCGGAACATGTTTCTGATCGCGAATTTCCTCGCGGCCCTGAATCGCGTCGCGATCCTCGGCGCGATCTGGTTCGTAGCCCGTGAATTCTTCCCCATTTGACGGCCCACACCCTTATGGTGCGGGGTCGGTTCCGACGGCCCGTGTTCGAACTGCCGTCGGTCCTCGATGCGACCGGCCTGCTCGACAAAGCCTTCGGCCGGGCCGCCAAGGCCACGGCGACGGGACCCGATCGGATCGCGCGGGCACGCAACCTCGCCGCGGCGCGCGTCCGTATCGCGGGGCAGACGATCGAGTCGACCCTCCGGGGAATCGTGAAGGGCTTCCCCAGCCTCGACCGGCTGCCGCCCTTCTACCGCGAGCTCGTCGACATCTTGGTCGATGCCAACCAGCTCAAGAAACACCTCGGCGCGATCGACTGGGCGGCGGACCGAACGGCGAACATGGCGCGCGACTATCGTCGCCGAATCGGCAAGGCGGAAGGCCACTCGATCGGGGAGCTGCGGAAGCAGGCGTACGGCAGACTCTCGTCGCTCGTGGAACAAGTCGGGCCGGATCTCGAGGCGCTCACCGAGGCCCGTCGCGCCCTCCGACGGCTCCCGGAGATCGACCCCGCCCTGCGGACGGTCGTGGTCGCAGGCTATCCGAACGTGGGGAAGAGTTCCTTTGTCCGGGCGGTCTCCTCCGGTCGACCGAAGATCGCGGACTACCCCTTCACCACGAAACGGGTTTCGATCGGTCACTTCGACCGGGGGGTGGAGCGTTTCCAGATCCTCGACACCCCGGGCCTCCTCGATCGACCGATGGCGAAGAGGAACGCGATGGAGCGCCAGGCGATCTCGGCGCTCTCCCACGTCGCGGACGGAATCCTCTTCCTCCTCGATTCCACGGAGACCTGCGGCTACCCGCTCGACGACCAACGGAAGCTCCTCGCCGAGATCCGGAGTCTCTTTCCCGCGGTCCCCCTGCTCGTCCTCGCGAACAAAGCGGACCTCGGAGGCCCGCGGGGGGAAGGCATCGCGGTGTCGTCCCTCCATGGCAGCGGGGTGACGAAGGCCCTCGATGCGCTGTTGGCGAAACTCACCAGCCGCGGTCCTGGAGGCGCGCCTCGATCGGCAGGGCCTTAGCGTCGAGGCCCTTCATCGCGAGCCCGATCCCTTTCGAGACCTCCGCGACGGTCGACGGATCGTCGAAGTGGGCGACCGCGTCCACGATGGCGCGGCCCCGCGTCTCCGGGTTCTCCGCCTTGAAGATGCCGGAGCCGACGAAGACGCCGTCGCAGCCCATGAGCATCATGAGGGCCGCATCGGCCGGTGTCGCCACGCCTCCCGCTGCGAAGTTGACGATCGGGAGACGCTGGAGCTTCTTGATTTCCAAGAGGACCTGGTAGATTCCCTCGGTGATATCGTCGAGGGTGGCGCCCGCGAACACGACGTCCGCCTCCCGCACGGTCGGATCGGAGCCCTGCGCCGTCCGGACTTCCTCCAAGAGCTTGGTGTAGCTGGCCGCGAACTTCGTCCCGACCGCAAGGAGCCGGTCGTTTTCGAGGCCTTTCAGTTCCGCGATCGCTGCCGAGACGAGTCGGATGTGGCGGACCGCCTCGACGACGTCCCCGGTCCCGGCCTCGCCCTTCGTCCGGATCATGGCGGCGCCTTCCCAGGTGCGGCGCACGGCCTCCCCGAGGTTGCGCGCCCCGCAGACGAACGGGACCTCGAATCCCCTCTTGTTGACGTGGAAGAATGGATCTGCGGGGGTGAGGACCTCGGATTCGTCGATCATGTCCACGCCGAGGGACTCGAGCGCCCTCGCCTCGGCCTCATGTCCGATCCGGCACTTCGCCATCACAGGGACCGTGACCGCGTCCATGATCTCCTGGATCTTGACCGGATCGGCCATCCGCGCGACCCCGCCCGCGGCTCGAATGTCCGCCGGGACGCGCTCGAGGGCCATGACGGCGACCGCGCCGGCTTCCTCGGCGATCAGGGCCTGCTCCGCGTTCGTGACGTCCATGACGACCCCGCCCTTCTGCATCTTCGCGAAGCCGCGCTTGAGCAGTTCGGTCCCGAATCGGAGTTTGCTGAGGTCCAGGTCGAGGGGCATGGTCCGCCTCGTTCGCGACCTACGAGCCGGTGGGTATTTCTATGTTTGGTCGCGGAACTCCCGCAACTGAGAACTGCATTGCAATGGGACGGGCCTCCTTCCGTGCCTATCGAGGCATAAACGGTAGCACTTTGTCGGAGTCAAACGATACGGGGTTGGTGGATCTCGCTTACCTCGCATCCCGCCACGTCTCGCTCATCCAACTCGCGACGGCAAGTATTGCCTCTGCCGCGGGGTCGATTGCGATCCTCGAGACAATTCCCAGTTCACCGTTGTTCGATCTCCTATTCATCTACGGCACGGTCCGTTCCTTCGCGGAAGTGGCGATGGTCTGCGGGCTTTTCGGACTACTGTTGCTCCCCGCCACCCAACGCGGGGTTGGTTGGAGACAATGGGTCTTCGTCGCCTCGGTTCTGCTCGCGTCGGCAGGTTTCTCCGGTGGCCTCTGGGTCTTGAGTCTCCTCCGCGATGCGAGTTAGAACGGTCTTCTGCTCGTGAAGCGGAATCCTCCCGAGGTCGCGGGAAACGCTTAAGTGAACTCTCCGAT
>WNEV01001244.1_pt1 | contig 9911 bp, 8 predicted proteins | sample 5399861 | NCBI WGS metagenome assembly WNEV01 (sample SAMN13153335, study PRJNA577476) | soil metagenome | isolation source: 40 cm grassland meadow soil 2 days after 3rd rain plot 2 | place: USA:California | collected 2015-11-11 | reverse complement strand
CGGTGATCACGGTCTCGAGCGATTGCGCGACTTGCGGGAGCTCATACCCGACGTACTCGGCCAGACGCTCGGTGATGAGGTAGGCCCGCGGATGCCGAGAGAAGAACAGCAGCAGATCGAGATCGCACGGGTGCCTCAGGCACCCGATACGGTCAAGGAGATCCCCGATTCGCTTTGGCGTCATGGGAGATCTCGTAGTATGCTCGCCCTCCCGCGGGGCCGCAAGGGCCCTAACCGCCAGCTGAGCCGCGAACATTCCCTACCCTTTCGCGAGCCTCTCGACGTCGTTCTTCGACATCGTCTGTAGTTGTGTCAAGAGTTCCACCTTTTCCCTCCGACGCCGAGGAGGCCAGAATCGACATCTACGAGCACTCGATCGGGGATGTCAATGCTTGGATTGGCCGCACCAAATGTGTGCGCGCACGCCTCGAGGCCCGTGCGAGCCGGTCGAATACGAGAGATCTTGGGGTCCGCCGCCGCGATGCACGGATAGACCGTTCGATTTGGGGACGGCAACCGTGAGACCGCGTCACGCCGTGAAATTCTGGGGCCGTGGACAACTGTGAAAATGTGGACAAGAAGCGTATCGAGCGTCCGGACGTAGGCCGCCCGTCGCGGCGTCTGCGGGTCAGCCTACTGCCGGAACGTTTCAAGCGTGCTGGGCGCGAACGCCTCCTCCAGCGCGAAGTCGCGCTCGAGCAGATCCTGCTCCTGCAGGTGACGCTTCAGCGTGTCGAGGTCGTGGCGGTTGTTGTGAAAACCGTACGACCACAGATCGTCGCCCCGCAGCGCGCGCTCCTGCTCCCAGTAGCCGACGAGCCAGGCCAGGCTCACCGTGAGCGCATCGCTGTCGTACATGCGCTCGACGGCCAGGTCCTTGGCCTGGCAGAACGCCTTGTACAGGCTGACGGCGATCCAGGGATGGCGCTCGTAGATCTCGCGCTTGATCGCGACCACGTGCATGATCGGGAAGACCTTGTGCTTCTGGTAATACGCGCGCTCGACGTTCCAGAAATCGGGGAACAGGCGGGCCACGCGCGGATCGCGCCGGCGAAAGACGTGCGGCATGTGCGGCGACAGCAGCGCGTCGATCTGGCCGGCCACCAGCAGGTCCGACAACGATGTGTCCGCGGGCGCCGATTCCACCTGGATGCCGGCCGGCGGCTTCACGGCGATGCGCTCCCTTCGTCCCGGCTGCTCGACGCCGCCGAGCACCCACCGCACGTCGGCGGGCGCCACGCCGTAGTCGTGCTGCAGGAAGGCGCGCTGCCAGATGGCCATGGTCATGTAGTACTCGGCGCACCCGATGCGCCGGCCCTTGAGGTCTTCGGCGCGCTTGATGCCGTTCGCCGGGTTGATGTAGACCGCCGAGTGGCGGAACGTGCGCGACGGGTAGACGGGGATGGCGACGAAGCGCCGGTCGCCGCGCGAGAACACCGTCAGGTAGTTGGCGCAGGACATCTCGGAGACGTCGAACTCGTTGTGCTTGAGCTGACGCCAGAACGCCTCCGGCGGAACGACGGGCACGTAGTTCAGGTCGATGCCTTCCGGCCGGACCTCTCCCGTCGCGAGCGGGGCGGTGCGGTCGTAGAGCCCGCCGGCATAGGTCAGATGGAGTGGAGCGCTCGTCAGCAGGCTCATTCGTTCACCGGCTTGCCCAGCTCGCGCAGCGTCGCGGTCAGGAGATCGCGAGCGACGAACTGCTCGACGTCGGGCAACGGCTTGTCCTTCGGCCAGCCGAGCTCGGGCGTCGCGACCGAGTCGAAGAGCTGGCGGAAGAGGTCCTTCGGGATCTGAGGCGCGAACTTGTCGCGGATCTGGTTGTAGAAGCCCTCGGCCACGCGGCCCTCGAGCTGGAAGTGCTTCTGGATGACCTCGAGCGTCCCCGCTTTCTCGGTGCGGATGTAGTCGGTCGACCGCGCGACGGCCCGGATGAAGCGACGGACCGCATCGCGCCGATCGCGCACGGTATCCTTGTGGGTGCTGATCGTGCCGCCGAGGCGTGGCAGGTGATCGCCGGCTTTGACGAGGATCTTCAGGCCCTCGGCCTCGGCGCGCGCGGCGTGCGGGAACGACAGCGCCGCGCCCTGGATCGAGCCAGCGATGATCGCCGCCACTCGCTCGGGCTCGCCGCGGAAGTTGATGATCTTGTAGTCCTTGCCCGCTTCCATCTTGAAGAACCTGCCGAGGACGACGACGAGCTCGCCGTAATCGGCGGATCCCGGCCGGCCGAAGCCGAGCGTTTTTCCGCGCAGGTCCTCGACGCTCTTGATGCCGGGCGCCGTCGTCAGCGTCCACTGAGACACCAGCGACTCGCCGACCACGAACACCAGCGGTGCGCCCTTCAGCATCGCCTCGGCACTCGCGCCCGGCACGGGAGCGAAGTCGACTTCCTTCGCGACGGCGGCACGCGCCAGCTCACCAGCCGTCATGTTCACGAACTCCGCGTCCAGTCCCTCCGCCTTGAAGAGCCCGCGGTCCATGGCGACGTAGGTGGGCAGGTGGAAGCCGCTGGCGCCGGTGGTGCGCCCGACCTTGATCTTCGGGGCCTGGGCCGCCGCGACGCCGCTGCCGAGCCAGAGCGCGCTGCCGACCACGAGAGCTGTGAAGCCGTGTTTCATCGGCCGGTCCCCTTCTTCGGCGATGCCGACTCGGCGTCGCGCAGCGCGCGCCAGACGCGCTCGGGCGTCATCGGCAAATCTCGAAGCCTCACACCCGTGGCGGCGAAGATCGCGTTGGCCAGCGCCGGCGCGACGGTGATGATGCTGCCCTCGGCGACACCCTTGGCTCCGTGCGGCCCGGGGCCTCCCCCGCCCTCGATGATCAACGCGTCGAACGACGGCGGCAGATCGGAGAACAGCGGCAACCGGTAGTCGATCATGCTGCCGTTCACGAGCTGGCCGTCGTCGTAGACCATCGCCTCGAAGAGCGCCGGGCCAAGGCCCTGCATGGCGCCGCCGAGGTCCTGGCCCTCGACGCCAGCGGGATTGATCGCGCGGCCGGGATCGGACAGCGAGACGTAGCGATGGAGCGTGATGGCTCCCGTCTCGCGATCGACTGTCACGACCGCCGCGCCCAACCCGATCTCCCAGAAGCTCGCGGTGGCGCCGAGCGCGTTGAGGCCCGTCGCCGGGCGTTGATAGCCGTGGCCGATCAGCTCGCCGCCGGCATCGCGGAAGAAGCGCTGGATCACCTGGCCGAACGTGAGTCGCTGCCCGTTCGCGATGACTCCGCCGCTCTCCAGGCGACAGGCCTCAGCGCTCACGCCGAGCGCCTCGCCGGCGATGGCGCGGACCTGCTCGGCCACGCGCGAGGCCGCCTCCTGCACGGCGTGGCCCAGCAGCGACGTCGCGCGGCTCGCGTTCGTGCGCTGATCGAACGGCGTGACGCCCGTGTCGGGTGCGGTGACGCTGACGCGAGCCGGATCGAGGGCAAGCTCGGCCGCCGCGATCTGGCCGAGCACGCTCTGCACGCCCTGACCGATCTCCGCCGAGCTGGCGAGCACAGTGGCGCTGCCGTCTTGGTGAAGCCTCACGATCGCCGTCGACGACGTGCGCGTCCCGCCGCCGTCCTTGACCGCGCACGCGAGCCCGGCGCCTTCTCCGGGCCGCCGTGTCGCGTGCCAGCCGATCTCCTTGGCGATGGTCTCGAGCGCCAGATCGAGATCGCTGTCGATCGGCCGGTCGCCCTGCGCGTACTCCTCGTTACGCTTCAGGAGATTCTTCATGCGGAGCTCGAGCGGATCCATGCCGAGCCGGGCCGCGATGATGTCCATCTGGGACTCGTAGGCCCAGCAGACCTCGGGCGTTCCGAAGCCGCGATACGAGCCGGCCGACACCGTGTTGGTGAACACCGCGTAGCTGTTCACCTCGACGTGGGGAATGCGATAGGGACCCACGACGCGATAGCCGGCCTTCTTCGATACGCGCGAGCCCTGATCGGTGTAGGCGCCGGTGTCGAGGTGGATCTCCGCCCGGCGGCCGACGAGCGTGCCGTCCTTCATCACGGCGGTCTCGATCCTCACGCGGCCGGCGTTGCGCGACGAGGTCCGCGCCGTCTCCTCCGACGAGAAGACGACGCGCACGGGCACCCCGCACCTGCGGGACAGCACCGACGCGATCGGCGCCGCCGGGATGAGCTCGGCATCCGAACGCTCCGCCCACGTAGGGCACGACGATCCTCACGCGGCTCTGGGGCAGGCCGAACATCTCGGCGAGGGCCTGGCGCATGGCGAACGGATACTGCGTCCCCGTCCACACCGTCAGCTCGCCGCCCTGGTGGTGGGCGATGGCACCCAGCGGCTCGAGCGGAAAGTGGTGAACGCTCGGCAAGGTGAAGGTGTCGTCGAAGACGAGATCGGCCTGGGCAAACGCGCGGGCGGCATCGCCGCGGCGGAAGGAGAAGTGGTGGCAGATGTTGCGGGTGACGTCGGGCTTGATGTCCTGAACGTCGGGAAAGAGGGTCGAGCGCGGCCGATCAACCTGGAGCTGCGACGCGCCCGGCGCCAGGGCCTCGTCGATGGTGCGGATCACCGGGAGCGGAGCGTACTCCACCGAAACATGGCGCAGCGCCTCCTCGGCGCTGAGAGCGTCGACCGCCGCCACGGCCACGACGGGCTCGCCGGCGAAGCGGACGCGCTCGATCGCCAGCACGGGCTGATCACGCACGGCCTGGCCGAAGTAGGGATCGATGTCGGTGAGATCGGCACCGGTGAGGACGGCGAGCACGCCGGGATGGCGCGCGGCCTTTGAGGTATCGATCGACACGATGCGGGCGTGAGCGTACGGGCTCCGCAGCACCTTGCCCTCGATCATGCCGGGCACCGCGAGATCGACGGTGTAGCGCGCCCGGCCGGTGACCTTGTCGCGCGCGTCCTGACGCTCGAGCGAGCGTCCGATGATCGAGCGTCCGTCGCCGCGGCCGGGCTCGTTCACGCGGCCATCACCGCCGCCGCGAAGCGACGAAGGGTCGCCTCGCGATCACCACCTCCTGCGCCGTACGGAATGATCGCGACCTGGTTGATGCCCGTCGTCCGGAGTCGATCGATGCCGGCCCTGATCTCGGCCGGAGTGCCCGCCACCGCGAATCGATCGACGAGCCAGTCGGGAACGACCATCGCCTGGCTGGCCCGCTGCTCCATGTGCTGGTAGTAGTTGTAGGCGCGCCGGATATCGTCGAGGACCTTCTGCTCGTCGGGGACCAGCGTGAAGGGCAGCGGGTGCGCCACCACGCGGGCCACGTGGGCTTTCACCGCGTCTCGCGCTCCCGTCGCGGCGACAGCGCAGGGCACCCAGAGCACGAGGTCGATGTCGGCGAGCTTTCGCCCGGCTGCGCGGGCACCGATCTCGATCGTGTCGAGCGCCTGACGCACGCGAGGCGGATCGACGCCGACCAGGATGATCACGCCGTCGGCGATTCGCCCGGCCAGCTCGAGCATCTTTGGTCCGCTGGCCGCGAAGTAGATCGGCACGCGGTCACGCGCCCCGTGCTTCAGGTGAATCGTACCCGTGTCGATCGCGACCTCACGGCCGGTCATCAAATCGCGCATGCGGCGGACGGCGAGCTCGAACTCGGCCAGGCGCGCGGGCTTCTTGCCCATCGTCTCGACGGCGCTGTCACCGAGCCCGAGTCCGAGGATCACCCGGCGAGGAAACGCCTCCTGCAGCGTGGAGAACGTGCTGGCGACGACCGATGGATCGCGCGTGAGCACGTTGGTCACACCAGTACCCAGCACGAGTCGCGACGTGCCGACCGCGGCCGCGGCAAGGGTCACGTAGGCTTCGCGCCAGATGAGGTGAGAGTCTCCGACCCAGGCGTGGGTGAAGCCGAGCGACTCGGAGACTTTCGCGAGGCTCACCATCGCCGGGAGCGGGTCGGTGGGAAAGAGTCCGGCCCCGAAGGTGAGGCGGCTCACGCGTGGTGTCCGGTGATCGTCACCTGGCGCTCCGGCGGCGGCGTCTGCTGGCTGCGGCCGGCGACGCGCAGCTCGCCGTCGATCAGGACGACTGAGATTCCCGGGAGGTCGCCCTTGGCGAGCGAATCGAGCGCGTCACTGGCGACCGAGCCCTTGATCCGGTCGAGCAGCACGATGTCGGCCGGCCGCCCGACCTCCAGGACTCCCTGCGGAAGGCCATGCGCGCGGGCGACGTTGCCGGTCGCCATTGCGATCGCGATCTCGGGTGGTACGTCGGCGACCGACGAGAGGTAGGCGATCTCGCGCAGCATCCCGCGGGGTATCACGCCGGTGCCGCCCGGCGTGTCGGTGCCGATCAGCACGCGATCGAACGCGTCGCTCGTGCCCACGGCCCGCATGAGCTTGAGGACCATGCGGGGATTTCCCGAGCTGCAGATCTCGAGCGCGCACCCGGTCTCGGCCACCAGACGCTCGACTTCTTTCTCCGCCATCGGAATCGGGCCGCCGGTGGCGTGACCCACGATATCGGGCTGGATGCGTTTCACGATGTCGATGCCGGCGACCTGGCTCACCCCGGAGCGCGAGACGCCGCCCGAGTGGATCTTGACCTTGATCCCTCGCGCGCGTGACCAGGTGACGTAGCGCTCGGCCTCGCCGTTGGGCAGGAGGCCGTAGTCGTAAAAGATGAACTTGACGAGCCGGCTTCCGACGGCGTGAAGCGCGACGAAATCGTCCTCGGTGAGCCCGGGAACCAGCAGCAGCGTGCCGGCGTAGACCTTCACGCCCGAAGGCCGAAGATTGTCCCAGCAGCGCTTGGCGAGGTGGGCGAGGGCCATCGCGGTGCGCGCGTCGGGCGGTGTGGGCAAGCCCGGCATGTGGAGCTCACCGGCCGAGATCAGCGCGGTGACGCCGCCGTGCATGTAGTGGGTGACCCACGATTGCGCGTTCTGGGCCGGCGTGAACTCGCCGATCGTCGGATGGGAGTGCGAGTCGATGAGGCCCGGCATCGCGGTGATCCCGTCCGCGTCGATGACGACGTCGGCGGCTCGGCCGATCCCGGAACCGACCTCGCGGATCAGCCCGTCCTCTATATAGATGGAGTCGGCGGCCCGCACCGGCCGGACGTGGTCGCCGGTGACGAACGTGCCGATGTTGTGAATGAGGCAGGAGCGGACGGCGGGGGTCACGTGGCGAGCGCGCCGGCCGGGCGCAGGATCTCCTCAGCGATCATCTGGAGGTAGTCGATGCGCGCCTTCACCTCGCGCGGCAGGCTGTAGATCGTGAAGCCGAGGCGATTCAGGCCCATCGCCCGGCCTTGCCCGATCGTCTCGACACACTCGGCCGGCGAGCCGCAGACCGTCCAGCTCTCGAGCGGCGCGTCGAAGCCGAGCTGGAGCTCCATCATCGTCGATTCCTGCATCTCCCAGGCACGGTACATGGCGAACGTCTTCTCGAGGTAGGCACGGGCCGCAGTCGCCGCCGCCTGGCGATTCGCGCCGACGATGAGCGCGCGCGAGGCGCCGATCGTCCCCGGGGCCTGGCTCGCCTCCTGGCGCGCTTCCCGGAAGACGAGCGCGAGCTTGGCCACCGAGTCCCAGGAGATCTGGGGGCCGAAGAACACTCCGTCGGTGAGGCGCGCCGCGCGCCGGGTCGCGCCGACGCTCTGAGCTCCCATCTCGAGAGGCGGATGCGGTTCCTGGTAGGGCCGGAATCCCATGCGTCCCGCCGTCACGCGCGTGTAGGCGCCAGCGAACGTGACCTCGTCGCCCGCCCACAGTCGCTTCATCAGCGCCAGCGATTCCTCCAGCTTCGGCACACGGTCCTGACGGCGGAGCCCGACCGTCTCGAGCTCTTTCTCCCGGTAGCCGATGGAGACGCCGACGTCGAGTCGCCCGTGGCAGATGTGGTCGAGCGTCGCGATGTTCTCGGCCGCCTCGACCGCATTCACGATCGGCAGCAGGAGGACCGAGGTCTTGAGTCGCATCCGCCCCGTTTCCGGCGCCATCCGGGCCAGCATGGGAAACGGCTGGGGCCACACGGTCGGATGCGACAGCAGATGCTGGCCGATCGACACCCAGGCGTAACCCATTCGCGACGCGGCCGCGACGACCTGGATCGCCTCGTCGATGATCTGCGTCGGATGGCGGTCGGTCGGGCTCCAGAACGGCGTGAGATGGAAGCCGATGCGGAATGGCTCGGGCATGGGGCCTTATATTACTCGCCTTCCCCGATCGCGGCGTTGACAGGATCACTCGAGCGGCCTACCGTAACGGAGCCATGCCACACGCGCCGATCGTGCTCAAGGGCCCCGGCCGTTTCAAGGATCCCGCGAACCTGACCTGGGAGCGCTACATCGCGCTGCAGACCCGGGAGCGCGAGCGATATCTCGCCGAGCGGGCGACGATTCCCCAGGACGCGCTGGACTTCAAGAGCGTCAACCCGCGCTACCTCGAGCGGGCCATCGAGCAATTCGCCAACAACTACTTCCCGGAGCAGTCAGCGACGCGGTACATCGCCACGGCGGCGGCCAACGCGCCGTTCGAGGAGCTCAAGACGTGCTGCCTGTTCCAGCTCACCGACGAGCAGCGTCACCTCGAGATGGATCGCGAAGTGTTCGAGCGGGCGGGCATTCCGGAGCGCGACTGGCAACCCGCCTGGGAGCAACCGGGAACGACGTGCCGGTTCTTCCGGCATGTGCTCGAGCTCGAGGATCCGATCGAGATCATCGTCAAGGCCAACTTCGTCGCCGAAGGCGCGGCCGGCCCCGGCACGTTCGCCGTCCTTGCCGACGGTGCGGAGGCGCGTGGTGACCTGCTCTCCGCCGTCAATCACCGGGCGCGCGTCCGCGACGAGACCCGCCACATCAGCTACGCACGCGCCCTGGTCAAAGCGCTGATCGAAGACGATCCCGGCAACCTCGACGTGATCCAGCGCTGGCAGGACGAGAGCCTTCGCCTGTTCGTGGAGGTCGCCAAGGGCGGCGAGCGCCGCGAGTGGTGGGAGGGCTTCCTCGCCTCGTACTACAAGATCGCCTTACCGCTCGGGCTGCGTCCGACGACGCTGTCCTTCTAGAAACGTCGACCTAGAGACGTCAACGCCAGCCTGGACAGCCGCCGTCATCACGGCGACGTGGCGAATACGTCGACGACGATCATCGCGATCACCATTCCATCACTGCGCCATCCGCTCGGCCAGATCAACGAGGGCGACGCAGCCCTAGAGCGTACCGAGGTCGCCCGCAGCGTCACGACGTTCTGACCGTCATCGCCAATTCTCGCGGCGCTTGGTCGGCTGCGCACCCCACTTGCACGTAGCTTGCTGAGTTGCACGCAACTTGCCAACCCTCGCCGCACCCTGCGGCTGCAACAGGAGACCGAACAGGTCCCGCTACGTCCGTCTTCTCCAGCTCAAACATCTCGACCGCCGTGCGTCTCTAGAGTTTCCCCTGCCGAATTTGAGGTCTTTCCCCCAGTTGCGCGACGGGCCTTCCACGCAAGAATTGCGGCACCTGGACAAGGAGGGTGCGTTGCAGACGCGTTCGGTTCGCGGCACCTTCGTCATGAACACGTTCGACTCCGTTTGCGAGCGCTACAGCCCCGCGGCGCACGCGATGGTGCTCCAACTGCCGCCCAGCGCCGCGGACCTCGCTGAGCGCGGCGCGCGAGACCTCTAGACCCCTCTGGAAGACCTCGTGGCGTACATGAAAACGGAGAAGACCGTGCTGGTATCGCGAGACCCCGACTTTTACCGCCAACCGAGAACCTTCCCCTCCGAAAGGGGGTGATCAAAGCCGCAGGCGAGTTGAAACAGAGGCTCGCCCCTGCCGCGGGGCGACTTGACGCAGACTCAGACAAGAATGGAGACCAGCTGATGATTGAGAAGAAGAGCCTCATGACCGACGAGATCGACACGCTGACGGCCCTCGAGCTTCCTCCCCGTGAAACACCCGCCCTCGTCGTCATCAACTGCCTGGCGCTCTGCATCGGCGACATCAAGA
>WNEV01001243.1_pt1 | contig 9912 bp, 8 predicted proteins | sample 5399861 | NCBI WGS metagenome assembly WNEV01 (sample SAMN13153335, study PRJNA577476) | soil metagenome | isolation source: 40 cm grassland meadow soil 2 days after 3rd rain plot 2 | place: USA:California | collected 2015-11-11 | reverse complement strand
AGAATAGACCGTGCCCGATTTAATTCCACTGGCGAGATCGTCCATCGTCAGACCGCGTGCAGCCAGCGCCGACGGGTCGGCCTTAACCCGAATCGCGCCTTGCACTCCATAAATATTCACTTGCGAAACACCGGGCAGAATGTTGATGCGCTGCGCGACGACCGTGGACGCGTACTTATATAAGTCCCAGTCCGTGAGCGTATCCGACATCAGGCCCAACAAGTAAACAGCTTGATCGTTCGGGTTTGTTTTGGTGAACGTGGGCGGACTCGGCAAATCGAGCGGCAATTTGCCAGTGGCACGCTGAATCGCGGCCTGCACGTCGGTCGCGGCATCCGTGATGCTCTTGCTCAGAACAAACTGCAAGGTGAACTGCGTGTTGCTTTGCGTGCTATTGCTGGTGATGATGTCGAGCCCGGGAATTTGCAGAAATTGTTTCTCCAGCGGCGTGGCGATGTTGTTGGCCATCGCCGTGGGGTCCGCACCGGGATACGAACAGCTAACTTGAATGACCGGGTAATCGACCGCAGGCAGATCGTTCACGGCGAGCTTTCCGTAAGTTGCGAGGCCGGCGACTATCACCGACAAGGTCAACAACACGGTCATCACTGGCCGGCGAATGAAGGGGCCGGAAAGCCCCGAGCCTTCAACTTGAACTAACTTTGCCGTTGGCTCTGGCCGTTCCTTGGCAAAGGATCTCGATCGCAGGCGATCCTTATCTTTGACTTCCCCTTCGCCGTCACCGTCGTGTTGCTCCACGTCATTCATATCACATTGTGCTTTTTGAGGCGGCAGACTGCTGAGGGTTGCTGGGATTTTGAGGAACGTACGGTTGGGGTGCTACTTTCGCTCCTGGCGAAAGCGCAAGCTGACCAGTGACAACAACCGTCTCGCCAGCTGTCACACCGCTTTCGATTACTGTGAGATCGCCCTCCTGGCGTTGCCCCGGCTTGACGGGGCGAAGGTCGACAGTGTTGTCGGGCTTCACTACAAAAACGAACGGCCCACTCTGGCTAACTTGTACGGCCTGCGATGGCACAAGCGTGGCGTTCGTCAGCATTTCCAGAATAAAACGGACCCGCACAAACTCGGACGGCCACAGCGCGCGATCGGGATTCGGAGTCACTGCGCGGGCCTTCACGGTTCCGGAGCCGGGCTGCACTGCATTATCTATGAAGTAAAGATCTCCCGTACGCGGTGTGATTGAGCCATCGGGAAGATACGTTTGCACTTTCACGTTTGGCCCGCCGAGATATTTCCGGACAGTCGGAAGATCGTTTTCAGCCACAGTGAAATCGGTGTAAATCGGGTCCAGGCCTTGAATGATGACGAGCGGCGGAGTCGACGGTCCAACCAAGTTGCCGACGTCTACGTTGCGCAAGCCTACTCTTCCGTTGATGGGTGATTTGATGTAGCAATAATCAAGGTTCACCTGGGCAGCCTCTGCCGCCGCCTGAGACTTCCGCGAGTTCGCCACAGCAGTATCGTAGTCTTGCTGCGATATGACTTTTCTCGCGCGCAAATCCTCCTGTCGCTTCAGCGTCGCCTGGTCTAACGCCGCTTGCGCCTTTGCCTGATCAAGAGTGGCCTGATAGGGACGGGGGTCGATTGTGAAAAGCGGGTCGCCCTGCTTCACGTCGGAGCCGTCCTGAAAATGGCGTGCGATAATTTGCCCGCTCACCTGTGCCTGCACCTGCACGGTCTCGTACGCCGCGCACGTGCCGATTTCGTCGAGATACACAGGCACATCTTTTGTCACCACCTTAGCAACGAGAGCCGGTCGCGCTGGCGGCTGAGCAGGTTTCACCTCACTTGCCGTGCGTTGAAGGATCCGGTAACAAACAAACGCCGCCAGGATAATAAAGAGCAAGTACGCCCATTTGGGAATCCTGTGGCTGCTAGCAGGGATGCGTTTCATTCGAACTTGCGGGCGCTCGGAAGCGCTCCGCTCTGTTCTCTTTGGAGTGCTCACCGGCGCGTTAACGTTCATTTAGGACCTCCGCCGGCACTGCGAGAGTGCCTTTTTCTTAGAATCGAACGTCGCTGTTTGATCTGGCCGTTGTGCTTGGCCAGACCGTGAGCTACGGACTGGCGGGTGATCCTCTGGCGTCGATCGTTTTTCTCCGCCCGCTCCCGCACGCGCGCTAACACTTTCATGCAAGTGTGGAGATCGGCCTGCGGTATATCATCCAACAGTTCATGCCGAAGTTTGTCGGCCGTTGCATTAATCTGCGCGATCACCCGCTGGGCGCGCCGGCCGAGCAGTACCATGTTGCAGCGGCGATCGTGTGGCGAACTATTCCGCGTAATCCAGCCTTCTTTTTCCAGGCGGTGCAACAAGTTTACGACAGTAGGCTCCTCGACGCCTAGGCGGCCTGCAATTTCCGCTTGGGTAAGTGCGTCCTCAGAAAGAGACAGATGCATTAGGGTCCGCCACTTTGCCTGGCTGAGTCCCATCGGTTTGAGACGCTCATCCAGTTTTTGTCGCCAGGTACGGGCTGTACCATGAAGCAAATGACCAAATGTCTCGCCATCAGACATAACGCCGGATTAAATTGGTTAGTATGCTAACCAATTCCAAACTGCCAGTCTGTCAATTTTAGTTTAGGGCGCGACTTTGAAGAGAACTAACTCACGCTTGCTGTAATCTCGCACCCTAGCCAGCGGCTGGGCCCCAAGTGGCGCCCATTTTTGCGTGGTTGATGCCTCGGCTTCATTGGCAGTTCGGACGAGAAAGTATCGCGCATCAACCGGCAGATTTTTGACGTCGCTAACGTATTTCACGGGCGCTTTTACGTAGAAAAACACCGGCTGATAATCTGGATTCACCGCATACAGCGTCTCATTGGCGGAGACGTGCGCATTGATTTCCGCGGCGGCCTTTTTCACCTGCTGCCGGTTCTTCAAAACGACTGCAGTGATCGGATAACCAATGACACCAATCGCAAGACCGATGCCGACGAAAGTCGCCACCACCTTCGACCAGCCTCGATCATTCTTTGTCCAGGTTCGCGGCCACTGCAATGCATTTCCCGCGTATATCATCGCCAGCAACCAGGAGGCTTCAACGATGACCGGCATGCTATATCGAGCGACCGAGCCGGGTACCAGATTGACAGCCACAAATGGCACCGCAATTCCCCAAGCCAACGCAGGCGCGAGCTGCCGATGCGATTCATCGTGAAATTTTGAAAACCGCGCGAACGGAAACAGCAAAAGCCACGGCAGAAAATACATGAGACCCCTTGGGATGTTCTGAATCCAACTGAAGAATTTGAAATCAATAGCTTTTAATCGCCCGGTATATTGGCTTGACCATTTATCCATCGCGACTTGCGTCGTTATGCTGTGCAGAAATGGAATGGCCCACGCTGCCGGGATCACCAGAATGATGGCCAGAGCAGCAAAATGCGCAGGATGCAACAGAAGCCTCCAGTCTTTCGCACGCCAAAGGACCGCCACCACTACCGCGTAGAAAAATACCAGGTGCGTTGGGCCCTTTGCCAGCAGACCAAGCCCGAGAAAAATCGATGGCGGAATCCAAATGAGCCATGGCGATTTCTTTTGAACCCAACAGCTCAGCCAAAAAATAGTCGCTAGACCACAAAGCGAGACATAGAGCGCTTCGATTTCAATTAGCCGGCCTTTTTCTATCATTCCGATGTTGGTCATCCAGATGAGAGCGGCGATTAATGAACCCGTCGGGCCAAGACTGGCGCGTGCCACCGTCACGAATGCAATCGCGACAGCAAGCACGGCAAGCGCAGAAGGCAAACGCGCCGTCCATTCGTTGCGCACACTAGAAACTGCGAAGGAGGCGGCCACCAGCCAGTTCACCAAAGGAGGCTTGCGGAAATACGGATTACTTCCTATTCGCGGGACGATGTAGTTACCGGTCTCGAGCATCCGAACTGCCGGCAAGATTCGTCGACCTTCTTCGCCTTTGATGGCGATAGAACCAAGCGCTGGTAGATAAATCAGGGCCCAGACCAGAAGAACAACAGCGACGGCTCGGAAGCGGCAATTCATTGAATGCTGGATGTTGGACGTTGAGCTTTCAACGTCAAATCAAAGTAGACCGCACCTTGACGGGAAGACGGCGGGTAGCTATCTTTGGTGCCTAGTCCGCGCGCTGATCGGAGTGGGAACTGGCGTCCCACTCTTTTTAGTCTGCGGGCTGCATGTTTTATGAACGCGGAATTTATTGCCATGCTCGATTACCTGGAGCGGGAGCGCGGAATTAAACGCGAAATCCTGCTCGAGGCTGTGTCGAATGCCCTGCTCTCTGCCTCGAAGAAGAGCGTCGGCGCGTCGCGCGATCTGCGGATCGATATTAATCCGAAGAGCGGCGAAATCCGGGCATTGGCCAACCTGGTGGTGGTCGATCAAGTCACCAATTCGCAAGATGAGATTGACCTCTCGAAAGCGCGCAAAATCAAACCGGACGTGAACATCGGTGACACTGTGGAAGTGGAAGTCACACCGAAAAATTTCGGGCGAATCGCGGCCCAGACGGCGAAACAAGCCATGATGCAGCGGATTCGTCAGGCCGAGAAGGAAATGATTTATGAGGAGTTTAAGGACCGTGCGGGCGAGATTGTCAGTGGAACTGTGCGGCGTTTCGACCGTTCCGATGTCATTTTGGATCTTGGAAAATTTGAAGCCATCATGCCGCAGCGGGAGCGGGTGGTCGTCGAAGACTACAACGTAGGGGATCGCCTTCGCGCTTATGTGGTCGCGGTCGAAAACGGTGCCCGCGGCCCCGAAATTATCGTCTCGCGCAGTCATCCCAATTTCGTGCGCCGGCTTTTCGAGCTCGAGGTGAGCGAAATCGCCGATGGTACCGTGGAGATCCGCGGCATCGCGCGAGAAGCTGGTTATCGCACCAAGATCGCGGTGTGGAGCGCAAACGAAAAAGTCGACCCGGTGGGTGCATGTGTCGGCATGCGCGGCTCGCGCGTCAAAAACATCGTGCGTGAGCTCAACAATGAGAAGGTCGATATCATCCGTTGGAGTTCGGACCCAAAAGAATACGTCCTGGAAGCGCTGAAGCCCGCGAAAGTGAAGAATCTGACTTTCGATACTGAGAAAAAGAGCGTGCAGATTTCTGTTGACGAAGACCAGCTTTCGCTCGCGATAGGAAAAAAAGGACAAAACGCGCGATTGACTTCACGCTTGACCGGCTGGGAAATCAATATCGGCAAGGACACATCGGCGACAACGGTGGTGGAACAGAAGGTAGCGCAAGCTGCACAGACGCTGGCCGGCGCCCTGCCAGTGACTCAAGAGCAGGCGCTTACACTCGTAAAATCCGGGTTTACCAACCTGGAAGGATTGCGCGATGCAGACGTGCAGGATTTGGTGGATATTCTCACAGTCGACGAAACAAAGGCGCGCGAGATTTACGAGGCAGTGCATCGGCAGGAACTCGTGCAATAACATGGCTCTCGTTTAGGGAGCTTGAGCCATGAGCGAAATTTTGAAGGAAGTTTTATGGCAACGAAGACGGGCAGTAAAACTGCAAGCCGCAAGCCAGCCGCGCACGCCGCGGCGCGCAAGACTACTGCCGCTGACAAGCCAGTCGCCGCAGGGAAATCAAGAGTCCCGAAGAAAGAATCAAAGAGGGATGTCGCGCCAGCAAGCGCACACGCGACTTCAGCGGGTAAATCGCGTGTAATCTCGCCGAAGCAATCCGAGCCGCGATCGGCTCCACCACCTGGGCACGAAGTAGAGAGCGTCTCGCTCATCGATAGAAAAAGGCCGCGCAGGAAGATAGAAGAGGGCGAGCCAAAAACGAGACGGGCCGTTTTACCTCCGATTTCGCGCATTCGCGCCTCGCTGGAGGCAACTGCTGCTCCGCCAAAACCTGCTGCGCCCGTCGAAGCTGAACCTGCGCAGCCGCCTCTAACTCAAGCGCCGGCCGAGGAGGCGCCCCCTTCTGCTGAAGCGGAAGCCGTGTCGCAGAAGGTCATCCTGATTAAGCCTCCGATAATTGTTAAGCAGTTGGCAGCTGAGCTCGGCCTAAAACCGCATCAACTCATCGCCGAGTTGATGACTTACAATATCTTCGCCAACATCAATCAGACAATCGAACCCGACATCGCGTCGAAAATCGCGGAGAATCACGGGTTCGTTCTCGAAAAAGAACGCCGTGAAAAAGGAGCCGGCGTTCACAAGGTAGAACAGGTAGTTGTCGCGCCGCCTCCGCCGGTTATCGAAAAGGAAGAGGAACTCAAACCGCGCGGTCCCATCATCACGTTCATGGGACACGTTGATCATGGCAAAACAACGCTGATGGATGCGATCCGCAAGACGCGTGTCGCGGCAGGTGAAGCGGGCGGAATTACCCAGCACATCGGCGCCTACACCGTGAATCATAATGGGTCGACACTTACGTTCATCGATACACCCGGTCACGCCGCCTTTACCGCGATGCGCGCGCGGGGGGCCAATGTGACGGACATCGTCGTGCTCGTTGTCGCGGCGGATGACGGCATCATGCCGCAAACGGTTGAAGCCATCAATCACGCCAAGGCGGCGCCGCACGTAAAGATCATGGTCGCAATCAACAAAATTGATCTTCCTTCAGCGAACATTGACCGGGTGAAGAAACAACTTCAGGAATACGGACTGACTCCGGAAGATTGGGGAGGCGAAACGATTGTTTGTCCCGTCTCAGCGACGAAAGGCACCGGAATTGATCACTTGCTCGAGATGATCACGTTGCAGGCGGAGGTGCTGGAGCTCAAGGCGTCGCCCACGGCCAGACCACGCGCCACCGTGATTGAAGCGCAAGTAGAAGCGGGACGCGGACCCACTGCCACCGTGATCGTGCAGATGGGCACGTTAAAAGTCGGCGATCCGTTCATCTGCGGCGATTACAACGGCAAGGTAAAATCGCTGATGGACGATCGAGGCCAAGCGATCAAGCGTGCCGGGCCTTCCACGCCCGTGAGAGTGCTTGGGTTCACCGGTCTGCCGAATGCCGGTGATGAATTTCTTGTGATGGAATCGGAGCGCGAGGCGAAACAACTAAGTGATGAACGGCTGGAGACAAAACGGGCCAGCAAGTTGTTCGTTCCGCAACGGGCTACGCTGGAAAGCCTGCTTGAAACAGCCGGGGGCCAAAAGGTTCTCCGGATCGTTTTAAAATGCGACACGCAAGGCTCGCTTGAAGCGCTCGCCAGCGCGTTGAAACAGATCGAAACCAAAAAGGTTACCCTCGAAATTATCCACTCAGCCGTCGGACCGATTTCCGAATCGGATATTTTGCTGGCAAGCGCGTCGGACGCGGTTGTGATCGGGTTTAACGTAAAAGTCGAAGCGATGGCTGTGCCTACTGCGAAACGCGAAGGCGTGCAGATCAAGCTTTACAGCATCATTTACGAACTACTCGACCAGATCAAGGATGCCATGGCCGGGCTGCTTGAACCGGAGCTTCGCGAAACAGTGATCGGGCACGCGGAGGTGAAACAGATATTCCAGCTAAGCCGCGGCATTGTTGCTGGTTGTCTAATCACTAATGGCCGCATCGCCCGCGCCGCGCGCGCTCGCGTCCTACGAAAGCGCCAGCCGGTTTATGACGGCGGCATTTCCACGCTGCGGCGCTTCCAAGATGACGTCAAAGAAGTGCGTTCCGGTCTGGAATGCGGAATCAAGCTGGGCGATTTCAGCGAGTACCAAGTGGGCGATATAATCGAGTGTTACCAACTCGAGCAGATTGCGCAGAAATTGTAGGGCGTCCGCCGCGGCGGACGCCGGCGTTTCACAGAAACGCCCTATAACGACCATGAAACATCGACAACTCCGGGTAAACGAACTCGTAAAGCGCGAGCTAAGCGCAATTATTGCGCGCGAGTTAAACTTCGAAGGCGCACTCGTCAGCGTTAACGCTGTTGATGTTGCGCCCGACCTGAAGAGCGCGCATGTGTTCGTAAGCACTCTCGGCGCGGCAAACGGTGAAAGTGTGATTGGTAAATTGGAAGCTTATCGTCCCGCGCTGCAAGTCGAGCTTTCTCGCCACGTTGTCTTGAAATACACACCACACCTCATTTTTCATCTCGACGATTCCATCGAACGCGGCGCACGCGTCCTCGAGATTTTGCAGGACCTTGAAAAAGGTAGCAGCGAGGACGAGTGAGCAACACCACGTTCGAGCAAATCGGCCAGGTCCTGCGCGAGCATCAGCATTTCGCGATTTTGAGTCATGTTCGACCGGACGGGGATGCGCTGGGCAGTCAGCTTGCGCTCGCATTGTCGCTTGAGCAACTAGGCAAGCAGGTTCGCGTGTGGAACGAAGACGGCATGCTCGAAAAGTATTCCTTCCTGCCGCACGCGGATTTGCTCACGAAACCGCCCGCGACGGCAGAAGACTTCGATGTCGCCATTGCGCTCGACACAGCAATTCAGAACCGGCTGGGAACTACGGTTGCTGCGGTTCGGTCGGCAAAAATCTGGATCAACATCGATCATCATCTCAGCAATCCGGGCTATGGCGATTTGGTGATCCTCGATCCAAGCGCCCCGGCCACTGGAGAAATCATTTTCGACCTCATCAAGAGCCAGGGCCTTCCGTTGAATCATGACATTGCAGAAAATCTTTATGCCGCGATCTCCACTGACACAGGGTCGTTTCAATATCCAAAGACCAGCGCGCGCACGTTTGAGATCGCCGCGGAACTCGTGCGCGATGGCGATCTCGACGTTGGAAAAATAAGTCAGCAATTGTACGAGAACTATCCCCGCCGCCGCTTGGAACTGTTGCGCGAACTTCTGCGAACGATGCGTTTTACTGCTGGCGATCGAGTGGCAACTTTTAGCCTCAGCCTAAAAACCGCCGCAAAGCTGGGTGTTCTTCCTGAAGACAACGAAGGTTTGATCGATCATCTTCGCGCAGTTCGCGGCGTGATCGTCGCCGTCTTTTTCGAAGAACTTACCGAGGGCAAAGTGCGGGTGAGTATGCGTTCGAAAGACGAAGCCGTCGACGTCTGCGCGATTTGCCAGAAGTTCGGTGGTGGCGGCCATAGTCTTGCTGCCGGCGCGCGCATTCGCGGAAGTCTTGCCGAAGTCGAAGAAAAGGTTCTGGAGGAAATTCGTGAAGTCGTTAAGCGCGGACCCTGACGGCATTCTGTTGGTGGATAAAGCGGAAGGGATGACTTCGCACGATGTTGTTGCGCTGAGCCGGCAAAAACTTGGGACGAAGAAAATCGGTCATTGCGGGACACTCGACCCGATCGCCACCGGATTACTGCTGCTCACTGTTGGGCGTGGCACGAAAGTCCAAGATTTGCTGATGAGCGAAGATAAGGAATACGCCGGCACGTTTGTGCTCGGCGTGACGACCGACACGCAGGATCGACAAGGGGAAGTGATTCAGCAGCGGCCGGTCCCCCCGCTGGATGAAAATCAAATTCGATCGGCATTTGAAAAGTTCCGTGGCGATTTTTATCAGCTGCCGCCGATGGTTTCTGCGAAGAAGCACGGCGGCGTGCCGCTCTACAAGCTCGCGCGCCAAGGAAAAGTGATCGAGCGCGAGCCGCGGTTGGTGCACGTCTATCGCTACGGCATTGACCGGATCGCGTTGCCCGAAATCAACTTCACCGTGTTATGCAGCAAAGGATTCTATGTCCGCACCTACGTGCACGACATCGGCGATACCCTCGGCTGCGGCGCCCACTTGAAATCACTGCGCCGGTTGAAATCCGGCAGGTTTGACGTGGCGAACGCGATTACGGTTGAAGAAATCAAGGCGGCGACGCGGGAGGAAATTCTCGATCACATGCTCAGCCTTCCGGAAGTCTCGAAGATGCGCGGGGCCTAAGGAGATCCGAATGACGAATGACGAATTAATGAGGAAGATCGAATTACGAAAACGTGTCCACGAACATTTTCGTCATTTGTCATTCGGATTTC
>WNEV01003599.1_pt1 | contig 9938 bp, 12 predicted proteins | sample 5399861 | NCBI WGS metagenome assembly WNEV01 (sample SAMN13153335, study PRJNA577476) | soil metagenome | isolation source: 40 cm grassland meadow soil 2 days after 3rd rain plot 2 | place: USA:California | collected 2015-11-11 | reverse complement strand
CGGTCTCGCTCAGCACACCAGTACCAACCATAAGGGTGGCACCGAGGACTGCAGCTGACGGCTTGTGGAACCGGTCTGATAGTATCAGACCGTAGATTCCGAAGAAGACACCCACCACGAGGACCGTGAGACTCGTCGATAGAACCAAATCCTCGACCGGCTCATAACCAGCCGATAAAAAACCTCTCGAGAAAAACTGGAGAATCGACCAGGACAGCTGTGCCTGCCCAGCCACCTACCTCTATCGCGAGTTCTGCGCGGACAGTTGGAGGACCGTCTCTTCGACCGGGTAGCCCTCGGCTCTCCAACCGCTCATGCCGTCAAGCATCTCCTTCACCCGAAAACCTAGCGCCGTCAGTCTGGCAGCGGCCTTCGTCGAAGCGTTGCAGTAGACGCCGTCGCAGTATATCACTAAGACTTTGTGTAATGGAAGGAGGGCGGTTGTTGACGTGTCGATCGTCCGGTAGGGGAGACTTATCGCCCCGGGAACGTGTCCACGCGCGTACGCGTCGGGTGTTCTGGCGTCGATTATAGCTATCGACGGGACCCCGTTCAGCACGTCAGCGTAGACATCGGAAGGGTCAGTTTCGAATGCGAGACGCGAACTGAAATGGTTCTCTGACGTCTTCGGGTCGGCCGCTGGAGTCTCAAGGACCCTAGAGGCCTTAGTCAGTTGACTAGCGGATTGAAGAGTCATTCTCTTACAAGCAGACGAGGACCGAAGCTGATATTTATCGCTTCGACCAATTCTATCGCTAGAGTTCCTGATGGAGTTCTTCAGGCATTGCCCGGGATGTGGGCGCAGATTCCACATCAAACTCGAGGACAAGAGAAGGGTTGGCTTCGACCGTGAACCTATTCCTAGAATGGAACACCGTATTGGAGGACCTGCGGCTGACCTGCGGAGTATGGTGATACCCGTCATCGTCCATGATGCGAGACCTATAGTCTTGGACATAGAGGAATTCCAGTACGTTTACAAGTGCAAGCACTGCGGGCATGAATGGTCAGAGAAGCATGTTCAAGAACACCTGGAAGGTTGAGAAGCCAAAGTAATAGAACCTAGCTGGAGGGGAGTATGGCCATGCAGGCTCAGGCCGACCTGACGAAGGCGAACGCGATAGAGTTCAGCGTCCGGGACGAGCCGTGGGTGAAGTACAAGCTGGAGGATGGGACGCTACTCTTCGGTCGTCTGGTCATTCCGAAGATTTTCAAGGCTGACGAGTATGATCCCAGCGGCCAGCCAATCTATGCCTGGTCGAGCCAGAACCTTTTCACTACTATCTGTCCTAGACCTCTTCGGGGTACGCCTACGAATCCTCCGCCAACATCGATCGACCCTAGTACGACGAACACCACTTCCGTCGACTTTGAGCGCGTCGGCCCGGAGAGATGGAACGTATACGAGCTGTCCGATGGAACAGTGTTGAGGGCTAAACTCGAAGTCACAGGCATCCTCCGGACGGACAAGTATGGACCCGACGGCGACCCATTATACATAGTCAACAACCAGCCCATCACTAGAGTCAAGGTCCCGGAGACTCTTGTCAGGAAGCAGAAGATAACGCCGAAGGACACTAGGCCTAAGGGACTCTATGGATAGGGCCCGATAGCTCTTGGAGAATGCGTCACGATAAATTCCTGAATATGGTCTAGTAGATTCCCGTCGTTATCCCGACGCTGACGTGTGTCAGTTTTGCAAGTTCTAGAGTGACGGTTATCAGTAGTGATGCCCGTGGCTAGTCCTGCCTGGAAGGTCCCGTACAATCTGCAAGTGTCAACGATGACCCAGCTGACCGGGACGAAGGCCTAGTCTCGGGACTGCGACGTGACAACGAACTCGGTCGTAGTACTTGGCGAAGCGACGGTCCCAGTTTCAAAGCATGACGGTGAGATGTTGGAGGTGCTGTGTTTCCGGTGATCTCCGACTTCAACGGCTGCCGGTTCCGTTCGAGTAGCTAGCAACCGGGGGTCGCTCCCAGAGTCCCCAATAGCCCGTCAGAGATACGAGTATGTGATGCTACTGCATAGGCCGCGATGTTCAGACTAGCGCACCTAGTCGGACAGAGAGTGTCTGTGTCTCCATTCTGAAAATACTGTTCGTCTAAGTTACGACTATTGCGACAGCTAGGCCCGGCGGGATCGTGCTGTATCCATCGAGTATCGTTATGGTGCCTGTGTACAATCCTTTACAATCGATCGCACCCACGAGACAGTGCGCTGTCACAGTGACGGCGTCGGGGGATGGGCCGCATGTCGCTTCGCCCGGTGGACCAATTGTGAGGCTAATCTTTGATGGGTTGCTGACCGTAGTGTGGAATACCACATCTGTTAGCTTTGGTGCGCATTTGACAAACTCTCCGACACTACCCGAGCTGCCGATGCCCGCGCTGCTTGAGAAAGTTATGGTGACCGGGTTTGCTGACCATATTGCCTTTGGCGCGGTGAGGCTGGCGAATCCGACAGCCATGTAGGCTCCCACCATGATGAGGCTTATAGTGAGTCCTACCAGAAGGTGTGGTAGATATCGCCTGATAGGGCTCGACATGTGCAGACTCCGGGTCAGGCGTTTAACAATTTAAGACTTGCCTCTTCATGGATTGTTAAAGATCGTGCGGGACGACTCGGGATATCCCGGTATCCCAGTTCCAGCAGGGATGCGCTCGACCTGGTCCGGTGGAATAAAAAGAATCCTGGTCCTGTCTCTCGATGGCGCCGATTGATGCCCTTGCGTCGGTGAGCTACGACAGGAGTCTTGTTGGGCCTGGTTGCGTACGAGGTTGTTGTACTAGCAATCCTCGCCTTCTTTCTCCATCTGCCAGACCTGGGCTGGCAACGCTTAACAAGGGTATCTGCACATTCTTGGCGCCGCTATCTACGGTACTCCCGTTCGGTCTTCTCTACGCCTGGCTGGCTAGGCTCGGGACAAGAGAGGCCCGTTCGCACGCTACGGGCAAGGAAACGCGAGCTTCGTTGCACCGGCCGGACTCTTCACTCCGGTCTCTTTCTATTCCATGGTAGGAGTCTGGAGAGGCTACTACGCCAACTGGCTTGCTTTGATTCTTGTCTACCTCTTCATGACCTGTAAGGGAACGTTTTAACCGAAGTTTTCGCAGCTAGCTAGTTGAAGAGTATTGCAGGCCTCGCTCCAGTCTGACGCAAACAGGGAGCTGGTAGCGGAGATTCTGAGGCTGAAGAGTGAGAGGAACGCGGTTATACTGGCGCACAATTACCAGGTGCCGGATGTGCAGGATATTGCGGATTTTGTGGGCGACTCTCTCGGCCTGTCTCAGGCCGCGGCGAGGACCCCGGCTGATGTGATCGTGTTCTGTGGGGTCCATTTCATGGCCGAGACCGCGTCGATCATCTCTCCCCAAAAGACTGTTCTGCTTCCGGATCTTGGAGCCGGATGTTCGCTGGCTGCGACCATTGATGCTGATACGCTTCGGGCTTGGAAGAAAGAACATCCGAAGGCTGTCGTTGTCTCTTATGTCAACACGAGTGCTGAGGTCAAGGCTGAGAGCGATTATGCGTGTACTTCAGGTAATGCTGTCAAGGTGGTCAATAGTATTCCTCGGGATCGGGAGATTCTGTTCCTGCCCGACATGTTTCTCGGAGCATATGTGATGGAGAAGACGGGTCGTAAGATGGAAGTCTGGCCCGGCGAGTGCCACGTCCACGCTGGCATCACTCCTGATATTATCAATACTAAGCTGCGAGAGAATCGAGACGCCGAGTTCCTGATCCATCCCGAGTGCGGATGCGTCACGCAATTCCTCTACTTCTCCGAGAAAGGCGACTTCGATCTGCCTTTGACCCAGATCTACTCCACTGAGGGCATGGTCCGCCACGCACGTCAGTCACAGGCAAGCAAGTTCTTGGTGGCGACCGAGACCGGCATTCTTCATCGTATGAGGAAGGAGAATCCTGACAAAACGTTTCTGCCCGTCAAGGAGGACGCTGTCTGCCAGTACATGAAGACTATCACTCTGGAGAAGGTCTACCGGTCGCTGCGGGACATGGTCTACGAGGTCAGAGTTCCCGGAGAGATTGCCGATAAGGCAAGACTCTCCATCGAGCGGATGTTGGAACTAGCCTAGCTTCTCTTTTCTCGCGTTTGATGTGCCTGCCGCTCTGAATCAGCTTTTGCTAGTATGGACTCGATGAAACTTCGTTTTGCATCTAAGGGCAGGTATCTGCCATGCTTCTCATAAGCGGCCTCCTTGAGTTGCTCATATTCTCTGCGAGCCTCTGGGTGATTTCGCAGATAGTCCCGAAAGAGAATATACTCCGACCAAAGTGAGCTTCCAGTCTTGACCATTCGAATGTGGTGAGTATTTGCTCCCGATGATCCTTTGCGGAAATATTCAGTGTCCGGAATAATCTCCTTGTTCATCGGGCGATATTCGTATCCTATCGTCCGAAGAGGCTCAACACAAGATGCGACAAGGTCAAGGTCCTGAACAGCGATGAGAATATCGATGATAGGCTTGGACTTCATTCCGGGGACGGATGTACTGCCAATGTGCTCGATCGCGTCCACCTTGTGCCCGATAGCCTCCAAGATTCTTCTCTTCTCCTCTAGGTACATTCCTTGCCACTCAGGCTCATAGCTCACGACGATGTCTGACGGAGTCACGGGCTTCAAGCTCTTCTCACCCAAGAGCACGGAGAAGTCGTCAGTAGCGTACGTCGCTCTTCAGTTCACTTTGAGGTATTTGTTCTCGAGATAGTTTACCAATCCTGATGGCTCGTACCCCCTCCCGAAGACTCGTGTAAGCAGTTCTTTAGGTGGATATGTCGCGCCCGGCTTGTGAAGGTTTTCTGCCAGCCAGTTCTTCAAGCCGGGTAGGCTTTCTTCTCCTTCGATAGGGAGTAGCTGCTTCTCAGTCAAAGTGTTCCAGAGCATGCCTGCGACTACGTTTCCGAGGGAGTAGCTGGGAAAGGTGGCGTACTGTCCCCAGCTCCAGTGGATGTCCTGTAAGACTCCTTCAGCGCTGTTTCGTGGTCGCTTGCCGATGTAGTCCTCGATCATGTCGTCCCATACTGTTGGGAGTTCTGGGACGTTGATGGTTCCTTCTAGGAGTTTCTTTTCTAGTTCGTATCTCATCGCGATGTGGAAGTTGTATGTGAGTTCGTCTGCCTCGACCCTGATGAGGCTGGGTCTTACACTATTGATGTAGTAGTATAGCTGGTCCTCTTCGTAGAGTGATAGGAAGCTGAGGCTCCGCTTGAGGGGCGGGTAAGCCAGCGATACGAACTGTCTGCTTCTTCCCACAATATTCTCCCAGAAACGGGATTGGGACTCGTGTATTCCCGAGGATACTCCTCCCCCAATGGGCGTGAAGTCCAGTTCACGGTCCACCTGAGGGCGTGGCCACATTCGTGGATAAGACCGAAGATCGGGGCTTTGAAGTTCTTGGGCTCGTATCTAGTGGTTATTCTCACATCATCGCCTGCGATCCTCGTCGAGAAGGGGTGGGTAGAAACGTCCAGCCGGAATCTGTTCATAGGCATACCCAGCAGCGACAGAAGTTTCTCATTCACCTGCTTCATCGCTGGTACATCATAGTCAACATCTTCCAGCGGATGCTTCTCCGGAAATGCTCCTTCGGCAAGGGTCTTTGCAAGAATTCTCTTGAGCTCCGGGATCAGTTCGCCGAAAATCTTGTCGAGATCAGAAGTAGTTAGACTCTCCTCAGAAAGATCCAGCAACGCATTGTAGGGATGCGTCGACGGATCTAGATGCTCAGCTTGTTTCCGCTTTAGCTCAGTTATCTTTTCCAGGTGGGGCCGGAAGATTTGAAATTCGGACTTCTCCCGGGCCTCTCTCCACGGAATAGCCGCTTCTGTTATTGCTTTCTGGAGTTCCTCAAGCAGGTCTGGCGGGACCTTCTGGTAGAACTGAATGTCTCTCTTTAGGACCCTAATGATCCCCTTTTCCGCGTCGCTGAGCTTCTCCTGCTTTTCAGCCTTGTCGACGAGGCTTGCAAGGTCTAGGGTCATCTTCTGTCGGAGAAGTTCAAGCTCGGCCTGTGCTTTGCCCCTAGCAGCGGCTCCAGCTTCAGGCATGTTGATCTCTAGGTCCCAGCCGAGGAGGGACGAGGAATAGGTCATGGCGGCGATAGGCCTATACTTGGCCAGAAGATCAACGATCACTGGATTGTTGAAGAGGGCCATGGAAACAGCGTCGTCGGAACATCAAAGCCTCACTATCTAAAAACGTTCGATCATCTGCTAAGAGATTCGAAGCCGGGACGTATTTCCTGATACGGCGGCTCTTTGCAGAGCTGGGTGCCTGTCTCACGATAAGTGTCGATTCGACGCATCCGGGACCCGTGATGCGACTAGGTAGGAATCGGCCCGCCTAATCTTTCCGCTGTGTAAGAGATTCTCCTTGGCGGCTTGGATATCAGTGCTCCACTCGAACCATTCTGGGATCTGGTCCTCGCGGATGATCACGCAAGCCTCGATGCTCGCTTCGAGCAGTCTTGATACTGACTCTTGGTAGGAGAGAGTAGCATGTGCCGCTAGGTTATGAGTCCGCTTCTCCCATGTCTGCCAAATGTTAGCATGCAGGTGTTTCTCTGGGTGAGGATCCTCAGCACCGACTATTAGAGCGTGGCTTTCTAGGTTTGTCAGCGAGCGGTGGAACTTGTAGTTGTTTTCCCTGGCTTCGAGTTTGAGCCGTTTTCTCAACTGGTCTGTACGGATTGGTCCTTCGGCCCCGATTGTTTCTAGCAGTTTCCTTTCGAGAGCCGAGAGGATCTTCCCCTTCGCGACGAGCTCTCTCTGATGCCTTACTATTGAGTCGAGTACTGGCCAGAGCTTGTCGGAGAGGAAGGTCTTCGTCCTTCTGAAAACTCTCGATGCGAGAATGTCGTCTCTCCTCTCGATCTCACTAGAGATGCGGGCTATCTGCTTGCCCTCTATCTTGAGGGACCACCAGTCCAACCAGCCGCTGAAACCCTTCGACGACGGTCTCCAGGCCTTGCCCATCACAGCGCTGATGAGGCTTGGAAGCTCGTTGCCTCCAAGCGCCGAAACAAGTCCCCTGTCATGAATGAAGTCCACAATTTCAGATTGAGTTTTCAGACGGAGGCTTGGTCTGAGCCTATGCTCTCGTTCCCGGATGTCTTCTGCTTTCTTGACTAACTGATCCTTGCTTTTCATCAGCTGGGAGGTCCTACCTACTCTCGTGGGTGAGGTCTGCGATCGTCGGTTTGAGGATCTCGATGATATCCTTGGTATGCAACTCCACGAGTTTGTTGATGTCTCCGCCCCCAGCTATTGCGGTGGGATTTTTGAGAACTTCCCGCTCCACGAGTGCTCGTCTCAATTGGTTGAATGGTGGGACTCCTCCGACGGGGTATCCTGAATACGTGAGGACCTCCTCTTCGTTGGCTAGTCGAACATCCTTGACGCCGAGAAGTGCCTTGATCTTCTTGTAGCTAATTCTATTTATTGCTGGAAGGATCACAAGCAAAGGCGCGTCGTTGGAGTCGACTAGGACAATGGACTTAACGATCTGTTCCACGTCGACCTTTCGTGCGGCCTGTTCGACAGTCTTAACCGGCTCGTCAAACTCTATGAACCGATGCCAGATTCTGTGCGAGAGCAGGAAGCTTCGCAGACGATCAGAATACGTGTCAGCAACCGAGTCCAAGAGCTAGAACGTCTCGTCCCGGAACCTGCAAGGCCTAAAATCTAGCTCGGCCCTTGGTACGCCCAAAGATTCTCCATAGGAGATTGCTTCTTTCCAACTATCCTCCTCGGGTGACACGTGAAAGGCCCGATCTGGAAAGACTATGATCAGTTCTTCACCTCTGTAAAAGTGTGCATAGTAAGGCACCCTTTTTTCGCTCAAGAGATTCGACTGAACCTCCCGAATCACTCTCGAAATGGCTTTCGGCTCAATGCCTATCTTGATCAGAGTCCAATTCTGACCAGTCTTTGTTCCAAGTACAGTCATCCCTTGGAATACAGTCGGGTCCCGAATACCTTCTCGAACAATGAGACCATGATATTCGCCATCGCCCGACATTCAAACCACCGGTCGTTAGCCACGCTTCTTGGAAGCGTGTACTTCCATACTCATATCGATGGCTCTAGCCGAGTGAGTTATCGCACCTACTGAAACAACATCCACCCCAGTCTTCGAATAGCTGGCAATATTCTCTCGAGTGATGCCACCCGATGCTTCGACGAGGACTCGCTCGCGGAGACTTTTCGCCTCCAGCAGACTAAGCGATCTCTGTATTTCTTGAGTCGTCATGTTGTCGAGGAGCACGATGTCAGCGCCTGCCTCTGCTGCTTCGACGGCCTGGTCAGGGGTCGTCGCCTCGACCTCGATCTTCTTCGTGAAGCTCACTCTTGTCTTGGCCTTGCGGACCGTTTCTCGTATAGAGCCTGCTAGGGTGAGATGATTGTCCTTGATGAGTACAGCGTCATCGAGTCTGAGACGGTGTGTATCTCCGCCCCCGAGCTCTACTGCTCTCTTCTCGAAATGCCTCAGGCCGGGAAGGGTCTTCCTTGTACAGGCCACTCTGACCTTGCCTCCGCTTTCCCTCTTGGCTGTCGAGACCAGCTCCGCGGTTGCCGTTGCAACTCCTGACATGTGGGATATCAGATTCAGCAGTGTCCGTTCTATGCTGAGTAGCGCACGTGCAGGGCCGTGCGCCAGAAGAATCTCCTTGCGGGCCGTTGTGTGTCCACCATCTTGGACCTTTGCGGACCCCTCGCAGCCAGCAAGTCGGAGAAGCGAAAGCGCTTCCTCGATCCCCGCCACTACTGCTTCTTCTTTACAGAGGATGCTCGCTTCGGCCAGCATCTCCGGGTCTACGAGTGCGTCAGAGGTTATGTCGGCATATCCGATGTCTTCTCTTATGAAGGACTTGAGAGCTTCTTCAGAGACAAGAAAGCTGGGGTTCAAGCAACCTCAGGTCGGGACTAGTGGGTCTTGATATAAGAATGGGCCTCAGGACTTGTCTCTCACTATTTCCTTGGTCGAGACGCTTCGAGTAGGGTGGGGTCGGGGCGGCTCTCTCTCCAGATATCCCAGGGCCTGATACGGCTGTGCTACAAACCGGAAAACATGTGGTCAACTGTACACATGCTGCTTATATTCTGCGTTGGATTGCCCGATCAATATCGTGATAGATCGTGACCGTTAGAAGTCCGCGTTCCGGAATGGTCGTCTGTCTCCTAGTTGTCTCAACAATCACTACCCTGCTTGCCATTGGTCCAGCTGTCGTCTTGGGGACCTCGAGCCCAGCCTCGAGTGCCGATTTTTCTATGGCTGTCAGTCCTTCGATTGTTCCAATCAATCCGGGTTTTTGGGGTTTACTCAGCGCTGTTAGTGTGGGCGGCAGCGGGTTCACCGGAGATGTGTCTCTCTCGGCCGCAGCGCCTGCCGGTTTCACGGGGTCAGTTTCGATCTCGCCATCAACTATGGGCTTGGTGGACGGCAGTTGTTACTACGCATGTGTGTCCGATCTCGACATTTCCTCGACAGACTCTATACCTGTTGGTTATTACAACATCACGATTACTGGCACTAGTGGCTCACTGACACATTCGACGACGATGACTCTGATCGTCACAATTGAGGACTTCTCAGTCATGGCCGGTAGCGGTTGTGGAGTCCCATGCTCTCTAACGGTCTATCAGGGTTCCGCCGGAACTCTTCCTATTCAACTGAAAAGCATCAATGGTTTTTCCGGAAACGTCTCGCTGTCTGACTCTGTGAGTTATCCACCAACCCTCTCAGCCTCGCTCAACCCTGCCACCGTTAGCCTTTCGTCTGGAGGCTCGGCCATATCGACGCTAACGGTCACCGTATCAAATTCTACTCCTCCAGGCTCGTATCCTATAGGGATAACGGGTTCGAGTGGTTTGCTGTGGCACGGCACATCGTTGACGGTAGTTGTCACTCTTGC
>WNEV01001352.1_pt1 | contig 10038 bp, 10 predicted proteins | sample 5399861 | NCBI WGS metagenome assembly WNEV01 (sample SAMN13153335, study PRJNA577476) | soil metagenome | isolation source: 40 cm grassland meadow soil 2 days after 3rd rain plot 2 | place: USA:California | collected 2015-11-11 | reverse complement strand
CAAGGCGAGAACATAGGAGCGCCCGCGAGAATCGGAGCCTCGTCCCGATGAGCGCCGCAGGGTCCTCATGCGTTCCTCCCGCGGATTCGGGCGACGAGGCGGTCGAGGATCGAGCGCCCCCAATCCCGATAGAACAGCACGACCAAGATCGCCGCGGCCAGGATGATCTGGGTCACCGACAAGTAGGGATTGATGTCCACGATCGGCGCGAATTGGATGCGGAACGCGACCGAATCCGAGGCGTCCGGCGTCAGCGGCGTGCCCGCGTCGTCGACCAACCGGAGGGTGACGGTATGGTCTCCGTCCGGCAGATCGGAGAAGGGGATCGGCCGGAAGGCCGTGACCGAACTGTAGTGGACGCCGTCCAGGTAGGCCTCGATGTGCCCTTCATTGGGCGCGTGTTCGCGTTGAACCGGGGGCACCAGGGCGAAGTCGGTGATTTGGAAAGAGACTGTCACGTCGCGGCCGAGCACGAGGTTGGGCGTCGGAAAGGTGATCTCGACGTACCGGATTTCGATTCGCGGTGTGCCGGTCGCCGGTCCCTGGGTGACCGTGACCGAAATCGACGCGTTCACGTCGGGGACCAACGCCGATCCGTTCGTGGACACGAGCCGCAATTCGATGACGTGACCCCCGGAAGGCAGATTCAGCGGAACGGTCTGCGCGGCCGTCTCGAGGATGAGCGCGCCGTCCACGAAGACCAGCGTGTGCCCGCCGTTCGGATCGGGACCACCCCCGGGCGGCGTGAGGTTGAAGCTCGAGACTTCGTAGACGACGTAGACGGGGCTCCCGTTCCCGATGATGGAACGGTCCGCGGGAGAAACGATCGTCAGGGTCGGTCCCGCGGCGGAGGCCTCGGGAGAGACCGAAAGGAGCGACGTGAGGCCGAGGAGCACCAGCGCAATCGCCGCGCCCCATCGCAACGCCCTCGGCGGTCCCGTCGCGGGCCTCATGGCGCCACGCCAATTCGGCGGGAGATAAATTGACTTCGCTTCAACGGGGCCGGATTCCGGGAGGCGGCCGCTTCCCGTTCGAGCCCCGCGGGCGGCTTGCTCTCCGCCAAAGCTCACGCTGACCCCTTCTTCGTTCACGCGTCTCCGACGCGCTCAGCTGCCGTGACCGACCTGGACGATCTGGCTCTGGCCCGATCCCGCGACGTTGTTGTAGTAGAGGACGAGGAGGCTGCCTTCGCCGATCACGTCGATCCGAGCGGACGTGCCCGCTGGAAGAGCGAGGAAGTTCGGGTTCGCATCGACCGCCGGCTGGATCGCGTTGAACGTCGCGGACCCGGTCGTGTCCTGGGCTCCCGTCTCAAGGTCGTTCGTGTCGACCATGTAGCGGAAGGTCGGATTGCTCGGGTCGATCTGCGGCGCGCCGAACGTGGCTCCGAGGAAGTTCAGGTCGTCCAGGAGTATCGGCGCCGTCTGGACCGCGGTGTTCCGCGGGTTCGCGACGAGGAACTCGAGGAAGCCGTTCCCGGACGTGAGCTCGAAGACCGCCGAGACCATCTGACCCGTCGGGTCGAAGGAACCGGACAGCACGAGGCCGAGGTCCGCGACCTGCACGAGGTAGTCGGGCGTCCCGTCTCCGTTCGCGTCGATCCAGACCTCGGTGATCATCATGTTCGCGACGCTCCGCAGGCCCCAGGTGGCGATCCCGAATTCCAGGATCCGGCCGAGGCCGGGCACGTCGAACGCGTGGGCGCCGGTCGCGCGGATGTCGAACCAGTTGTCCGGGTCGTTCGGGAGGCCCTTGCCCTCGTGGATCAGGTCCTCGTTCGGATCGCGTACGCCGAGTTGGTAGATGTCGACGAGGCTGTCCGCCAGGCCGCGGTTGCGCAGTGTGAAGTGCGAATCCTCGTTGCCCGTCGTCCCGGCGGCCGACCGTGCGACCGGGATCACGTGGAACGGAACCCGCAGCACGTCCCCGCCGTTCGTCTGCGTCAGCGTGACGAAGCCGTCGTACTCCAGGAAGTCGCTCGGCGGCAGGAGGCGGAAGTCGATCTGCAGGGAGAGGGTGAAGGTCTTCGCCCGACCTGGGCTGACCGAGATCGAGGCCGGATGGGACAGCGTGATGCTGCCATCGTCCTCCGTCGGCGTCCGGAACACGTCGGAGATTGAGAAGGTCTTCGTCGAGGTGCCCTTGTTCCGCACCTGCAAATCGAACGAGTAGGCCTTCACCGCGGTCCGGTCGCTCTCCCGGACGCCGAAGGTCGCGCTCCCGGGGACGACGACCGAGGAGACGTCCGCCGCGACGTCGACGCGCACGCGTCCCGCGCCCATCAGGGCCACGGGGTAGACTTCGCCGCCCCGCTCCGCATCCGTCGCGGTGTTCATCAGGACGTCCTTGATCTCCTGCACGCTCCAGGTCGGGTGCAGCTGGCGGAGCAGCGCGGCGGCTCCCGCGACGTGCGGCGACGCCATCGAGGTGCCGGACAGGTTGATCCCGTCATCGCCGCTCCCGGCGAGCGCCGAGAAGATGTTGCCGCCCGGCGCCGTGATGTCCGGCTTCAGGGCCGAATCCCCGAACCGAGGTCCGCGGGAGGTGAAGCCCTGCAGGCGGTTCGGGATCGAAAGGGTGTTGGCCGGGTCCATCGTGAACGTCGTGCCCGCGCCGATCGCGCCCGAGACCGCGATCCCGTCGAGGTTCCCGATCATGACGCCGGGGATCGTGATGCCGGCCCCGCTGCCGCCCATGACGATCGGGTCCGCGGCGGGGATTTGGTTGTACACGACGACGGCGGATGCGCCCGCGTTCTGCGCGTTCAGGACCTTCGTCCGGAAGGTGCAGACGCCGCGCTCGATCAAGGGGATCTTCCCGGTCAGGGAGCCCGCGGGTAGGGCGCTGCAGGCCCTCGCGTCCGGCGAGCCGACGGCCCCGAGCTGGACGGCCGGGCCGCTCACGGTGCCGGTTACAGCGAGGGGGACGGTGAGGGCGCCCTCGAGCGACTCCTTGTCCCCGTCCGCGCCGTTGCTCCCGGCGACGGCCACGAGTTGCACCGTCACGCCGGGATCGTTGCCGGCCGCGACGCTGATCGCGTCGGAGGCGACGGCGGGGGATCCGGCGAAGTAGGGATTGTTCCCCGAGTTGCCCGCGGAAGCGACGACGACGGTGCCGAGGGCCGCCGCGGCGTTCGATGCGACCGCCGTCAGGTCCGTGTTGCGGCCGTAGGGGCTGCCGAGGGACATGTTGATCACGTCGACGTGGTCCGACGTGTCTCCGTCGCCGTTCGGGTCGACCGCCATCTCGATCGCGGCGGCGACGTTCGCGGAGCTCGTCGATCCGAGCGCGAACACCTTGTAGATCAGGAGGGACGCGCCCGGCGCGACGCCGTGGGCCACTTTCGAGGTCCCGATGCCCGCGGCGATGCCCGCGACATGCGTGCCGTGTCCCTCGACGTCGAGCGGGTCCGGGTCCGGCACGGGGATGCTGCTGCAGGTGCCCGGGCTCGGCGGGACCGCGGGGCAATTGGAATCGTACCATTCGCCGACGAGGTCCGTCCCGCCAATCACCTTCGCGGTGGGGAACGTCCCCGGCTCGATGACGGTCGGATCGTTCGCGGCGTAGTCGGCGGGGTTGCCGCTGCCGCCGAGGTCCGCGTGGGTGTAATCGATCCCGGTGTCGATGATCGCGATGCGCATGCCGGTTCCGTCGGCCCCGAGGTCGGCATAGCTCTCGCCGCCGAGGATGAACGGCACGCTGTTGTCGAGGCTCGGCGAGGCGCTCTGCACGGGGACGAGCCGCGCCACTCCGGGGATCGAGAGGGCGCGGATCAGGGTCGCCCGGTCCGCCATCACGTCGAAGCCGTTGAACACGATGCGATATTCATGGAGAATCTGGACGCCCGCCGAGAGGAGGCCCGCCTTCACGGCGGCCTGGGATTGTCGCAAGGAGGCGACGAACGCCTTCTGTCCCGCGGCGTCGAGGGCCGCCCGGCCATTGTCGATCCGCGACTGCTGCTCCGCGGCAAGCGAATTCCCCTCCAGGGAAACGACCATCTCGACCGAGCCGCGAGCATTCAATCCGAGCGGGATCATCGCCTTCGTCAGGCCTAGATCCGTGATCGGTTGCGCCCGATCGCCGAACGCATTCGCCAGGTGCGCCCAATTCAGCGCGGACGTCCCGACGACCGCCGTCGCCGCGGCTTGGACCGGCACGACGCCGATCGATGCGACCATCACGAATGCCAGCGCAATCGCCGGGAGCCGCCGAACCGAGTTTAGCGCTCCCGCACGTACTCCAAATTGCATTTTGATTTCCCCTCCCCGCGAGGACACGAGCCCGTTGGGCGGGAGCCGATACGTTGAGTGACTTCAAAAAGCATTCCCCCAATCGGATCGCGTATTATCAGGAGGAGAAACAGGACGACCGACTGCGTCGACTCGACGTTGTTCCGACGATCCTACGTCGCGAATCTTCCGCGCGGACCGCATCTGCGGTGTCCCGAACGTCCCGAAACCTCGAGTCAACCCTAATATCGAGGAAGCGTTGCCATTTCGCCGTGAGCGAGGCGTCGGTCGAACGGCTGCGCAAGTTCCTCCTGCCCCTCGAACTCGCCGAGGCGGAGCTGAAGACGAAACCCGCGGCCGCGGTGATGATCATCTTGAGGGAAGGGCCCGAAGGCCTCGAGGTCCTCCTCGGGGAACGACGGAAGCGCGAAGGCGATCCTTGGTCCGGTCAGATCGGCCTCCCGGGCGGCCGGCATCACGTCGAGGATGGGACCCTCCTGAGCACCGCGCTGCGGGAGACGCGAGAGGAGGTCGGCATCGACGTCGGGAGCGCCGCGGAGACGCTAGGTCACATGGCCCCGCGGGCCCCCGGCAACAAGCCCGAGTTGCTCGTCGTCCCCTACGTGGCCCTCGCGACCGCGCCGCTCGAAGCGACCCCGGGGCCGGAGATGACCTCGGTCTTCTGGGTCCCCCTGTCGGCGTTGCCGGCGACCCAGGGGAAGACCCTCGTGCCGACGATCCTCGGCGAACTGAACGTCCCGTCGTACACGTCGGGCGACCGCCTCATCTGGGGCTTCACCTATCGAATCCTCGAGGAACTCCTCGTCTTCGTGGGACTCAGCGCCTGATGGCGAAGCGAACGTCGATACGATCTCAGCAGCTGCTGGCCCTCGAGGCGGGTGGCGTGCACATCCTCAGCGTATACAAGTGGGTGCCACAGTCAGGGACCGTTGCGCTCAGGTCATGCTGGGAGGATGCTCCGGAGGGAACCCCGAAGTCCTCGGCCGCGGCGGAGGAGCCGTCGATGTTCAAGTGCACCGTCACGAGGCCGGCCGCTCCCCCTTGATTGGTCAACGTGAAAACCGAATTCACGGTCCGCGTCATCGTCGAAGGCTCGCAGTCGGAGATGGAGAATTGCGGATCGGCCAACCGGACGCTCGGTTTTGGCGTGGCGGCGAGGACGGCGAAAGACAGGGCCCCCGCGAGGAGGATGGAGAGCCCTTTCGTGATGTGGTGAGCCGCCGGACCCCGCGAGACGAACAAGTGGTACGGTCCGGTACCGTCCCGTGGAGGGAGAAGCCCTGAGTTCAATTGGGTCGTGGTCGCCCCTCCGACTTGGATAACACGGACGCGGGGAAAGGCCTTCGCCGATTCGCCCGGCACGCAGAAATCTCAGCGCTTGAGGTCTCGGTCGAGCGGCCGTTGCGGACTGTGGCGCAACCGCTCGACGAAGTCCGGGTCGTGGAGTGCCTCGAGCAGATCCTGCCCGGTCAGGTTCTCAGGAATCGGCATCGCGGGGGTCCGCGCGTTCCCCTTTTCTGCGTGAGGCGTCCGGGTCCCGAACCGCGCCGCATCGACGGCCCTTCGCAGGGCGACGGCGGAGACGATTTCTTTCGAGGACGGCTTCGGGGTCAGCACGATCCGGTGGTGGGCCGCGAGGCCATCGAACGATTGAACGTCGATCCATTGCCCGCATTCCGGGCAACGCACGAGGCCATCGGAAGTCTGCGGCGGGCGCATCTCCAACGCGATGATCGCGACGCGCAGGAACAGGTAGATGACGATCGTCGCGAGGAGGTAGGACTCGATGCGCGCGTCGGCGAGTCGGAAGGCGTGATTGAGGTAGAGGTTCTCGTGATTGATGAAGACGAACGAGGCGGCGGCCGCGATCACCAAGAGCAAGAGCTCCCGCAGGGCGTATCGCGAGGAACGTGTCGGGAATCCCATCCGGCTGCCCTCGAATCGGGCCCGACCCGGATGCAGGGCTCGGGCCATCCTCTCAGGTCGGGACAGGGTCGTGGCGCGGATATACCTTTGGAAGGCTGGGACGATGGTATCAAAAGTGAGAAGGGGGGAATGAAATATATCCGGTTCCTCATCAGGCGGGGTGCTAATGGCGAAGCGTATCCGGCCGGCGGTTCTCGGGGCCGGATTCGGGATCTATTTTCTCGTCGTCGGGGCCATCGCCTGGCAGTTCGCCCAAGGCCTCCCGAACCCGTGGTTTGAGAAGGACATCACCCGCTGGGTCTATATGACGGACATGCTCGTCGCCGCGGTCTTCCTCGTCGGCCTCGGCGGGCTTGGACTGAGCATCCGTTCCTCGTTCTCGCGACAGATCCGGGAGGTCGACGCGCGGCTCGGATCGATGGTGCGACAATCGGACGTCCTGCCGCCGCCGCTCGCGGAGGCCGCGACGACCCGCGACACGGTCGACCGGGACATCGACGAACTGCTCGAGAGCCTCAGCGAGGTGGAGGCGACCGCGACGCGGGAGGTCCAGGCCATGGACTCCAACCCGCAATCCGGCTCGACGTCCTACGGCGACGAGGACGACACGAAGCTCGGGTCGAGGCGGCAGCGCCTGATCGCGCGCCGCAAGTTCCTCGGCCGCTACTTGATCGGGCCGGGCCTCGTCGCGGGCGTGATCCTCGGCATTTCCGGGATGATGCTCCCAGGCGCCGATGGATTCGCCCAATACAACCACCACTTCAACACCGCCCTCATCCTCGGCATCGGGTACGCCTGGATCGGCGTCGGCTGGTACATCGCCCTGACCGTCTTCGCCCTCGTCGGCGGGCGGGACTCGGGCGGCCGAAAAAAGTGATGCGCCGGCGCGCGAGGAAGAAGGGATTCGGTCCTATTTTCGAAAAAGCGACGCGTGACGGATGGATTTAAATAAGGCTATGAAGCATAGACTTGGGCAATAGGCCGAGGGTCACCGATGATTACGACCGTCGTTACCGTCACGTCGACGTTTCTCGCGGGCAGCTTCGGGGCTGCCGCGGTCGCGTCCCTCATCCTGTTCCTGATCATGCGGGAGCTCACGAGCGCCCACGCGGAGGAGACGGGCAGCACGAAATCGAGGACCCTCTCCCACACGCTGCTCATCCCGATCAGCCCGCTCCTCGTCGTCTTCGCCTTCATCGTCGCGGTGAAGGTCATCGAAGTCCTCTAGCGCCTCGCCCTCCGGGACGTGTTTTCGGATCCGATCGGGTCAGTGGAACGGCGCGACCAGGTACAGGATGACGTTCCCGAGGCTGTGGCTCAAGATGACGCCCCAGAGGTTCTTCGTCTTCAGGGCGACGAAGCCGTAGAAGAGGCCGACGCCGAAGACGAAGACGAGGTCGAAGCCGCTGAGGAAGAAGATGTGCAGGCTGGCGAAAATCGCGGTCACGTAGAGGAGGCCGTACCGGCCGCCGAGGGCTTCGACGGCCCGCCTCAAGAGGATGCCGCGGAAGATGAGCTCCTCGGATAGGCCGGTCGCGAGGAAGATGACGACCGCGCCACCGAGGAGCCAGCCGAGGGAATCGGGTGGGATCCACGGTCCGGGCCGCAGGATGGCATACTCGAGCCGGCCCAGCGGGATCCCGGTCATCGCGACCACGAACTGGAGCGGGACCTCCCGGGCCCGACGGACGAGGAGGCCGAGGTCCCGCGGCCCGAGGCGCTGCACGTAGGCGACCGCCGCGACGGACACGAGCAGCGGGATGCTGACGAGGGCGAGCCACGGGATTGTGTTCAGCGGGCTTATCTCCGGGCTCGCGAAGAAGGGGAAGCGCGGGACCGCGAGGGAGAAGACGCGGACGAGGGACGCGAGGCTCACCGCGACGAGGAGCGCCGCCAACGTGGAGTCCTTGGTCTGCTGGAAGACGGAGAGGAACAGGAGCGAGAAGACCAGCAGGATGTGCATCGAGAGGCCGATCGGCTGGAACGGGCGATCGACCGGGCTCGCGGGACCGGGGATCGCGATGAAGACTTCCGCGAGGGTCACCAGGGCGAGGTACGCCAGCAGATACGTCCACCGGGACGCGCGGACCGATACCACCTGGGGCGTCGAGACGGCCGTGGCCATGGCTCACTCCAGCGGCTGACCGACGAGCGGCTCCATCGGGACCGCTTCGTACGACTCGCGGGCCTCGAAGTACAAGTACGGCGTCGCGGCCGCCTGTCCGATGACGTAGGCGTAGGCGAGCCCGTCGATCCCGAGGTCCGGGTTTTGCAGGAGGAACCACCCGAGGCCGAGGGTGATGGCGGTGGCGATCGTCGCCGCGATGATGAGCGGGAGGGAGCGCTTCCGCACCCGGACCCGCGTCCCCAGAATCCCGTTGAGGAAGGCGGGGATCGACGCGACGGTGAGGATGCGGAGCGGGGTCACGGCCTCGTCGGCGTAGGTCGGGTCGCCGAACAACCGGAGCATCCAGTCCGAGAAGAGCCACATGCCCGCGATCGCCGGGATGAGTAGCAGGAGGCTGAGCAGGATCGCCTGCCGTTCCCCGCGGCGACGGTCCGTGTTCGTCTGGGACGCCTCGGCGTAGAAGGACGTGAAGGCCGCGCCGGGGATGATGTAGAGGAGGCTCGCGACGATCAGGGCGACGTAGAAGTACGCCGCGTTCTTCGGTCCGTCGTAGGGACCGAGGACGCCGTAGATGAGGGGCGTCGGCAGGAGCGCTCCCGCCGACCCGATCGCGATGGCGACGTAGTTGCCGAGGGAGAACCGCAGGATCGGCCGGGTGGCCCGGAACTGGAAATCGGGCTTGGGCCGATAGCCCGACAGGGTCCGCGGGAGGAGGACGAAGCCGAGGACCGCGACGCTCACGCCGAACGACAGCGCGAGGGAGAAGAAGATGCCCGCGCGCCCCTGGAGGAGGGGGATCGTGACGACGAGGAGGGCGACCGGGATCTTCAGGACCGCGAAGATCGTCAGCCTCCATGTCTGGAGGTCGGCCCGGCGAACCGCAATCGTGACGCTGTCGAGGACCGGCGCGAGCCCGAGGGCGACGGTGCAGACGACGATCGTGAGGACGTACAGCCGATCGTTGAGGACGAAGGCGAAGTACCAGGAACAACAAGCAGAGGGCCAGCGTCACGACGCCGCAGAGGGTGAGCCCTGCATTGATCATCTTTCCCTTGTCCTCCGTCTCGCCCATGTAGCGGATCAGGCCGATCCCGATGCCGAGGTTCCCCAAGGCCCCGATGAACCCGAGGGTCTGGAACAAGGTGACCGCGGCCCCGAGGTCCTCCTTGGCGTACTTGTTCGCCACGATCAGCCAGAAGAAGAAGCCCAGCCCGCTCGAGATGACGGACGTGAGCATGATGAAGATCGCGTTGCGGTACAGCGGGCTCTTGACTTGGTCCCAACCGCGGCCGACCAACTCGACGACGCGCGCCGCGGGTTTGTTCATTCGCCGCCTTTCGTTGCAAATCGCCGATGAGGATAAAAGCTTCGCTCAGCCGCGACGTCCGAGCGTCCCCTCCTCCAGATGATACGAGGTGCCCGCGAAACCGAGGACGGTCGGCTCATGGCTCGCGACGATGACCGCGGCGTGGAAGTCCTCGCGCGCGAGTTCGAAGGCGGCCAGGACCGCGGCGCTGCCCTTCGCGTCGAGCGCCGACGTCGGCTCGTCCGCGAGGATCACCTGGGGGCCGTTCGCGAGGGCCCGGGCGACGGCGACCCGCTGCGCCTCGCCCACGGAGATTTCGTTCGGGCGGCGGGTCGCCAGTCGGACGAGGTCGAAGGTCTCCAGCAGATCGCGGACGCGGGGATCGGCGGGCTTGCGGGCGAGCCGCAATGGCAACGCGACGTTCTCCT
>WNEV01002096.1_pt1 | contig 10047 bp, 11 predicted proteins | sample 5399861 | NCBI WGS metagenome assembly WNEV01 (sample SAMN13153335, study PRJNA577476) | soil metagenome | isolation source: 40 cm grassland meadow soil 2 days after 3rd rain plot 2 | place: USA:California | collected 2015-11-11 | reverse complement strand
GCAAGAAGAGAGGTGGCGAAGAAGATTCCCGATGTCACCCAGAAAGCCTCAGACAGTCCATAGTGACTGTTTGCGAACTCGCTGATCAGGAGGGAGCCGAGACCGAAGCCGAGGCCATACCCGCCGAGGTTTGCGAGATCGAAGCCTCCCATCTTCGTTCCCCTGCTCGTCTGTTTCGTCGCATCGCCTAGAAGGGTGAGTGATGTGACGGCGGCCATGGCAGCGGATATGCCCATCAGAGCATGGAGTAGTGAAACATTCAACAGATTCTGGGTGAATCCGATAGCCGCGGTCAGAACCGTTATCGTCGCCATTCCTGCCAGGTGGAGTCTCTTCCTGCTCACCCTGTCGGCCAGTCGGCCAACGGGCATTGCAGAAAGCGCCTCGGCAATCGGATACAACGCGAGAATTATTCCGACCTGGAACGGTTGCGCGTTCAAGTAAAGAGGGAAGAGTATGGTTATTGAGCCGAATCCTATCCGGGTGAGGAATACTGCCAGGTAGAGGTATAGAATCATCCTTAGGCCGATCTTCTTGGGCATGGCAGTATCAGTGGCTACAGGTTGACCGTTCCGGGTTCTGCTCGTAATAGGCTATCTGGTCCATGGAGAGATATGGACGGGGGACGGACCCTTGCAGATACGCCCCCGACGAGCCTGAGCTTCTAGAACTTGCGGGATAGCTGCAGAAGGTTCAGTCCAACATTGCTGTCTTTTGCTTTCTCCAGCTTTCCGGGAAGCGTGGCAAGATTAACCTCTACCATGTTGGCCAGAGACCCCTCCTCCAAATGTCCTCCGATGACCGAAAAGTCCCGTCGGCCCAACGTCGCATGCGCGTGGGGCAGGGCCTGCTGGTTCATCGTCGACACGTTCCCTGATAGGGTGAGAATCTCCAAGTCCTCGTCAAACGTCTCGTACTTGTAGGTCCTAGTATCCTTGAAGTCGTAGTGGCCGAGTTTCGCCGTGTACAGGGATCCTATACCCTCGAAGAAGGCTGCACGTATTTTCTGTGAGTCCGCGAACTGTTTCAGCGTCTTCAATATGTCCTCCCCCTGTTCTAGGCGAAGGACGAAACTGGATCCCTGTTCAGTGTAGAGCATCGCGCGGCTCCGATAGGATCGTCAAATATTTCTCCGTAGGCGGTATCCTTCAAGACGATAGTGGGACCGTGGCAGAGCCGTAGGGAACAATGGCCACGTCCCGGTCGTACAGTTTCGAATCGAGCGACCTTAACGCATCGTCTATTGTTCTGTAGAATCTGATCCGGGTCTTGCCAAGGAACTCTTCCACAGCGGAGGGTGCCTTGGGGGAGACTACGAGGAAGTCGGCTTTTGGATCATCCAGGGCGAACCGGTTCGGCTTCTGCGACGCCTCTGTGACTTTTCCTGCCTTCGCTCTCTTCTTCAGATCCTCCACGATCGCCGAGGGCTCCATCTTGCCATAGGTCTCCATCTCTCTTCTGAAAGCCTCACTCCCAATGCCGTTCTCGAGTGAGGCGAGGAGGACTATTGCGGGCTTGGGCTGGCTTCCTTGAGGGACAAGGCCAGTTGCGAAGGCGGAGGCCTTGAAGGCCTGGTACAGGTTCTGGCCCATGGGCCCGTCGGCTCTCGTCAGGACCAGGGGTGAGGGGCGTGACTGGACGGTGTGGGCTCGACGGGAAAAGTTTTCTGCAAGTTGTTGGTGGGCGAGATTCGGGTCTCCGTAGGCCGCCTTGACCAAGGTGCCGTTCTGGTTATAGACGAAGTCTAGAATCCTGTGCTCGATCTTCATGAAATCCTTGAGGATGCCTGGGACTTCGTTCATGTCCTCGCGTAGCAGGTTTCCTTTGATCATGAGTTCGCGACAGCCGGGGTTTCCGATCACGTTTCCGTGGTTTATGGTGATCGTCTTTAGGCCCGAGCAGCCGGGGAGGAGCGCTTTGGCGCCGCCCTCGTAGCCTGCGAAGTAGTGGGGCTGGACGTTCAGCGAAGAGATGAGGAGATCACGGTCGAACAGTTCCTTGTTCAGCTCTACGGGAGTTCCTCGGCCGGTGACGCCGATCCACTCGTACTTGCTTGACGGATTCTGAGTCGAACTCACCCTGATGCCCTTCTCGTATTTCCTATAGATTTCATCGCCTAGAATGTTTCGGATGAACGACATGTCTGCGGGAACGTGGGTGCCGCAGGCGAAGATGATCTTGATATCATCAGTCTTGGGCTCGATGAGGTTGATCAGGTGTCTGATGAAGGGAGACTGTTTTCTGGTCGAATCGCTGAGGATTACAGCCGGGCTCCAGCCGTTCTCTCTCTCGAAGGGCTTGGCTCCGACCGGGGAGGCCATCGCCTCCCTGAAGGCTAGGTCAACGGGCTTGCTTGGTAGGGGGCCGGCCTGGACGTATCGAAGCTTGTCCGGCGTGAGAAGCTTGCTGCCTCCGAACTCATCCAAGACCGAGAGGCTGACTGTGGTAGTCAAGGACGGATGACTGGGAAAATGGTCCTTTTCACGATTTAAGCGTTAACGAATGCGCTTGAATGCTCGTGTCTTTTGCGTCAAAGAAAGGGGACCGCCCTGGGTTATCAGGGCGGGGTATACCCGCGGCTCGAGCTGGAAGTCGTGGTGGTTGTGCTCTTGTAGGTGAATCCTAGGAATCCTCCGATGAGGCCTAGGATGAGGCCGATGAAGTTCATCGACAGTATGGAGAAGACGAGCACTAGTGTGCTGCCTAGTTTTCTCTGGGCCGCGTTGTTGTACAGCAACCAAGATCCTACCAGTACGAGTATCCCTGCGATGCTGCCCCAGATCAGGAGCAAGTCGCTCGGGAAGCCTGGTACGAGGAGCGATGTGATGGTACTGGCTATGAAGGCGCCGACGAGGGTGAATATCCCTGCGAGCAGTGATAGCGCGAAGGCTGCTGTTGGCTTTGGCTCTACATTAGCTGCCAAGGTCATCCCTACAAACCCCTCCCTGTCGAAACTATCAATCCACTGTAACCAGAACCAATGGGGAGTGTGAATCCACACCACTGTGCCGCAACATAGAATCGGCAAAACATGTCACGTCCCATGAAACGAGCCTTATTCTCGACCGCAGTCGAGAAAAACCCTGGCTTCTTGTGCTGGGTTCCATCATGGATATACCAGCAGGTACCTATGGAGAGATTGACCCCGGCCTTCCCGGGGGGCACTGTCATAGATGCAGCGCAAGTCCGATGAGAATCTAACGAGAGTATACAATGCACTAGCGAACCCATACACGCGACGGATAATCCAGATATTGAGAGAGAATGGGAGGGCGGGTTTTAAAGAGCTGCACGACTCTCTCAGAATAAGTGTCGGCGCGCTTCATAATCACCTCGACACTCTGGAAGGGCTCGTGACGCTAGGAGCTGACAAGATGTACAGTCTCACAGACCAGGGACGAACGATCATTGATGCTCTAAGCGTCAGGGACCAGTCGGGAATTAGCAATTCCGCCGAGAATCCCGTACACGAATCACGTTTTGGATTTATCTTCCGCGAGCTTCTTTTCGGCAGAGCATTCTTTAACTATCTGAGCCAGGCTCCGGGGAGAAGCTTCCCGTTCGCCCTCACCGTGCTGGCGCTCGGCGGCTACATATCATTCCAGACAAACCTCGAGCCAATACTGCTGTTCTATCTCAAGCCGACGCCAGGAATCGGACAGGTGTGGTTTCTTCTCATGTTTCCACTCGGCTGGTTCATCACATTCGGAGTATCGGATCTTCTGTGCTATGTCTTCTTCCACAAGAGAGGAGGGGAGCAGATCCTCATTGGCAGCTCGGCTCTGTCAATGTTGCCGCTCTTGCTTGTACCGGGCCTAATTCTCTTTGTTCAACCCATTTCCGGTATTATACAGTCCGCGACGGCCATGACGATTCTCATCCAATTGGTTGTACAGATCTGGGTGATCTGCCTTCTTTCCCGCGCGATTTCAACAGCCAAGGGTCTCCGGATTGAACAGACTGCGCTCGTCAGCCTCGCTGTTATGTACATGAACATAACAGCGGTCATCCTGGCACTCCAAGTTGGACTATTCTAGAACTCTAGAATCGCTCTTCTTCAGGGTTCAAAACGAAGATTATTCCAAGACCCCGGCTACACCGAGGTTGTTATTTGTGACATATTTCGATCAATTAGGGTCCCCCGAATGAGATATCGGACCCTCGGCAAAACAGGGCTCAAGGTGAGCGAGGTTGGATTCGGAGCATGGGCGATCGGAGGCAACGCGTTTGGAAACAGCTACGGACCCACCGATGACACGACATCCCTTGAAGCTGTCAGGAGGGCCATAGAGCTTGGGTGCAACTTCTTCGATACCGCAGACGCATATGGGCACGGGCACAGTGAAGAGCTTCTGGGCCAAGCCCTCAAAGGACGCAGGGACGATGTCGTCATCGCAACCAAAGTTGGGGCCGACTTTTATCACGATCCTCCAAGAATGAACTTCAACTCGGACTATCTCTCGTTCGCCCTTACAAAGAGCTGCGAGAGACTCCGAACTGACCGTGTCGACCTCTACCAGCTCCACAATCCTCCCATCCAGCTATTGAGGAGCGGAAAGATTTTCGAGGGCCTTGAGAAGCTGGTCGACGCTGGAAAGATACAATGCTACGGGATATCGATACACGATCCAGATGAAGGGCTTTTAGCGATGAAAAACGGACGACCAGCAACCATCCAAGTAGTATTCAATATGCTGCGTCAGGAGGCCAAGAACAGACTATTCGAGGCAGCCCGGCAGAACAACGTAGCAATCATCGCCCGAGAACCACTCGCCAATGGTTTCCTCGCCGGGAAAATTTCGGACGACTCGAGCTTTCCGCCCGGCGATATCCGGTTCAACTTCCCTCGAGACTATTTTCACTCCCTCGTAAAAGCCGCGCAAAAACTGAGATTCCTCGAGTCGAAATCGCGGACATTGGCCCAGGCGTCAATACGATTCGTTCTCGACCATAGCGAGGTATCGACGGTCATACCCGGTGCGAAGACCCGTCAGCAGACAGAAGAGGATCTTCAGGCCTCAGAGATCCCATCTCTTACGGGAGAAGAACTTCTAAGAATCCGAATCCTCAGAGACGAAGGATTCGCCTAGAATCCACAAGAGGGAATTCTACTCGACAAGATACCTCCTCAGACTTGCAAATAGGGAAAGTTACTCCCCCGAAGACGCTCAGGCCGTCTCGGAACAGATTCGGAAGATTCTGGGATCCAAAGAGAGCGCTAGCCACTTCCGAATAAGCACCCAAGCCTTGGAGTTCAACCTGTTCGCGCGAGACGAAGCCGAGCTCCAAGAGAGAATTAGACTCCTTGAAGAACACGGACATAAGATTTTGTCGACGAAAATCTTAGACACTCCCCCAGTCGCGATTGGCGAAGCGGAGGCACTAAGCGGGGGCATCAACCTCTTCAACGAGGAAAGATTCTGGGAATCCCACGAAGTACTAGAGAGCATATGGCGCGTCTCAGAAGGATCAGAGAAAGAAGCGTTGCACAGCCTGATTCTCATCGCCGCAGCATTTGTGCACTTTCAGAAAGGCGAGCCTGACATCTGCCTATCCGTGCTTAAACGGGCTACAACGAGAATGCCCATGGGATCGAGTCGCATTCCCGTAGACTTTACGAAACTTCGGCAGGACGTCGATTCTATTCTGAATTCGGGACGAATCCAATTATTCAAGATCTAAGGTGACGAATGACAGCCTCGCCTTTTCTACCGGAGTCGACTGAGAATCCCTGGCCTTCTTGGCCGGACAGGAACCATCCCCAGGAGACTAACTCTTTCGAAATAGTACTATGTCAGCGACGACCCAAACTGTGATGGCCAAACCCCCTGCTAAGAGAACTCCTGGGAATGGGTAGGCCCAGTAGAGTGCGATGCTGACTAACAATATGAACAAGACTACACCCACGTCCGAAACGAATCTCTTACTTGGCTGGTCCAACTGGCTTCGCGTTCTCCGAGGGCATTATCTTGCCTTACCTGTTTATGGTGAAACTTTCGAATTGTAGCTTAGATAAGCTCTATCCCAACGCATCCAGGAGCGGATTATCCGGTGATAGATCTCAATAGAAGGAGGATGTTCCGCTTTCTCTCCCTCATTCTCCTCTTGCTGTAATTGTACCACTCCGGTCCGTATGGAATGTACTCGCTTACTTTGAAACCGTCTGCGATCAGACCTGATTTTAGATCGTCCCTTATTCCCTTCAGCATTTGAAACTCGAAATCTGACTTGTGGTCATGACTCAGATTCTTTGCCTCGGCAATCATTTTCCCGTCATGAGTGGCGATTGCAAAGAATTCGCCTTGTTCGAATAGGAGATTCATCGAGCGCTCGTAATTCGCGTTGACGTCGCTTCGACGCTTGTAGGCGACCTCCCCGGTTTCCGGGTATGCTCCTTTCACCAGCCGTATCTTGCCCCCTCGCGGTAGAAGATCCTTGAGGTCGCTCTCGGTGCGCTTCATGTTCGCCTGCAGGCACATACCCAAGGTCTTGTGTGAATCCAGAAGCTCCCGGTAGGCCGCAACTGTGGCCTCTGTGTATGGAGAGTTTTCCATATCGATCCAGACAAACCGTCTCTCGCCTTCGGCCTTCTCCAGTATTTTGGAGAGTAGGCTCTTGAACAGTGGCGCCTCTAGTGCCAATCCTATCTGTGAGGGTTTGACCGATATGGTACCCTGAATCTTCTCACTCTGGATGACGTCTAGGAGTTTTAGATATTCCTCGGAGTATTCCTGGATGAGTTTCCTATCTGGAGTGTGTTCTCCGAGGCGGTTGAGTATTGCCGTTACCTTTCTGTTGTTCGCATCATGTGCTGCATTTACAGCGTCCTCAATTGTGTACCCTGCAATCCAACGCTTTGCGATCCGGTAAAAGAGACGCTCGGTAAGCTTTGTCATGCAACGAAGATCTCAGACTGTTCTTGATAGGAGCATTTCTCAAGTTCAAACGTTCTCAATAAAAGCTTCGAGGTCACTTGCTACCAAATCTTTTCTAGAATCCCAATGATATCAGCGGACTGTTCAGGGCTGCCAGCGTCCCGCACGATCGTCGAGAAGTCGGACTTTTCGATTCCATAGTCTCTCAACCTTTTAGAGAGGTCAAGCTCTCGAACAAGCTCTGCGACCCCCTCTGCTGCAGACATAGCCACTTCTTCCGGTCGCCCTTCCGTCGGCTGCTTCGGGTATCTTTTTGCTTCCATACGCATCACTTCCGCAAGCGTCAGACATGAGGTGATGCCGTGGGGTATGTTCCAAGTCGCGCCAATTACTCTACCAATGGCGTGGCTTATGCCTGTTCCAACGCTCAACGCTCCGGCGTCGGACAGCCATGCGGCAATCTGGCAGGCCAGCCTGAATCTGAGGTCTATGGGTTCTTGGAGTGATCTTTTGAGGTTCTGGAAGAGAAGTCGAATGGCTTCGAGAGCGAGAACATCAACGTAGGGCTGATGCCTCGGAGAGCATACAGCTTCTACTGCGTGATCGAGGCTCCTGATCCCCGTCGATGCCCAGAGCCAACTTGGCAGCTTCTCATCAGTCATTCCAGCAGCATGCGAGAACTCTGCGGCCGAGAGAGTTGTGGGGATGGCAAGATGGGGCAGGGAGCTGTGACGGAAGTTTTCCGAGATTTCCTTGACAACAATCTTGGTCGCGTCGATCGGGCTACCTCCTCCCAGGCTAACCAACGAGTCGGCCCTCGCTTCTCTTGCGGCTTTTGCTGCTAGCTTTATCCCGCTCTCTGGAGCGTGCTGTCTTATTTCGGAAAAGACACCCGCCAGCTTTCGTCTGGCAACTTGTTCCAATCGGACGACTAAGTCAGTCTTGTTCGCTATTGTATGTCCCGTTATCACGAAAGGTCTTTGCGATCCTATTCTGTCAAGCTCGGAGCCGAGCTTGTCTATGACTCCCTGTCCGAAGTGAACCCGCTCGATGGGCAGGTAGGTGTACTCGCCAGGTGCGATATCGACTTGTTCCGGCGACAACTTCGCGAACAGAGGAGGTTGCGACTGTCTAATTCTTGATTTGAGGCATCCAGCTGAAGGGGTAGTTGGGATCGTCCAATCTCTCTGCGTTATTTGTGACTCTTAGCGGTCGTTTGGTTTCAACCATTATCGCGAGTTCATTGGTCGAGTCTTTTCCGAGGCTCGCTTCTATCGCGCCGGGTTGGGGTCCATGGTGAACGCCTCTCCTGTGTAGAGTGTAAGAGCCTAGTTCTATTCCTCTGCGGCTTCCAAAGTCGCCGCTGACGTAGTATAGTATCTCGTCGCTGTCGATGTTGCTGTGATTGTAGGGTACTGGTATGGCTAGGGGGTGATAGTCGAGTTTTCGCGGGACGAATGAGAGCACGTCGAAGCCTGGAGCCTCGAACGTCTGATGGATAGGGGGAGGCTGGTGGACTCTGCCTGTGAGGGGTTCGAAGTCGTTGATGTTGAAGATCCACGGGTACAGGTAGCCGTCCCAGCCGACAACATCCAGCGGATGGAAGTTGAAGACGTATGACATGAGAGCGTTCTCGACCTTCATGAGAACCTCATGCTCGCCCGTCTCGCTGTGAGACACCAGTTTCTCTGGGTGGCGAAAATCGCGGTCGGAATATGGAGCGAGCTCGACGAGCTGTCCGTAGTCGTTCCGATAGCGTCGTGGTACCTCGATGGGACCCTTCGTGGAAGGGAAGGAGACCGAACACTGACTCCAGCGTCCCCTTGCCTTCGTGGACGAAATAGAGCTCGTCCCCTTGCGCGTTTCTAAAGAATGAATCCATCGAGCCATTGGGACGGACTGAAGAGATGAATACGTCGTTGTTGTAGAAGAGAGGCTGACGTCCCTCAACCACATTGTCGGCCGATTCAAGATTCTTCGTGCGGATGTGGTGGTGCCGATGGGTGTCGGGTCTCCATTCGGACACGTTCAGGTCCCTCAGCTTCTTGATCTGGGCGACGCCTGTGGGAGCGTGCTCGTGATAGAGTGTGGAGTAGACTCCAGAGAAGGCCTCTGTCCCGAAAATTTCCTCATGGTACAGCGATCCATCCGGCTTCCTGAACTGCGTATGCCGCTTCGGAGGAAGTTCTCCGACGCGCAGATAGCTTGGCAACCTGGTTCGACCCCTACGATTTCGAGGACTGTATAATTCTGTTTCTTAACACGCCGAGCCGTTCTATCTCCAGTTCTACCTCGTCGCCGGGACTGAGCCATCGATGGACGTCCTGTCCAAGCTCCAATAGGGAACCGGTTCCAACAGTCCCTGAACCGAAGACCTCTCCAGGATGAACTTCAACAGACTGTGACGCTCTAGCAATCATCTGTGGAAAAGTCCAATGCATGCTCTTCATGTTACCATTTGATAGTTGTTTTCCGTTGACGCGGGCCTTCATTGATAGACCCGCTTTCTTGTCCTGCAACTCGTCGGGGGTTACTATCCAGGGTCCGAGCGAGGTTGCGAAGTCCTTCGCTTTTGCGGGACCAAGGCCTATCTTCATCTCCTTCTCTTGAATGTCGCGGGCGCTCCAATCGTTCATTATCGTATATCCTGCAATGAAGGATTCAGCCTCTGCTTCGGGAACATCTATCCCCGACTTCCCTAGTATGCAAGCTATCTCCAGCTCATAGTCGAGCGCATTGGTGTAGGAAGGACATGGCACATCGTCGCCCGGCCCGTACACTCGACCGGGGTTGGAATAGTAGAAGGCTGGAAAATCATACCATTCCGATGGGATTTGAAGACCCCTCCTCGCTCTCGCCGCTTTTACGTGGTCTTCGAAGCTGTAGAAGTCTCTCAGGACAGGAGGGCGTGGAATTGGGGGGCGGATGCTCACCTCGGCCAGATTCTTGACTGTTCTAGGTGTCTTCTCCGGGCCCAGGCGGTTGAAGATCCGCCAGGACAATTTCTGAAGGTCCTCCATGGCTTTCGTTCCACTCGCGACTAGGTCGAGAGTGGATGACAACTCAGAGAGTTTTGTTATGCGTTTTGAGATCTTGACTTCGAGCCGGCTGCTTAGGCTTGGAATGTCTTGAAGGTCGAGGATCCAGTTGCCCCAGAGCAGTCCTGGTCGGG
>WNEV01001216.1_pt1 | contig 10054 bp, 8 predicted proteins | sample 5399861 | NCBI WGS metagenome assembly WNEV01 (sample SAMN13153335, study PRJNA577476) | soil metagenome | isolation source: 40 cm grassland meadow soil 2 days after 3rd rain plot 2 | place: USA:California | collected 2015-11-11 | reverse complement strand
TCCTCGTCGCTGACGCCCATGTACCCCCATTTCGAAGAGAAGAACTCGACCTTGAGCGCGCGGAGGACGGACTTCGTCCTCGGTCCGAAAATCCCGCGGACCGCGTCCACGTTCTCGAAGCCCTTGAAGTGATCAAGGAATCGCTCGTAATGCAGGCGGATGTTCCTTGGGATGACGACGTTCGGGAGTTTCACCTTGGAAGCGATCATCGTTGCCGCACCTCGGAAAGGATTCGCAAGGCTTCTTGGCTGTGGCTCTTCGGGTCGACGGTTCGGTAGACGGACAAGATGGTCCCGTCCGGGCCGATGACGTATGTCACCCGCTTGGCGACGCCGAGGAACCCCAACGCGTTATACGCTCGTGTGATGCGTTTGTCGGGGTCCGCCACCAGGTCGAAAGGCAACTGGTACTTCTCGCGGAACGCGCGGTGCGACGTCTCGCCTTGAACACTGATGCCCAAGACGACCGCTCCGGCCGCCCGGAAAGCGGCGGTGTCGTCGCGGAAGGCACACGCTTCTCGCGTGCATCCCGCCGTGTCGTCCTCCGGATAGAAGAACAGCACGACCGGCTTGCCTTCGAAATCCCGAAGGTGGATCGGGACACCGTCCTGGTTCATCCCCTCGAAGTCGGGCGCTCGGGTGCCGGGTTGAAGCAGGTCGCCCATCGGCCGCCTTCGAACCATCCGTCGCATTTCAATGATTGCCCCGCCCGTCCGACGGCGAATCGCTGCACGGCGCTCACGCGGAAAACCGGGGCCAGTCTTTCAAGATCTCTCGGGCGGCGTTGTAGCCCGGAGCGCCGGTGATTCCCCCACCGGGATGGGAGCCGGATCCGCAGAGGTACAGGCCCTCGACCGGAGTTCGGTAGCGGGACCAACCCGGGACCGGACGGAGGACGAGGGACTGGTCCAGCGTCATCTCCCCGTGGTAGATGTGGCCTTCCGTCAGGCCGAACCGCTCTTCCAGGTCGACCGGCGTGAGGATCTGGCGGTGGAGGATCAGTCTCTCCAGGCCGGGCATGTGGTCCTCCAGGATGGCCGTCACGCGCTCGGCAAGTTTCTTTCCTTCGGTGGCCCACTCGCCGCGTCGCAGCGCGTACGGGGCGTATTGGACGAGGACCGACATCACGTGCTTCCCCGGAGGGGCGAGATCCGGATCCACGACGGTCGGGACCGTCACATCGAGGAACGGAGCGGTCGAAGGCTTTCCGTACTTCGCATCATCGTACGCCCTCTCGATGTATTCGACCGACGGGCATACCCGAAAGTGAGGCGGCACTCCCTCCCCGGCGAGGGACCATCGGGGCGCGCCATCGAGGGCGAAGTTGACTTTCGCAACGACTCCGTTCATCTCGAAGTTCCTGATGTGATTCAGGAAGTCCGGTCCGAGCTCCTCGGGCTCGACGAGATGGAGGAAGGTCCGCTTCGGGTCCGCATTCGACGCGACGACGCGCGCGCCGACCGTCCCACCTCCGTCCAGTTCGACTCCGGTCACCCGTCCGTTGGCGCTCACGATGCGCGTCACCTCCGCGCCGGTTCGGATCGTCACCCCCGCCTCCCGGGCCGCTTGACCGAGCGCGTCCGCGAGCGCCCCCATGCCGCCCCGCACGAACGCCGATCCGGTCCCATGGACATCCGGCCGGAACCGAGGGACCAGGCCGAAGGCGGTGCCCGGGGAGAACGGCCCTTCGTAGGTTCCAATCAGTCCGTCGACCGCGAAGCTCGCCTTCAACAGCTCCGTCTCGAACCACTCGTTCAGGAAATCGCGGATCGACATCGGAGGGAGGCGGAGCATCTGTTGCATCGCTCGTTTGCCCAGACGCCGCAGCCGGAGCGCGCGGCGGAACAGCGACACGCCTTCTCCCCAACTCGGCGAAGGGAGATTGGGCGGCGTCATCGTCAGGATCGGATCCAGCGCCTCGGCGAATTGGCTCAGGAATTCGATGAATCGCGGATACGTGTGCGCGTCCTTCGCCGAGAACGAAGCGAGGCCCTTCTGGGTCTTGTGGACATCCTTCCAGATGGGGAGGGCCCGGCCGTCGCCCAGCGCAACGACGTCCGGGTCCGGCCGGATGAATTGGACCCCGCGCGCGGCCAGGTTCAGGTCTTCGACGACTTCTGGCCGGAGCAGGCCGCACACAGGCGTCCCGGTGGGACCGCGGAAACCGGTAGCAATCTCCTCCGTTGCGGCGGCCCCTCCAACAGCGATGCGTTTCTCGAGCACGAGAACCCGGCGTCGGGCGCGCGCGAGGTAGGTCGCCGCGACGAGGCCGTTGTGGCCGCCGCCCACGATCACGACGTCGTACGCCTCGGCCAAGGGTCACACCCGCAGGAGGGCCCAGTCTTTCAGGATTTCCCGCGCCGCATTGAGGCCGGGCGCGCCCATCACGCCGCCGCCGGGGTGGGCGCCGGAGCCGCAGAGGTACAGCCCCTTCAATGGCATGCGGTATTGGGCCCATCCGGCCGTCGGACGGAGGAAGAGCAGTTGGTCCGGGGTGAGCTCTCCGTGGAAGATATTCCCGCCCGTCAGGCCGATCATCTGCTCGAGGTCCCATGGGCTCAACACCTGCCGGTGGAGGATGATCTTGCGGAGGTTCGGGATGTACTCCTCAAGGGTGTCGAGGACCGTGTCCCCGAACGCGTCGCGCCGTTCCTCCCACGTGCCCTTTCGCAACGTGTACGGGGCATATTGGATGAAACACGACATGAGGTGTTTGCCCGGCGGCGCCAAGGTTGGATCGAGCGTCGACGGGACGCACATGTCGACATAAGGTCGGTGCGAGTAGTCGCCGTACTTCGCATCGTCGTACGCTTTTTCGATGTAGTCCACGCTCGGTCCGATCGAGATGGCGCCCTGGAGATGGACTCCATTGCCTGGGAGGCACGAAAAGCTCGGTGCCTCCTTGAGGGCGAGGTTCACTTTGCCGGGTGATCCCTCGATCTTGAAGTTCTCGATGCCCCGCACGAAATCCGCGGGAAAGTCGGACCTCTCGATCATCTTGAGGAACGTCCGCTTCGGGTCGGCGCCGGATGCGATGACCTTGGCGTAGAGCTTCTCCCCGCTCGCCAGTTCCACGCCAATCGCGCGCCCGTCCTGCACCAAGATGCGTCGCACCTCGGCATTCACCCGAATCTCCGCGCCGAAGAGGCGGGCCGCGCGGGCGATCGACTCGCTCACCATCCCCATCCCGCCACGGACGTAGCCCCACGATCGGTACGCGCCGTCGATCTCGCCCATGTAGTGGTGCATCAACACGTAGGCCGTTCCGGGCGAACGCGGCCCGAGCAACGTGCCGATGATTCCGCTCGAACAAAGGCTCGCCTTGACCACATCCGTTTCGAACCACTCATCGAGGTAGTCAGCGGCGCTCATCGTCATGAGCCGCGCGAAGGTGTACAGCTCGTCCTCCGTCAACGTCTGGACCTGTTTATTCAGCACGAGGAGCTTCCGGAGTTCCGAGGGATTCAGGGAGCCAACATCGGGCGGCGTCATCGTGAGGGTCGGTGCGATGAACTTCGCCATCCGGGCCATCAGGCGACCGAATTTCGGCATCGCCTCTGCGTCGCGCCGCGAGAACTTCGCGACCGCCTGGAACGTGTCTTCTTCGTCCCCGCGATAGAATAGGTACCGCCCATCGGGCAGGGGCAAGAAGCTGGATTCCTGTGGGATGACCTCGAAGCCGTGCGACGGGAGGTCGAGATCTCGGATGATCTGCGGCCGGAGGAGGCTGCAAACGTACGAGCAAACGGTGAACTTGAATCCCGGGTAGACTTCCTCGGTGACCGCAGCACCCCCGAGGACGTGCCGACGCTCGAGGACGACGACCTTCTTGCCTGCTTGAGCCAGATACGCGGCCGTCGTGAGGCCGTTGTGGCCTCCTCCGATCACAATGGCGTCATACGCTCGCGCCACGATGCCGACCTCACGGAAGGCGCGTCGCGTCGGCAATCCGCTTCGGGCGCGGCGGGCCGCGCGAGGTAACGGGGGAGGGGTTATATCGTTTATTCGCGGTCCGCGTCCGCCCGGAGGAGGAATCGTGCGACGCGGTTCACCGTTTCATTCGCGGACATCAGCGATCTGCGACAGCTGGGAATGGCGAGGCTGGTCGGGATACCTCGCCGCATCGTCGTATTCCCTCGTTCCGGAAATGGAGTACTACGCCATCCGACATTCCGCGGGACTGCTCGACGTCTCCCCGCTCTACAAATATCTCATCCGCGGGAAGGACGCGCTCCACCTCGTGAACAAGGTCGTCACGCGCGACGCATCGAAACTCGCGAAGGGGCAGATCTACTACACGCCTTGGTGCGATGAACGCGGGAAGACGGTCGACGACGGCACCCTCTGGAACTTCGGAGACGGTTCCTTCCGGATGACCTCCGCCGAGCCGAATCTGAAATGGCTTCAAGACGCAGGGATGGGACTGGACGTGGAAGTCCAAGATGTCTCCGAGGACATCGGGGCCCTCGCCCTCCAGGGCCCTTCGTCGCGTGCGATCGTTCTCGAGGGAGCCGATGGCGCGGTCCAGAAACTCAAATACTTTCGATTCGTCAAGACGGAGTTCGACGGGATCCCGGTCCACATCTCCCGGACCGGCTATACCGGCGATCTGGGATACGAGATCTGGGTCGAGCGCGAACGGGCCGAGGCGTTGTGGGACGCCGTCATGGAGAAGGGTCGCGGGCACGACATCACCGCGGCCGGGATGCTGGCCCTCGACATCGCGCGGATCGAGGCGGGGCTCATCCTGGCGGAGGTCGAATACATGCCCTCGCGGAAGGCGATCATCGACGCGCAAATGTACTCGCCGTTGGAGCTGAGCCTGGATTGGACCGTTGCGGGAGGCAAGGGTCCGTTCATCGGGAGGAAGGCGCTCCTCGAGGAGCAGCGGCGCGGTCCCGCACGCCGCACGGTCGGACTCCAGATTGACTGGCAGGCGGTGGAGCGTTTCTACTGGGACATGGGCCTTCCGCCGCAGCCGCCCACCGAGCCTTGGCGGGAGAAGGTTCCGCTGTACTCGGGCTATCGTCAGATCGGTTGGGCCACGAGCGGTTGCTGGTCGCCGCTGTTGAAACGGTACATCGCGATCGCCACCGTCGCCTCGCCGTATTCGCGGCCCGGGACGCGGATCGAGATCGAAGTGGCGGTCGAGTGGGAACGGCATCGGGCGCCCGCGACGGTCGTGGAGAGACCGTTCTTCGAACCGCAGAGAAAGAAGGCCTGAGACACGCGACAATTCCTTTATCGAGCCCGCGGTTACGGTCGGCGCCATGGCGTCGATGGACGCGGTCATCGTCGGGGGCGGTCACAACGGGCTCGTCGCCGCCGCGTACCTCGCGAAGGCGGGCCTCAAGGTCCTGGTCTTGGAACGCCGCTCCATCGTGGGCGGCGCATGCGTCACGGAGGAAATTCATCCCGGGTTCCGCGCCTCGACACTCGCGTACACATGCGGCCTCTTGCGGCCTGAAATCAAGGCCGACCTCGATCTCCCATCGTTCGGCCTGGAGGAGCACGTCTACGATCCCTCCCTCTTCCAGCCCTTCCCGGACGGTCGGTTCTTGCTCTATCGGAACGAAGAGGATTGGAATCGGAAGCAGATGGCGAAGTTCTCGAAGAAGGACGCCGCGGCCTGGCCCCGGTACGCACGTTTTTGGGACGAGTTCGCGGAACTGGTCGAGCCGACCTTGCTTGCGCCGCCCGTGTCGCTCGCGGACCTCGCATCGTTCGTCCGCACCCCGGAGGCGGAAGACTTCCTTCGACGGATCATCTTCACGTCCATCGCGGACATGCTCGACGAATTCTTCGAGTCCGACGAGGTGAAGGCGTCCTTCGCCACGAGCGCGGTTGCGGGGACGATGGCGGGACCCCGGACCCCCGGGACAGCGTTCGTGCTGGGCCACCATACCCTCGGGAACATCGGAGGGGTGAACGGAGTCTGGGGTTGGTCCCGCGGCGGGATGGGAGGGATCTCCGAGGCGATCGCGCGAGCCGCTCGCCACTGCGGGGCCCAGATTCGGACGAACGCTGACGTCGAACGAATTCTCACACGGGACGGACGAACAGTCGGGGTCAAGCTTGCCGACGGGAATCAAGTGGATGCACGGGCGGTCCTCAGCAACGCGGATCCGAAACGGACCTTCCTCCGTCTCATGCGCCCGGAGGACCTGCCCGCGGACTTTGTCCGCGCAATCTCGCGGATCCGCTTTGAATCCTCCTCGTTCAAGCTGAATCTCGCGCTCCGCGAGCTCCCGGACTTTCGTGCCGTTCCCGGCACCACGCTTCAGCCGCACCACAAGACGATCATCGACCTCGCGCCCTCGATGGATTACCTCGAGCGGGCCTACGACGACGCGAAGCGGGGCCGCCCATCGCGAGAGCCGTTTCTGGAGTTTGTGATCGAGTCGGCGAACGACCCGACGGTCGCACCGCCCGGGATGCATACCCTGACGATCTCCGCAAAGTTCGCGCCATTCGATCTTGCGACCGGATCTTGGGACACCGAGGCGAGGGTGTTTGCGGACCGGATCGTCGAGCTCCTCGAGCAGTACGCGCCAAACATCCGCCGAGCGGTCGTGGCGATGCACTGGCGCTCTCCGCTTACGATGGAACAAGAGTATGGCCTCACACGGGGCGACGTGTTCCACGGTGCCATCTTGCCGTATCAGATGTTCTCGTTCCGGCCGGTGCCTGGATGGTCCTCGTATCGCACGCCCGTCCGCGGGCTGTATCTGTGCGGAGCCGGGGCGCATCCGGGGGGCGGCGTCATGGGGGCGGCCGGCCACAACGCCGCGATGGCGGTCCTCGAGGACTGGTCCGAACTCCGGTCCCAGTAAGTCAGGCCTTCCGAACCTGGTCCTCGTACGGATTCAGGAATCCGGAGCTCCCGCTTTCGAGGAAGTTCTTCAGGCAAACGAAGAGTTCGGACCAGCGGCCGCGCTGGCGCACGATGTCGTGCCCGTCCTGTTCAGCGAATCCCGTCAGGGAGAAATAGATGGCCGTGCCGCTGGCCTTCTCCTCGAAGTCGAACTTGATGACGAGACCGGAGGTGTGCCGGGACCAGCGAAGCGCGATATGCTGGTCCGTCTTCCACTCCGTCACATGGATGGGCCCGGCATTCCAGCCGAACGAATAGGTCCCGCCCGGCCGCGGTTCCACCGTTGCAGTGCCGCGAGGCAGACCGCCCGTGGACCAGTGGTCGAGCTGGGTCGGGTCGGCGAACGCGCCGAACACCGCCGACGGCTTCGCTTCGATCAGGACCGTCAGGCGCAGGTCGGGCCCGGTCGCGGGGGTGTGGTCCGGCCGCACGCTGTCGGTCCGACCCTCCGCGATGGACTTCAGGTTCCCCAGGCACATTCGCCACGCGTCTTGGACGCTCCCACACGTCGTGTCTTCGAACGGGACTCCCAAATGTCGCACCGAAGAAGAGCCTTGTCGCCCGCGGCATCCTCAAGGTCGTATGAGACGCGCGTTTTGGACGATTGGATCGGCCAGGTGAACGCAAAACGCCGCAGGACCTCCCCTTCCTCGATTGTCGTCTCCCACGATCGCTGCTCAGGCAGGATGATGCAGGTCTCGCCGCCGAACTTGAACGCACCGCCGACTTTCGGATCGATTCGGCACCAACCACAGAACCATCTCGAGAGGTGCTCAATCCGGAGCAGTCGCTCAAAAACGACCGGCCTTGGCGCGTCGATCTGCATGCGGAAATCATAGTCGAAGCTCATCGCGGCCGCCGGCGTTGCTCCCGCCAGGGCTGAATCTCGCGAGACACATAAACTCGCGGGAGGAGCGACGATTCACGGAAATCGGATTCAGGCGGCTCGTCGTCGGGTTCCTCGAGGTCTACGAATCCGGCGGGGACGGCGCGGCGCGGGCTCCGCGTCGACCGGCTCCGTCATTCGTTTCGCGATATACCTCTCGAAATCGTGGACCTGGGACTCCTGAGCGCTGAATCGTCCTCCCTTCCACGCCCGAGAGTGCGTGCCCTTCTGAGTTCGTTCACAGACGGACCAGTCCTGCCGATTGATCAGGTCCCAGAGGTCCACCGCGTCGCTGGGGTCAAAGTCTGGTTGCTTCATCACTCCCCCATCGAAGTACCAATCGCACTCAATCGTCGTGTGCGAGGGACTTCGGGGCCAGAGTCGGTGGACCATGAGGTAATCCGGGTGAAGGCTGAAGAACATGTGCGGGAAGACGAAATAGTAGTCGACGCGGCGTCGGTCTTCCTCCGTCATCCCCTTCAACGGCGGCCGCTTCGTGTACCCGGACCACACCATCGACGTGTAGTCCTTCGAGAACTCCATGAAGCCTCCGTTGAAATTGCGGGCTCGCGGCTCCCTCATGAGATATGCCGTGTAGGCCCCGGACGTGTAGTGCGTGATCCGGTTCAGGTCCGGGTGGATCGGGGCGCAGTGATAACACTCGGAGTAGTTCTCCCCGAGGATTTTCCAGTTCGCCTCGACCTCGTAGACCTTGCGGGCCCCGAGGCGGAGATCCTCGAACGCGAATCTTCGAAACCGGGAGAAAAATTCACCCATTTCCGCGGAGAGGTCTGATGCCCGATCGTCCAGATTCGCCCAGACGAATCCGCCCCATGTGCCGATCCGGAACGAGCGAAGGCCATAATCCTCCTTCCGGAAATCCGCGAGAGGCTCCGTATGGGGGGCCCCGACGAGCCTTCCTTCAACCGAATAAGTCCATGCGTGGTAGGGGCAGACGAGGGATCCGAACTTCTGTCCTTCAGCAACGCTGACGATGCGCGTCCCTCGGTGCCGGCACACATTGTAGAATCCGCGTACCTCGCGGTCTTCCCCCCGAATGAATAGGAGCGACTCGTTTTCAATCTCCCGCACGAAAAAATCCCCCGGGTTCGGGATTTGGTCCAAGCGACCGACGTTCAGCCAGCCGCGGAAATAGAACCGCTCGAGCTCTTCGCGAAACGTCGCCTCGTCCCAGAAGGATTCCCCCGTCAACAGGGTCGAGGCCGAGAGGTGTTCTCCGGGCTCGACGTGCGCACCTCCTTTCGGAATCTCGGTCTTCTCCATCCGTTCCGAAGCCGGTACTCCGAAGATTCATTTGGCGTTTTCGCTGCGATTGAAGATACCGTGGACGTTGGAAGCCGCCATTTTGCGATGTCGCTCGTTGCGTCGTTCAACCCGAGCGGTTGCGCTCGCGCGGGGATCGCCGGCCTTTCCGCCCACCGTGGCGGAAGCGCTTCTCCTTGGGTCGGGAATCCTTCGGAGGCCGTTCCTTCCGTTTCTTCACCCCTCTCGAAACGCGGTGGTCGCAAAAACAGTTGTTGTCCAAACTCGCCTGAACCGAAGCTGTGAGTGGTCCTTCTTGCGGTGAACGAAAGCGCACGTCGGTTTCCTTATCAAGAATGACGGAATACCGGCCCCGTTGCGGGAGAGGAAGAGCCCGACGAATGCCAGCGAATCCGTTCGTTCCGTCGTACCGGGTGCCGCACTCACAAAGCGTCCGCTAGCACTGGCCTTCAAAATCCGCTTCGGGCAGGGTCTCTGGAAATCGCTCCACCGGATGGCCGACGGCTGGCTATGTGCCCGGTGCCGACCCGAAATGACGATCTGGATGCAAGGGCTCCACGACGCCGTCAACGTGCGCCTCGGCAAGCGGCCGTTTCGCCCGGACTCGTATGCGCGGTACGCATCCGGGTCGCTTGAGCGCGGGTTTCATTCTGGCTGCCTCGGATGTCGAGTCGCCAGGGCAGGATCGCGATTTCTCGCCCGAGCGCCGCGACCGCAAATCCAGACACCTTGACGACGGTCGGATTCGGGCTCCGACTAGCGGATCCAGTGAATAAGCACAGTGAGGATCGGCCATCGGACTCAATTCGGAGAACGAGTCAGGAAGAATTAAGTCCCAAAGGATGGAAGGTGGCATTACTGCGCGGAAGACCACGATGCCCGAACCCTATCTGCTCAAATCGAAAATCTGCCTCGTCGGGGAGCGAGGCGTCGGGAAGTCCTCCCTCATTCGACGGTACGTCCTCGACCAGTTCGACGACAAGTACGTCCGGACCCTCGGGGCGAAGGTCG
>WNEV01001213.1_pt1 | contig 10081 bp, 10 predicted proteins | sample 5399861 | NCBI WGS metagenome assembly WNEV01 (sample SAMN13153335, study PRJNA577476) | soil metagenome | isolation source: 40 cm grassland meadow soil 2 days after 3rd rain plot 2 | place: USA:California | collected 2015-11-11 | reverse complement strand
AAACCGAACGGGGCACGGAAGTGGTTGTGCGGCTCCAAGTGCCCGTGTCCAAGCTCGAATCCGACGATTCGTCGGCCACAGACGGCGTTCCGGCTCGCGTTCCTGGCGGGCATCGAGAATCCCGCTACCGAGCGACGGCGGCGCGTCCGTTACTCAGAGTACGCGCAGCTCAAGAGGCCACTCAACGCGATTAGGGGTTTCTACGCGTGCCCTGCCCACGTCGTCTCACCCGGCGTGTACGGCACACACGGATCGAACCGCCCCGGCGTCTCCCGGTACCGCATCGCCTGCGCGCAGCCGATCTCCGAGGTGAAGTAACCGAACAGCGTCAGCTCCTTGATCTGCCGGAAGTAATGGGCCGGCGCGCCCTGCTGGCGCGTATCCATGTACGCCTTCTGTTCGCGGTCGAGCTGCTCGAGGAACGCCAGCCGCTGCGCCGGCGTCTTCGTCATGAATCCGGCGTCGTTCAATTTCCGGATCCCGTCACGGAAAATGCCCTGTTGCTGCTCGTCGTAGGTGTCCGTGACCATCAGCGCCATGAACGGTCCGACGTGCGCCGCCTTCGCCCCCGGGGTTTTGGTTTCGGGAAGAATCGTGTCGGCCACCTCATCGAGTAACGCGACGTCCTGAGCCGTAAATGCTCCTACCGGGGCGTGCGACGTCGCCGCACGCGCATGCGCGTGTTCGACCGCGGTGAGCAGGTCGGTGCCGCCGACGAACACGACGCCACCCAACAGCGCCGTCACGCGCCGAATGGCTTCACGCCGATCGATTGTATGCGCCATAGAGCCTCACGGTGCGCGTTAGAGGTTATTGCGCTTGAGCTCGGCCACGGCGAAGTCCGCCGCGCGCGCCGTCAGCGCCATGTATGTGAGTGATGGATTCGGACACGCCGTCGACGCCATGCACGAACCGTCCGTCACGAACACGTTCGGGGCATCCCACACCTGGTTGTGACTGTTGAGGACTGACGTCTTGGGATCCTTGCCCATGCGTGCCGTCCCCATTTCGTGGATCCCCATCCCCGGCCAGTAGCCGTTGTCGTAGGTGCGGACATCCTTCACGCCTGAAGCTTCGAGCATCTCCGCCATGTCGTTCATCATGTCCTTGCGCATGAGGCGCTCGTTCTCGCCCGTGGCGCAGTCGATCGCGAGCACGGGCAGCCCCCATTTGTCCTTCTTGGATGGGTCGATGGTGACCCGGTTCGCGGGATTGGGCAGCATCTCACCGAAGGCGGTGCCGCCGATCGACCAGGAGCCCGGCTGGGCCGCGGCGTCCTTGAACGCTGCGCCCACGCCCAACTCGGCCACCGCGCGCGACCACCCTGAACGGCTGGCGCCGCCCTGGTAGCCGAAGCCACGCAGGTACTCGCGCTTGTCGCCGAACAGATTGCGGTAGCGGGGGATGTAGAAGCCGGTGGGGCGGCGGCCGTAATAGTATTTGTCGGTGAGTCCTTCGATTGTCCCAGACGCACCGGCGCGGAAGTGGTGATCCATCAGATTCCGCCCGAGCGCGTCGGAGCTCGAGCCGAGTCCGCCGGGCCAGACGTTGGTCGCGGAGCGGAGCAGCAGCCACGTGGAGTTCAACGTGGACGCGCAGAGGAAGATGATCCGAGCCGTGTAGTCGGTCGTCTGGTCGGTCATGGCGTCGAGCACACGCACGCCCGTCGCGCGTTTCTTGTTGCGGTCGTACAAAACTTCCGTGACGATCGCGAACGGCTTGAGCGTCAGGCGTCCCGTCGCGACCGCCGCCGGCAACGTGGACGACTGCGTGCTGAAGTACCCGCCGAAGGGACATCCCAGCCAACAGGCGTTTCGGTACTGACAGGGCGAGCGCCCCGGCAGCGCCAGCGTGGCATTCGCGGTGCGGCCGGGGATGATCCTGCGCCTGCCGTCGAAATGCTGCTTGAGGCGCCCGGCGATCAACTCCTCGCCACAGTTGAGCGGCATCGCGGGCTGAAACTGGCCGTCGGGAAGTTGCGCCATCCCTTCCTGCGATCCGGAAATCCCGGCATGCCGCTCGACGTGGTCGTACCAGGGCGCGATGTCGGCGTAGCGAATCGGCCAATCGACCGCGATGCCGTCACGCGCGTTCGCCTCGAAATCGAAGTCGCTCCAGCGGTAACTCTGCCGACCCCACATCAACGAGCGGCCGCCGACGTGGTAGCCCCGATACCAATCGAACCGCTTGACCTCGGTGTAGGGCGACTCCTGGTCCGACGCCCACCAATCCAGGTTTGTCTCGTTGAGCGGGTAGTCGCGCTTCAACACCGGGTAGGCCGCCTCCATCGCCTTCGTGCGCCGTCCGCGATGGGGATAGTCCCACGGCGCCTTGGTGGCACTCGGGTAGTCTTTGATGTGCTCGATGTTCTTGCCACGCTCGAGCAACAGGACGCGGAGTCCCTTCTCCGTCAGCTCTTTCGCGGCCCAGCCGCCCGAGATACCGGACCCGACCACGATGGCATCGTAACTCTGTGCCTGCACAATTCCTCCTCTAGATCAGCGTTCGGATTTCCCTGAGAACCAGCTCGATCTCTTCAGGCTTGTTCATGATTCCAGCTGAAACACGAGCGTATGAGACCTTATAAGGCGATGTTGTCGTCCGAATCTGCTTTTGCGCAAGCCGCCCGACGGCCTGCCCGGGAGTCAACCCGCGTACCTCGAAGCAGGAGATGCCGGCGGAGAGTGCTGGATCGCGCGGCGTATGCAACGTCACGCCTGGAATACGCGCCGCACCCTCCCGGAATGCCGCGTTCAGCTCGGCGATCCGCGCCGCGATCCGGTCGCGCCCGATCGTGCGGTGCAGCTCGACCGCGGCGGGAATCGCGAGCACATGCTCGTATGCCATGAACCCGCCCGGCGACACGAACGCCGCCTGCGTCGGCGGCAGCTCCTTGCGGTCGGCCCAGGCGGCGAACGTCGTGTCGATACCGTCGGGATCGAAGCTCGGGATCGTGGGCCGTAGCTCTGGCCAGGCATCACTCCTACCCCACAAAAAGCCGGTGCCGCGCGGGGCGAACAGCCACTTGTGCGTGCCGCTGGCGAAGAAATCGGCGCCCAGATGCGCGACGTCGACCTCCTGATTCGCAAATCCGTGCACGCCGTCCACGATCAAGAGGCACCGGTCGGCCGGTGCGCGGCCCCGATTCGCCCGCGCCACCGCCTCGGCAATTCCCGCAATCGGCAGCTTGATGCCGGTTGAGGACTGCACCCACGTCACGCCGACGGCGCGCGTCGCCGGCGTGATCGCGCGCGAGATCCGATCGACGATCTGGTCGGCGCGAGCCGTCGCCGGCGTATCGAACAGCGGGATGTAGCGCACCCCGCACCCCGAGCGCGCCGCCGCGTAGCGGATCGATTCGTGGTGCGAATAGTGGTCGTGCTCCGTCGTGACGATCTCCTGATCGCGGCGGATCCGCAGTCCGTGATAGACCATCGCCAACGCGGTCGTGGTGTTGGAGGTGAACGCAATCTCGGCCGGCGTGCCGCCCGTGTACTCGGCCAGCGCGCGCTTGATGGCGGCGAATGGCCGCCCCTCAGCATCGGTGAACGCCGCGATCTCGATCCACATCGGGTCGGAATCGAGCTTCTTGCGGAAATGATCGATCGCTTCCGCTACCGGCTTCGGGTGGGAGACAAAGAGGAAACTCGAGAGGTGCGTCCAATCAGGCGCGAGCGGGAAGAGGGCGCGAATCGCCAGCCAGTCGGGGTCCCCGCCCAGACCGAGCAGTGGTCGAGAGCGGGGCGATAATGATCGATCGAGGCGGATCGCCGGGAACAGCGACGCGGCGACGAGCGACTTCAGCAGCTGCCGGCGCGCGAGCGTCATTTTGGCTTCCCCTTCTTGTCGGTTTCCCGCGGTTGCGTCGCCAGGTAGGTCACCGTGTCCCACGCATTATGAATCCCGATACCCAAGAGCAACAAGGACACGGCGGCGATGAGGAACAGGGCCCAGATCTGGTCGTGTGAAAGGCCGGCGGCGCCGACAAACAACGCTGCATAGGCCGTCATCGGCAGGACGCCGTGCCACACCCAGTCCTCGAGCACCGGCTTGTAACCGGTCTGTCGCAGCATGCGTCGCGCCACGATCAGCCCATACACGATTCCGGCAAGCGCGATGGCGCCCATGACATGGGCAGGATCCTTGAACCGCTGCCATGGTGCGCTGAGCACTGCCGCGATGAGGAGCACAGCCACAAAGTGGATTACGTTCGGCGTTCCGAACGCGTTGAGCGTTTCCGGCGTGCGTGGTACGCTCGAGTCGGCGGCGAGGGTGATCACCACGAACATCAACCCGGTGAGCCCCGCGCCCGATGAACCGACGATGACGTAGAAGCTTTCCCACAACGAAAGCACGGAATGAGCGGATGTTTCCATGTCAGCGCACCTGGAACGTGAGAGTGGCCCACTTCGATTCGTAGTTCACGCTGTCTCCCTGCACCGGCACCATATGGACGAACTTGACATACCACTTCCCCGGCGTGCGCATGACGAAGCGCGCGACGCCTTGTGTATCGCTCCGCGCCCGAACTTCTGGAATCCGCGTGGTATCGCGTGCTCCCCCGGCGATGACGAGCTGTTGGGCAAGTGGCTGACCATCCACGAGACACCGGAACGCGACCGTATCGCCCACGACTACGAAATAGGGGTTTGTGAGCGGCACGATCTCAGCCGGATATCCCAGCACGGTTTCGAACGTTCGTGTCCGCAGATCGCCGACCTGGAAGATGGCCTTCACGTGCTTCTGATAGCGCTCGCGCGCGTTCTTCGTGAGCTCGCCGTCGCGCGTGCGCGCCGCTAAGACGTCGGGAATTCCGTCTTCCTCGAGATACGCGTTGAAATCCTTCGCCGCGAGCGCGATCTCGCGCGGCAAGAGCGATGCGCCGACGACGTAGGTGCCGGGCGAACCGGTCGTCAAGGTAAGCCAGGTCGTGTCGCCTTGCGGCCGCCAGGAGGCTCGCGGCAGCGCGACGCGACCACCGGATCCCACCACGCTCAAATCCCGCAGGCGGTCCGGCGTGACGGCGCCTTCACTTTTTGTGAACGACCCGTTCAAGACGGCGATGCGCACGGTGGTTCGGGGCGGGACGAAGTACGTCTCGAGCTTCAGGAAAAGATCGTGCGCGAGCAACACCGAAGCACATCCGAGCAACAGCGCTGCGGTGAGGATGTGTTTTCGCATAGGTACATTTTGCGCTCTAGCGGACGACCTGACCAGACACAACCTTTCGTCGCTTGACACGCCTTGAGCGTTGGATCGACCCGCGGTGCGAGGCGAACGGAGGTCGCTCCGGGTTCCGGCTTCTGCCGACCGGCCTCGACGCCTTCGTCGCGCGTGCCGTCCTGATCGAGCTCGCCGACCGGACGCTCGACCTCCAGTACTACATCTTCCATCCCGACAATACCGGCTCGCTCATCATCGACCGCCTCATCGCCGCCGCCGACCGGGGCGTGCGCGTCCGCATCCTGCTGGATGACTGGGGCACGCTCGAGAAGAAGGACGAAGCCGTGGCGGGACTCGATGCCCACCCGAACATCGAAATCCGCGTCTTCAATCCCTACGTGCACCGCTCGGGACTGCACCGGCTGGGCGAGCTGCTGACCAGCTTCACGCGCGTCAACCGCCGCATGCACAACAAGCAGTTCATCGCCGATGGCGCGGCCGTGATCCTGGGTGGACGCAACATCGGCGACGAGTATTTCGGCCACGCCGAGCTCGACTTTCAGGACGTCGACGTGCTGGCTGGTGGGCCAGTCGCCCGGCAGTCGCTGCAAAGCTTCGAAGCGTACTGGTCGAGCAAGTTCGCGATTCCCATTTCGCAGCTCGGCAAGTTCACGCCCGATGAGACGCGATTCGCCACCGCCCGCAAGGAGCTGGGCGCGCGCTGCGAAGGGCTGCGCGATTCGGACTATGCCCGCGCCCTCGCGGGATCCGATCTCGCAAAAGACCTGCGGGCGCACGCGCTGCACCTGCATTGGGCCGAGGGCCGCGTGATCGCCGACCCGCCGGACAAGATCAGCCAACCGGTCGGCGCGCGCAGGGAGACATACCTCGGCGTCCAGGTTTCGCCGTACGCACGCGGGGCCCGGTCGGACCTGCTGATCGTGTCCCCGTACTTCGTGCCGGGGAAAGACGGCGTCCAATTCTTCGGGGAGCGGCGCCGCGACGGGGTGAACGTCCGCGTCCTTACGAATTCGCTGGCCGCTACGGACGTGTGGCTCGTGTACGCCGGCTACATGAAATACCGGCGCCCCCTGCTCGCGGAGGGCGTCCGACTCTTCGAGCTGAAGCCCGAGGCGACGGGTGCGAAGGGGCCGCGGCGCTCCGGATTGACCATCGGATCTTCGCGGGCGAGCCTGCACGGCAAGACGTTCGTGTTCGATCGCACGTCGGTATTCATCGGCTCGGTCAACCTCGATCCGCGCTCGCTCGAGCAGAACACCGAGGTCGGCGTGCTGGTGCAGAGCCCCGAGCTCGCCGCCGAAGTCGGGCGCCTGTTCGACCACTGGTCGAGCCCTGCCCTGGCATATGAAGTCACGAGGAGCGCGGGCGGGCGCCTGCAGTGGACCGGCGGCTACACCAATGAGCCGGAGGCTGGCTTTTGGCGCCCCCTCGGCGTGAAATTCTTCTCGCACCTGCCCATCGACTCTTTGATCTGAGACGGAGACTCATGCTGCCCCTTCTGCTGGTACTCCAAGCGGCAACCCCGGCACAGCTGTCCACGTTCTTGCGGCAAAGTATCGGGTTCGATGCCCAGCAGCTCGCGACGGTCGAGCGCGGCGAGCCGGTCGTGAAAGTCCTGGAGACCAAGGACCGCCGGGATGTCGCCGTCTTCGGCATCATCACGACGCCGGTCGCGCGCGAGCAGTATGTGCGCGCGCTGCGCGATTTTACCGCATCGCTGCGCACGCCCGGCCGCACGCAGCTCGGGATCTTCAGCAATCCCGCCGCGGCATCGGACGTCGCCGCCGTCACGATCAACGCGCGCGACGTGGCCGACATGAAGAACTGCAAACCCGGCGACTGCGTCGTGAAGCTGCCCGCCACCGATATGCGCCGGATTCATGACGAGATGAACTGGTCGGCATCCCCGTCCGATCTCCAGGCCCAGCTGAACGCCTACGCGCGCCGCCGCCTGGTCGAATACGTCACCGATTACCGCACCCGCGGCGATTCGGCGATGGCGATCTACGACGATCGCGGCAACCTGAACCAGCGCTCGAGTGAGGCATTTGCCGCCCAGCTCGCCGAATCGCCGTATGTGTATGAGAACGTGCCGTCCCTGCGGAAGTATCTCGCCGCCTACCCGCATGGTTCACTCCCCGCCGGAGCCGCGGAGATTCTGTTCTGGTCGGAGGACGTGCTGCCCCGGCTCCGTCCGATCTTGAGCGTGACGCACCTGGTCGTCTACGCACCCCCGGAGCTGCCCAGTGTCACCCTCGTGGCCCGGAAGCAGATCTACGCGAATCATTACTTCGAGACCGCGGTGGACCTGACGTGTGTGATCGATCGGGATCCCGGGAGCTATCTCCTGGTACTGCGGCGCTTTCGCTTCGACAACCTTCCCGGAGGCATCCTCAACATTCGCGGCAGAGCGATCGGCGCCCTGCGCGATCAGCTCGCGCTCGATCTCCGGCGCCAGCAGACGACCGGTAATTGAGGGTTCATCTCCTCGACGGGACCTACGAGCTGTTCCGGCACTTTTACGCGATGCCGCGGCAGCAGGACCGCACCGGCCACGAGGTCGCAGCGATCATCGGCGTTTTGGGATCGGTCCTCGGCATGCTCGAAGGCGGCTCCACACACCTCGGCGTCGCCACCGATCACGTGATCGAATCGTTCCGCAACGAGCTCTGGGCCGGATACAAGACCAGCGCGGGAATCGAACCCGACCTCATGGCACAGTTCCATCCGCTCGAGGACGCGCTGCGCGCCATGGGCGTCGTCGTCTGGGCGATGGAGGAATTCGAGGCCGACGATGCACTCGCGGCCGCTGCGCGCGTGGCCGCCGACTCGAGGGCCGTGGAGCAGGTGATCATCTGCACCCCGGACAAGGACCTGAGCCAGTGCGTGAAGGGCCAGCGGGTCGTGCAGCTCGACCGGCGCAAGCGCGAGCTGCGCGACGAAAAGGGCGTCATCGCGCGCTTCGGCGTCGGCCCCGCATCGATTCCCGACTACCTCGCCCTGGTCGGCGACTCCGCGGACGGTTTCCCCGGTATCCCGGGGTGGGGCGAGAAGGCCTCCGGTGCGGTCCTGGGCCGTTATGCGCACCTCGAAAGAATCCCGGTGAGTCACACGCAATGGGAAGTGGCGGTCCGCGGCGCGGCGCGGCTCGCCGCTGCGCTGGAGGAGCACCGTGAGCTGGCCATGCTGTTTCGCAGGCTCGCCACGCTCCGGACGGACGTGCCTGTCGGCACGGTGGATGACCTGCAGTGGCGGGGCCCGACCCCGGAATTCGAGGGGGTGGCGCAGCAGTTGGGCGTGCCCGGTCTGTGGGATCGGGCGCGGCGGATCAGCCTCTCGTAGCGACCGCGAACAGCGCGATACCGCCGCGCACATTCTGGTTGACCTGCACCTTCAACGACTTCGGCGCGATGGCATAGACGATGTCGTCGGCGATGCGCGCCGCGAGGCTCTCGCAGAACGCACCCTCATCCCGGTAGGACCACAGGTAGAATTTCAGCGCCTTTGATTCCAGGCACTTCTTGGCTGGCGTGTACTCGATGACCACGCTCCCAAAATCCGGCTGGCCGGTCTTTGGACAGATCGCGGTGAACTCCGTTGCCGTGAGCGTCACGGACTGCACATCGGGCGCCGGAAACGCCTCCGCCTTGAGTATCTCGCGGGCCTCGGCGGGGTTCTTGGGGCGCGGCAGAGGCCCCGTCGGGGGGAGGCGGGATTCTCCTCGAGGGTAGTTTTTAGGCATGGATAACACTAAGCCGAGAGCCGTCGTCTTGTTGAGTGGCGGCATCGATTCGACGACCACGCTCGCCCTGGCCCAGCGCGACGGCTTCGCTGCCTACGCCTTGACGTTTCGCTACGGCCAGCGCCACGAACACGAGATCGACGCCGCGCGCCGGATCGCACGCGCGTTCCAGGTCGCCGGGCATGAAATCATCGATTTCGATCTCCGCCGGTTCGGTGGATCCGCGCTGACCGACGACATCGCCGTGCCGAAGGACCGGACGACGAGTGAAATCGGGAAGGGAATTCCGGTGACCTATGTGCCGGCGCGGAACACGATTTTTCTCTCCTTCGCGCTGGCGTGGGCCGAGACCCTGGGCGCGCACGACATCTTCATCGGGGTCAACGCGCTGGACTATAGCGGCTATCCCGATTGCCGCCCCGAGTACATCGCCGCCTTTCAGGCGCTGGCCGATCTCGCGACCAAAGCGGGTGTCGAAGGACGGGGACGTCTCAAGATCCACACTCCGTTGATCCAGTTCTCCAAGAAGGAAATCATCGCGACCGGACGCTCGCTCGGCGTCGACTACGGGCTCACGACGAGCTGCTACGACCCCGCACCAGACGGCGCGGCGTGCGGGCGTTGCGATGCGTGTCTGCTGCGCCTCAAGGGATTTGCGGACGCGGGGTTCGAGGACCCGATTCGCTACCAGCGGACGGAGCAGGCGGCGCGGTGAGCTACAGCGTCAAGGAGCTGTACTACACGTTGCAGGGCGAGGGCGCGCAGACGGGTCGGCCGGCGGTGTTTCTGCGCTTCGCGGGGTGCAACCTCTGGACCGGCCGGGAATCGGACCGCGCGAGCGCCACTTGTCGCTTCTGCGATACCGATTTTGTCGGTACGGACGGGCCGGGAGGAGGCCGATTCACATCGGTTGCGGAGCTCGCGTCGGCAATCTCCGCGGCGTGGCCCAGTGACGCGCTGTATGCAGCGAGTCCCATGGTGGTCTGCACGGGCGGCGAGCCGCTGCTCCAGCTCGATGAACCGCTGGTCGACGCGCTGCATGAGGCGAGGTTTGAAGTCGCGCTCGAGACCAACGGTACGCTGGAGCCGCCGCCAGGCATCGACTGGATCTGTGTGAGCCCCAAGGCGAGAGCCGATCTCATCCTACGTTCCGGC
>WNEV01001211.1_pt1 | contig 10084 bp, 10 predicted proteins | sample 5399861 | NCBI WGS metagenome assembly WNEV01 (sample SAMN13153335, study PRJNA577476) | soil metagenome | isolation source: 40 cm grassland meadow soil 2 days after 3rd rain plot 2 | place: USA:California | collected 2015-11-11 | reverse complement strand
GACGCTCTTACCAGGGACTTTACGCCGCGCCGGGAAATCCCCCGCAAGCGGTAAGACTTGTGAATAAGTCAAGTGCCGGCAGCCATTCTGGACCGATGAGATCGGCTGTAAGTGCGTACTTCGTCTATTAATGCGGAAACGGCATCGACAGGCGTTTGCGGAGCAATGCCGTGGCCGAGATTGAACACGTGTCCAGGCGCCGAACCGAACGCATCGAGCACGCGCCGCGCCGCTTCACGCACGCTCTTTTGTGGCGCGAACAGCGCTGACGGATCGAGATTACCTTGCAGCGCGACTTTTCCCGCCGCGACGCGGCGCGCTTCGCGCGCATCAGCGCTCCAATCGAGGCCGACCGCGTCGCAGCCGCTCTTCATCATCGCGGCAAGCCACGGACTTCCGCCCTTGGTGAACAGGATGCTTGGTACACGCGAGCCTTCGCGCTGTCGCAAAAGTTTTTCAAAGATCCTTCTGCAGTAGGAGAGAGAAAATCTCTCGTAATCCTCGTGCGAAAGGATCCCGCCCCAGGTATCGAAGATCATCACCGCCTGCGCGCCGGCTTCGATCTGGGCGTTGAGATAGTCGGTCACCGCGCGTGCATTCACTTCCAGGATCCGGTGCAGCAGTTCCGGGCGCGCATGCAGCATGGTCTTCAGCGTCCGCCAGTCGTCGCTGCCCGCGCCTTCGACCATGTAGCAGGCGAGCGTGAACGGGCTGCCGGAAAAGCCGATCAGCGGCACCCGCCCGGCGAGCGCGCGCCGTGCTTCGCGCACCGCATCGAGCACGTAGCGGAGCTCGGCCGAGGGGTCGGGCGCCGCGAGCTTGCGGATCGCCGCCTCGTCGCGCAGCGGCCGCTCGAAGCGCGGCCCCTCGCCTTCGCTGAAGGCGAGCCCGAGGCCCATGGCATCGGGAACGGTGAGGATGTCGGAAAACAGGATCGCCGCGTCGAGCGGAAAGCGCTCGAGCGGCTGCAGCGTGACCTCGGTGGCCAGCGCCGGCGTCCTGACGAGCTTGAGGAAGCTTCCGGCCCGCGCGCGCGTAGCGTTGTACTCGGGGAGATAGCGGCCGGCCTGGCGCATCAGCCATGCCGGGGTGTACTCCGTCGGCTGGCAAGCGAGCGCCCGCAGCAGCGTGTCGTTCTTCAAACCAGCTTCCCGATGTAGGTCCATTCGCCTTCGGTGACCGGCGTGATCGAGAGCCGGTTTCCCGGCCGCAGCAGCACCATCTTCGCGAGCGGCTTGTGCCTGCGCAGCTCGGCGAGGGGCACCAGGCGCGTCTTCTTCAGCGCGCGCACGTCGACATGGAACCAGCGCGGGTCGTCTTTCTTCGCCTTGGGGTCGTAGTAAGGGCTGGAGCGCTCGAACTGGGTCGGATCAGGGTAGGCGGCCGAGGCGACTTCGGCCAGGCCGGCGATGCCCGGCTCCTCGCAGCTCGAGTGATAGAACAGCACGCCGTCGCCGACGCGCATCTGGTCGCGCATGAAATTGCGCGCCTGGTAATTGCGGACGCCGGTCCAGGGAGTGATGTGCCGCGGCGCGGCGAGCGCATCGTCGATGGAGCATTCGTCCGGCTCCGTTTTCATGAGCCAATAGCGCATTGGAAAAAAATGGGGGCCTGACCCCGATTGTAGGGGTGCCCCCCGCTCGTGCCGGTGGGCCCGGCTCCCGAACCCTGGCTAAACAGGGTGGTCGCTTACCGGTCACATCAGGTTCATCCGGCATGCGCGAGGCATGGGACGATCGCAACAGTGACGCTAGATCCGCAACCTGAGGAAGCTATCGGTTCGGAAATATTGAGCCCGGTCGTGCACAGCAGGGGACATAGACTGAAGCCGACTGCCGGGTGCCGCTAAAAGAGCTTTTCCTGCTTCGCCAGCGCAGCATCGAGCTGCGATTCGATCTTGGAAATTCTACGCTTGGCGTGTCCGATGTCAAAGCCCGCGCCGAGCTTGACACTCAGCAATTCGTGCGCGACGTTTAGCGCCGCCATCACCGCGATGCGCTCGGCGCCCAACACTTTTCCCGCCTTGTGGATCTCGTTCATCTTGGCGTCGAGATACGCGACCGCCTGCATCAGCGCCTCGCGCTCGTCGTCGTCGCAGGCCACGTGGTAGGTCCTTCCCAGCAGGTTGACTTCGATGGTCTTCGGGCCCTCGGCCATGCTCGGGCGTCAGCCGGGCAAGCGGGAGAGCAGGCCTTCCAGGCGGGACCTGGCGCCGTCGATCTTCTCGTGCAGGCGCTTGGCGTCGGTGCGTGCGGCGGCGAGCTGCTGCTTCAACTCGACGTTCTCGGCGCGCAGGCGCTCGCACAGCGCGACGAACTGCGCCACCTTGGCCTCCAGCGAGTTGAACTCCGCCTCCACCCGGTCACTATGTTTCAAAATTCAAGCTACGTCAAGCAGGTAGGGCGGATTCTGCATGTGATTCATTATCTTGGGCTATGCACCCCGAACGCTGCACCCTAAAAACACTACGACCCTATAATGCTTGCGCCTGAGTCGGTGCCCGGACCGCTCTCCAGCGAGCCGGGTTAAACGGGAAACAGGAACCGAGGTCCTTCGGGCCGAGGCAACCTGTGCTGCCCCCGCAACGGTAAGCGCATTACGCCGCATCAGTACGCCACTGTGGAGTGCTTCGCTCCGCGGGAAGGCGATGCGGCACAAAGCGCCAGCCCGGATACCGGCCGACCGGTCGGCCTCGCAAGAGGCTGCGGTTGGACGATTGCGGGAGGCGATCGTCGGCGCCCGAGAGGGCAGCTGGCTTCTCCCCATTCGTCCGTAACGACGCATCCCGGTCTGCGGGGACGCAGCCCGGGTGAAAGGGGAGACCATGTACCGGGTCATAGCGACCAACGCCGCGCTGGCGATCGCGGCGCTTCCTGCTCTGGTTTTAGCGCAATCCGCTCCCGCAGAGGATGCTGTCGTCATCACCGCTTCGCGCACCGAGCAGCCTCTGCGCGACGCGATCCCGCACACCACGATCCTTACCCGGAAAGACATCAGCGACTCGCAGGCGGTGGATCTGCCTTCGCTGCTGCAGAGGGAGGCCGGGTTCGAGTACACCCAGAACGGCGGTGTCGGCGCGGTCACCGGCCTGTTCATGCGCGGCGGCCGCAGTGCCCAGACCCTGATCGTCGTCGACGGCGTGCGTGTGGAGGACGCCTCGGTCGGCACTACGGCGATCCAGCACATCATGCTCGACGAAGTCGAGCGCATCGAGATCGTCCGCGGCAACGTTTCCAGCCTCTACGGTTCCGGAGGGATCGGCGGCGTGGTCCAGGTCTTCACCCGGCGCGGCCACGGCACCCCGGCCTCGAGTGCGGAGATCACGGCGGGTTCGCGCGGGACGTCGAAGCTGGGCGCTGCTTACGGCGGCGAGGTCGGCGCTACACGATTCAACGTCACGCTGTCGCGCTTCGATACGCGCGGCTTTTCGGCCATCGACACGAGTCTCGCGCCGAAAGCCAATCCGGATGCCGATGGCTATCGCAACGAAAGCGTCTCGGGCAACCTGATCCAGCGGATCTCGGCGCAGCACGAAGTGGGTGTCCTCATCTACAGCTCCCGCGGCCGCCTGGATTACGACAGCGCATCCGGTCCTCCGACCGATACCCATCAGTCCGCGCAGGACCTGGGCATGTCGCAGGCTTACTGGGAGGCCCATCCGTTCGAGCGATGGACCAGCCGCCTGACCCTTGGCGAAGGCACCGATTACCGCACCGACCTGCGCAACGGCACGTTCAACAGCAGCTCGAACACACGCAGCCGGCAGCTCATCTGGGACAACCGGCTGCGGGCGGCCCCCGCGCACGAGTTTGCCGTCGGCCTGGAGGCGTTGCGGCAGGAGTTGCAGAACTCGGATCTCCTTCCGCAGAGAAGGGATCGCAGCGCAGATGTCGCGCGGCTCGGCTATCTCGGCAGGCTGGGGGCGCACTCGCTCCAGGTCAATCTGCGCACCGAGGACTATTCCGACTTCGGCAGAGCCAACACGCATTTCCTGGGCTATGGCTACGACGTTACGCAAGCGTGGCGGCTGACTGCGAGCACAAGCACGGCGTTTCGCGCGCCGACCTTCATCGACCTGTTCGGTTTCCGAGGTGTCGGAGGAAATGCCGCGTTGCGGCCTGAGCGGGCCCGGACCCGCGAATTAGGGGTCCAATGGGCGGATGGGCCGAATCTTGTGCGCGTCGTGGCGTTCGATACGCGTTACCAGGACGCAATCACCTTCGACGTGACCGCGCGCAATGTGCGCAAGGCAAGCGTCGACGGCGTCGAGTCGAGCTACTCGGGACGGCTGGCAGGATTCGATCTGCGCGCCGCCCTGACTGTCCAGGATGCGACCGAGCAGGAACCAGGCGGGGAGGAGTTGCCGGCGATCCGCCGCGCGAAAAGGTACGGCTCGCTCGCTGCATACCGCAGCCTCGGCAGGCTTCGCCTGGGAGGCGAGCTCATCGCGTCGGGCGCACGGCCGGACATCGACATCGTCAGCAGTGCGCGGCTGAGCGATGCGGGTTATTCCGTGATCAATCTCACCGCGCGCTACGACATTGACAAGCGGCTATTCGTCGGCGCGAGACTGAGCAATGCCCTCGACCAGAAATACCAGTTGGTGAACGGCTTCAACACGCCGCGCCGGGGAGTTTTCCTCACCGCGGGATGGCAGCCGTGAGCCCCGACCGGGCTCGCGCCTCGTCGAGCGCCTCGCACAGCCGCCCGGCGGCCGCGATCGCGCGCGGCCCGTGTCGGTGCATCTGGTCCCGTTCCAGGGTCACGAGATTGGAGTTTCGCACGGCGCGGAGCTGGCCGAATCGCAGCCAGAATGCCTGCCACGCGGCGTCGCCTGCATCGCGCGGCGCGGCGATGATCACGTCGGGATCGGCGGCCACGACCGCTTCAGCGTCGATCATCGGCGCAATGAGAGGCAAGTCCGCGAAGACATTGCGGCCGCCGCAGAGCGCGATGGCGTCTGAAATGAAGTGCCTGCCGTTCACCGTCATGAGCGGGCGGTCGGAGATCTGATAAAACACCCTGACGATTGGCCGACCGTGATACCTGATCCGCGTCTGCTCGAGCTCGCTGCGCAATATCTGGGCAGCGGCGCGCGCCGCCTCCTCTGTCCCCGCGAGCAATCCCAGCGCTTCGATCGCGTTCGGGATTTCGGCGAGGCGATGCGGCTCGCTATAGAACACCGGAATGCCGAGCGCCTCGAGCCGGTCGAGCGAGCGCGCAGTCGCGTCAAGCCGCCATGCGACCACCAGGTCGGCCCGCAGCGCGAGCACCTCCTCGACATTCACGGCGCTGCTGCTGGCGACGCGTGGCAGGCGCCTGGCGGCTTCCGGATAATCGCTGTACTCCGAAACTGCGACGACGCGGGAGCCGGCGCCGGCGGCAAACAGCAGCTCGGTCACGTGCGGCGCGACGCTGACAATCCGCTGCGCCGGCGCCGGCAGCGACACGCGCCGCCCGGCGCTGTCGACCGCGCTCGCTGCCGCCCAGGCCGCAGCGCTCCACAAAGCTAACATCACGGCCGCGGCGTTACGCATGGAACGATTCTACCGGGCAGCCCGCACCATCATGGTCCAAGGCACCTCGTCGGGCGCCGGCAAGACGACGCTCGTCGCCGGGTTGTGCCGCCTGCTTGCACGCCGCGGATTGCGCGCGGCGCCGTTCAAGCCGCTGAACATGTCGTTGAACAGCGCCGTGGCGGCCGACGGCGGAGAGATCGCACGCGCCCAGGCGCTGCAGGCGCAGGCGGCGCGCATCGCGCCGCGGACGGACATGAATCCGGTGCTCCTGAAGCCTTCGAGCGACACGCGGGCGCAACTGGTCGTCCTGGGTCAGCCTCGCGCCGAGCTGGAAGCCGGTGCGTACGGAACGCTCAAATCGCAGCTGTTTTCCGTCGTGCTCGAGGCGTTCGAGCGCGTGCGTGCCGACTTCGATGTGGTGATCGTCGAAGGCGCCGGCAGCCCGGCTGAGGTCAATCTGCGCGCCCACGACATCGCCAACATGGGATTTGCCGAAGCAGTCGATTGCCCTGTCCTGCTCATCGCAGATATCGACCGCGGCGGTGTCTTCGCCCAAATTGTCGGCACGCTCGAGTGCTTGTCGGAGGATGAACGCTCGCGGATCGGGGGCTTCGTCATCAACCGCTTTCGCGGCGAGCGCAAGCTTCTCCTCCCCGGCATCGAGTGGCTGGAAAGAAAGACGCACAAGCCGGTGTACGGCGTCTTGCCGTTTCTGCGCGGCCTTGCTCTGGAGGCGGAGGATGCGCTCCCCGAGCCGCAGCCCGCCCGATCGAACCCGGCCTTCAGGATCGTGGTCCCGGTTTACCCGCGCATCAGCAACCACACCGACCTCGATGCGCTGCGGTGGCACCCCGCGGCGCAGGTCTGCTTCGTGGGGCCGGGCAAGGCGCTTCCTTCGGCCGACCTCATCGTTTTGGCCGGCAGCAAGAACGTGCGCGCTGATCTCGGCTACCTGGAACAGGCGGGTTGGGGCGAGGCAATCCTGCGTCACGCGCGCTACGGCGGCAAGCTGATCGGGCTGTGCGGCGGCATGCAGATGCTTGGCCGCTGCATACACGATCCACTCGGCGTGGAGGGCACGCCGGGAAGCAGCCGCGGCTTGGCGCTGCTCGACTTCGAGACGACGCTCGAGCCGCAAAAGCAGCTGCGCAATGTCCGGGGAATCCTCTTTGCGGGGACCGCACGCGAGGCGCCGTTCAGCGGCTACGAGATTCACATGGGGGTGACGCAGGGGCCCGCGCTCGCTCGGCCCGCGCTATCGATCGACGGCCGGCCAGAGGGGGCGGTTTCTTCCGACGACCGGATTCTCGGGACCTATGTTCACGGCCTGTTCGACCGGCGCGAGGCCGGCGCCGCCATCCTGCGCTGGGCGGGGCTTCCCGATGCGGCGGGAGTCGATCTCGACGCCCTGCGCGAGGCCAGCCTCGAGCGTCTCGCCGATTGCATCGAATCCGAGCTCGATCTCGACGCGCTTCTTATTCAGGCGGCGGCGGAGTAGATTGGCTCGGCCTGCCATGTCCGAGCCGCGCTCGATCCTCGTCATCTCGCTGCGCTTCATGGGCGACGTGCTGCTTTCCACGCCGCTCATCCGCTCCCTGCACGCAGCCCATCCGGGGGCGGCCATCGACGCGCTGGTGTTCGCCGGCACCGAGAGCGTGCTCGAGGGCAATCCCGACCTGCGCCAGGTGCTGACCGCCGAATCACGCGCGCCGCGCTGGGCGCAAGCCGCCCTGTGGCGCCGCCTGTGGCGCAGGTACGACTTGGCAGTGGTCGCGGAAACGGGGGACCGCCCGCACGTTTACGGCTGGCTCGCCGCCCGGCGGCGCGCCGGCCTCCTGCCGCCGCAGTGGGAAAAGCGCTGGTGGAAGCAACTGTCGCTGACGTGCGGCGTCGTGTCGCCTCCCGAGCAGGCGCGGCCGCTCAGCTACGAGAGGCTCGCACAGGCCATGGGTATCGCCTGGAAGCCGGAAATGGTTGCGCCCTCGGCCGGCATGCCGGCGATCGCCTGGCGCGACGTGCTGGGCTTCGACGCCGAGCGCGAACGCTTTGCCGTGCTGCATCTGGCGCCGCGCTTTCGCTACAAGCGCTGGCACGCCGCGGGCTGGCACGCGCTGATGGCGTGGCTGCACCGCGAGGGCCTGCGCGTGGTCATCACGGGCGGTCCCGGCGAAGACGAGCGCGCGTATGTGCGGCAGGTGCTGGCCGGAGCGAATACGCCGGTCACCGACCTCTGCGGGCGCCTGCGTTTCGCGCAGACCGCGGACCTTCTGCGCCGGGCCGCGCTCTTCGTCGGTCCCGACACGGCCACCACGCACCTCGCCGCGGCCTGCGCCACGCCGACGGTGGCGCTGTTCGGGCCGACCGACCCGCGCCTATGGGGACCGCTGCCGAGGGACGGCCTCGAGCGTCCCTATGAAAAGGTCGTCGCGCTGCAGCGTCGCGGCAATGTCGCGCTCCTGCAGGAACCGTCGCTGCCCTGCGTGCCCTGCCAGGAGGAAGGCTGCGAAAAGCACCGCGAGAGCCGCAGCGACTGCCTCGACCGCATGAGCGCGGCGCGCGTCATCGACGCGGCGCGCGAGGCGGTCAGCCGAGGCGTCGCCTCAGCCCGCTCTTGATCCATTAGAGTGGCAATGATGCGGGCGATGGCCACACCCCTTCATATCGTCGAGCCGACACTTGCGGATTCAACCGGACACTGCTTCAGTTTCCTGGACAGCCTGTGCCGGGTCGCCGGCGATTACCCGATCACGGTGTGGTGCGCCCGCGGATCGGGCGTGTCGTTTCACGGAAACGTCGCGGTCAAGGAATTCTTCTACAGGCGGATCCGGCGGCTGCAGGCGTGGTGGCTATACCGCGGCCTGCTGCAGCAGCCGGGACGCCTGTTCGTCTCGACCGCGGGCAGGTTCGATCTGATTCTGCTCGATCTCGCCTCGCGACACGCGATCGCGCCCGGCAAGGCGTTTCTGTACGTCCATTGGTTCCGTGCATCGCCGGCCAAGGAGCGCCAACTCGCAAGATTGGCTGCGCGCCAGCCGGGGATCACGATTCTCGCGCCCACCGAATCCGTCTGTGCCGTGTTCCGTGCGGCCGGATTCGGGCATACCCGGCACGTCCCCTATCCCATTTCTCCGGCGACCGAGGTGCCCACGCTCGACACCTCGCAGACTTTCCGTCATGTCCTCTTTGCCGGAGCCGCGCGGCGCGACAAAGGCTTCGCCGAGGTGGTGAGTTTCGTAGACCTGCTCTGCAAGACGAACAGGAATATCCCGGTCAGTCTGCAGACCTCCGCCCAGCACTACGACAAGAGGGACAAGTCGACGGCCGCCAGCCTGGTGCGCCTCGAAGCGATCGCATACCCTTGGCTCAGGCGGTACCCCGGCACGTTGCCGCTCGCGGACTACAGTGCACTTTTTCGCGGGGCGATCTGCCTGCAACTGTATTCCCGCAGTGACTTCGCCGACCGCATCAGCGGCGTCACGCTGGATGCCCTGAGCCATGGCAGTCCCATCGTAACCCTGCGCGGGACCTGGATGGCCCGCGTCGTGGACGAGTTCGGGGCGGGGCTGGTGGCGGAAGAACCCACGCCCGATGCAGTTCTTGACGCCGTGACCAAGCTCATGACGAGCTACGAGCATTATCATCGCCGTGCATCGGAGGCCGGTCGCGAGCTCCGCAAGCGCAACGATGCCGGCAAGCTGTTTCAGGCGCTGACCGCATGAAGCCCCGAGCCTCGGGCTCGGCGAACGCCCGCCGAGCGGTGTCCGCGGTCATCATCGCGAAGAATGAAGCCGAGCGGATCGAGGATTGCCTGGCCAGTGTCGCCTGGGCGGATGAGATCATAGTGGTCGATTCGGGCAGCACGGATGCCACCTGCGACATTGCCCGTCGTCATACAGACAGGATCCATGCGATTCCCTGGCGTGGATTCGGCCCGCAGAAGCAGGCAGCGGTTGATCTGGCATCGCACGACTGGGTCCTCAGCGTGGATTGCGACGAGCGGATAGGCCCGGAGCTTGCCGACGAGATCAAGCGGCTGCTCGCGGAAGACGCGCCATGCGACGCCTATTCGATACCCCGCAGAACGTTCCTGGGACGCAAGGAGATCCGGCACTGCGGCTGGTATCCCGATCGAACGGTGCGCCTTTTCGATCGCAGCAAGGCGCGTTTTTCCGACAGCCTGGTCCACGAGCATGTGGTGACGACCGGCCCGGTGGGGGAATGCCGCGAGCACATGCTGCACTACTCGTTTTCCGGTCTTGCGCCGCTGCTTGACAAACTGAATCGCTATAGCGATCTGTCCGCGCGCCAGATGTTCGACGCGGGGCGGCGTTGCTCCGTTTTCGATCTGACCCTGAGGCCGTCGTTCGCCTTCTTCAAAACGTACGTGCTGCGAGCCGGAGTGCTCGACGGCACCGAGGGCCTGATCATCGCGGTGACGACGGCCATGCTCACGTTCTCGAAGTACGCGAAGCTGCGGGAACTGGAGCGGCAGAAATGACGTGGTAGACCGGTTCGATCCCGGTTACCTCCACCAGCCCCGACTCGTCGTCCCACGTGAGTCCCCG
>WNEV01001210.1_pt1 | contig 10085 bp, 8 predicted proteins | sample 5399861 | NCBI WGS metagenome assembly WNEV01 (sample SAMN13153335, study PRJNA577476) | soil metagenome | isolation source: 40 cm grassland meadow soil 2 days after 3rd rain plot 2 | place: USA:California | collected 2015-11-11 | reverse complement strand
TTCGAGGTCGGCTTCACGGCGCAGATGGAGACCGAGCTGGACAAGGTGGAGGAGGGCGATCTGGCGTGGCAGCGGGTGCTCGAGGACTTCTGGGGTCCGTTCTCGCAGGCGCTCGCGGCGGTCGACATCGATCGGCTGATTCACGACGTGCACGACCTGTCGGAGCTGCCCAAGGAGAAGTGCCCCAACTGCGGCGGCCCGCTGGTCGTGAAGAGCGGCCGCTTCGGGCCGTACATCGCGTGCGCCAAGTATCCGGAGTGCCGCTTCAGCCGGCCGCTCAAGAAGAACAAGGTGCCCGACCGCCCGTCGGACGAGAAATGCCAGGAGTGCGGCGCGCCGATGGTGATCAAGACCGGGCGGTACGGCGAGTTCCTCGCGTGCACGCGCTACCCCAAGTGCAAGCACACTCGCCCCGTGCCGCTCGGCGTGAAGTGCCCGAAGTGCGGCACGGGCGAGCTGGCCGAGCGGCGCACCCGCAAAGGGCGCAACTTCTTCGGGTGCCTGCGCTACCCGGACTGTGACTACTCGACGTGGAACCGCCCCGTCCCGGTCGCATGCCCGAGCTGCGGGTTCGTCGGGATGGAAGAGAAGCAGACCAAGGCCGCGGGAGCGACGCGCAAGTGCCTGAAGTGCGGACACGAAGTCACGCTGGAGGAAGTCACGCCGGCGGAGTCGGTCGCGACCTGACCGCGACGGTAGTGGGCGGCGGGCTCGCGGGGAGCGAGGCCGCCTGGGCGCTCGCCGAGCGCGGGGTGGCGGTCACCCTCTACGAGATGCGGCCCGTTCGCATGACGGCGGCGCACCAGACCGACCTGCTCGCCGAACTCGTCTGCAGCAACTCCTTCAAGTCAGTTGAGCGAACCAACGCGCACGGCCTGCTCAAGGCCGAGATGCGCCGGCTCGGGAGCATCGTGCTGGAGGGGGCCGACGCCGCACGCGTTCCGGGGGGGGCGGCGCTCGCCGTCGATCGCGTCGCGTTCGCGCGGGGCGTGCACGATCGCGTCACCCGACACCCGCACATCACAGTGCTGCGCGAGGAGGCGACGGAGCTCCCGTCCCCGGGGGTCGTGGCGACGGGCCCGCTCACGTCGGACGGGCTGGCTGCAGTCATCGCGCGGCGACTCGACGTGGCGTCGCTCGCCTTCTTCGACGCGATCGCGCCCATCGTCGCCGCCGAGTCACTGGACCACGCGCGCCTGTTCCGCGCCTCGCGCTACGGCAAGGGCGGCGGCGACGATTACCTGAACGCGCCGCTCACAGAGCCCGAGTATGATGCCTTCGTCACGGCACTGCGCAGCGGCGAGCAGTATCAGCCGCACCACGAGTTCGACCGGACTCCCTACTTCGAGGGCTGCCTGCCGGTGGAAGAGATGGCGGCCCGCGGCCGCGACGTGCTGCGCTTCGGGCCGATGAAGCCGGTCGGGCTACGGGATCCCCGGGCTGACACCGCGCCCCGGGCTGACGCCGCGCCGCGGGCTGACACCGCGCCCCGAGCTGACGCCCCGCCCCGGGCTTACGCCCGGGGCCATAGCGCGGAGCCGTTCGCCGTGGTGCAGCTGCGCCAGGAAGATCGCGCCGGCCAGATGTGGAACCTGGTCGGCTTCCAGACGCGACTCAAGATCCCCGACCAGCAGCGGGTGTTTCGGATGATTCCGGGGCTCGAGCGCGCCGAGTTCCTCCGCTATGGCTCGGTGCACCGCAACTCCTACATCAATGCGCCACGCGCGCTCACAGCGCATCTCTCCGCCAAAGACGACCCGCTGCTCCTGTTCGCCGGCCAGCTCACGGGGGTGGAGGGGTACACCGAGTCCGCGGCGACCGGGATACTGGCCGGGATCAACCTTGCGCGGCTGCTCGCGGGGGAAGAGCCCCTGCTTCCGCCACCCACGACGCTGCTCGGCGCGCTGTACCGCTACGTGCACTCGGCCGACCCGGAGCACTTTCAGCCGATGAACGCCAACTTCGGGCTGCTTGAGCCGCTGGAGCTGGTGGTGAAGGACAAGCAGCGGAAGAGAGAGCTGCTGGTTGAGCGAGCGTTGGCGGATATGGAACGGTTCGCGGCGCGGATTCGTGCACCCCGGGGCGTCGCCCCGGGGTCAGCCGCTCCGGGCCCGCAACCTTGCGCGGCTGACCCCGGGCCGGCGGCCCGGGGCAACGTCCCATGACCAGCCCCGAGGTCAGGGACTTCGTCGAGTTCCTCGAGAAAGAGCGCAACGATTCCCCCCACACCGTGAAAGCGTACGGCCGCGACCTCGCCGACTTCGTCGCGTTCTGCGGCCGCTACTACGGTGGCGCCTGGAGCTGGGCCGGGGTGGACCGCCTCGCGATCCGCGCGTGGCTGGGCGCACAGCAGCAGCGGGGCCTCGCCAAGCGCTCCGCGGCTCGCGCGCTCTCGGCGCTGCGCACCTTCTACCGCTTCCTCAACGCGACGCGGGGACTGGAGGTGAACCCGGCGAAGGCCGCGCGCACTCCAAAGCTCGAGCGCAAGCTCCCGGACTACCTGGACCGGGCCGAGATCGACCTGTTGTTCGAGGAGGCGGAGCGGCGCGCGGCAGCGGGCGGGTTCCGGGAGGGGCGCGACCTGGCGATGCTCGAGCTGTTCTACTCGACGGGGATCCGGCTGGGCGAGCTCGCCGGCCTGAACGAGCAGGACGTGGATGTCGTCTCGGACCAGCTGAAGGTGCGGGGCAAGGGGAAGAAAGAGCGGATCGTGCCGGTGGGGAAGCACGCGGGTCGCGCGCTGCGGCGGTACTACCGGCTGCGAGACGCGGTGCTCGCCGAAACCCGACAGGAGCGGCGGGCGTTGTTCGTGAGCCGGCGCGGGAAGCGGCTCACGCCGCGCGCCGTGCAGCTCGTGATCAAGCGCTTGCTCAGCGCGCTGGCCCGCAGCGGGACGGTGGAGGGGGTGGGGGTGGGCGCGAGAGGGGACCGGGGCTTGCATGTGCATTCGTTGCGCCACTCGTTCGCGACGCATCTGCTGGACGCCGGCGCCGACCTGCGGGCGGTGCAGGAGCTGTTGGGCCACGCCTCGCTCAGCACCACGCAGGTGTATACTCATACGTCGGTGGAGCGCTTGAAGAAGGTCTATCACCAGGCCCACCCCCGGGCGTAGGTCCTCACCCCCTGCCCCCCTCTCCGCGATGCGGAGAGGGGGCACGTCGGGCGTACCCCCTCTCCCGAAGGGAGAGGGGGACAGGGGGTGAGGACGAAAAACGGAGGGAGAGGGACGGAAGCGGTGCGGCAACAACGATTCCGCAGCACCACGATTCTCTGCGTCCGGCGCGACGGGCACGTGGCCCTGGGCGGCGACGGCCAGGTCACGCTGGGCGACACGGTGATGAAGGCGAACGCGAACAAGGTGCGGGCGTTGAAGGGCGGCAAGATCCTCGCCGGCTTCGCGGGCGCGTCCGCCGACGCGTTCACGCTGTTCGAGAAGTTCGAGGAGAAACTCGAGCGCTACCCCGGCAACCTGCCGCGCGCCGCCGTGGAGCTGGCCAAGGACTGGCGCTCCGACCGCGTGCTCCGGCGTCTCGAGGCGCTGCTGGTCGTGGCCGACAAGGAGCACGGCTACGTCATCTCGGGCTCGGGCGAGCTGATTGAGCCGGACGACGGGATCCTGGCGATCGGCTCCGGTGGCAACTACGCGCTCGCGGCGGCGCGGGCACTCGCCACCGCGTCGGGCCTCGCCGCCCGGGACATCGTCCAGCGCTCGCTCGAGATCGCGGCCGAGATCTGCGTGTACACCAACACGCACATCACCATTCTGGAGCTCTAGATGGCCGAGCCCACGCGCACGCCCCCCCCGCCCCCCTCTGGCGACGCGCCGTCGCCCGACGCGCGGGCGCCGGCGGAAGATCAGCTCCCCTGGCTCGAGGAGCTGCCGCCCCGCAAGATCGTGGCGGAGCTGGATCGCTACATCGTGGGCCAGGAGGTCGCGAAGAAGGCGGTCGCCATCGCCGTGCGCAACCGCTGGCGGCGGGCCCAGGCCCCCGATGATATCCGGGACGAGATCCTGCCGAACAACATCATCATGATTGGCCCCACCGGCGTGGGGAAGACCGAGATCGCGCGCCGCCTGGCGCGTCTCGCCGGCGCGCCGTTCCTCAAGGTCGAGGCCTCGAAGTTCACCGAGGTGGGCTACGTGGGGCGTGACGTCGAGTCCATGGTGCGCGAGCTGGTGGACGTGGCGATCAACATGGTGCGCACGGAGCGGGAGGACGAGGTCTACCCGGAGGCCGAGGCGCGCGCGGAGGAGCGGCTGCTCGACATCCTGCTGCCGGCTGCACCCGCCCCACCCCTCACCGCTTCCCCCTCCCCGGGGGAGAAGGGAGAAGGGAGAGGGGAGAAGGCCCCGCTGTTCGTCGTGTCGTCCAAAGGCGACGTCACTACCAAGCCCCTCGAGGCCGACACCGAAGCGCAGGAGCGGCGGCGCCGCAGCCGCGAGAAGCTGCGCCAGCAGCTCAAGGAGGGGAAGCTCGAGGAGCGCGACGTCGAGGTCGAGGTGCAACAGCAAGGCTTCCCCATGCTCGAAATGATGCAGCCGCCGCAGGGGATGGAAGGCCCGGACGTCAATTTCACGGAGTGGCTGCAGGAGATGCTGCCGAAGAAGAAGAAGCGCCGCACCGTGCACCTGCACGAGGCGCGCCGCATCCTGGTGGACGAGGAGCTCAAAAAGCTCGTCGACATGGACGACGTCGTGAACGAGGCGCTGGACCGCGTCGAGAACCACGGCGTCATCTTCATCGACGAGCTCGACAAGATCGCGGGCGAGCGCGGCACCGTCGGGCCCGACGTGTCGCGTGAGGGCGTGCAGCGCGACCTGCTCCCCATCGTCGAGGGGTCCACGGTGCAGACGCGCTACGGCTACGTGCGCACCGACCACATCCTGTTCATCGCCGCCGGCGCCTTCCACATCTCCAAGCCGTCGGACCTGATCCCCGAGCTTCAGGGCCGTTTCCCGATCCGCGTGGAGCTGCAGCCGCTCACTGAGGCGGACTTCGTCCGCATCATGACCGAGCCCGAGAATGCCCTCACCAAGCAGTACGCCGCCCTGTGTGCGGCCGAGGGAGCGACGCTCGAGTTCACGCGCGACGGCATCGAGGAGGTCGCGCGCATCGCCGCCAAGGCGAACGAGCGGATGGAGAACATCGGGGCGCGCCGCCTGCACACCGTGATGACCAACCTACTCGAGGACGTGCTGTTCGAGCTCCCGGAGCTCCCCGAGAAGCACGTCGTGTTCGACGCCGCCAAGGTGCGCCACCGCCTCGCCAAGGTCGTCGACGACGAAGACTTGCGCCGCTACATCCTCTAGGTAGAATGGGGAAAATCCATGGCGAAGCGCGACTTTCTCGCCGTCACCGACTTGAGCCGCGACGAGGTCGTGCGTTTGTTCGACCTCGCCCACCGCATGAAGACCGGGGCCTACCGGGAGACGCCGCTCGCCGGGAAGACCCTGGCCATGATCTTCGCCAAGTCGAGTACCCGGACGCGGGTGTCCTTCGAGGTCGGGACGTACCAGCTGGGAGGCCATGCGCTGTTCCTCTCCTCCCGCGACATCCAGATCGGTCGCGGCGAGCCGATCCCGGACACGGCGCGCGTGCTGTCGCGCTATGTGAACGGCATCATGATCCGCACCTTCGATCACGGCGAGGTGGAGGAGCTCGCCCGCCACGCGACCGTCCCCGTCATCAACGGCCTCACCGACCTGTCCCACCCGTGCCAGGTGCTGGCCGACCTGTTCACCGTGCGGGAGGCGCTGGGCGGGTGGGAGGGGAAGCGGATCGCCTGGGTGGGTGACGGCAACAACATGGCGAACAGCTGGATCGAGGCGGCGCAGCTGCTCGGCTTCGAGCTGCGGCTGGCCTGCCCGGAAGGATACGAGCCGAGCCGGCGCATCTTCGATCGGGCGAAGCAGGCCGGCGCCTGCGTTGAGGTGACGGAAGTGCCCGAGGAGGCGGTGGCGGGCGCCCACGTCGTCAACACCGACGTTTGGGCCTCGATGGGGCAGGAGGGCGAAGCGGAGGCGCGCCGCAACGCGTTCCGCGGCTACACGGTGGACCCCGAGCTGATGAAGCTCGCCGATCCCACGGCCATCTTCCTGCACTGCCTCCCGGCGCATCGGGGCGAGGAAGTCGCGACCGAGGTGATCGAGGGCCCGCAGTCGCGCGTCTGGGACGAGGCCGAGAACCGGCTGCACGTCCAAAAGGCGCTCCTTGCGACGTTGATGGGCTAGGGTAGACCAACCCCGGGCCATGCCCCGGCGTTTATCCGAGACCAGAGTGACCGACCAAGCCCTGAAGCGGACCCCGCTCCACGACATCCACGTGAGCCTCGGCGCCAAGATGGTGCCGTTCGGCGGGTACGAGATGCCCGTCACGTACCGGGGCGGGATCGCGGCCGAGCACACAGCCGTGCGGGAGGCGGTGGGCGTGTTCGACGTGTCCCACATGGGCGAATTCGAGGTCACCGGGCCGGACCGCAACGCCTTCGTGCAACGTGTGACGTGCAACGATGTTGGGGCGCTGCGCCCGGGGCAGGCTCAATACTCGGCGATTCTCACCCAGCGCGGCACCTTCGTGGACGACTGCCTGATCTATCGGTTCGACGACCGGGTGATGATGGTCGTCAACGCCGCCAACATCCCGCGGGACTGGGAGCACGTCGTCGACCAGAAGCGCGGCGCCAACGTGCGGCTGCGGAACGTCTCGGACGAAACGGGGCTGCTGGCGGTGCAGGGGCCGAAGGCGGAGGCGCTGCTCGCGCCCCTCACGCCGGTGGGGATCACGATGATCCCTTACTATCACTTCGCCGAGGGGAAGGTCGCCGGGGTGCAGTGCTTCATCTCGCGCACCGGCTACACCGGCGAGGACGGCTTCGAGCTGTATTGCCGCGCGGGCGATCTCGAGACGCTGTGGCACGCGCTCGTGGGCGCGGGCCGCGCCGAGCCGTGCGGGCTGGGCGCCCGGGACACGCTGCGGCTCGAGGCCGGGTACCCGCTGTACGGCAACGACATCGACGACATGGTGACGCCGTTCGAAGCGGGCCTGGGCTGGATCGTGAAGCTCGAGAAGGGCGCGGACTTCACCGGCCTCGCGGCGCTGAAGCAGCAGAAGCTCGAGGGCGTGAAGCGCCGCCTGGTCGGCTTCAAGATGGCGGAGCCGCGCACCGTCGCCCGGCATGGTTACGGCGTATACGTGGACGGCACCCAGGTTGACGTGGTTCGGAGCGGCACTGTGACTCCGACAGCGAACCGGGCGATCGGGATCACCTACCTGCCGGTCGCGTCCGCCAAATCGGGCGGCCGATTCGACATCGACGTGCGGGGCAAACGCGCCCCGGCGGAAGTGGCGCGGCTGCCGTTCGTGGCGCGGAGAACGAAGAAATAGAGGCGTGGAGGTCGGTGGAGGTTGGTGGAGGTTGGTGGAGGATGTGAAGGCGATGCGGCTAGGGATTCTGACGATCAGCGACTTGGGCGCGGTGGGACAGCGCGCCGATACGTCGGGCGACGCGATTCTCACGTGGGCCACGGAGCGAGGCTACGAAGTCGCGGTGCGCAGCGTGGTGCCGGACGAGTCGGACCGGATCGCGGGGAAGCTCGCGCGCTGGGCCGACTCGGGCGAAGTCGACGTGATCCTCACGACCGGCGGCACGGGGCTCACCAGCCGGGACGTGACTCCCGAAGCGACGCAGGCGGTGCTGGAGCGCGCCGCGCCGGGGATCGCGGAGGCGCTGCGGGCCACGGCCGCGCCGCGGTTTCCCCGCGCGTGGCTCTCCCGCGGCGTCGCCGGCACGCGCGGCAAGACGCTGATCGTGAACCTTCCCGGCTCGACCGGCGGCGTGACGGACGGGCTGGCGGTGCTGGAGGGCTTTTTGGAGCACGCGGTCGAACTGGTGAGCGGATCGCGCACTGTGCACGGATGATCACCTGTGGCTTACGACTTGTGGCTTGCGGCTGAACTATGGCCGATCGCGTCCTAATCACCACCGACGACTTGGAGCACGCGGTCCGGATCAACGCGCATCTCGAGACCGCGGGCTTCCACACGACGCTCGTCTCGTCGTTCGACGACGTGCGCCGGGCGGTGGGGGGTGCGGGAGGCGCCGACGGGAGCGACGCCGCCCCGGCACCCGATTGCATCGTCCTGACCGGTGGGCTACACGAATCGTCCGCCGCGCAGCTGTTGCGCATCGCGCACGACCGCTCGATCTCCACGCTCGGCCTGGTAGAGTCGACGGAGCCTGACCCCAAGGAGGCGGCCCGCCGCTTGGGGCTCACCGCCTTCCTCGTGAAGCCTGCCGACCCGACGGAGGTAAGCGCGACGGTGCGGCGGCTGATCGAGCGCCGCCGTTTGCAGGCGCGCACCGGGATCCTGGGCGAATCCCCGGCGATCCAAGAAGTGCTCGTGAAGATCGAGCAGATGGCGCCGGTGAGCGCGACGGTGCTGATCGAGGGGGAGTCCGGGACGGGGAAGGAGCTGGTGGCGCACGCGATCCACGATCTCTCGCCCCGACGCGCCAAGCCGTTCATCGCCGTCAACTGCGCCGCCATCCCGGACACGCTGCTCGAGAGTGAACTGTTCGGCCACGAAAAGGGCGCGTTCACGGGCGCCGCCGAGCGCCGGCTGGGCCGCTTCGAGCTGGCCGAGGGCGGGACGATCTTCCTGGACGAAGTCGGCGAGATGGCCCCGGCCACGCAGGTGAAGCTGCTGCGCGTCCTCGAGGACCGGAGCTTTTTCCGGGTGGGCGGTGCGCAGGCGATCAAGGTGGACGTGCGCGTGATCGCTGCCACCAACAAGTCGCTCAAGGAGGAGGTCGCGCTGGGCCGGTTCCGCGACGACCTGTTCTATCGCCTCAACGTGCTGCACATCGCGCTCGCGCCGCTGCGCGAGCGCAAGGTCGACATCCCGCTCCTGGTGCGGCGCTTCATCGCCGAGTTCGCCGCCCTGCACGAGCGCCCCTTCCGCGGGATCACGCCGGAGGCGCTCCAGATCCTGGTGGACGCCGACTGGCCCGGCAACGTGCGGCAGCTCCGCAACCTGGTGGAGTCCATGGTCGTGCTGGCGCCCGAGGGCGAGATTCGGGCGAGCGACATCCCGCGCGACATCCGGGAGCGGGCGCGGGGGCTGCCGGTCCGGGTGGCTGGGGCCACGCGCGACGTGGCGGGCCAGGAGCTGGAGTTCATCTTCCGCAGTCTTGTGGAGCTTAAGCTACAGGTCGAGGAGCTGCGCCGGCGGCTGGACGACCGGGCGCCCCAGCGGGTGGAGGTCATCGAGGTCGGCCCGGGCTCGGGGATCGTGCCCGTTCAGCCGATCGAGGCAGAGCCGGCACCGGAGGCCGAGGTCGTGTATCGGGCTGGCATGACAATGGCAGACGTAGAGCGCGCCGCCATCGAAGCGGTGCTGCGCCAGACCAAAGGCAACCGGCGCAAGGCGGCCGAAGTGCTGGGGATCGGCGAGCGCACCCTGTACCGCAAGCTCAAGGAATACGCCCTAGCCTAACTCGCCGTAATACAAGAGGTTGCAGTGGCGCGCCCATTGACAGACCGTGACGTGCATCACATGTTACGTCGCCCTGGTTCCGCTTTCTTTAGGTGGCCGCAGCGCCCCGGCCCGGTTTCCCGTGGATTTTAGGATTGATCCGGATCTGTGCGTGGCATGCCTCGCCTGCGTGCGAGTGTGCCCCGCCGACGCCGTTGCAGTCGAGGGTTCGCAGGTCCGAATCGTGGATGAGGCGTGTACGCGCTGCGGGTTGTGCCTGCCTGCGTGTCCCCACGATGCCATCGTCGCCATGGGCGATGTAACGCGAGCCCTGGAGCTCGCGATCGACGGTCGCGCTGCGCTCATCCTCAGCGTGGAGTCGGCGGCCTACTTCTACCCTGCCACTCCCGAGCAGGTGGTGAACGCCTGCTACGCGGCGGGCTTCCGCACGGTGCACCGCGGCGTGCTGGGGGACGAGCTGGTCGCCCGGGAATACCTGGCGCTGTGGGCCGATGACGGCTGGGGGACGGTGATCCGCAGCACCTGCCCCGTGATCGTGGAGACGGTGCGGGCGCAGTACCCGGAGCTGATCCCGTACCTGGCGCCGAT
>WNEV01001209.1_pt1 | contig 10088 bp, 8 predicted proteins | sample 5399861 | NCBI WGS metagenome assembly WNEV01 (sample SAMN13153335, study PRJNA577476) | soil metagenome | isolation source: 40 cm grassland meadow soil 2 days after 3rd rain plot 2 | place: USA:California | collected 2015-11-11 | reverse complement strand
CCACCCACACGGGGAAGCTGCCCCACCAGGGGATGCGGTAGTCGACGAGGATCGTCGGATGGCGGGTGAGCCAGAAGATGGGTATGAGCGTCGCGAACAACAGCAGCTTGTCCGCGATCGGATCCAACAGCTGCCCCAGCTCGCTCACCTCGTTGCGCCGGCGGGCGAGGTAGCCGTCCACGATATCCGAGGCGCTGGCCGCAAGGAAGATCAGGAACGCGATGACCTTGGGCCAGTAGCCTTGGATGAACGGGAGCAGCGCGATGACCGGCGTGAGGCAGATGCGCGCGAGGGTAAGGATGTTGGGCAGGGTCCACCGCATGGGACCGTCCCCCTAGCTCAACGTCTTCAATACCATCTTGCTGACGGTCTTGAGGGTGTCGAACACACCGTCACCGCGGGTCGCCACCGCTTCGAGGTAGGCCGCGTGGCCGACCCACTCGTTGCTCACCTTCTCGACCAGGTTCTCTCCCGGGTGCGTCGGATCGGGGACGACCTTCTGCTGGCCCGCGTCGTCCACCGGCCAGCCCGGATTGAGGGACGCCTGGAGATCCTTGACGGGAGCGGCGTTCGGCAGGTCGCGCTTGTTGTACTGGATCACGAACGGGATCTTCGTCAGGTCGTAGCCGTATTCGGACATGTTGTCGTACAGGTTTTGCATCGACTCGACGTTCGCCTCCATGCGTTCGATCTGGCTGTCGGCGACGAACACGATCCCGTCGACACCCTTGAGGATCAGCTTGCGGCTTGCGTTGTAGTACACCTGTCCCGGCACGGTGTAGAGGTGAAACCGCGTCTTGAAGCCGCGGATCGTGCCGAGATCGACGGGAAGGAAGTCGAAGAACAGGGTGCGCTCGGTCTCGGTCGCGAGCGAGATCATCTTGCCCCGGGTGTTGGGCGAGACCTTGCCGTAGATATGCTCGAGGTTGGTCGTCTTGCCACCCAGACCCGGGCCGTAGTAGACGAGCTTGCAGTTGATCTCGCGGGACGCGTAGTTGATCATCGACATGGGCGCGTCCCTCTACCCGAAGAGTTTGTCAATTTCGTCTTCCGCACCCTCGAGCAGGCCCTTCTGCGGCGCCGACGGTCCCGCGCCCACTCCCTTGAACAGCTCTTCGAACACCTTAGTCAGCCGCTCGACCACGGCCTTCCCCTTGAGTTTCACCAGGCCGAGCGTGGTGCGCTGGTCGAACAGCACGACCAGAATGACGCGCTTCGCCACGTCGGCGAGGAGCATCGACTCCTTCTGGCCCTGGTGGACCAGCGAGGCGAATTCGTGCTCGCCGACCATCTTGGCAAGCTGATCGTTGGCGCTGAAGTCGGCGGCGGTGAGAGAAGCGAAGGCGGCGGAGTCGAACTGCGGCGGGTCGCCCACGGTGGCCACGAGCTGGCCGGTGCGGTCGACCAGCAGCGCGCACCGGGCGTTCGCGTCGCGGAGGAACGCCTGGAGATGCTGCTGGATCTGCTTGAAGTCGTTTTCCGAAAACGACCAGCTCGCCGCACCCGCCATCGCGTTCCCTCGGTCAGTCGGCCTCGGACATGTCCCGGCGCGCGAGCAAGGCCTGCGCGATGGTCACGCCGTCGGCATACTCGAGATCCCCTCCCACCGGCAAGCCGCGCGCGATCCGCGTCACGCGCACGCCCGTGGGCTTGAGCGCCTGCTGCAGGTACGTGGCGGTCACCTCCCCCTCCATCGAGGGATTCGTCGCGACGATCACTTCGCGAACCCCCGCCCCGTTGGTGACGCGCGCCACCAGCCGATCGATGCGCAGCGCCTCGGGACCCACGCCCTCGAGCGGGGAGAGCCGCCCGCCCAGCACGTGATAGCGCCCCGGGAACCGGCCCGCGCGCTCGATCGCCGTGACGTCCGAGGCCTCTTCCACCACACACAGGAGGGCCGCGTCGCGCCGCGGGTCGGTGCAGATCGCGCAGGGATCCACATCGGTGAGCGTGCCGCACACGCCACAGGCCGTCACATGCTGACGCACCCGCTGGATCGCTTCCGCCAGGCGCGCGGCGGTCTCCGCCGGCTGCTTCAATAGATAAAACGTGAGCCGCTGCGCCGTCTTGCGCCCGATCCCGGGGAGCTGAGCCAGCTCCGTCACGAGATCATCGATGGCCGACACGGCGAACTACAACGGCAGTTGAAACGGGAACGGCAAGCCCGAGGCGAGCTTCTTCACTTCCGCCTGGTAGAGCTCGGCGGCGCGCTGCTGCGCCTGCGAAACCGCGGCGAGCACGAGGTCCTCGAGCATCTCGATATCCCCTTGGGCGACCGCCTGGGGATCGATCTTGATGGCACGGATCTGGCCCCGCCCGTCGGCGGTGGCCTGCACCAGCCCGCCGCCGGCTGAAGCGGTCACCGTCTGCTGCGCCAGCTGGGACTGGATTTCGGAGAGCCGGAACTGCACCTGCTGTCCCAGCTGGAACAGGTTGGATAAATCCGCCATACGCCGAAAGTTACCCCTCGCCCAAACAGGTGGCAAGCTACTCCAGCAACTCCAAGTCCAACGCGTCGATGGCGGTGTTGAGGGTCGGGTCCTTCGCCCGCAACGCGTTGAGCCGGTCGGCACGCACGCCCGCTTCCGTCATCCGAGCTGGGCGCGGAGTCGACCGCTCCCCGCTGGTCGCACCCTCCAGAGTGATGCGCACCGGCTCCGTGACGTATCGCCCTACGAGCAGCGCGAGGGCGTCCCGCTGGCGCTGGAGCCCCTCGGCGTGCACCGGATTGATGTCGCGCAACCGGATGGCCACGGTCGAGCCGTCGGCGCTGGCGACCTCCGTCGCCTGCAACAGCGCGCCGAGCATGGGGCTCTTCGCGCGCGCGTCCTCGATAATCCGAGGCCAGAGGGCCCGCACCCGATCGACGGTCAAGGGACCTTTCTCCGGCGGGGGAACTGCCGGGGAAGAGGGAAGGGGAAAGGGTGTGACCGGAGCGGCATCGCGGAGCACCGGAGCGGTGTCGCTCTTCTCCCTTCCCTCTTCCCCCTTCCCCGGATTCTTACCGAGCGCCCGGATCACTTCCCCTAGTTCAACGGTGCGACCCATCATCGCCCACCGCAACAACAGCAGCTCCACGGCCAGGCGCGCGTTGCCGCTGGTGCGTAGTTGCGGTTCCAGCTCCGACAGTAGCGCGAGCAGGCGCACGATATCGGGAGGCGGGAGTCGGGAGGCGTACTGACGCACCAGCGCCTGCAACCCCTCGGTGAGCCCCTCGGGCTCCCCGCCCAGGCCGGCGAGCAGCACGGCGCGCAACATCTCTCCTGCGCCGGCGACGAACTCGCCCAAGTCGGCGCCGGCAGCGCTGAGCCGGTCCACCAGCGGGAAGACCGCTTTCGTGTCGCGCTCGGCGACGAGACGGAGTAGCTCGCTGTACCTGTCCTCGGGAATCAGGCCGAGCACGTCGCGCACACGCTGCGCCGTGACCGGCCCCGCGCCGAAGGAGAGGACCTGATCGAGGATAGACAGGCCGTCCCGCATGCCGCCGTCTGCGCTCTTCGCGATGAGGTGCACGGCCTCCTCGTCAGCCGCCAGCCCCTCAGCGGCGAGCACCTGCTGCAGCCGTTCGGTGATCGCGTGGAGGCCGATGCGCCGAAAGTCGAAACGCTGGAGTCGCGAGAGGATGGGCGCCGCGCTCTGCGCGATCTTCTGGGGCTCCGTGGTCGCGAACACGAACACGACCCGCGGCGGCGGCTCCTCGAGGATCTTGAGGAGGGCGTTCCAGGCCTCGCGCGTGAGCATGTGGGCTTCGTCCACGATGTAGACCTTGTGGCGACCCTCGGCCGAGGCGGCGTACATAGCGCGCTCGCGCAGGTCGCGCGCGTCGTCCACGCCGCGGTTCGAGGCAGCATCGAGCTCCACGACGTCGAGATTCGCCGCACCTGTCCAGATCCGCTGGCAGGAATCGCAGGTGCCGCACGGCTCGCCCGCCACCCCGGAGGAATCGCGCCGCTCACAGTTCAACGCCATCGCCAGGATGCGCGCCGCCGTCGTCTTGCCTACGCCGCGGGGCCCTGCGAACAGGTAGCCATGGGCGACGCGGCCACCGGCCACGGCGCCGCGCAACGCGGCGGCGACATGCGTCTGCACGATCAGGTCGGAAAACCGCTTGGGGCGGTATTTGCGGGCAAGGGCGATCATGGGGAGCAATCTAATGCGGAAGTCGGAACGCGGAACGCGGAACGCGGAAGAGAAGTGGGAGATCGTGCCGCAGGACAGTCGCCCTGATGTTCCGCGTTCCGCCTTCCGCGTTCCGCGTTCATGAGAGATGCCCCAGGTTGACGCAGCGAAGCCTCAACTCGCTTAGCGCTGCTCCCTGCGGGGGCCTGACGCGGTTCACGAGCGGACGACCTGCGGACCTGGGGCGCTGGAAAGCTAGTATGTCGGCAAACGCGAGAACAGGGATACACGCGAGAGCGGTGAGCAGCCGACGGAAAACAGGTAGGCGCGGCTACCGCCTGGGGCTCACCACCTCCACGGCAACGGTCGCCGTGAGACCGGCCGAGATCGTGAGCGACGTCATGCCAGCCGCGACCGGCCTGAACTTGATCGCCGCCGTGAGGCTGTCGGATTCCACGCCTACGAGTCTGAGGAGCTGGCTACGGGCGTTGTATTGCCGCAGCACATCCTGCAGCGTGCGCGACAGGCTCACGGTAGGAATCAGGTTCCCGTAGCCATCGCGCGCCTTGAGCGTCAGGGAGAACGGGACGTCGCGTTCTACGATGATGCGGCCGCCGTCGACACGCGCGCCGTCCCGCTCCACAATGAGCTCGACTGCGGGACCGGGGTCCACGTGGAGCGTTTCCGCCGTTTGGACGGAATCGAACGAGGCAGTGACGACCGCGAGCCCCGCCTGCGATCCCAGGGTCACGTCGACGCGGGCGCGACCCGCCGAGTCGGTGACGGCGCTGTCCCGGGTGACTTGGGCGTTACGACTCCGGAAAACGACCACGCGGCCGGGCATCGGCCTGCCGGAGGCGCTGTGCGCCTGAAAGACGAGCGCCTCGGGCAAGAGGGTCCGCGCGACACCCCGCTGCCCGCCGCCGGACACAAAGCCCGTGCCGGCGCGCGACACCGGGCCGCCGAACACCGCTTCAACCACCGCTAGGCGCTCGCCTCGGCTGCGCAGCTCGATGCGCCCCGGCCGCCGTACTGCTGCCGCCTGGATGAGGAAGGCTGCCCGGCCGAGCGAGTCGGTGGCGCGCGTGTCGGCGGCCACACCCATGTCAGCGTGCTCCGGCCGCAGCTCGAGGGGCTCGTTCGGCACCGGGTTGCCGAACGAATCTCGCACCGTCGCCTGAACCGCGAACGGACCTTCCGGTACACCGCCCAGCTCGAGCCGAGCCGGCCGCACGTCGGCGACGGCCGGTCGACCCGGACGCACCACGAGGTCCGCCGTGGGCCGCCCCGGTAGCGCCGCCCCTGTAGCCAAGACGACCTCGAAATGGTAAGTCGCCACCTGCCGGCCCGCGGGGACTCGGAACACCGCCAGTCCGCTGTCGTCCGTGAGGGCCTGCGCGTCGCTCCCGGTTCCGCCGGTGATGCTGGAGCTGCCCCGCAGCGCCAGCGTCACCGCGCGCTGCGGCGCGTTGCCCCGGCGCACGCTAACACGAATCAGCGCCTCGCTTGCGGCGGGAACCGCGGTCCGCCCGGACAGCAGCGTCACCGTGAGTCGAGGCTCGGCCGGCGCCGAAGCGGCTGCGGTCGGTGGCGCCGTGGACGTCGAGGTGCTCGCGAGCCTAACCCCGGCGCGGGACGGCTGACCGGCCGTGCAGCCGCCGATGCTGCTCATCACGTCGGCGTCCGCACCGAGGTCGCGCAGGTCCGCCCAGTCGCGCTCGGTGGGCCGGAAGGCGAGGCAGTTTCGCCGTACGAGGTCGGCGACCTCTGCTTTCCGAATCACGGGGTTCGACAAGAGACGGATGAGATCCGTCTTTCGCAGCGGCTCCGTTCCCTGCGCGGCGACGAGCACCGGGCAGCCGAGCGCGACGAGACCCGAGAGCCAACCCCTCATGGCCGCGGACACTGCGATCGCTCGAACAGACGCTCTGCCGCGTCGACGTCAGCGTAGAGCGAGCGGTCCCGGGCGGCTCCCGCCGAATCGAGCCCGGCGGCGTCCGCCTTCCGAGCAACGTTGTAGGACGTCCACCGCTCTTCCAGGTCGACCAGGCCGCGTGCCAGGTCGGGACACGCCATCCTGCGGCTGTCGAACAACCGGGCGCGCAGCTCGAATGCGCCGACCGCGAGCGCCACGGTGTCGGCCGTGCGGTCGACGAGGTCCCGCGGCGAGGCCGCTGCCTCACGCTCGCTGGCCACCGTCTCGCCCGGCCCTGACGCACGGGCCCGGTACACGTTGAACAACACCGCCGCTGCGACCAGCCCGAGCACGCCGTACCCAGCGAATCGAACCGAGCGCTCCAGGCTGGTGCGCCGCATGGGCGGCGGCGACCCCGGCGCAGCGGAATCGTCGACGTCCTCGGGAAACAGCAGACGCGGTGGGATCTCGAGCCGGGGGTTCGACACCCGGTCGGAAGTGAAAATGGCTTCCTCGGTGCGATAGTTCACCCACGCGAGGTCGCTGACCTTGCGCCCGTCCGGGAGAATGGACGAGGCTTCCAGCAACTCGTAGAACGGCAGGTACGCGAGCGAGCGGGACCCATCCGCCGGAATGCGGAAGAAGCCGCCGGCGGGCGCGTCCCCCGGCGTCACCACCAGAGCCACCTGCCATGGCTGATCGAACAGGGCGACGTGCGTGGCCACGTCGGCCGGAGAGAGTCGGGCCTCGACGGCGCGGTGCGCATGATACCAGCCCAACAGCCGGCCGCCGTTCCGTCGCAGCTCCTCCTGAACGACCGACCACCCCTGCGACAGCGCTGGCCTGAGCCGATCTCCTGAAATCGACCAGGGGAGTTGAATCGCGGACTCGATGACGACGTACGGAGCGTCCGTCTCCGGACACCTGAAGAGGTTGCCCGCCAAGAAGCCCAGCGAAGCGGTGTCCAGCGGCTTTGCCTCCGCGTGGGCTTGCACGGCCGCGAACGCGCTCTGAGTGATGAAGATCGGGTAGGGGGGGTCGACGGAGCAATCGTCGACGGTGGGAGTCCAACGGATCGCCTGCGCGACGGGCAGCGGTCGCGTCAGGTTTTCGCTTTCCCGCCCGGCCGGACTGCCGCCAGATAGGGGGGTCGCGCTGCTCCAAAAACGGTCCATCGCCTTGGGGGGCGCTGCAACTTCCTGGCCGCAGTTGGGCGGCGGGCGAGCCAGGATTTAAGCCGCGCCGGCTAGGGACAGGCTGCACCGGTGTGGCGCGTCTGCCACACCACGGCAGTAAAGTCCTCCCGTTGGCCGGATGATACGATGACTAGGCTCGTTGAGCCGGGTTCTCCCGGTATCACTCGCACCACGCCACCCAAGCTGTCCGCGCCCGCAACCACCACGCGCAGCACGTTCTTATCCCCAGTCGCCGCCTCGACCTGCGAGACTGGGACGACGTTCCCGAATGCATCCTGGCCGGCGACGCGGAACACGACGGGGACGTGGGTGGTGAGCGCGATTCGTCCCTCGACGAGCGCGTCGCCACAGCGCAGCAGAAGGCGCGCCGGAGCACCGGGTTGAGCGTAGAGCGTGGCCTCGCGCTCCATGGCCCTGACCGCGGCCCTGACGAGCGTGAGGCCTGCCTTCGGTCCCAGGGTCAGGTCCACCCTCACACTGCCGGCGGAATCGGTTACGGCGCGGGCAACGCCCAACAGCCCGTTGGTGACGCCGAACGTTACAGCCTCGCCCACCACGGGGGCCCCTGCCGTGTCACGGACCTGAAAGATCACCGGGACCGGGGGACGACTCCCGACTGCGCCGCGCTGCCCCCCGCCCAGCACGAACCCAGTGAGCGCCGCGGAGAGTGGCAGCCTGGGCACGTCGCGCGGCTCGGCGCGGATGGCAGCGGCCGGCGCCATGGCGACCACCCGCTTTACGCTATCGGCCCGAGGGCGCCGAACCGGTGGCGCGCGCGGACGCACTGCGGCCGCCCGCGGCGCAGCACGCACCGGCGCGCCGCGGCGCGCGCACTGATCGATCTCCCGCAGCACCACCGAGTCCGCGCCGAGCGCCACGAGATCGGCGCGGTCCCGGCTCGTCGGCGTGAAGCTGAGACAGGTGCGGCGCACCAGTGCGGCAAGCTCGCCGGACCCGAGTGTTCCCACCGAGAGCAGCCGGAGCAGATCGCTCTTGCGAAGCGGCTCGGCGCCTGCACTCTGCGCCTGCGTCGTGCCGCCGCCGCCGAGCAGCAGCAATGACACGAATGTGAAACGACGTCCTAGGGCCGCTGGCATCCGGACTTCTCAAACCGACGCTCTACGGAATCCACGCCGGCGTACAACGTCTGGTCTCGCGCCGCATGCGTCGGGTCCAGCGCTGCGGACGCACGGCGGGCCCTGCTGTAACTCAGCCACCGATCTTCGACCGCGAGCAGTCCGCGGGCGAGCCCGTCGCAGGCCAGTTGCCGCCGGTCGAACAGCGCCGCACGGTCGCCAAAGGTGCGCACCGCCCTGGACAGCGAGTCCGCAACCTGGTCGAGGTGCGTGAGCTGCGCGTGTGGCGCCGCGACCGGCGCGGGCGCTGGCGGATTCGCCGGAGCTTGTGCTGCGGGCTGCCGTTTGGCCGAGGGGGAAGGGAGAGACGGGGCAGACGAGGGCACTGCCGTGCGCCGGGGCGGCGCCGCCGCCTGCCGCTTGAAGAACGGCAGGCTCGACAGCCGCGGCAGGCGTGGCAGGCTCGGCAAGCGGGGCAGACTCGGCACGTTGGGCAGGCCGTTGAGCCAGACGTAAAACCCTCCCCCACCCCCGATCAGCAGAAGGCCGAACACCGCGACCCAGCGTCCGCGCCGTCTCTTGCGGGCGCGCCGCCGGGCTGGCGGCGCGCGCAGCGGCGGCGGCTCCTCCTCGACCGGCTCGGGCAGCTGCTCCACCGGTTCCTGTAGCGGATCCTCGAAGACCTCATCGAGCTCGGGCGACGGCGGCGGCTCGGGCGGCGGCTCGCGGGGCAGCTCACGCTGGGACGGAGAGGGAGGAGGAGGAGGAGGAGGCGGGGGAGGTGGGGGAGGGAGCGGCCGAGGGACCGGCGCCGAGCGCTGGGGCGGGCGCGACGGTCGGGGGGGGGGCGGCGCCGAGGCGAAGTCCTCGGCTGACGTGAGAAACACGAGCTCATCGGACTTGGTCGGCGGCGCCTTGGGCGGAGGCGGGGGCGGTGGCTCGGCGGGCGCCTCTGGCTCCGCCTGCGGTTCTGGCTCTGGTTCGGGAGCCGGCGCCGGTTCCGGCTCCGACGCAACCTCTGCCGCGGGCGGAGGCGGCGGTGCCGGCTTCGGCTGGGTTCGGAGCGGCCGATCGGCGAGCGGGTTGTAGGCCCGGTAGTTCTTCCACGTCACGAAGGAGCGCTTCTTGCCGCCCGGGCGAAACGATTCTTCGCTCAAGAGCTCGTAAAACGGCAGCAGCGTTGTAGGCCACGCCGCGTCCGCGCCGGCCCGGAAGAAGCCGGCTGCGGGGTTGCCATCGGGGTCGGTCCCCAATACGAGAGCGACTTGCCACGGCTCTGCGAAGTAGTGTTCGTGCGTCTCGGCGTCGTGTGCCGACATCGAGAGCGGCAGCGGTGCATGGGTGTGGTACCAGCCGATCAAATGTCCTTTCGCCTCCGCCACCTGCGCCTCGATCCGATCCCAAATGCGGGTCACGACGTCGATGGTGCGGTCGCCGTAGATCGGCTGGCTGAGCCGCAGCGCGGCATCGATGACGAGATACGCGACGTTGGTGTCGGGGCACTCGCACATGTCCCCGACGAGGAAGCCTAAGAGCCCCTGTCCCGGATGAGGCGGCGCGGTGGTCAGGTGCTCGTGGATCGCCGCCACGGCGGATTGCGCCACGAAGATCGGGAAGGGGATGCTGCCCGGCCGCCCTCCGCGGGCTCCCGCCGTGGCGGGGTTCCACAGGATGGACCGGGCGAGCGGGATCGGCTGCCGCAGAGGAGCGTCCGCGCTCATCGCCTCAAGATAACGAGGGGCGAGGCGGGGCGCTCATCCGGAGAGTACGCGGCTGATCACG
>WNEV01001451.1_pt1 | contig 10089 bp, 9 predicted proteins | sample 5399861 | NCBI WGS metagenome assembly WNEV01 (sample SAMN13153335, study PRJNA577476) | soil metagenome | isolation source: 40 cm grassland meadow soil 2 days after 3rd rain plot 2 | place: USA:California | collected 2015-11-11 | reverse complement strand
TACGGCGGCCTGCGCTTTTTCGAGCGCGCGGAAATCAAGCATGCGCTCGCCTACCTGCGGCTGGTCGCCGCCCCCGACGACGACAACGCGCTGCTGCGCATCGTCAATTTCCCGCCGCGCGGCATCGGCGCGCGCACCATCGAGCAGCTGCAGGACGCGGCAAAGCAAAGGAGCATCTCGCTGTTTCAGGCAATCGATGGCAAGGCGGCGGCGTTCAAAAGGCTGATCGAAGAGCTGCGAAAGGAAACCCAGAACCTGCCGCTGCCCGAAGTGGTTGAAGCCGTGGTGGCGCGCAGCGGCCTGGGCGAGCACTACAAGAACGAGCGCGAAGGCGCCGACCGCCTCGAGAACCTCGCGGAGCTGGTGAACGCGGCCGCAGCGTTCACCGACGAGGCGCGCGCCGCCGAGTCGGGCGAGGTGATCGATCCGCTGACCGCGTTCCTGACGCACGCGGCGCTGGAGGCCGGCGAGCACCAGGCGGGCGAGGGGCAGGACGCGCTGCAGCTGATGACGGTGCACTCGGCGAAGGGCCTGGAGTTCGACGTGGTGTTCCTCTCGGGGCTGGAGGAGGGCCTGTTTCCGCACGAGCAGAGCGTCGCCGAGCGCGACGGCCTGGAAGAGGAGCGCCGCCTGGCCTACGTCGCGATCACGCGCGCGCGCCATCGCCTGTACCTGTCGCACGCGCAGACCCGCCTGCTGCACGGCCAGACGCGCTACAACATCCCTTCGCGCTTCCTCGAGGAGATCCCGGGGGAGCTCATGAAGTGGCTTACACCTCGCTTTTCCAAACGGAAGGAATTCGTCTGGGGAGCGGCAAAAAAGGAGCAATCCGTGTTCAAGAAAGCGCGTGACACCGGTGGCTTTCGCATCGGCCAGAACGTAGTGCATCCGAAATTCGGCTCCGGCATCATCGTCGATGCCGAAGGCCAGGGCAGCGAGGCCCGCGTGCAGGTGAACTTCGGCAACCTGGGCGTGAAGTGGCTCGCCCTAAGCGTCGCCAAGCTGCAGGCCGCCTAGGTCTTCTTGCCCTTCAGCCTGGACTGCAGGTCGGCAAAAGGCCGGTAGGTCGAAGGGGCCTTCTTCTCCGCAGCGGCCGGGCGGCCGTCGTTGTCCACCTCGCGGGCGTGCTCGTTCTCGTGGCAATAGATGCACAGCAGCTCCCAGTTCGCTCCGTCGGGCGGATTGTGGTCGTGGTTGCCGTCCTTGTGGTGGACGGTGAGCTGGCGCACGTTCTTCGCGCTGAATTCGCGGGCGCAGCGCGCGCAGATCCACGGAAAGAGCTTAAGTGCGTGGTCTCGGTAATTCATCGCGTTCACGGACCAGCCAGTAGGTAATGCCGAGGGCGAGGGCGACGGCGGCCAGCCCGAGCATCTCGGCCGGCCCGACCTCGTGCAGGTCGAGAATGACGAACTTGCGGGCGATCGCGAGCAGCGCGATGAGGAGCACCACTTTCGTCTGGATGATGCTCTGCTCGCGCTTGACCACGTACTGCAGGGTGTGATTGAACTCGAGCGCGATGAGCAGCGTCATGATCTCGCCGAACACGTTCTGGAACACCTTCTGGTCGAGGGGATCGAGGATGCCGGACAGCATGCCGACAAAGACGGTCGAGGCGAGGCGATAAAGCGCGACCAGGATGATGAAGCCGATGACGAACGTCAGGGCCACGGCGACCGCGCTCTCGAAGCGCTGGTAATACGACATCACGGACCATTGCGATTTCAGCTGTGACAGCTTCATTTCGGTCTCCCTCATGCTAAATTCGTCCGTTCCAGGGGGCGGCGTGAAGCACGACAACTATCTCGAGCGGATCCTCAAGGCTCGCGTCTACGACGTGGCGAGCGAAACACCGCTCGAGCTCGCGCCCGGGCTGTCCAGGCGCCTGCGCAACCGCCTGCTCATCAAGCGCGAGGACCTGCAGCCGGTATTCTCGTTCAAGCTGCGCGGCGCCTACAACAAGATGGCCGGGCTGCCGCGTGCGCGCCTCGCCAGGGGCGTGATCGCGGCGAGCGCCGGCAATCACGCGCAGGGGGTCGCCCTCGCCGCGCAGCGCCTCGGCTGCCGGGCGGTGATCGTGATGCCCGTGACCACGCCGCGCATCAAGGTCGACGCGGTGCTGGCGCGCGGCGCGCAGGTCGTGCTGCACGGCGATTCGTACGCCGAGGCGTTTGCGCAGGCGATGCGCCTCAAGCGCCGCCGCGGCCTTGCCTTCGTTCATCCCTACGACGACCCGGAAGTGATCGCCGGGCAGGGCACGATCGGCATGGAGATCCTGCGCCAGCATGCCGGGCCGCTCGACGCCATCTTCGTCCCGGTGGGCGGCGGCGGCCTGATCTCCGGCATTGCGGCCTACGTCAAGCGCGTGCGTCCTTCGATCAGGGTGGTGGGGGTTGAGCCGGTCGACGCGGACGCGATGACAAGATCCTTGAAGGCCAAAAGGCGCGTGACGCTGGAAAACGTGGGACTCTTTGCCGACGGGGTGGCGGTGAAGCAGGTCGGCCGCGAGACGTTTCGCCTGTGCCGCGAGCTCGTCGACGAGATGGTGCTCGCCGATACCGACGCGATGTGCGCGGCGATCAAGGACGTGTTCGAGGACACGCGCGTGGTGCTCGAGCCGGCGGGCGCGCTGGCGATCGCCGGCGCCAAGGCCTGGGTGGAGCGCCACGGCGCGCGCGGCAAGGCGCTGGTCGCGGTGGCCTCGGGCGCCAATACCAACTTCGAGCGCCTGCGCTTCATCGCGGAGGAGGCCGAGCTCGGCGAGCACCGCGAGGCGATCCTCGCCGTCACCATCCCCGAGCGCCCGGGCAGCTTCAAGAAATTCTGCGCGCAGATCGGCGCGCGCAGCGTCACCGAGTTCAACTACCGCATCGCCGACTCCTCCGAAGCGCACATCTTCGTCGGCGTCGAGGTGCACGGCAGCCGGGAGACGGCGCGCATCGTGCGCAACCTGCGCCGCCACGGCCTGACCACCCTCGACCTGTCGGACAACGAGCTGGCCAAGTGGCACGTGCGCCACATGGTGGGCGGGCGCGCGCCCCGAGCCGCAGGCGAGACTTTATCGGCTAGAGACGAGCTGCTTTATCGCTTCGAATTTCCCGAGCGGCCCGGCGCGCTGATGCGCTTTCTCTCGAGCATGCGCAGCGACTGGAACATCAGCCTGTTCCACTACCGCAACCACGGCGCCGACTACGGCCGGGTGCTGGTCGGCATGCAGGTTCCTTCCCGCGAGATGAAGCAATTCAGGCGCTTCCTGGAAAATCTCGGCTACCCGTACGCCGAGGAGACTCGCAACCCCGCATACAGGCTGTTCCTGGTCTGATGGCGAGCCGGCATCCGTTGTTTCCGGAAAAGCTGGCGCGCTACATCGTCGAGCACTCGGTGCGCGAAGCCGAAGTGCTGCGCGAGCTGCGCGAAGCCACGGCGTCGAATCCCCATGCCGGAATGCAGATCGGCGCCGACCAGGGACAGTTCATGGCTCTTCTGGTGCAGGCGATCGGCGCCAGGCGCTGCCTGGAGATCGGCACGTTCACCGGCTACAGCGCCCTCGCGGTCGCGCTCGCGCTGCCCGCGGATGGCCGCGTGCTGTGCTGCGACATCAACGCCGAGTGGACCGCGCTCGCGCGGCGCTTCTGGAGGAAGGCGGGCGTCGAGCACAAGATCGAGCTGCGCCTCGCGCCGGCGCTCGAGACGCTGGCGCAGCTCGAGGGACCGTTCGATTTCGTCTTCATCGATGCCGACAAGGAGAACTACCAGAACTATTACGAGCGCTCGCTCGCGCTGCTGCGCCGCGGCGGGCTGATCGCGGTGGACAACACGCTGTGGTCGGGCGCGGTCGCGGACGCCAAGGCGCGGGACGCCACCACGCAGGCGCTGCGCAGCTTCAATGACAAATTGCATGAGGATTCCCGCGTCGCGCTGTCGCTGCTTCCGATCGGCGACGGGCTGACACTGGCGCTCAAACGCTAGCTTTAGTCTCTTTGCCCAGAAAGACCAGTTCCTGGGCATCCCTGCGATAGACACCGCGCTCAGTGACGACATAATCGACGGGGATGTCCCAGGATTGTGGGTAGATGGTCTCGAGGCGCGCCAGCTCGTAGGAAACGCCGATCGTCACCGGCTTCTTCGCTAGGCGAGCGAGCGTGCGGTCGAAGTAGCCGCCGCCGTAGCCGAGCCGGTAGCCCTGCGCGTCCCATCCGTTCATCGGCAGCAGGACCGCGTCGGGAAGCACTTCCGGCGAAGAGACGGGAAAAGGAATGTCGAGCGGCCCGTTGGCGAGAGCGACGCCCGGATGCCATTCGCGGAACACCAGCGGCGAGCGGGGCGCGACGATGGCGGGCAGCGCTGTCAACGCGCCGCGGCTGCGCAGCGTTCTGGCGAGGTGGCGCGCGTCATACTCGTTCTTGACCGGCCAGCAGAAAGCCACGCGGCTGCGCTCGAGCCCCGGGAACGAACGCGCGATAAAACCGTCGATGCGCTCGCGCCAGGAATCGAGCTGCGCCGGCGAGAGCGCCAAGCGCGCGGTAATTAAACGTTCGCGCTGTGTCTTTCGCCACGTTTTCAGAGCGACGGCATCCACCCGCGTGCTATCCTTTGCCTCGATGATTTTTAAAGAAATACTGGGAGCGAGTGTAGCGCTTTGGCTGGCCGCCGCGCCGGCTTTTGCCGGCAACAGCAGCGATGACGCGCTGCTCGGCGCCTTCGACGCCTATCGCGCCGGCGATCCGATCAAGTTCGCGAAGCACGCGCAAAAGCTGAGTCATCACGTGCTCGAGCCATGGCTCGAGTACTGGCGCCTTTCCCTGCGGCTGGAGGACATGCCGGCGACCGAGGTGCGCGCTTTCCTGTCGAAATTCGAGCGCACCTACGTCGCCGAGCTGCTGCGCGAAGAATGGCTGAAAGTGCTCGGCAGGCGCGGCGACTGGCAGGAGTTCGACCGCCAGGCGGCGTTCTACAGCCGCGACGACCTGGAGGTGCGCTGCTACGGCTGGGCGTCGCGCCTGCAGCGCGGCGACGAAAGCGCCTACGCCGAGGCGGCGGCGGCGATGTGGCTCGAGCCGCGCGAGCTGCCCGAAGGCTGCAGCAAGCTCGCCGACGCGATGATGGAGGAAGGCCAGCTCACGCTCGGCGATGTCTGGCGGCGCGTGCGCGTGCTGTTCGAGTATGGGCAGATCACCGCCGCGAAAACCGCGCTCGGCTACCTGCCGCGGAATGAAGCGCCGGACGAGCGCATGCTGGCCGAGGCGGCACGCCAGCCCAAGCGCCTGCTCTCCCGGCTGCCCAAGAACCTCGAGCACCGGGCGACGCGCGAAGTGGTGGTGCTCGCCGTGGTGCGCTTCGCGCGCAGCGACGCGGAGGGCGCCGCCGCTGCGCTCGACGGGCCGCTCGCCGCGCGCCTGCCCGAGGCTGACCTCAAGTACCTTTGGGGCCGCGTCGGTCACGAGGCGGCCCGCGAGCATTACGACAAGGCGCTCGCCTGGTATGCGCGTGCCGGCGACCTGCGGCTTACCGACGAGCAGCTGGCCTGGAAAGCGCGCGCGGCGCTGCGCCGCGGAAACTGGCAGGTGGTGCGCGACTCGATCGACCAGATGTCCGCCGGCGCGCGGCAGGAGCGGGCCTGGTCCTACTGGTACGGCCGGGCGCTTGCCGCGCAGGGCGAGGAGACCGGCAGCCGCGCCTATTACCTGCGCGTTGCCGGACGGCCCGACTTCTATGGCCTGCTGGCCGAGGAAGAGCTGGGCTACATGGTCGCACTGCCCGATAAGATCTACCTGCCCGGCGAGGACGAGGTGGCGGCGGCGAAGCGCGATCCCGGCATTGCCCGCGCGCTCGAGCTGATCCGGCTCGGCTTGCGCACCGAGGGCGTGCGCGAGTGGATCCATACCATCCGCTTTTTCGACGACGCCAAGCTGATCGCCGCCGCCGAGGTTGCGCACCGCGCGGAAATCTATGACCGCGTCATCGAAACCGCCAACAAGACCGTTCGCGTGCACAATTTCGCGCTGCGCTACCCGGTGCCGTACCAGGACGTGTTCCAGGAATACGCGAAGACCCATGGCGTCGACCCGGCCCTGGTGCTCGGGCTGGTGCGCCAGGAGAGCCGCTTCCTCCAGGAATCGCGCTCGAGCGCCGGCGCGACCGGCCTGATGCAGCTCATGCCGCGCACCGCGCGTTACGTCGCAGCGAAGCTCGGCCTGCGCAATTACCGTCCGCACCACGTGGGCGAGGTGCAGACCAACGTCGGCCTGGGCACCGGCTATCTCAAGCTGGTGCTCAACCAGGTCGGCCACCCGATCCTCGCTTCGACCGCCTACAACGCCGGCCCGGCGCGCGCGCGGCGCTGGCGCGACTCGAGGCCGCTCGAAGGCGCGATCTACGTCGAGACGATTCCCATCAGCGAGACGCGCGACTACGTGAAAAACGTGATGGCGAACTCGGTGTTCTACGCGGCGGTGCTGGAGAACAAGCTGACGCCGATCAAGGCGCGCCTGGGGACCGTTCCGCCGCGCACCGGGGCCGAACCCACGGCCGAAGACGAGCTGCCTTAGGCCGCGATGAAGGTCGAGAACGTCCTCGTGCTCGGCGGCGCGGGGTTCATCGGCCGCCACCTCGCGGCGGAGCTTGCACGGCGCGTGATCAAGGTGACCGTGCCGTCGCGGCGGCGCGAGCGCGCGAAGCACCTCATCCAGCTGCCGACCGTCGAGGTGCTCGAGGCCGATGTCACGGCACCGGGCGTGCTGCAGCGGCTCGCCGCCGGGCGCGACGCGGTCATCAACCTGATCGGGATCCTGCACAGCCGGCGCGGGCGGCGCGACGAGCGCGGGCCGCACGACTACGGCCCGGACTTCGCGCGCTTGCACGTAGAGCTGCCGCAGGCGGTCGTCGCCGCCTGCCGCGCGGTCGGCGTGAAGAGGCTGCTGCACATGAGCGCGCTCGGCGCCGCGCCGCAGGCGCCTTCGGAGTACCTGCGCTCGAAGGCGATCGGCGAGCAGGCGGTGCTTGCCGCCGACGACCTCGAGGTCACGGCGTTCCGCCCGTCGATCGTGTTCGGCCCGGATGACTCGTTCATCAACATGTTCGCGGCGCTATCGCGCTTCCTCCCGGCGCTGCTGGTGGCCTGCCCGCGGGCGCGCTTCCAGCCGGTCTACGTCGGCGACGTCGCGCACGCGATAGTGAGCGCCATCGACGAGCCGCGCTCGCACGGCAAGGCCTACGACCTGTGCGGGCCGCGCGTCTACACGCTGCGGGAGCTGGTCGAGTTCGTCTGCGCGATCACCCGCCGCCGGCGGCTCATCATCCCGCTTTCCGATCGCATGTCGTACCTGCTCGCGCGGCTGATGGAATTGGCGCCGCATCCGCTGATGACGCGCGACAACTACCGCTCGATGCAAGTGCCGAGCGTCTGCGGCGCCGACTGCACGCTGCCCTTCGGGCTCATCGCGCAGGCGCTCGAGGCCGTCGTGCCCTTCTACCTCGCGCCCCTGGGTCCGCGCGAGCGCTATCCGCAGTTTCGCTGGCGCGCGAGGCGCTAGTCCCCAGCGCAGGCAAGCGCGTAGGCGGCGAACGTGGCGAGCCAGTGCTCGCCGGCGTAGCTGCCGCTGGCGACCTGTGCGAGGCCGGCTTCAAGGTGGCGCTCACCCGCTTTGCGCAAAAGTGGCCTGTCGGGCAGGGCGCGCGCAAGGCTGAAATAGCACCACGCGCGGCTGAGGTTCAGCCCATCGAGATGCGCGAGCTGTCCGTCGTTGCGGTCGCTGACTCGCGCCGGCTCGAGCAGCGAGGCCGGCAGTTCGGGCAGGAAGGCGTCGAACCAGCCGCGAAAGTCCGGCAGCACGCGGCGCATGAGATCGGCCTCGATGAGGCAGGGCGAGAAAAAATCGTTGCCGCCGGGCTCCCAGGCGGCTGGATAGTCGCGGTCGTTGCCGAAATAGTCGATGGCTCTTTGGATCAACAGCGGCTTCAGCTCGGGGTGGGCGTGATCCAGCGCAAAGGCGAGGCCGAAGGCGGTGTTGGTGTGAGTGCCCGAACGGACCGGGTAGGTCTGCCTGGGAAGCCACTGCTGGTAGGCTTGCACTATCACTTCCTCCAGGGGCTGCAGGTTTCCGCGTTCCTGCGCCAGCTTGAGCGCCCATGCCCAGCCATAGGGGCGCTCGAACTCCGGGTGCCGCCTGAGGTATTCGGCCTCGACCTGGAGATTGGCGGCGCTTAGCGTGCTGTCGAGCGCCGAGCGGATCGCACCGGCTTGAGGCAGGCCCGGAAAGCAGCGCAGCAGATGCGCGAGCAGCCAGTGGCCGTGCACGGCGGAGTGCCAGTCGAAGCAGCCGAAGAACGCCGGGTGCAGGCTGCGCGGCCGGTCGAGCTCGCCGGCGCGCTGCATGACATGTCCCGGCTGATTCGGAAACTCGCGGCCGACGCACGCCAGCGCGAGCGCCGCGAGCCGCCCGGCGCTCGCCGCGTCGAGTCGCATGGCGCAAGTCTATACCGTTAAACTTGCCGCATGCCGCGTCCGCTGCTCGTCATCGGCAACAAGAACTACTCTTCGTGGTCGTTGCGCCCATGGATCGCCATGCGGGTTCTCAAGCTCGATTTCCAGGAAGTGAGAATTCCCCTGTACGGCCCGGGCGCCAGGCAGGAGATTCTCCGCTACTCGCCCTCGGGCAAGGTGCCCTGCCTCGTCGATGGGGCGAGCCGCGTGTGGGACTCGGCTGCGATCCTCGAATATCTCGCGGAAAAGCATCCGCTGTGGCCGGACGATCCGGTCGAGCGGGCGCAGGCGCGCTCGGTGTGCGCGGAAATGCATGCCGGGTTTCCGAAGCTGCGCGAGCACATGAGCATGAACGTGCGCACGAAGTGCAGGCAGCCGTTCCTGTTCGGAGCGTTCGGCGCCGCGGACGCGATGTACGCGCCGGTGGTGCTGCGCTTCAGGACCTACGAGGTCGAGCTGCCGCCGGCGTGCCGCGCCTACGCCGATGCCGTGCTCGCGCTGCCCGCGATGCGCGAGTGGATCGAAGCGGCGCAGCGCGAGACCGAGGTCATTCCGCAGTTCGACATGGCCGAGTGAAGACGTACGTCGTCGGCGGGGCGGTGCGCGACGAATTGCTGGGCCTGCCTGTGAAGGACAGGGATCACGTCGTCGTCGGCGCGACGCCCGACGAGATGGTCCGCCTCGGCTTCAAGCCCGTCGGCAGGGACTTTCCCGTGTTTCTGCATCCCGAGACGCATGAGGAGTACGCGCTCGCTCGTACTGAGCGCAAGAGCGGCCGCGGCTACAAGGGCTTCACGGTGCATGCCGCCCCGGAGGTCACGCTCGAAGACGACCTGAAGCGGCGCGACCTCACGATCAACGCCATGGCGAAGGCCGAGGACGGCACGCTGATCGATCCGTTCGGCGGCCGCCGCGACCTGAAGGAAGGGGTGCTGCGCCACGTGAGCCGGGCCTTTGCCGAGGACCCGGTGCGGATCCTGCGCGTCGCGCGCTTTGCCGCGCGCTTCGGCTTCCGGGTGGCCGACGAAACGATGCAGCTCATGAAGGCGATGGTGAACTCGGGCGAGGCCGACTCCCTGGTGCCCGAGCGCGTGTGGCAGGAATTCTCGCGCGGGCTGGCCGAGCCGCACCCCGAGCGCATGTTCGAAGTGCTGGAGGCCTGCGGCCTGCGGCAACAACTGCTCCCGGAGCTGAAAGCAGTCCCGCAAAAGCTGACCGGGTCGGTCCCGGTGCGCTTCGCGCTGCTCGCGTGGCCGCTGAAGGAAGCCGAAGTCAACGCTCTTTGCGAGCGCCTGCGGGCACCGGGCGAAGAGCGCGAGCTGGCGCTCCTGGCGTGCCGCTGCCGGCCGGCGTTGCGCGCCGCGCACTCGGCTTCGCCGCAGGCATTGCTCGAGCTGCTGAAGCGCGCCGACGCGTTCCGGCGCCCGGAGCGCTTCAAGGACCTGCTCGAAGTCGCCGGGCTCGCTGATCCCGCCGTCGACGTCGCGCGCCTGCAGCGTGCGCTCGAAGCCGCGGCCGCGGTGGACGCCGGCGCCATTGCCGCAAAAGCAGGCTCTCAATCCGAGATACCGACCCTGGTCGACGCGGCCCGCGTCCACGCCATCGCCCGG
>WNEV01001208.1_pt1 | contig 10089 bp, 11 predicted proteins | sample 5399861 | NCBI WGS metagenome assembly WNEV01 (sample SAMN13153335, study PRJNA577476) | soil metagenome | isolation source: 40 cm grassland meadow soil 2 days after 3rd rain plot 2 | place: USA:California | collected 2015-11-11 | reverse complement strand
GCGAGATTGATCGGCACGACGCCGATGAGATCCAGCCCTTCGCGCCGGAAGAACCGATCCACCGCGATGTGGACCTGTACGATGAGATCGCCGCGCCCCTTGGGCCCCTGATTCTTGAGGCGCAGGCGCGCGCCTTCTTCGACACCCGGCGGGATCTCGACGTTGATGCGCTTTTCGACCCGCACTTCTCCGGCGCCCTGGCAGGTGGGACAGCGCTGCGACGGAACCGTACCTTTACCACGGCAAACCGGGCAGGGACGATTGACGGCGAAGCCTCCCTGCCCGAAGGACACCGTTCCCCGCCCCTTGCATTCCGGGCACGTGTTGACCGTCGCGCCCTTCGCGGCCCCAGACCCGCCGCATGTCGGGCAGACCTCCGACATGACGAGGGTAATCGGCACCGTCCCGCCCAATGCGGCGACGCGGAACGGAATCGTGACCTCGGTCTCGACTTCCTCAGGCTCGGCTTCGCGCCCCGCCCCGGCCCCACCTCGCCGCCCGAAGATGGATGAGAAGATGTCGCCGAGACCGCCGAGGTCGGAGATGTCGAAGTCGCTGTCAGGAGGGGCGCCGCGGCCGCGCCGTGTGCTGGGCCCCCCCCCGGCGCCGCCGCCAAAGCCGCCGGGGCCGGCAAATGCACCGTAGCGGCGCAGCTGATCGTATTTCTTCCGCTTTTCGGCGTCGCTCAGGACGTCGTGCGCTTCATTGATTTCCTTGAAGCGCTCGGCCGCCTGCGGATTGTTGGGATTGCGATCAGGATGGTGCTGCTTGGCCAGCCGCCGGAAGGCTTTCTTGATCTCGTCCGTCGTGGCGGTTTCGGCGACTCCCAACACCTGATAGTAGTCGCGCTGTGCTGCCATTACTGGCCCTGCCAGGTCAGCACCACAACGCGGGCCGGCCGCAGCAAGGTGTCGCGCATCTTATAGCCTGGTTGCACCACCTGGCCTACGGTGTGATCCTGCTCCGGTTTCGCTGCGGGCTGCGTCGTAACCGCCTCGTGCACGTTCGGATCGAACGGCACTCCCGCCTGGTCGATCCGCGTGACGCCGGCGCTCTCGAGCTCCTTCCAAACTTTCCGCTCGACGAGATCCACACCGTCATGCAGCGTCTTCGCGTCGATTTCCGCCGGGTCGATGTGCGCAAAGCGCGACAAATCGTCCAACGCGTCCGCGAGACGCGAGACGAGCTCCGCTTGCGCGCGTCCCCACGTCTCGACGCGCTCCTTGGTCGTGCGCTTGCGGAAATTGTCGTACTCCGCCGCGAGTCGCAGATGGCGATCTTTCCACACATCCAGCTCTGACACAGATCCCTGAGACGCAGCAGACGCAGCAGACGCAGCAGACGCAACAGGTCCCCCAGAGTTCTCCGCCGACGCAGGCGCGGGCCCCGGCTCGCCCGTATCGGGATCAAGCGATGGAGCGCGGGGCGGCGTGGGCGAAGACTGCGGCGAGTGGGCGTGGCGTTTGTTATTCATGAGTTTGGAACCGTCGGTCCGACAACAAGATACCGCGGGGCCTCTGCGATGGGTAGCTCTCCTAAGCACGATACGCTCCGATGAAACGCGTGAGCGCTTCTCGCACCTGAGGCACCGTAAGCAGATCGTGCGACAGCTCCGGGTACCATTGAACCGTCGCATAGGACGCCAGTCCCTCTGCCAAGCGGCGTGCCGTCTCGACATCTGTCACCGTATCAGCTCCGCCGAGTACGAACAGCATCGGTCGTTCGATGCGCTGGTAGTCCGCGAGGACCGCGCGTTGCGCCCACTGCAGCTCGGCGCGCGCCCCCGCCGTCATGAATTCGGCGCCGCGACCTGTTGGGAGTGTGGGCCAGAGATCGGCAAGTTTCGCGGCGAGGCGCTTCCAAACGGCGGGGCGCGCGCGCGAGGCGAGCCAGGGATTCGCCATCACCGCCGCGGCGGGGGGCTCCCCCGGCTGCGTTTCGAGGTACCGCAAGACGACGAGTCCACCGAAGCCATGACCGACCAGGACCTGCGGCACATCCTGGCGGTGACGCACTGCGCGACGCAGCGCTTGCAGGTCACCCAACAGCTGGCTGAAGCGGGACAGGTGCCCCCGGCGACCGCCGGACCGTCCGTGCCCGCGTTGGTCCAAGAAGTACGCGGCAAATCCCGCGTCCCGAAGCTGCGCTCCCGTTTCGGCAAACCGTTCGGCGAGGCCCGCGGGCTCCGGATGCCAATCGTGCAGGAACAACACGGCGACGCTTGCGCGAGCGGGCTCGTACGCATCATAGACGAGCGGCGTCCCGTCGGGTGCGTTGACGTGATTCACGCTTTGTCCACGAGCAGCCGCCGCAACAGGTCGAGCGCTGCTTGCGCCGAGCGTGCGCGGATCTCGTTCCGATCGCCCGGGAAGACGCGCTTCAGCGCCCGGCGTTCGGCTCCGTGCCGGGCGGCCAGCCACACGGTCCCCACTGGTTTCTCCGCGGTCCCGCCGGATGGGCCCGCGATACCGGTTATCGCGAGGGCGGCGTCTACCGCGAACTGCCGCTGCACACCTTCCGCCATGGCGCTCACGACCTGTTCCGACACCGCTCCGTACTGATCGAGCAGCTCAGGGCGAACATCGAGCGTACCACTCTTCACCATGTTGTCGTACGCGACGACTCCTCCGATGAAAACACTGGACGCTCCCGGAATGGCGGTGATCCGCGCGCTCAGCACACCGCCGGTACACGATTCAGCGACCACGAGCCGAGACCCGCGCGCGCGTAACTGATCCAGCACGACGGCCGCGAGGTCGGTTCGATCTTCGCCATAGCAGTGCTCGCCGGCTCGCTCGCGCAATTGCGCGACCGCCACCGCAAGCCGTCGTTCTGCGTCATCCTCACGCAGTGACCACGCGGTTACACGCAGTTCCACGCCGTCGGTGGACGGCAGATATGCCAGCGTGAGCGGCGCGATTTCTTCTTCAATCGCGCCGACCCGCTCGGCGAGCGCGGATTCCGCAATGCCCGTCGTCCGCACGCTGCGCGAGCGCACGACGACGCCCGCAGTCCGGGCCGCAAGCCGCGGAAGCACCTCCTCGGCGAGCAGGCCGCGCATCTCCGACGGCACACCGGGCAGCATGACGACCACGCGGCCGCGGTCCTCGACCCACAGGCCAGGTGCCGTGCCGCGCGGGTTCGGCAGCACGGTGGCGCCTGCCGGCACTTCCGCCTGCGTGCGATTCACGGCCGGCATGGGACGGCCGAGGCGGCGGAATCGTTCCTCGAGCGATTGCAACACGGCCGCGTCCAGCTCCAACGCTTTCCCGAACAGCGCTGCGACCTCGCGCTTCGTGATGTCGTCGCGCGTCGGCCCAAGGCCGCCGGTCGTGATCACGAAACCCGTGCGCTCGAGCGCTTCAGCCACCGCGGCCCGAATGGCGTCGGGACGATCGGCGACGGAGCTGTGGCGCACGACTTCGACCCCGGCAGCCGCCAGCCCGCGGCCGAGCTCAGCGGCATTCGTATCGAGTATCTGGCCCAGCAGCAGCTCGGTGCCGATCGTGACGACTTCGAGCTTCACTTGCCGACTTTGAGAAGTGTCCGGTAGCGGTAGAGGTAGACGAGGAGGGAATAGACGGTCAGCACGATCGCGCCCGCCAGCGTGATGGCGACGAACCAGCCGTGGAATTGATCCCAGAAGTTGCGGAAGGCCCCGGCCAGGTGCATCTGCGCGATGGCATCCTTCCAGGCGAACCACGCGATCGTCGCGCCGATGAAGATGTTCTGCACCACCGCCTTCAGTTTGCCGGCGCCCATCGCGGGAATCACGATGCCGCGGCGCTTCGCGAAGAACCGGAAGGCCGTGATGAGCACCTCCCGCCCCACCAGCAGCAGGGCGACCCAGAGGGGGAAGCTCCCCCACCATTTGATCGCGTAATCCACTTTGTCGGCGGCGAGAATCGTCGGGTGTCGCGTCATCCAGAAGATGGGAATCAGCGTCGCGAACAGCAGCAGTTTGTCGGCGATCGGGTCGAGCAGCATGCCAAGCTCGCTGATCGTGCCGTAGCGGCGGGCGAGATAGCCGTCCAGTAGGTCCGAGAAGGCGGCAATCAGGAAGACGACAAACGCGATGACTTTGGGCCAGTAGCCGGAGATGAACGGCAGCAGCGCGATCACTGGCGTGAGGCAGATGCGAGCGAGCGTGATGATGTTGGGAAGTGTCCAGCGCATCGGCGGGCCTTAACTCAGCGTCTTGAGTACCATCTTGCTGACCGCCTTCAGGGTGTCGAACACACCGTCGCCGCGAACGGCCACCGCCTCGTGGTAGGGGGCGTGACCGACCCATTCGCCGCCGATCTTGTCGACGAGGTTCTCCCCGGGATGCGCCGTATCAGGCATCTGTTTCTGGCGCGTTGCATCTTCGATCGGCCAGCCCGGATTCAGCGACGCCTGGAGATCCTTGATCGGCGCGGCATTGGGAAGGTCACGTTTGTTGTACTGAATTGCGAACGGGATCCTCGTCAGATCGTACCCGTACTCCGCCATGTTGTCGTACAAATTCTGCATCGACTCGACGTTCGCTTCCATGCGCTCGATTTGGCTATCGGCGACAAAGACGATGCCGTCCACGCCCTTGAGAATGAGCTTCCGGCTGGCGTTGTAGTACACCTGGCCGGGGACGGTGTAGAGGTGGAACCGCGTCTTGAAACCGCGAATCGTTCCGAGATCGACCGGGAGAAAGTCGAAGAACAAGGTGCGCTCGGTCTCGGTGGCGAGCGAGATCATTTTCCCGCGCGTGTTGGGCGAGACTTTCCCGTAAATGTGCTCCAGGTTGGTCGTCTTCCCCCCCAGGCCCGGTCCGTAGTACACGAGTTTGCAGTTGATCTCGCGGGACGCGTAGTTGATCATCGACATGGGCGCGTCCCCTTACCCGAAGAGTTTGTCAATTTCGTCTTCCGCCCCCTCGAGCAGGCCCTTTTGCTGGGCCTGACCCGTGCCGACTCGATTGAACATCTCCTCGAACACCTTGTTGAGCTGTCCCACGACCGATTTCGCTTTGAGCTTGACGAGTCCCAGGGTAGCGCGCTGATCGAACAGCACGACCAGGATCACGCGCTTGGCGACGTCCGCGAGATACATCGACTCGCGCTCGCCCTGATGGACGAGCGACGCGAACTCCGCTTCGCCGATCATTTTGGCGAGTTGATCGTTGGCACTGAAATCGGCGGCCGTGAGTGACGCGAACGCGGTGGGATCGAACTGCGGCGTTTCGCCGACGGTGGCGACCAGCTGGCCGTTGCGGTCAACGAGCAGCGCACAACGGGCGTTCGAATCGCGGAGGAACGCCTGCAGGTGCGTCTGGATTTGCTTGAAATCGTTCTCGCTAAAAGACCAGCTTGCGGCCCCGGCCATGCGCCTCCTGGAGGATCAGTCGGTCTCCGACATCTCGCGCCGTGCCGCCAGCGCCTGAGCGATCGTCACCGCATCGGCGTACTCTAGGTCTCCACCCACCGGCAGTCCCCGCGCGATTCGCGTGACGCGCACGCCGCTCGGCTTCAGGATCTGCTGGAGGTACGTGGCCGTCGCCTCCCCTTCCATCGAGGGGTTGGTGGCGACGATGACCTCTCGCACCTCGGAGCCGTTCGTCAATCGCGCGAGCAGCCGATCAAGATGCAGCTCGTCCGGTCCAACGCCATCCAGGGGCGAGATCCTGCCGCCGAGGACATGATAGCGGCCGCGGTAGCGGCCGGCGCGCTCGATCGCATTGACGTCGCCCGATTCTTCGACCACACACAACAAGGCCGCATCGCGCCGCGGGTCGCGGCAGATGGGGCACGGATCCTCGTCCGACAGGTTTCCGCACACCCCGCACGCCATGACTTTCCCACGGACCCGCCGGATGGCGTCGGCCAACCGCTCCGCGGTTTCCGCGGGTTGCTTCAGCAAATGGAACGTGAGCCGTTGGGCGGTCTTACGCCCGATGCCGGGGAGCTTGGCGAGCTCCGCCACGAGCTCCTCGATGGCGGACACGGAACGGACCGCAGCCTACAGCGGTAACTGGAATGGGAACGGCAGACCCGACGCCAGCTTCCGCACCTCGGCCTGATACAACTCGGCCGCGCGCTTCTGCGCCTCCGCCACAGCCGCCAGCACGAGATCTTCGAGCATCTCCACATCCCCCTGGCTGACCGCCTGGGGTTCGATCTTGATGCCGCGAATGTGCCCCCGGCCGTCGACGGTGGCTTGGACCATCCCCCCGCCGGACGACACGGTCAACGTCTGCTGCGCCAGCTGCGTCTGGATCTCAGTAAGCCGCCCCTGCATCTGCTGAGAGAGCTGGAGCAGGCTAGATAAATCCGCCATACGTCGAAAGTTACCTCTCGAGGAACCGTTAGCAAGCTATTCGAGCAGCTCCAAATCTAATGCGTCTACGGCGGCACTTAGGGTCGGATCTTTGGCACGCAGACTCTTCAGTCGCTCGGCGCTAGCCCCCTCCGGAGTAATGCGCTCCGAGCCTCTCCCACCCCCTGCCGCGATCGTCACGCGTGGGGCTTCGCTGATATAGGTCCCCAGCGCCTGAGCGATGGTCTCGCGTTGCCGCTCGAGCCCCTCAGCGTGCACGGCGTGTCCCGGTCGCAGCGTGATGGTGCGGCCCTCGACGGCGACGACTTCGGCTTCCGCGAGGAGACTGCCGAGCACGGGGGTCTTCGCGCGCGCATCGTGCACGACTTGCGCCCAGATCGAACGGACGTTGTCGAGCGTCGGCTCCAACTTTTTGCCCGGAGAACTCGATGGGCGGATGGGCGGTTGGGCAGATGGGCTGTTCGGCTCAACGGGTTTCGTTTGACTCGGCCCATCGTTCTTGAGCGCATCCAGCACTTCGGATAGCTCGACCGTCCGATCAAGCATCGCCCACCTCAGCAGCAAGACCTCCACGAGCAGCCGCTGGTTGGCGCTGCGGCTCAGCCGCTCCTCGGAGTCGCTCAGGATCGTCAGGAGACGAACGATGTCGGCGGGCGGGAGCTGTGGAGCATACTCGCGCACCACCGCCATGAGTCCTTCAGTCAGCCCCTCGGGTTGGCCGCCGACGCCGGCGAGGAGGAGGGCGCGCAGTGTCTCACCAGCGCCGTTCACGAACTCGCTGAGGTCCGCACCGGCCTCGAGCAGTCGCTCGACGAGCGGGAAGACGGCGGCGGGGTCGCGTTCCGCGATGGCCCGGAGCATCTCGGCGTAGAGCTCGTCGGGGATCAGCCCCAGCACTTCCCGCACGCGCGCCGCGGTGACCGGACCCTCGCCAAACGAGAGGACCTGATCGAGCAGCGAGAGGGCGTCGCGCATGCCGCCGTTCGCACTCCGGGCGATGAGGTGCAGCGCATCGTCCTCGACCTTGAGCTGCTCGGCCGCCGCGACCTGCTTGAGCCGCGACACGATCGCATGCGGTCCGATCCGGCGGAAATCGAAGCGTTGGAGCCGCGACAGAATCGGCGCGGCGGTGTTGGCGATCTTCTGCGGCTCCGTCGTCGCGAACACGAACACGACGCGGGGCGGCGGCTCCTCGAGAATCTTCAGGAGTGCGTTCCATGCCTCGCGCGTCAGCATGTGCGCTTCGTCGACGATATAGACCTTCGATCCCGCCTCGGTGCTCGCGGCATACATCGCGCGCTCGCGGAGATCGCGGGCGTCGTCCACGCCGCGGTTCGACGCGGCATCGAGCTCGACGACGTCCAGATTCGCGGCACCCGTCCAGATCCGCCGGCAGGCGTCGCACTCGCCGCAGGGCTCGCCGCCTGTGGCGGCGGTGCGCCGCTCGCAATTCAGGGCCATGGCAAGGATCCGGGCCGCGGTCGTCTTGCCGACGCCCCGCGGTCCGGCGAACAGGTAGCCGTGCGCGACCCGCCCCTGGGCGACTGCACCGCGCAGGGCAGCGGCCACATGGTCCTGGACGATGAGATCCGCGAATTGCTTGGGACGGTACTTGCGAGCCAAAGCGATCATGGAGGAAATCTAGCGAGAATTGCGGATTGCGGATTGCGGATTGCGGATTTGTGGGGAGTAGAATGCCCCAGGCACCCCGCAACGAATCCCGACATCGTTTAGCGCTGCTCCCTGCGGGGGCCTGACGCGGTTCACGAGCGGAAAGCCTGCGGACCTGGGGCGAGGGAAACTTACCCAGACCAATCCGCAATCCGCAATCCGAAATCCGCAATCGGGCTTACGGACAGTCGACCTTTCCAGGCGCAGCGCGAGGCGGGACCGTAACCGTCAGGTATTGGCGCATGCCGTTGGCGATGACGGCGAGGCTCGTCGTGCCGGGCTGATCCGGCTTCAGCGTGAGCGTTCCCACCGCGCTGTCCGGCGCGACGGCCAACACCCGCACGATGCGCGCGTCGGCCACGCCGGCGCGGAGTCCCAGCAACGGCGTGGGATTGGCAAAGCCGTCCTGGGCGGACACGCGTAACGCCACGACGCTGTCGGGGCGAATGACGACGTGTCCCGTCAGGCTTGCGGTACCACACATCACAATCAGCTGGGCCGCTGGTCCCGCGGCCACATTGAACGCTACCTGCTTCTCAACGATGCCGATCGCGGCGATGACCGTCGCCGACCCCACACGTTCGCCCAACGTGACGCCCACGCGTGCTTGGCCCGCGGCATCCGTGGCAATCACCGCCGGGTGGATGCTCGCATTGATCCCGGTGAACGTCACCGCCTCACCCGAGAGCGGCGTTCCGGCGGAATCGCGGGCTTCGAATACGAGCGCGCGTGGCAGTTGCGTGCCCACACTGCCCCGCTGCCCACCACCGGAAACGAAGCTGCTGCGCTCGGCCGACACGTGGACGATGATACGTTGCACCTGAAAAACCGGAGCAGGCGCCGGAGGTGGAGCGGGCGGGGGTGGTGGTGAGGGCGGTCGGGATGTCGCGCGACGCGGTGCTCCGCGCCGCGCACACTCGTCCATCGCAACGAGCAGCGATGGATCGGCGCCGAGCAGGCGAAAGTCATTGCGATCGCGGTCGGTGGGGTGGAACGTCAGACAGTTGCGCCGCACCAGCTGCGCCAACTCCACCGGAGTCATCGTGGCTCCGGAAAGCAGTCGCACGAGATCGCTCTTGCGCAACGACGTCGTTCCGCCACCCACGCCGCCCACCCCGCTCTGGCCCTGCAGCGCGAGGAGCGTGGCGACCAACACCGTCAGGGCCTGGGGCATCCCGACCGCTCGAAGCGGCTCTCGACCTCGTCCACGGCAGTGTACATCGCTTGATCCTGGCTCGCCCGACGTTGATCGAAGGCCGCCATCCGGGCGCGCCGCTCGGTGTTATAGCTGATCCACAGATTCTCGATCGATACGAGACCGCTGGCGAGACCGCCACAGTCCATGCGACCGGTCGCAAACAGCGCGGCGCGATCCTGGAAGTTGCGCACGGCGCGCGACAGCGAGTCACTCAAGCGATCGAAGCGCGCAAATGGTGACGGCGGCGCAACCGGCTGCGGCACGGGCACCGGTACCGGCACCGGCGCGGGCGCGGGCGGCACGATAGCCGCCGCAGGCGGTGGTGCCGCCCGTGGCGAACCCGCCGGCCGACGCGACGCCGGAGGAGGCGCGGGCGGCCGCTTGGTGACGCGTGATACCCACTGCTTCGCGCGATCGAACAATCCCGGAAGGAGCGTCGGATTGCGGATCGCCAAGAACCAATAGCCACCCGCTCCTCCTCCCGCCAACAAGAGGAGAATCGCGAAGCGCTTGAGCCACGGCCCGCGCCGTCTCCGGCGGCGTGGCTTGGGGGCGGGCGCGGGGGCCGGTGGCGCGGCCGTCGCCGCCCTCTCCTCGTCCTCATCGAGCAACCGGAACTTGGGCGCCGAGGTGCGGCGCGGCGACGCCGGCAGGGGCGGCAACGGCTCGGAGACGCCGACCTCGGCCGGCGTGACCTGCCACGGAATTTCGTCGGACGACCGCGCCGGCGGTGCTGGACGTGGCGGTGGAGGTGGAGGTGGAGGTGGCGGCGGCTTGGGCGGAGGCGCTGGTGGCTCGGTGGGAACGAAAACCGGCGCTTTTCGTGGTGCTGGCGGCGGCGGCGTCGGCACCGGCGGGGGCGCGGGCTCGTCGTCCGCGCTCGACTTGATGACAGGGATGTCATCCGCGCT
>WNEV01001205.1_pt1 | contig 10101 bp, 14 predicted proteins | sample 5399861 | NCBI WGS metagenome assembly WNEV01 (sample SAMN13153335, study PRJNA577476) | soil metagenome | isolation source: 40 cm grassland meadow soil 2 days after 3rd rain plot 2 | place: USA:California | collected 2015-11-11 | reverse complement strand
TGAGCAGGAGCGACCGCGACCGCGAAACAGGCCCGGCAGGAATCGCTCGCGAGCAGCCGAACGCAGTGAGGGTGCGAGTATTGAGGCACTGAGGGGCCTGTGAGCAGGAGCGGCAGCGAGCGCGAAAGGCCCGGCAGGAATCGAACCTGCAACCCCCGGTTTTGGAGGCGAGCCGTCCGAGTCCTGAAAGACCCGCCGACTCTCTAAGTCTCGGTGGAAGACCGCGCTTGACGGCGGAACGGGACCGATACCTCTTGGAGACTGGGTGGTAGGGTTCGCCCGTTGCGCGACGTTCGGTTTCTGGGTGTCGACGCCGCTCCGCGTCCCTAGTCCCAAGTCACCCCGGAGGGCGGTCATGCGGACGACACAAAGGCTCGTGCTCCTCCTAGGCGCCCTAACGTTCTGTGGGCTCGGACTATACGCCCCTTGGGAGGAGCGCGTCCCCGGCAGCGTTGGCGATAACGCCGTCGGCGTGGTGCAGTGGCGGGGGCGGGCCTGGCTGTGGTCGCCGCCGAAGGAGCCGGATTGCGCAGACGTGGAGTTTTTGTTCGTGGCTCACGCCCAGTCTGATTCGGCGTTTGCGCGTCGTCGGAGGGCATCTACATCGCCTAGCGACCCCTCCGCGCGCTACGAACACTCGTGTGGCGAGCGTGTAGCGGCGCTTCGCGCGGAGGGCACCCACGTGCCGATGAAAGAAATGCTGTTCACGCGGCTTGACCTCACGAGGCTGGCGCTTGAATGGATGGTGCTGGGCGTTTTCGTCGGCGGCGTCTTCGTGGCGCTCGGACGTAGAACCTAGACGCGCGGACGCGTGCACGCATCTGCGTCGTGGCTCGTGGGTTCGTCGTGCACCTCAAGACCTAGGCATTGGGCACGCTTTCCCACTGCCGAATCCATCCGCTCCCTCTCCGTGCCTTAACCAGCCCGGCTTGAGTACCGCAACTCGCGCCAGTCACTCTCGCTCGGGTATTTTGCCAAGTCGTGCCAGAACTTGGCGTTGCTGCTCCGGCACGTTCTTCGCCTCCCGTTAGAGTACGCCCTGGTTCACCTCTCCAGCGGCTCTCTACTCGAACGGCGTGGAGGCCCGGCATGGAAGAAGCACTCGAAGTCGAATTTGTCGGCGGCCCGCTTGACGGCGAGCGGCACCTATTCGCCATCGCCGACCTCTTCTCGAAGTCCCGAACCGGCGAGCTATTGGTCTCTGACGACTCGGAGGATGGGCCGACGCACTCCTACAGGCTCGTGCCCATCGAGTATCGCTACATGGGCGAGATCGAGTAGTGAACGCAGGGCGGCCGAGCTGCCCGTGTCACGGCGCCACGGGCGTGCCGCGCTGAGCGTCACCAGCGATAAGACCGAGAGCATCTACGGGCGCTACAACATTCTCCGGGAGGCCGAGCAGGACGAGGCACTGGCGAAGGTCAAGGCGGCGCTGCCGCGCGATCTCGTCCAAGCGTAGAACGACGCGGGCGCGGGAGATGGTTGATCCCGCGCCCGTTGTGTTGTGGGGGTTCTACACCAGCGCCTAGTCGGGCTCGGATCGCAGACCCCACACGGCGAGGCCCACCCACACGACGAGCGGTAGTATGATTGTCCAGGCCGGCGCTGCCTTGAAATACACCAGCGTGACAGCCCACGCAGCGAGCTCGATGACGGTGATCGCGATGGGGAACGCCAGGTGCCGCTTCGGATCGAGCTTCGTTGGACCAAATACATCGTGTGGGTCGTGCAGGAGTTCAGCGATCTTCTTGGCGCGCGCCCGCGTACGGACGAGCGTGTTGTATAGATCCCACGCGTACAGTCCGCCAACGACAACGATCGCGCCCCCCAGGATCGAGAACCCGACCAAGGCGGTGGTCGTCATGTCGTCAGGGGAACGCCAGAGCAGCTTGCTCGCACCCACGAGAGCCGCGAGGAGCAGCAGGGTCGAGTTCCCAGTCTTCAGCTGGTTACCTTTCACCCACCAGATGTCGTGGTGGCCAAATTGCAGCTGGAGCCGACACCACTCCTGGTACTGGTCCTTGAAGGGCACGTCGTCGGCCATTGAAGGGACTAGACCCCGACGCGCCAGAGGCGCGTTGTAGCTTTGCGCTGGATCCAATCAGCGCGGGCGGGCGTGGCCTTCTTAGTCCGAGGAGAACCGTCCTTCTGCTTCACAAGCTGATATACTGGTCGCTCGATCCACGAGATCGTCTGCACCCCCGCCGCGTCCGTCGCCACCGTCAGCTTGTCAACCTTGCGAGCGTACAGGTGGGGATTGTGGCCGCAGGTGAAGCCGGACCCGGCCTGGGTGACTCTGTAGGGATTGTTCGTCGGCTTGCGTGCACACGCAGCAAGCTCCTCGACGCTGGCAGCATGCAAAGCGTAGAGGAGTTCGACGATTGCGGGGATACACTTGTCACTGGTGCCGTAGTGAAGGATCGCGGCAAGGCGTTCGGTGGGCCTCGTACCCTCCCACGTGATCAGCCATGCTACGCCGCGCGTCGCCATGAAGTCTGAGTTGGAGAAGAGAAAGACGGCCTAAGCCACCGCGAAAACCGCGCCGCCCAACCTCAGCTAACTCTATACAGGCCCGGCAGGAATCGAACCTGCAACCCCCGGTTTTGGAGACCGGTGCTCTACCAATTGAGCTACGGACCTAGGAATCGACGCCGCCGGAAGTTACAGAATTCGGGCTGCCGCTGGAAGGCTCGTTTGTTTCGTGGCGTCATCCGCCAGCCGGTCGGCGGCCGCCACGTAGAGCATGCCCCCGAACGCCGAGGGCCGCGTAGCTGTTATGGAAGGCGACGTAAGACCGGCCGACGCGGTCAACGCCGCCAGCCGCGCTAACGGGATCGGGTACGGCACCCATCGACTGGCAGCGCGGCGCTCGTATTCCACCAGCACGACTCGGCCGCCCGGGCGCACCCATGCCGTGAGCCGCCCGAGCACGACGGCGGCGTCAGGGACAAAGTGGAGTGCGTTGGCAAGCAGGATCCCGTCGAGCCTCGGCTCTTCAAGCCCGGGCAGATCGAACGGACGCGTGAAATCGGCCACCACCGGGGTCACGTTGGCCGCCTCTTTCGCCGCCCAGCGCTTGAGCACCGCGACTGCGCGCGCATCGCGATCGACAGCGTAGATCCGGCTGTGCGGCCCCAGCAACTCGACCAGCGCCCGCGTGAACGTGCCGTCGCCGGCGCCAAACTCCCCCCACGTCCCAGGGCCCCTCGGCACCGCCGCGGCGGTCAGCGTTACGGCCTCGTGCGTGTCCACAGCTAGCGCCAGACCGAAGCCTTCTTCGCCCAGGTACTGTCCTGATACTGGTTCGTGAACGCGCGCGCGGTCTCCTTCAGCGACGCGCTGTCGCCCGTCGCCTTGTACGGAGCGACGCCCGCCCAATAGAGCGCCTCCGGCGCGGCATCGGTATCCGGCAGCTGCTCGACGATCTCCCGGAAACCCCGCTCGGCTTCCGCCCACTGCTGTTCCTGGAAGGCCATCCGCGCACGGCCAAGCATCAATTGCGCCAGGAGGTCATCGGCCGGCAGAAAGCCTTCGATGCGATGGTGTTCGACCCCATCGGGATCGAGCTCCAGGATCGTCGGCGTCCACGGAGCCTTGTAGCGTTCGCCGTACCGCTTGAACTCCTGCGGGTCGTCCTTCACGTGCACGCGGGCGGGAAGGAAATTCTGGCTCACGAATCGTGCGACGCGTTCGTCCGGCCACACCTCGGCATCCAGCCGAGCACAGCCGCTTCACATCGGGGCGGCGCTGAAATCCAGAAGCACAGGCCTTCGCTGCATCTTTGCGTCCTCGAGGACCTGGTCAACGTCGTGACGAAAGTCGATTTTCATGGGGCCTCCCGTAGTAAGCGCGCTACGCACGTGCGACCTTGTCGACGGTGTCCCACGTCCGCGTCGTCAAGTCCTTCCCGAACGTTTGCTCGATGAGCGCCATGAATACCGGCCCCTTGGGACTGGGAACGTAGGCACTGAAGACTTCCCTTCCCTTCATTAGAAGAATGCGCGCGCCATCCTTGTGGATTGGCAGCGCGGGCTGCGAAGTCGGTTGGTCGCGCAAGAAGGTGACAATACGCTTCGCGGCGCGACTGAGGCGAAAGGCGCGATACGGATCGGATGCGATCAGCTCGCGAAGCGCGTCGATCGGGCGCACGATTGTGAAGAATGCAGTCCCGAGGTGCTGCCGCATCGCCGCTTCGGCCTTACGTTGCAGCGACGCCTCCGACGCGGCGCGGGCGCTGAACGCGACGTTACCGCTCGAGCGGATGGTCTTCACGTCCGTGAAGCCGGCGGATTCGAAGGCCCGCTTCAACGAAGCGCTATTCGCGTTCATCGGGCCGACGGCGCGAAGAAGGGCAGCGTAGCGAGGCACGAATGGAAGCTAGCAGGATAGAGGAGCTACAGACCTAGGAACTGATGCTGCTGGAAGTTAGCAACCCAAGCTACCGCGACAACGCCCTCGTACTGCCGGCCGCTAACTCGAGCCACCGGAATAGCGGAACCCGGACCGAGATGCGCGCGTTTTTCGAGGGTCGTTACCGACCTTCACCCGGAGCGAGAGACACATGGAGCAGCGCCACCTCGGGTCCCAGGGCCTCGTCGTCTCCGCCCTGGGCCTCGGCTGCATGGGCATGTCCGATTTCTATGGCGAGCGCGACGACAACCAGTCCGTCGCCACCATCCATCGAGCGATCGAGCTGGGCATCACCCTCCTCGATACCGCCGACGTCTACGGTCCGTTCACCAACGAGCAGCTGGTGGGCCGAGCCCTCAAGGATCGGCGCGAGCGCGTCGTGCTGGCGACCAAGTTCGGCAACGTGCGCCGACCGGACGGGACCTGGGCCGGCGTGAACGGCCGGCCAGAGTATGTGCGCCAGGCCTGCGACGCGTCGCTCGGCCGGCTCGGCGTCGAGCACATCGACCTCTACTACCAGCACCGCGTCGACCCGAGCGTGCCGATCGAGGAGACGGTCGGCGCGATGGCGGAGCTGGTGCACGCCGGCAAGGTGCGTTACCTCGGCCTCTCCGAGGCGGCGCCCGCGACTATCCGGCGTGCGCACGCGACGCACCCGATCAGCGCGCTCCAGACGGAGTACTCGCTCTGGAGCCGCGACCCGGAGGACGAGATCCTGCCGACGTGCCGGGAGCTGGGGATTGGCTTCGTGGCGTACAGTCCGCTGGGGCGCGGCTTCCTGTCCGGGCAGCTCCGGCGCTACAGTGACCTGGCCCCTGACGACTGGCGGAGAAACAATCCGCGCTTTCAGGGCGAAAACTTCGCCAAGAACCTCGCGTTAGTGGCGCGCATCGAAGAGCTGGCGCGCGCGAAGCGGTGCGCCCCGTCGCAACTCGCGCTGGCCTGGGTGCTCGCGCAAGGTCGCGACATCGTGCCCATCCCGGGGACCAAGCGGGTGCGCTACCTGGAGGAGAATGCGGCAACGGCCGAGGTAACGCTGAGCGCGGCCGACCTTGAGGCGATCGATGCGGCCTTCCCGAAGGGTGCGACCGCGGGCGACCGCTACGCCGCCGGGGGCATGGCGACGGTCAATCGGTAACGAGGGGGGATACGTCAAAGGGCCGCGAAGGGTGGCTGACGGGAATCGAACCCGCAACCTCTGGAGCCACAGTCCAGCGCTCTAACCGATTGAGCTACAGCCACCGTGCGCCGAGGGAAATCTAACGGCTCACCCCGCGGGCCAGAAGCGCTCGGCAAGCGTCCCGGCTCGCGGATCTCTGGGGACCGCCTGGCCATCGAGCGAGGCGATCGGCACGACGCCCCGCACCGCGTTCACAAGCAGCAGGCTTTTCCCCTCGAGCGCCGAGCGCCCATGGCGCCCTTCCGCACCCCGCGCCAGCTCCAGCAGCCGCCCCCGGCCGATCCCCGGGAGGATGCCGAGCTCGAGCGCCGGCGTGCGCAGCGCGTCGCCATCCCACCAGAACAGGGTCCACGCGGTCCCCTCCGCCACCCACCCCTCGTGCGTGACCAGCAGCGCGTCGTCCGCCTCCGCTACCTCCGCCTCGGCGGCGGCATCGACGAACGCATCGCGATCGGTGGTCTTGTGGGGATACGGCTGATGCGGCTCCGAGGCTGTGATCACCGCGGGCGGCTCCAGCGCCGGCAGCTCGCGCACCGTGACCGTCGCCCGGCCGTCGCACACCTCAACCCGGAGGACCGCGTCGCCCGTGGCCGCAAAGGGTGTGACCAGCGCTGCGACGTCTCGAGCGGGACGAGGGAGCCCCAGCTCCTTGAGCGACCGGTCGAGCCGCGCGAGATGGCGCTCGAGGAACGGAATGCGGCCGCCGCGTACCCGCATCGTCTCGATCAGTCCATAGCCCGGCCGATCCATCGGCGGCAGTCTACGGACTGCCAAACCCTCCGGCAAGTTGCTTATTAGAACCGGTTTTCACATGTTGTGCCCGCACCCTCAGGGACCCCCATGCGACCGACGTCTCCCCTTGACGCCCTTCTGCTACGTCTTTCCTTGACGTCCTTCGCCGCGACGGTTCTCGCCTCTTGCTCGCACGCTCCCCCGCCCGACTTCGCCCCCGATCCCGGCCTCGTCGCCCAGATCCGGGACATCCGGATCGTCACCGGGTACGCGCGCGCCTGTCCGGGCGCCGTGATGCCGACGAGCTACGAGGCGGTGCTCGCGGACGGCTCGCGCATTCCCTTCGCCCGGTCTTACGACAAGAAGCATCCGCCGCGCCTGCACGTGGTGTTCCTCGACCGTGAGAGCCCCGACGCGGTGAGCCAGGAGGACGGCGACTGGGTGACGAACGTGAACCCCCTCACCACCGTGAATACTGGCTTCCGCCTCACGGCGACGCTGCGCGCCAGGCCGAGCGCGACGAACACGACCGTGATCCCGCCCGACTACAGCTGCATGCGGCACTCGTTCAGCTTCTGGGGTGAGCCGGGCGGCGCGGGGCAGCCCGGGGGCAACGGGCCGGACGTGACCGTGCGGCTGGCGGTGCTGCGCTCGCCGTTCTACAACAAGCTGTTCGTCGCGGGGATTCAGGTCGGGCTCGCGCCCCCGTTCTTCGTGCTCGCGGACGCGAGCAGCGTGCCGCCCGCCGACTGGCTCGTGATCGAGTCGCGGGGCGGACGCGGCGGCTCGGGGCTCGCGGGGACTGCGGGCACCGACGGCTCCGCAGGCGCCGCGGGATGCCCGGCCCAGGGCGGCGCGCCGGGCGGGAACGGGGGCAACGGCGGCGTAGGCGGGGCGGGCGGACGCGGCGGCCGGGTCAACGTCATCGTCCCGCTCGACAACCCGTTCCTCGCAGGGATCGTCGACGGCCGCAGCAGCGGGGGCACGGGAGGCCCGGGAGGCGCCGGCGGGTCCGGAGGAAAGGGCGGCAAGGGAGGCCAGGGGACCACGGACTCGAGCAACCGCCGCTGTCCCGACGCCGCCGATGGCGCGCCCGGCCAGAACGGCGCCGCGGGGGCCGCGGGCGCGCAGGGCGCCGGAGGAGCGCGCTCGCTCGTCGTCACGGCGCCGATGAAGGACGTGTTCGGCGTGGAGGTGCCGCCCGAGCTGGGCACGCTGCTCGAGCGGTTGCAGCGGAAGCCGTGAGGCTCTAGCGCACCACGAGGTGCGAGTACTGCAGGAACCCCTCGACGACGAGCTCCAGCTCGTCGCCGGGCATGATGCCGGCCAGGGACGTGCTGTAGACGGTCCGGCCGCCCACGGGCGACGCGACGAGGGTGACGTTCCCCGCCTGCCGCAGGAAATCCGGGGGAATCTCGAAGTCGGCCGCACCGTTGGTGGTGACGAGGCCGAGCCGCAGCCACGAGCCGCCCCGGACCAGGTAGATTCTGACGTCCGACCAGTTGCTGTTGCTGACGTGCAGCGTCGCCGGGAGGGCGTTTTCGGGGGCGGGTGCCTGATCGGCGGTGGCCCGTTTCCGAGCGCACCCGACGCCGGCGAGAGCGGGGGCGAGGGCGGCGGCCACCGACCACGCGACCATCAACAGCCGGGCCACTCTGCTCCGGGCCTGCGACATGGGGAGTTCCCCCTAACTTACCGCGCGACGCCAGCTCGCGACAGGGATCGTCATGCCGGGTGCGTACGACATCATCATCGTAGGGGCCGGTCACAACGGCCTCGTGACGGCGGCCTATCTCGCCCGCGCCGGGATGCGGGTGTTGGTGCTCGAGCGTCGCGACGTCGTGGGCGGCGCTTGCGTCACCGAAGAGCTGTGGCCCGGCTTCAAGGTGTCGACCGCCTCGTACGTGAACAGCCTGCTCCGTCCCGAAATCATCCGCGACCTGGAGCTCGCCCGCCACGGGTTCGAGCTGTTGCCGCGGAGCCCGTCGTCGTTCACGCCCTTCCCGGACGGGCGCTTCCTGCTGATGGGGCCCGACAAGGAGCTCACCCGCCACGAGGTGTCCAAGTTTTCCCGGCGCGACGCCGACGCCCTGCCCCGCTACGAGGCGATGCTCGAGCGGGTGGCCGACTTCATCGAACCGACGCTGCTCCAGACGCCGCCCGATCCCTGGTCGCTCCGGCCGCGCAATCTGCTGCACCTCGCAGGGCTCGGCTGGCGGTTCCTGAAGCTCGGCCGGGACGGCCCGCGGGCGCTCGAGATTCTCACCGGCGCCGCGCGCCCGATCCTCGACCGCTGGTTCGAGTCGGAGGAGCTGAAGATCGCGCTCGCGACCGACGCGATCATCGGCGCCATGGCCTCGGCGTCGGTCCCCGGCACGGCGTACGTGCTGTTCCACCACGTGATGGGCCAGTGCAACGGGGTGCGCGGGATGTGGGGCTACGTGCGCGGCGGGATGGGCGGCATCTCGAACGCCCTCGCGTCCGCCGCGCGCGCCCGCGGCGTCGACATCCGGGTGAACAGCCCCGTCGCCCGAATTCTCACCCGCGCCGGCCGGGTGACGGGCGTGGCGCTCGACGACGGCACCGAGCTCACGGCGCCCCGTGTCGCATCGAACGCCGACGCCCACGTCACCTTCCTCAAGCTGGTGGAGGAGGGCGACCTGCCGCCCGATTTCGTGAGCGCCGTGCGGGCCATCGACTACTCGAGCGCGTCGCTGAAGATCAACGTGGCGCTGTCCGAGCTGCCGGACTTCAGCGCCGTGAAGGGCAGCGCCCTGCCACCGGACGCGCACCTGCGCGGCACGATTCACATCGCCCCGACGCTCGACTACATGGAGCAAGCGTACGACGATGCCAAGTACGGCCGCCCCTCGGCGAACCCGATCCTCGAGTGCACGATTCCCTCGGTGCTCGACACGACGGTCGCGCCGGCCGGGAAGCACGTGATGTCGTTCTTCGTGCAGTACGCGCCGTACCGGCTGCGCAACGGTGGCTGGGACCAGGAGAAGGACCGGTTCGCGGACCGCTGCTTCGACATCCTCAACGAGTACGCGCCCAACTTCAAGCGCGCCGTGATCGACCGGCAGGTGTTGTCCCCGCTCGACCTGGAGCGCCGCTTCGGGCTCACCGGGGGGAACATCTTCCAGGGGGCAATGACGCTGCCCCAGCTGTTTTTCCTGCGTCCCCTCCCGGGCTACGCCGACTATCGCTCACCGATCAAGGGGCTCTACCTGTGCGGGTCGGCCACGCACCCGGGCGGCGGCGTGATGGGGGCGTGCGGCTACAACGCGGCAAGGGAGATCCTGCGAGACGGGAAGAGATGACCCGACCCCGGAGCGGAGGCTGTCACGATTGTGCCGCGCCCTGAGAGGGCGCGCTCGGCTTGGGGTGCGCCCTTACAGGGCGCACATAGCGCCGAGCCCGGGCTCTCAGCCCGGGAATCACTGACATCAACATCATCCTGAGTTCGACGATGCAACGCAACGCCCGACTGCTCGCTCTGCTGTTCGTTCTGCCCGCCCCCCTCGGCGCCCAGTCCAACGCCGCGCGGATGGCGAACGACGCGTACACCCGGTCCCACGACTACGACCTGATCCATCAGCGCATCGAGGTCCGGAACTTCGACTGGGACTCGACGTCGCTCGACGGGCGGGTGACGACCACGCTCGTGGCGCTGCGTCCCGGCCTCGACTCGGTGATCCTCGACGCCGGCCGGTTGCTCACGGTACGGGCCGTGGTGGAGGCGAATGATGTAGCGAATGATGTAGGGGCACGGCATG
>WNEV01001954.1_pt1 | contig 10176 bp, 11 predicted proteins | sample 5399861 | NCBI WGS metagenome assembly WNEV01 (sample SAMN13153335, study PRJNA577476) | soil metagenome | isolation source: 40 cm grassland meadow soil 2 days after 3rd rain plot 2 | place: USA:California | collected 2015-11-11 | reverse complement strand
CATTATCGGCCAGATCGGCACGACGAATAAAAAGGTAGATACGCTTCGCATGAAATTGAGCGGAATGGGATAGAAGGCGAAAAAGGCGTCGCTTCGAAGTGCCCGTTGGAACCTCGGCCGTACGCGAGTCGAGTTGTCGAAGCTCATCCGGACTCTCGAATTCTCGCCTGGCGAGGAACGGCACTTGATGGCAGTGATGAGAGACCGTCGATAAAATTCGTCCGCTCGAACAGCAGCTCGGCCGACTCGAACGCAAAGCCGATCGTAGCAAGAAGGAATACCGAAAGAATGTTGAGAAAGAGATCAAGATCGTAAAGGCCCACATCGGAGAAATCGAAACCGAAGCCCGTGCAACGGCTCTCGAACTTCGACGCGCGGCCCAAACGATGATACAGGGGCAACTTCGGGCCGAAATCGCGAAAAGGGAACTCATTGAAGCGAACCTTCGGTTGGTTGTTTCCATTGCGAAGAAATATAGCAACCGCGGTCTTCAATTCCTCGACCTCATTCAAGAAGGCAATATCGGATTAATGAGGGCCGTCGACAAGTTTGACTATCGGCGCGGCTACAAGTTCTCGACCTACGCGACTTGGTGGATTCGGCAGGCAATCACCCGTGCTATATCCGATCAGGCGAGAACCATCCGCCTTCCGGTGCACATCATGGAGATGGTCAACAAAGTGATTCGCACGTCGCGAGCTCTGGTCCAGGAACTTGGACGGGAGCCCACCAGCGAGGAGATCGCAAAGCGTCTGGACATTCCGGTATCCAAAGTGCGCAAGGTTCGCAAGGTCACTCAGGAACCAATCTCGCTGGAAACGCCGATTGGTCAAGAGGAAGATTCACACCTTGGTGATTTCATCGAAGATCGTGGCGCGGTTTCACCCGCCGATGCCGTCATCAATATCAATTTAAAGGAAATGACGGAGCAGGTGCTGAACACACTCACGCCTCGTGAAGAGCGCATCATCAAGATGCGGTTTGGACTCGAGGACGGCACCGAGCACACGCTTGAAGAGGTCGGCCAAAACTTCGGTGTGACGCGAGAGCGCATACGGCAGATCGAAGCAAAGGCTCTTCGCAAACTCCGTCATCCCGGCCGCAACCGTCCCCTGCGCGCATTCCTATAGATGGAACGGGCCGACATTAATAACCTTCGGTGCGTCCATACTTGCGCTTCGAGACCTGGTGCAGGTGCCACACCGTGTACTGGAAGACCTTCACCGTGGAACCAACCGTCTCAAGGCTCATTGGCGATGTGACTGGCAGTATTTCGCGCGGAAGTTGCCTTGGGACTTATGATTTACTGGGTGTTCGTGGCGCTGCCTTGGAGTCCGTTTCAGCCGGTTGTCGTCGCACCTTCTTGCGTTTGAGTTTCTGCGCCAGTTTACTCTTGAGGCGCTTCTTTTCGCCGGGCTTCAAAAAAAAGGAGTGCCTCTTCACCTCCTTGATAATGCCCTCCTGCTGAACCTGTCGCTTGAAGCGCCGAAGGGCGCTCTCGAGGGATTCGCCGTCGTAAATTCGCACTTCTGCCAAAACATGCCTCCCCGACATCTGCGATCGAGCCGTGAGTATGATTGCCGTCGCCTCATAAAGCAAGGCGTCTTTCCGAAATGCTCGGTGATAACATGCCCGCGATCCGGCCTGTTGTACCACCCACCAAAAAAAGCTTTTCCACGTAGTTTAAAGTGACATCGTCCGGCACTTAACCACTCTAGGTAAATATTCTATAGCAATCAATACATTGATAGCATATAATTGGACTGATTTTAGTTAAGCCATGGACGTATCTCTACTGATTCAGCACAAATTGACGGAGCGGGGTTTGGGTCAGCGGGACCTGGCCGAGGCTGCGCAGGTCACGGAGTCCTATATTTCTCAATTATTGGGCCGGAAGAAAATGCCTCCTGCTCCGGCGCGAACCGACATTTACGAGAAGCTCGAAAGATTTTTAAAGCTGCCAGCCGGCAAACTGGCCGGTTTAGCCGATCTCCAGCGGAAACAGGAGCTGAAAAAGAAAATACAGAGTCCGCCGCTGCCGCTGTTCAAAGAGGTTCGGGAATTACTTCTCGAAAAGTGCAAGCGTACGAAGCGGCGCGAGATACGCGCGATTTTCGAGAAGGAACCTTTTGGCGAGCTCGAACGCCTGATCACCCAGAAGCTTCTGGATGTTGTCAAGTCATTGGCCAGGGAGGAATTGAACCGTGAAAGCTGGTTGCGGCTCGTAGCTCGGGAGAGTGGCCGAGGCTATAAGCAGGTGCGCGTTGCCGTTCTTGAATTTCTGGATACGGACATGTTCAACATCACTCCGGACAATTGCATCGCTTTCGTCAATCCCCTGATCGTATCGTGGGATATCGATCTCGCTTCATTTGGATTGGAGATCGTCTTGAATCGCAGAATCGTTCCGGCCTACATCAAGACATTTGAATTTGTTGAGAAGGAATCCAGCGCATCGTCTGTTGAGGAACCGGGTTTGCGGAAATTTCTCAAAGATCGATCTCTATGCGGAAATGCGACACCGGAAGAAGTTAAGTTTCTCCGGCAGTTGCGCTTCAAAAACGGACGCAGGCCCACTGCGCTGTATTACTACCGCGAACTGCAAAATTTACGAGACCCTCTTCATTTCCGTCGAAAATAGGTAAAAGGAGCGCCGATCCTCATTATGGCTTGTGATCCAATGACCAAGGTAGAGAAAGCTGGAATCAAAAGCACAGGATTGAAAGTGTGGTGTGAACACTGCAGCATTCGGATTGCTCCAAATGAAGAACAGATCGTTGTTAGTGAAAAAGCATATCACGTACGTTGTTACTTGAAACTGCCCGCGATTCCAAAGCCGGAAGCATGAGGTTTGGCAGCCGTTGGGCGCTCGGGGGGTTCAGTTTGATTAACCAATTCGATGCAGAGTTCAGCAATGCCTTTCTCGGATTCAACCGTGAGGCGCTTCTTTATTGTCAGGGTATTTCCGACACGGTTGCACGTGATTATGCGATGGACTACGCAAGAATGATTCAGAACCGCGCGAAAGGAGCCGAGGTTTCACTTCCGCGAATTCCAACTGGACTATTCGAGCCAAACCGCAACCTTATCCGGGCAACGCTGGAACGAATGTCTGAGAAATATTTTCAGTCGAAATGAAACCGCGCAGCTGAGGTGTGATGTCATATGTCCTATTGGATAAGGCTGCAAGGCCCTCAGGCCCAGGTTAACTATCAATGATTAATATCAGCACTTCACGACAAACCGGCCCACAAAAATATACTTAACTGGAAACGGTAAACATCTGGCATAATACTTTCTATACTGCTTCGCAGGCTTTCCGAGCTGTTCAGCAGGAAGGAGCAGAAATCAGTGTCGCAGAAAGGGCCGACGTACTGGGTCCGCTCAAAGCAAATTAACGAAATCGGTGGGTTTGGCAGGCGACCTGTACCCGCGAAGTTCAATACGTTCGAAAAGGCCCAAAAGTATCGCTTGCAACTTAACTTGCACAGGGGAGCCTTTCATCCGGGCTACTTCATCGAAGTAGAAGAAGACAGTTCTACTCCTTTTATCGGCGGAACCGGAAGCGCGTGATCATTGGAACTTTCCGATCAGAGCCGTTTCGGGAGGAATGCCGTAACAGTTGTAGTTAGGTCTTGCGTCGAATGTAACAATTTTACTGTCACTCTAGGGATCTCCTGCCTCTTGCCCGATAAGTCTTCACGCATCTCGCAAGCTCAGTAGCTCCTTTCAGAACAAAAAGGTGATCACATGAAAAGGAAACTCTATGTTGGTAATCTGTCGTTTCAAACGACTGAAACTGAACTGAAGGAACTGTTCGCACAATCCGGTCCGGTTGAGACAGTTCATATCATCACCGATCGCGAAACCGGCCGATCGAAGGGTTTTGGCTTTGTCGAGATGCAGGAGGGCGCCGATCATGCGATGGCCCAACTCAACGGCAAAGAGTTCAATGGCCGTGCCCTCACCGTGAACGAAGCCAAGCCGCTGGGCTCCCGGGGTTCCGGCGGCGGGTTCAAGAGATACTGAATCATTTTCTTTCCTTCACCATAAGCGGCTGCAGGCGAAGTGCAAAGCAGGCAGTCTGCAGCGTAAATAAGGAGAGCACACATGGACCGGACTTTCGCCGTTGCGATAGGAGGAGCCGCGGGTCAAGGTGTGGCTACACCGGGAGACATCTTCGCCAAGATCTTCGCGCGGCGTGGTCTCCACCTGAATGCGTACAACGCCTATCAGTCGATCATTCGTGGCGGGCACACTTTTCTTACAATTCGCGCGGGAATTGAGGAAGTGACGTGCTTCGGTGATCGCATCGACCTGCTGATTCCCCTCAATCAGGATTCCATGGACCGGCACCTGGGTCTGATGAAACCGGGATCCGCCGTTGTTTACAACGCAGACACGATCCGGCCCGGACCCCACGCAACCGCCGCCCAGCTTTGTCCCCTGCCGGTGAATCAACTCTCGAAGGGAAGCCGCAGCAAGGTCGAGCAAAACACGCTGGCGCTGGGGGCTTCGCTGAAGATGATGGGAGTAGGTTTTGAGCCTCTTGCAGAGATTCTTACCGAACAGTTCATGCGAAAGGGTGACAAGGTTGTAACGGAAAATCTCAATATTGCCCGCCTCGGTTACGACTATGCCGCCGCGAACTTCCTTCCTTTTGCATCCCCGATTCCAATGAGCGGCATGCAATACGCTGTACTTTCCGGCAATATCGCTCTGGCCATGGGAGGCGCCGCAGCCGGAGTGAAGTTTTATTGTGCCTATCCGATGAGTCCTTCTACGGGTGTGCTCCACTGGATGGCCGCGCACGCGCGTGAAGCCGGAATCATGGTCCGGCAGGTGGAAGACGAGATCGGCGTGATCAACATGGCCATCGGTGCTGCTCACGCCGGTGTCCGCGCCATGTGCGCAACTTCCGGCGGCGGATTTGCATTGATGACGGAGGGCCTGGGCATGTCGGCGATGATGGAGACGCCAGTCGTTGTTGTTGACGTGCAACGAGCGGGCCCATCGACCGGTGTGCCGACCAAAACCGAGCAGGGGGATCTATGGCAGATGTTGGGCGCGGGATTCGGCGACTTTCCAAGACTCATTGCCGCGCCAACGGACATTGCGGATTGTTTCAAACTCGTTCCCGAAATGCACAACCTCGCCGACCGTTTCCAATGTCCTGGAATCATTCTCGGCGACTTGCTGCTCTCGGAAGGCCGGTCGTCGGTGGATCCCAAACAACTCAACTTCGAAACAAAGATCGATCGAGGCGAGATGATCGTCTCCGCTGAGCCAACGAAGGAAACGAATGGTTACAAACGCTACAAAATTACCGAAAGCGGGATCTCCCCGCGGGCGATTCCGGGTGTGCCCGGGCACACCCATACCGCAGCGACGGACGAGCACGACGAAGATGGCGTACTCATTAGCGACGAATTCACGAACCCCGCCAAACGGCGGGCGATGATGGAAAAGCGGCAACGAAAAGTCAGCGGCATCGAGGCTGCCGTCGAACTCCCCGCGCTCATCGGCCCACCAGACGCCGATGTCACCCTAGTCGGCTGGGGTTCCACAAAAGGCGTCATTCGCGAAGCTGTCGCAATCTTGAATGAAGAGGGTATCTCCACCAATCAACTCCAGATCCGGTGGCTCGTTCCGCTGCACGGGAAAGCTATTTTGAACATCCTCGAGCTTTCGAAGTACACCATCATCGTGGAGAACAACTACAGCGGACAATTCGCGCGCTACCTCCGAAGTGAGACGAGCTACGTCCCGAATGGCTACATCCGCAAGTACGATGGCGAACCTTTCATGCCGCATCACATTGTGGAAGCGGTCAAAGAGCAATTGGCGTCGAAGACGCACGAGACACAATTGTCCGTGCCGGTGCACGAAATCCTGGTGTAAGGCGCGGGTGGGCCCGCGCCAATGAAAGGAGCAAATATGGCGACTGTACTGGAACCGAAACCAATCACAGCGGCGGATTTTAAAGGAAAGGTCGATCCGGATTGGTGTCCCGGCTGCGGAGACTTCGGCGTTCTGTCTTCACTTCAGAAGGTACTGGCCGAAATGAATGTTTCGCCCCACAACGTCGTGACGATTAGCGGCATTGGCTGCTCCTCCAATCTACCCGGGTTCATCGATACCTATGGCATGCACACGCTGCACGGCCGCGCATTGGCCGTCGCCACTGGCGTGAAGCTGGCGAACCACAAACTGCATGTGGTGGTCACGGGAGGCGATGGAGACGGGTTCGGCATCGGAGGGAATCACTTCATTCACACGACCCGGCGGAACGTGGATCTTCTGTACATCGCGATGGACAACCAGATTTACGGCCTGACCACGGGCCAGACTTCTCCTACCAGCCGCAAGGGAATGAAGACGAAGTCGATGCCTTACGGCAACGTTGAAGAGCCGATCAATCCCATAACGCTGGCTCTCGCGGCCGGAGCAACATTTGTAGCTCGCGGCTTCAGCGCTGAACCTAAACACCTCGCGGAGCTGATCAAGCAGGGACTCGAGCACAAGGGGTTTTCCTTCATTGATGTCTTCAGTCCTTGTGTCACTTACAACCATGACAACACCTACGCCTGGTTCCGGGAGCGGGTCAGGAAACTCGAACTGGATTCGTCCTACGATTCCTCCGATTGGCACGAGGCCATGAAACGCGCTCTCGTCTGGGGCGATGAAATCCCGATCGGAAAATTCTTTCAGAGAACCGACTTGCCATCACTCGACCAGGCCGAACCTATCCTCGATCACGGAGGACCTCTCGCTCACAGGGAACTCAGGATTGCCCCTGAGGTTGTTCGCAGCTTCATTGCGGAATTGATGTAGACAGCCCTTCAACCACAGTGAGAAACGGTTGGCCCGGGTGCCCCTGAAACTTGCTCGATTACGGGAGCACGACGTTGCGCCGGATGCCAAATCAAAGTCCCGAACTGGGGGTCTGTCCTGGATATGGAATTTGCAGAAAGTGTATCCAGCGAATATCGGCATTTCTGCAGTTCCTATCCTGCCGGACGAACACCGCCGTGATTTGTTGACGGGAAGATATTCGTCGTAGCCTTTGCCCCTCAGTTGTCTTGACACCAACTTTTCAAATCGCGGTCGCGTCCGCAAGGCGTACCATTGATCATTGCAAAGATCTGAACTCACATGACCTCCATGTCTTCGTTCGACCGAACGGGACTCGCCCTTACCTTGTATCCGCCGGTCGATGTTGATGGATATCGAACTGCCGCCGCGCGGTTACCGGTTTCCCGAGGCAACACCCCTTCCGAGAACGCCGGCGCACGCCGATTTAACAATCCGCTCCAGAGGCGTCTGTTCAATATTGCACAGTGGATACGCGCCGAATCTTCTGAGGTCGCGCTATTTTCGGATAAAATACCAAGGTCCTTCGATGCAGTCCGTACCGATCCGACCGTATAACCTAACAGGTCGCGGAGTCTCTCGATCAAGTGGCGCAACTCAATGCCCGATACCGCGCCGGCGAGGTGCACGCGTACGTGCCCGAGGCGCTGCGGGAGAGCGAGCGCTCGCTCGAAAAGCTCATTGAAAAGCACCTGCCAGCCTCGCATGCAGCACTCGAAGCTGCGTCACGCGCCCTGTTCTTCTCACTGCCGGTGGCCTTCAATCCCGCCGAGTCCGTGGGACCGTATCTCGCGGTGATCGACCGCGACGCTGCTGGCCAGCCATACCGTTTCCTCGACATGGGGGCCCTCCTCGCCACAAACGCGTTCGGCGAAAACGATCCGGCAGTGGTCCGGGCCGTCCTCGAGTCGCTGCCATTCGTGACGTCGCGCTACGCGCATTCCGAATACCAGACCGTCTTATCCCTGCGCCTCAAAGCCGAGCTAAACCGCATCGCGCCGGCCGGCATCCCGCGCCACTTCGTCGTTAACACCGGCGCCGAGGCGGTCGAAAACGCGATCAAGTCGGTGCTCCTGAATCGCGTCATGACGTCGCAGGACGGCGAAGGCGGCTTCGTTGTTTCGTTCGAAGGTGCATTCCACGGCCGGACTCTGGGCGCCCTCGCCGTCACGCACCGCAAGAAGTCGCGACTGGGCTTCCCGACGTTCGACTGGCCGCATATTCTCTTTCCGGCCGAGGAAGCGGGCTCCCCCAAGGAGACGGCGCGTCGCGAGGAGCACAGCCTAAAACAGCTTTGGGATCTGCTAGTGTCCGGCCGGATTCCGCGTGCCGAGAAGAGCAGGGACACCTACCGGCGCGAAATGGATGCAGTCGATGAGTTCCTAGCTCAGCCAGGCGGCGATTTGAGCGCGTTCGTCCAGGCGCAGCGCGCGAACCTAAGTTCCGAGGTCGTCCGGAGGTCGCAACGCGTCGCCGCCGTGCTCGTCGAGCCGATTCAGGGCGAAGGCGGTGTGCGTATGGCGAGCGCGCGCTTCATGCGCAAGCTGCGACTTCTGACACGCATCTATGATGTGCCGCTCGTCTTCGACGAGGTGCAGACCGGCTGGGGAATGACGGGCCGCCTATGGGCGCACGAGCTGTTCGATCTGCCGTGCCCACCCGACGTGGTCACTTGGGCCAAGAAAGCCCAGAATGGCGTTCTTTTCGTGAGCGAGGAGTTGGCAACCTTCTTTCAGGAGGAGAAGAAGTTCAACACCACTTGGGAGGGAGACTCGGTTGGCATCGTGCGACTGCTCGCCCTGCTGGACAAGTTGGACCTGGATCAGGTGCGGCGCACCGGCGAGCGCGCGAGAAGTGGGCTCGAGGCGCTGACGCGCGAGTACCGCGAGATCCTGAAGAACGTGCGCGGTGCAGGCGTCATGCTGGGCATCGAGGTCATGCGCGCGGACTGGTGCGACACTTTGCGCGACCGCGCTTTCCGCCGCGGCCTGGTGCTCTTGCCCGCCGGTGAGCGCGCATTGCGTTTCTATCCGCGCTACGACACCGAGCCGTCCGCGATCGACGAGGCCCTGTCGATCCTGCGCTTGGCGATCGAGGACCTCGTAGGCGGGCGCGTGGACTCCGATGTCACCACACCGCCGGAGATCCGCGTCGGCAAGTTGGCCATCCCGCTCGACACGGTCGAGATCGTGGATCTAACGCCCGCCGGCTTCGAGGCGCACAAGCTTCAAATCCTAGCCGTGGAGGAGGAGCGCTACGGCGGAACGGGACACTGCCGCCCGGGAGTCCGCCGGACCGGACGACGGCCCCTGTTGCAGTTCCCGCTTGAGACGCTCGAATCGACGGCTTCGAACCCCCGCGCAATCGGGATCGCCTTGCGCGACCGTGTCTCGGCACGGTTGGTGGGCTATGCCCTCGGCAGCGCGCTCGAAAACCACGACGAAGAGGGTGTTAGGTCGGATCCGCGCTTCGGCGAGAACAACACATTCTACTTGCACGCGATGGCCGTGCTGCCCACGGTACAGAACTGTGTCGAGATCGAGAACGTTCTGCTGGAGTCGTTGCGGACGCGTGCGATCGCGGCCGAATTCGAGTTCCTGTCCACGCTTATCGAAGACCGGCTGCGAGAAACGGGTCCCGCATGGTTCCACAGTGCAGCGATTCTGCTACGGATCGACAATTACTTGGGCAGCGGCAGTTGTTTCGCGTACCTTCAGGCAGCGCTGCAGCCGGCCGCAGACCCGAGCCCTCGGGCGCAAACGAACACCTAATGTGTTAGGTAAAAGCCTAAAATCAATGCGCTGGGAAGCATGCCGTCACCTTAGCGCCGCTGGATCGACCTGTCTGTGCAATAGTGCTCGATATGGGGGACAGTACTTTGCAGAAGATCCGCCGATGACCGGGACAGAGGCTGGTAGCCGACCGCATGCACGGATCGAGCTTTTGTCGCTCAGGTATTTCAAGAATACGAAGGTCAAGGATAGGCGCATCAATACCGGGATACGCTCCGCAGGATTGTCCGCCGACAACTTTAGGCCCGCCGATATCTCACCCACTGTGCAATTGTGCACAACGTTTTCCTGGATGAACCAGTAAGATTTGTCATTGCTGAAACTCAGGTAGCTTTGGCATTTGTGAGGAGCATGACAATCCAAGAAAACCGCGCTGCTCGAGGACTGTTCTTGCAAGAGAGCTTCGGTGTGCTGTCGACGATCTCGCTCGACATGCCGGGTTACCCGTTCGGTTCCGTCACGCCATACTGCGTTGACAATCAGTGCCGGCCAATCATTTACATCAGCCACA
>WNEV01002591.1_pt1 | contig 10191 bp, 8 predicted proteins | sample 5399861 | NCBI WGS metagenome assembly WNEV01 (sample SAMN13153335, study PRJNA577476) | soil metagenome | isolation source: 40 cm grassland meadow soil 2 days after 3rd rain plot 2 | place: USA:California | collected 2015-11-11 | reverse complement strand
CTGGACATCCGGCCGGATGCGGATGCCCTCGCCCGCTATGGACTCACCACGGGCGACGCGCAGGAGGTGATCAGCCTGGCGCTCGGCGGGGAGGAGATCACCACGGCCGTCGAGGGCCGCGAGCGCTACCCCGTGCAGGTGCGCTATGCCCGGGACTTCCGGGATGACCCCGCCACGATCAGCCGGCTCCTGGTCGGCGGCAGTGACGGCCCGCAGGTGCCGCTCGGGCAGGTGGCGGACATTCAGTTCAGCCCCGGCCCCCCGATGATCCGGAGCGAGGGCGGCTACCTCTACGATCAGGTGTCGATCGACGTGCGGGGGCGGGACGTGGGGAGCTACGTGCGCGACGCTCAGGCCGTCGTGGCGCGCGAGGTGAAGCTCCCCACCGGCTACTGGCTGCGCTGGAGCGGTCAGTATGAGGCGATTCAGCGCGTGAAGGCGCGGCTCCAAGTCGTCGTCCCGCTCACGCTCGGGATCATCGCGCTGCTGCTGTATCTCACCTTCGGTACCGTAGCCGAAACGGCGATCGTGATGCTGTCGCTGCCGTTCGCCTTGGTGGGCGGGGTGTGGATCATGTGGCTGCTCGACTACAACTTGTCGATCGCGGTCGCGGTGGGATTTATCGCGCTTGCCGGGGTGGCTGCTGAAACGGGCGTCGTGATGCTCATCTACCTCGATCACGCCTGGCAGGATGCGGCGAAGGCCCGACCGCGACCGACGCTCGGCGAGCTCGTGGCGGCGATCGAGCACGGGGCCGTGAACCGGGTACGGCCGAAGCTCATGACCGTGCTCGCGATCACGCTCGGCCTCGTGCCGGCCTTGTGGAGTCAGGGGGCGGGGGCGAGCGTGATGAAGCGGATCGCGGCGCCGATGGTGGGCGGGATGGTGACGTCCACAATCCTGACGTTGATCGTAATCCCAGTCATCTACTACCTGTCGAGGCCTGGAGGGTTCGACTGACGCAGCGCTTTGGACGAAACGCGGGGAAGAAGCATGAACGAGGCGATGACTGACCATGACCCCCTGTACATGCATCAGGGGGTTGCTGAGCCTGGCCCGTGACCGTGTGCCGCGTCGAGCACCTCGCGCACTTTGCGCACGAGCACGGCCGGCGTGAAAGGTTTCTGGAGGAACGCGATCCCCGGCTCAAGCACCCCGTGGTGCACGATGGCGTCGTCCGTGTAGCCGGAGAGATAGAGCACCTCTATCCCTGCGTGCGCCGGGGCCAGGCGTTCGGCAACCTCTCGCCCGTTCATCCCTGGCATGACGACATCGGTCATGAGCAGATGGATTCGACCGTCGTGCTGTCCAGCGAGGCGTAGGGCGGCAGGACCGCTTTCGGCGACGAGCGTCGTATAGCCGTTGGCCTTCAGTACTTTCTGAACGAGCGCTCGAATCATTTCATCGTCTTCCACGAGGAGGACGGTTTCAGAGCCGCGTACTGATATCGGCAGCACCGGGCTCGGGGCGGCCGGCGCGGCGGCCTCCGTAACTCGCGGCAGGTAGATCTTGAAGGTCGTGCCGTGACCCGGCTCGCTGTAGACCCAGATCCAACCGCCGCTCTGCTTGACGATTCCGTACACCGTGGCCAAGCCCAATCCGGTGCCCTTGCCCTTCTCTTTCGTCGTGAAAAAGGGCTCGAAGATGCGAGCCTGCGTCACTGCGTCCATGCCGCTGCCGGTGTCGCTCACCGCGAGCATGACGTAGGAGCCAGGCTGCGCCGAGACGTGTCCCCCCGCATACTCCTCATCGAGGTCCACGTTCTGCGTCTCAATGGTTAGCTTGCCGCCCCCGGGCATGGCGTCGCGCGCATTGACGGCGAGGTTCACGACGACCTGTTCCAGTTGGCTCGGATCGGCTTTTATGGCCCCCGGTTCCGGCGTCAACACCGTGCGAAGGTCCACATCCTCCCCCAACAACCGTCGCAGCAGCTTGTCCATGTTGGCGACCACTTCGTTCGGATTCAGCACCGTCGGCGAGATCACCTGCTGACGGCTGAACGCCAGCAGTTGGTGAGTGAGGTCTGCCGCCCGCAGCGCGGCCCTGCGAATCTCCTGGATTTCTTCGCGCTCGGGAGCGTTCGGCTTGAGATCGTCCAGCACGAGGTCGGCGGAGCCGAGGATGGCGGTGAGCAGATTGTTGAAGTCGTGGGCTACTCCCCCCGCCAGCCGGCCGACCGCCTCCATCTTCTGAGCCTGCTGGAACTGCTGTTCGAGTTGCTTTCGCTCCGTGATGTCGAGCCACGCGCCGAAGACCTCCACCGGCAGTCCGGTCGGATCGCGCAGCAGCCTCGCTTCATCATGCACCCACCGGTAGGCCCCGTTCTTCGCTTGGAATTGGTATTCGAGGGTGAGTTCGCCTTTCCTCAACAGCGTGGAGATCTCGGCGAGCACGCGCGACCGGTCGGCAGGGTGCAGGTGATTCACCCACCATTTCGGGTGAAGCGCCTCCGGCAAGGCGTAGCCCAAGACTCGCGTCACATTTTCGCTCACCCAGCTCGGCGCGTAGCCCTCTGCGGTGAGCTTCGTGGCGTAGACCACGGCCGTACTTGAGGCGAGGACGTCCCGCAGGCGCGCCTGCGTCGCACGCAGGGCATCCTCCGCGCGCTTGCGGTCCGTGATGTCGAAGAAAGACGCCACAGCCGCGTAGGGCTTGCGCTCGCCGCGCCGAAACAGCGGTTGTGAGTTGACGGAGATCCACGTCAACTCGCCGCTCGGCTTATGGACGCCCATGATCACGTTGGAGCACGGCTGGCCCGTGCGCAGGGATACCGTGATCGGGTGGGTGTCACCCGGGAACGGCGAGCCGTCCTCGTGAACGGCTCGCCACCGGGGATCGAAGGTGGTCCGCCCGCCGATCTGTTCCGCCGTCAGCCCCAGGATCCGCTCGGCGCTGGCGTTCGACGCCTGCAGCCTGCCGTCGGCATCCATGAACACGATGCCCTCGGCCAGCGCGGCAACGACCGAGCCGTAGCGCTCCTCACTCGCCCGCAGCGCCTCCTTGGCGTGGCCGTGAGGGCGGGCGAGCGAACGCGGCTTGCGGCGATCCTTCCCCACAGGCCCCTCCTTGACGGTGGTCTAGTGGCCCGAGCCCACTCTAATATGAAATCTTGTGCCGCCAAGACCTGTGGTTTTCTTGGGGCAAGGGGGGGGAGATCGGTGACTCCTCCGCGGGGCCCCGCCAGCATAACTTCCGGCGTCGACAGAGCGGCTGACCCGTTGGGGCCTCGACGATGGCTCGTATCATCCTGATCGATGACGAAGACGCCGTTCGCAGGACGGTACGACTCGCCCTGATCACCGACATCTTCATGCCGGGGCAGGACGGGATCGTCACCGTGCGTCGGATTCGGAAGGAGGCCCCGGGGGTGAAGGTGATCGCCGTGTCGGGAGGGGACTCAACTGGCCGGCTGGACCTTCGCAAGGACGCCGAACTGTTGGGCGCGGCTACAAGCCTAAGGAAACCGTTCTCATCCGCTGACTTGCTGCGAGCGGTCCGAGACGTCCTGGGCCTCGGCTCGGAACCGCGGCCGCGAAATGGCGGGTAGATGGTGGCTCCTTTTCTTCGAGCCGAGGAGTGCCTTCCCAGGAGTGCCTTCCCATTGCCGTGGAGTACCGCGGCGAGCCGCACCCGGCTAAGTTAGGGACCGCGCCACCGTAGCTCAGTGGTAGAGCTCTCGATTCGTAATCGAGCGGTCGTCGGTTCAAATCCGACCGGTGGCTCTGATACGCTAGCTATCTCAAGGCCGGAGTTCTTGCGGCCCGGAACGCCACATCCTCACATTCATACGTACCGCAGCTTGAGAGCCGCTCGAGCAGGCCGGCCGCTCTCTCCTTCGACGCCGCGCACTCTCGAGTAAAACAGAGTAGATCAAGGTATTTCTTGACCGCCATGGTAACTCTACGTATCGTACTAGGGAGCGGTCAAACTCACCCACTGATCGAGGCGAGGATGGAGATGGATGACCGCCTGATGACGGTGAAGGAGCTGGCGGGCTATCTCAACCTCAACGAGCGGACCGTGCTGAAGTTGGCGGCCGAAGGTCCCCTTCCTGCGGTCAAGGTCGGCAATCAGTGGCGGTTCCGGAAGGCAATGATCGACGCTTGGCTCGATGACCAGATGCTCGGCATCAGCCGCCGGTACGTCGAGCCGCCTCGCGCGCCGAGCGCCGATCGGCTGCTGCTCGACCTCGCGAGCTGCTTCGCGCCGAGCCACGTCATCCCGGAGCTAGGGGCCCGGACGAAGACGACGGTGGTGGAGGAGCTGGCGGCGCACGCCCACTCGCTGGGGCTCGTGCGCGACAGGACGTGGTTCGTCGGCGGCCTGATCGAGCGCGAGAACGTCATGCCCAGCGCTACCGGAAACGGCATTGCGTTTCTGCACACCTTGCACCGCCATCCGGACCAGGTCGTCCGTCCCTTCATGGTTCTCGGGAGGTCTCGGCAAGGAGTGGACTTCGCCGCGCTCGACGGAGGGGCGACGCATCTCTTCTTCGTGCTCGGGCTCAAGTATGAGGAGCTTCATCTGCCGTGGCTGACGAAGCTGTCCCAGATGGTCTCGCGCCCGCAGGCAGTCGAGATGCTTTTGGCGGCAGCGGACGCCGCTGCCATCTACGAAGCCCTGGCTGAGATCGAACGCACACTCCGCGCGCCCATGGCGGCCGCTCCGTAACTGTGTTGCGTGGCACCGTGCGCCGGAGCGGACCCGGTTAGGTTCGCCCAGAGTGCGCCGATTCAGGTTGCACACTGCTGGTGCAGTGAGAAGTGGAAGTCCGATGAGCTGGTGGAATGCGTTGGTGCTGGTTGGCCTAGCGGGCTTGATGCTCGGCACGGCAGGGGCCGCATTCACGCTGCTGCGGCTGTTGCCATGGGGGCGAAACTGGGACGTGGGCGGTTACCGCTAGCAAGCCCCTTCGGTACGAGGTCGCCGCCGCGGCGGGGCGGCGCGTGGCGGACGTGCCTACGCCGTGAACGACACCTTGTGGCCCCTGGCCTTGAGAGAGGACACGAGGCCCGCCTTCTCCACGGACTTCATGTAGGCTTCGTCCGGGCTGATCTCCTTCTTCTCGACCAGCTCGAGCAGGGCGTCGTTCAGGGTCAGCATGCCGACCTGTTTCGACGTCTGGATGATCGACGGGATCTGGAACGTCTTCCCCTCGCGGATCAGGTTCGAGATGGCGGGCGTGGTGAGCAGGATCTCCCGTGCCGCCACCCGCCCACCGGCGATACGCTTGCACAGCGTCTGCGCGATCACGCCCCTCAGGGACTCGGACAGCATCACGCGGATCTGCGACTGGCGGTCCGCGGGGAACTGGTCGATGATGCGGTCCACCGTGGACGCGGCGGTGGTGGTGTGCAGCGTGCCGAACACGAGGTGCCCGGTCTCGGCCGTCTCGATCGCGATCGCGATGGTCTCGAGGTCGCGCATCTCACCCACCAGCACGATGTCCGGATCCTCGCGCAGCGCGGCGCGCAGCGCCCGCTTGAACCCCTCCGTGTGCACGCCCACCTGCCGCTGGGTGATGACGCACTGCTTGTTCTCGTGCACGAACTCGATCGGGTCTTCGATCGTGATGATGTGATCGGTGCGCGTGCGGTTGATGAGGTCGATGAGCGCGCACAGGGTGGTGGACTTGCCCGAGCCCGTGGGTCCCGTGACGAGCACCAGGCCCTTGGTGAGGTAGCAGAGCTGCTGCACTTCCTTGGAGATGGCGAGCTGGTCCACCGTCACGACCTGCGCCGGGATCACCCGGAACACGGCGAACGGCCCCTTGCGGTCGCGCGCCGCGTTCACGCGGAACCGGGCCAGGCCGCGAATCTCGTAGGCGAAGTCCGAGTCGCCCGTCTCCTTCCACTCGGTGCGGTTGCGGTCGGGCATCACCGCCAGGAGCATCAGCTCGAGCTGCTCCGGGTTCACGGGCGGCGTCGCCTGGCGCTTCATCTCGCCGTGGGTGCGGAATACCGGCGGCTCGCCCACCCGCAGGTGCAGGTCCGAGGAGTCCGACTGGACCAGCGCTTTGAGCAGCTCGCCCAGCGCCCGCTCGGCCGTTTTGTACTGGCCGGCCGCGAAGTCCACCGGCAGGCCGGCCGGCGGCGCGGCGATGGGTGGCGGGGCGACGGGCGCCGGGGGCCCGGCGACTGTGCGTTGCGAGGCCGGTGCCGGGGCTCCCGCGACGGCGGGCGCCCGCTGGGCTGCCGGAGCGGGGGCACCGGCCGCCTGAGCGGCCGACTGCTGGGCGGCCGACGCTGGCGCCCCGGAATTCTCCATCGGCGCCAGCACGGCCGTCAGCCGGCCCGCCTCCGGCACGATGCGCACCCGCACCATCCCGCGGTCGGCGATGTAGTCGAACTCGGTCTCCGCCATCTGGTCGATGTGATCCGCCGACTCGGACGGCGCCACCTCGACGAGCAGCGCGTAGATGTGCTGGTCGGTCAACGGCTGCTTCGAGACCCTCCGCGACTTCCCGTCCTTGACCATCGTGACCGGCTCGTCCGGCAGCAGGTAGAGCTGGTCGCCGCGCTCGCGCAGCAGCACTTCGATGAACGGGTCGATTCTCGCGGCCATGTGCTTCAGTCCTGGGGGCGCGCGTACAGCACGTGCGCGCGGTTGACGTAGTGGGTGGCCGCGTGCGTCCACACGGCGAAAAAAGCATCGTGCGACGCGTTGAGGTAATCCAGCAGCCGGGAGTGATGGACGGGGAGCTCGACGCTCGCCCAGCCGCTCAGGGTGGCCCCGCCCGCGAGCACGACCTCGATGCCCAGCATGCGGGCGGCCGAGAGCCGCGCGGGATCGGTGATCGGCGCCTGCCGATCGAGGGACACCCAGATCGTGTGCGTCTTCGACACGAGCAGCACGTCCCCGTCGTCCGCTGGCCGGAAGGCGAAGAACCCCTCGGCCCGGTTGAGCATCTCCAGCACCGTCTCCGGCCCGTCATGGTGCGGCTCCCGCTCCATGACGTAGACCTGCCCGGGACGGGAGACCCCCTGCGTGAGCAGCAGTCGGGCGGGCACGGGAGCGCGGGGCAGGGAGAAATCGGACACGACGAAATACTAAAGGCGTCGAGGAGAAACGTCTAGGAAAGACGTCTAGGAAAGACGTCGAGGGGAGGCGTACGCTAGTCCTTGACGGTTCCCCTCGACGCCTTTTTTCTCGACGATCTTCGGTTACGTGCTCAGCGGGATTGACATTGCATGACGGCGGGTTGTGACCGACCGCAAGCTATCTGCTCGTCCATGCCGCTCGCGATCGGCCCGCAGGCGGTGGTCTGCGCGCCCTCGCGGGCCGCCTGCTCCGTGGCCCCGACGGCCGCGGCGCAATTCGTACGACCGTGGAACTCGACGCAGACGCGGCACTGGACCTTGGCCCGGGCCGTGGTCATGACGAAGAACAGCGCGGCGACGGCGAGGACGGCGGCGATGGTATAGAGGGTCGAGCGCTTCACCGCGCCGCGGCCTTCTGCGGCTTGCGGAACTGCGCCTTCTCGGTCGATCCCTCCATCGCTGTGACCGACGACTGTCCACCGGTCGCGATCTGGGTGATCTCGTCGAAGTAGCCCACGCCCACGAATTCCTGGTGGCGCACCGCGGCGTAGCCGTCCTTCTCGGAGGCGAACTCGCGGCCCTGGAGCTCCGCGTAGGCCGCCATCCCTCTTTCCTTATAATCCCGCGCCAGCGTGAACATGGCGTGGTTCAACGCGTGGAACGCCGATAGCGTCACGAACTGGAACTTGTAGCCGAGGGCGCCCAGCTCCTGCTGGAACGACGCGATTTGCGCTTCGCTCAGGTGCTTGCGCCAGTTGAACGACGGGGAGCAGTTGTAGGCGAGCCGCTTGCCGGGGAATTTCGCGTGGACCGCCTCCGCGAACTGCGTCGCCTCCGTGAGGTCCGGGTGCGACGTCTCGAACCACAGGAGATCGGCGTACGGCGCGTAGGCGAGCGAGCGGGCGATGGCGGCCTCGACGCCGTCCCGCACGCGGAAGAAGCCCTCGGCCGTCCGCTCGCCCGTGACGAAGCGCTGGTCGTACTCGTCGCAGTCGCTGGTGAGCAGCGTGGCGCTGTTGGCGTCGGTGCGCGCGATGAGCACGGTGCCCACGCCGCACACGTCCGTGGCCAGCCGCGCCGCCACCAGTTTGGTGATGAATTCGCTCGTCGGCACCAACACCTTCCCGCCCAGGTGCCCGCACTTCTTCACCGACGCGAGCTGGTCCTCGAAGTGCACGCCGGCGGCCCCGGCGTCGATCATGTTCTTCATGATCTCGAAGGCGTGGAGCGGGCCGCCGAAGCCTGCCTCGGCGTCGGCCACGAGCGGCGCGAACCAGTACACCGAGTGATCGTCCTTGAGATGGGCGATCTCGTCGGCCCGTTTGAGAGCGTTGTTGATGCGGCGGAGCAGGGCGGGCACGGAGTCGGAGGGGTAGAGGCTCTGATCGGGGTACATCTCGAGGGCATTGTTCGCGTCGGCCGCCACCTGCCACCCGCTCACGTAGATCGCGTTGAGGCCCGCCTGCACCTCCTGGATGGCCTGGTTCCCCGTGATGGCCGACAGCACGGCGAGGTAGTTGTCCTGCTGCAACAGCTGCCACAGCCGGGCGGCCCCGTGGCGCGCGAGCGAGTACTCGATGTCGATCGAGCCGCGCAGGCGGTACACGTCGCCCGCACCGTACGGTCGCCGGATCCCGTCCCAACGGTGGTCCGTCGCCCAGTGCCGCTCGAGCGACGTGATGAACGCCTGCCTGTCCATGGCTGCCCCCTGCCTCTTGCCCTAGTGGAGATGCTCGTACGCGACCGTCGTGAGGAACTCCGCAAACTCCGCGCCGGTCGTGAGTTCGGCGAGAATCCGCCCCGCGAGCGAAAACTGAGGCACCCCAACGCCATCCGCACCTACCCGTTCGGGTAGGGTCTCCACCAACTCGCTCAGGGTTTGTTGCACCATGGCCGCAGTCACCGGCCGCCCGTCCGCCAAACGCGCGCCATGCCGGCGCCACTGCCACACCTGAGCCCGAGAGATCTCCGCGGTCGCCGCGTCCTCCATGAGGTCGTAGATCGGCACGCACCCGGCGCCGCCGAGCCACGCCGCCAGGTAGCGCAGCGCCACGTCGAGGTTCTTGCGCAGGCCGTCCGCGGTGATCGCGCCCGACGGCGCCGCCAGCAGGTCGCGCGCCGTCACCCGCACGTCGTCCCGCTTCACGGCAATCTGGTGTGGGCCCTTCATGTGGGCGTCGAACACCTCCCGCGCCAGCGGCACGAGCGCGGGATGGGCCACCCAGGTGCCGTCGTGTCCCTGCCGCACCTCGCGCAGCTTGTCCTGCCGCACCTTGTCGAGCGCCTGCGCATTGAGCGCGGGGTCGCGCTTGATCGGGATCTGGGCCGCCATCCCGCCCAGCGCGTGGATGCCGCGGCGGTGACACGTCCGGATCACGTGCTCGGCGTACGCGCGGAGAAACGGCTGGTCCATGGTGACCGCGCCGCGATCAGGGAGCACGCACTCGGGCCGGTCCTTGAACTTCTTGATGTAACTGAAGATGTAGTCCCAGCGGCCGCAGTTGAGGCCCGCGGCGTGGTCGCGCAGCTCCCACAGGATCTCGTCCGTCTCGAACGCCGCGAGGATCGTCTCGATCAGCACGGTCGCGCGGATCGTCCCGCGCGGCACGCCCAGCCGGTCCTGGGCGAAGGTGAAGACGTCGTTCCAGAGGCGCGCCTCGAGATGGCTCTCGAGCTTCGGGACGTAGTAGTAGGGGCCGGTTCCTCGGGCCACGAGCGCGCCCGCGTTGTGGAAGAACGCGAGGCCGAAGTCGAACAACGCGGCCGCGATCGGCGCGCCGTCCACGAGCATATGCTTTTCGACGAGGTGCCATCCCCGCGGCCGCACCACCAGCGTCGCGGTGCGCGGCTCCAGGGCGTAGCGCTTTCCCTCGGCGCTCGTGAACGCGATCGCACCGGCCACCGCGTCGCGCAGGTTCTGCTGGCCGCGCACGTTGTTCTCCCACGTGGGCGCGTTCGCGTCCTCGAAGTCCGCCATGAACACGTTGGCGCCCGAGTTGAGCGCGTTGATCATCATCTTGCGCTCGACCGGGCCGGTGATCTCGACGCGGCGGTCGAGCAGGTCGGGGCGGATCGGCGCGACCGTCCAGTCGCGGTCTCTGATATGGCGCGTCTCGGGCAGGAAGTCCGGCAACCGGCCGGCGTCGATCTC
>WNEV01001355.1_pt1 | contig 10219 bp, 12 predicted proteins | sample 5399861 | NCBI WGS metagenome assembly WNEV01 (sample SAMN13153335, study PRJNA577476) | soil metagenome | isolation source: 40 cm grassland meadow soil 2 days after 3rd rain plot 2 | place: USA:California | collected 2015-11-11 | reverse complement strand
GGTAGACCGTGATCCCCTTGCAATGGAGGTCGTACGCGAGGAGGTAGGCTTTCTTCACGTCCTCCACGGTCGCCTCCCTCGGCATGTTGATCGTCTTCGAGACGGCCGCGTCAGAGTAGTCTTGGAATCCCGCCTGCATTCGTACATGCCACTCAGGCGAAACGTCGTGAGCCGTCGCGAAGACCCTCTGCCACTTTTCGGGCACCTCCTTAAGTCCCCTCGGGGAGCCGTGGTTGTCAAGAATTTTCTTGACGAGGTCCTCGCTCCAGAAGCCCTCGCGCTTCGCCACCTCTTCGAAATAATCGAGGAAATACGGAAGCTCATCGCCGTCCATCACGCGCTTGTACCAGATCAGACTAAATTCTGGCTCGCATCCGCCGGATGTGTCCGCAATCATGGAAATCGTCCCGGTCGGAGCGACTGTCGTCACGTAGGAGTTGCGAACTTTGAGACCCTTCTCCCACTGACGACTCCCCTCCCAGGCGGGGTAAGTTCCGCGCTCCTCTGCCAACTGCGCGCTCTCTTTATATCCAATTTCCTGTATAAATCTCATAATCTTGCGGCCCCATTCGACGCCCTCCTTGGAATCGTACGGGACCTCAAGGGCGAAAAGAACTCGGGCGAAACCCATCACGCCCAGGCCGATCTTGCGCGTGGCATCGGTCATTTCTTCGATCTCTTTGATCGGGTAGGCGCTCATGTCGATCACATTGTCGAGCGCGCGGACCGACGTTCGGATCGTACGCTCCAATTTCTCCCAGTCGACTTCCCACGCGTTCCGCGCGTTACGTTTCAGATGTCGCTGGAGATCGATGGATCCCAGGTTGCACGATTCGTACGGAAGGAGCGGTTCCTCCCCGCACGGATTCGTCGCTTCCATTTCGCCCACATTCGGCGTCGGCTGCCGCCGGCTGTTCTCATCGATAAAGAACAGGCCTGGCTCGCCATTCTTCCATGCCTGATAGGCGACTCTTTCGAGGACCTCGCGGGCATCGAGCTGTCCGACGACTTGCTTGTTCCGCGGATTGATGAGGTCGTACTTCGTCCCTGCCTTCACCGCCTCCAGAAATTTGTCTGTGACGGCAACAGAGATGTTGAAGTTCGTAATGTCGGTCGTCTTGTCCTTGCAAGTGATGAATTCGAGGATGTCCGGATGATCAACTCGCAGAATCCCCATGTTAGCTCCTCGACGACGTCCGCCTTGTTTCACGGTCTGCGTCGCGGCGTCGAAGATCTTCATGAAGGAAACAGGTCCCGAAGCGACGCCCATAGTCGATTTCACGAAGTCGCCCTTCGGACGCAGGCGTGAGAAGGAAAATCCAGTTCCTCCCCCGCTTTGATGAATTAGGGCCTGGTGCTTGAGGCTCTCGAAGATGCCGACGAGGCTGTCGTCGACGGGCAAGACGAAACAGTTGTGCACCACCACACCGTTCGCCACGTAAGTGTTGTCTTCCTCGACTTCCAGATTGTAGACGGTCGTCTTTTGTTCCATGGGCTCGACGGACTTCACGAGGTAGGCGCCGTCTCGAACGAACATCGGCTTTCCGCCAAGCGTGATTGACCAAGGCCGCGCCGTCGCATTTTCAGGCATGTACTCCGGTTTCAGACACGGAGTCAGACCAAGTTCGAGGGCGACCTCGAAAAGTTGTCTCACGAGAGGCTCGTTTGACAAGGTGACTCGTGTCTGGTTCACGTTCACCCGCGTCCCATCCCCCGCTGCGACGCCTTCGAGCAGACCAACTCGGAACGCGGAGGGCGAGGAGTGAATCCAGAAAGGAAGCCTCTTGCCCTCGAAGCCTCGTTGAAATTCTCGTGCGATCCACTCGCAGAGGATTTTGCTGTGGGCTCGCACTGTCAGCCACGAAGTCGGAGCTTCGATTACATGGGTGATGTCAGCGTCCACACCGAATCGATTCTTGAGAATCGACACCAACTGCTCGGCCTGGGCTTCTTCGTGCAGACCGAGGGTGAAACGCACGGAGCGAAGTTCGGGATTGATCTCGCCTTCGGCCAAGTACATCCCTAGGAACCAACCGATCGTCCTGTCGAGTTCTACACGGGCCTTCACCGGTTTGATTTGTAGGCTCCTGGTTCCAAGGGTCTGGTGCCTCTGTCTCGACGCCTCGGAGCGACCAGTCTTCCGACCGAACACAAGGTCGCCCTCGACCTCACCTTCGAACTCGATCACGGTTCGCGTAAGCGGCTCCGCGGGTCGCCCGAGCTTCACATATTGACCGACGAGATCCCGGGCTCGAATCCAACCCTTGGAAGTGAGGAAAGGATGCTCGTCGGTCGCGATCATGCCAGGCAATCGATGAATCTTGATTCGGTTTACAGTCGCTTCTCTGCGCATCGTTGCAAGGACGCGACGGTAGCGGCCCGCATGGGTGAGCACGAAATCTCCCGCGACGATTACTTCGATTGGGACCGGACCGCGGGCGGTGCTGATCGGCGTCCCGGCCGCGAAGCAGGCACTTAGCTGCTGAAGTTCCAGTCCAGCATTCATCAGAGTCGGACTGTTCGGCAGGAAGTCCAAGGTTGCCACAGCTCGGTAGAACCTCCGAGCCGTCTCCTCGATTTGGGCCTCAGTTGCCCCGTAATTTCGCTCCGCCTGCGCGAGGTTCCAAGCGACGCGCGCGAACAGTTCTTTCGGCGTCTCGATGACGTGGCCTTTGTCGTCTTTTTTCAGGTACCGCTTCTGGAGGACGCGCAACGCATTCTCGGACAGTTTTGGATCTGGCTCACGGGCCACGACCTCGAGGGCCCTCGATTCAGCGACCTTGACCGCTTCCATGGAACGACCTCAGCCAGACAGGGGAGAGCGCATGCGTAGGGAGCAGTGCGCCCATCCCTGGGGGGCGGCGCCAAGGGCCACCCCTACCATAGTCCTTTTTGAACCACGTATGTTACCAGCAGTCCGCCGCCCTGTTACCACGTTTGTTACCATACCATCCGGTGCCATATCAATCATGCTGGAATAGGTGGGTGAACCTACTCGCGTGGAAGGCCGGCTTCACAAGAAGGGCAGTTTCACGACGTGCGCCGGATGCGAGGTCCCGCGGATGTCGACGTCGAGTGGGGTCCCGACCGCCGAGGCCGACTTGTCGACGGACGCGAGCGCAATCCCCACACGGAGGGAGGGGGACATTGTCCCGCTCGTCACCTGCCCGGCCTCCTTCCCGCGGGACCGGACGGGATGACCGTGGCGCGGGATCCCTCGCTCGTCCATGCGAATCCCGACGAGCCTCCGATAGTCGTCTCGCGCCCGCTGCTGTTCGAGCGCCTCGCGCCCGAGGAACGGGCGAGCCCATTTCACGAGCCAAGCGGAATTCACTTCCAGCGGTGTCTGATGGCCATCGAAATCCTGACCGGACAGGAGGTATCCTTTCTCGAGGCGCAAGGTGTCGCGAGCCCCGAGGCCGATCGGGCGGATGCCGAGGTCCTCGCCGGATCGGAGGAGCGCCTCCCACGCCGCGGGGCCTTCGCCGGACGTCGGGAAGAGCTCGAACCCCGCCTCGCCCGTGTACCCGGTCCTCGTGGCGAGGAAGGCCGTCCGTCCATCGGAAACGGAGGGCTCCCGTCGAGGCGGCGTGGAGGGGTCCGTGGCCGTGCGGGACCCCCACCCCTCGATTTCCGGTGGAACCGCCCTCGGGGCCGCCCCCCACGGCGCCGGCGGCACGAAGTCGAGGAGTGCGCCGGAGAAGGGCTTGACTTTGGACAGGTCGACGGACGTGAACCGTTGGAGCAGGTCCGACGCTCGCGGCCCTTGCAACGCGAGGCACAGGAAATCGTCCGTGCGATCGGCGAGCCGGACCCCCGACTTCGCGTGGGCCTGCAGCCACGACAGGACCGCGGCCCGAGGGCCGGCGTTGCAGACCATGAAGAACCGGTCAGGCGCCAGGCAGGTGACGATCACATCGTCGAGGATCGTGCCATCGTCCCGCAGGAGGTGCGTGTACCGCGCGCGGCCCGGCGTCGACGGGATGTCGTTCGCGCCGAGGAAGTCGACGAACGCGTGGGACTCGCGGCCTTCGATGAAAATCTTGCCCATGTGGCTGACGTCGAAGAGGCCGACCGCCTTTCGGACCGTGAGGTGCTCCTCCACGATGCCCGCGTATTGGAGGGGCATCTCCCAACCGGCGAACTCGATGAACCGCGCCCCGGCCTTCCGATGCCATTCGTAGAGAGGCGTGCGGGACGCCATGGGACACCGCAACGCGCGGACGGATTGAAAGCCTTCTCCCGGCAAAGCTTATCCCGACTCCCCTCGTTGCGGCGGCCGCCATGGGCCTTTTCCGCGAGCTCCGGTACGAGCTCAGCGCCCTGATTCTGGCCCTGGGGGTCCTCGGAGCGGTCCTGTCCCTGACCCAATATCTGATCCCGACGGGGAGCCCGGACTGGCTTCAATCGATCCACCGCGCCGTCGGCAACTACGTCGTGTGGGAGGCGTTCCTCGGGTTCCTCGCGGTCCTCGCCGGCGGCTTCTATTTCGTCGACACGATCCGCAAGGAACGGGAATTCGAGCGGCTCATCTCGACGCCTTCGAAAGAAGTGTTCGTGAAGAACATGAAGAGAATCGAGGAGCTCACCTACGACCATCTGCCGTCCGCCTACGAGCGGCGGTTCCTCGACAAGAAACGGGAGTTCCGGATCCGCGGCTGATCACGCGAGGGACCGCGAGAGGAGGACGCGGCCGAGGCGCTCGATCCGTTCCCGATCGTCGAGTCGGCACCGGGCCACGATCTCCATTCGGTCGGGACCGTGGACGACGGAGACGACCTCGGCGTGTTCGTACAGCCAGTTGAGTTTCGACGGGGCCTCGGCGTCCTCCGGGAGGACCAGGTGGAGTTCGAGGGGAAAGGCGAAGGTCCGCTCGATGACCTCGCGGAGCTCGGTTAGGCCACGGCCGCCTCGGACGGAGAGGGAGAGGGGCGGTCGGTGGAATTCGGATTCGGCGAGGATCTCCGTTTGGGCCACGATCGCTTCGGGGGTGCGCAGATCGGCCTTCGTCAGGATCGGAATCACGGAATCCGAGGGAACGTTGGGGAAGAGGGTCCGCGCCGCGAGCCGGACCTTCCGTCGGATCTCGGGATCCGGATCCGTCGCGTCGACGAGCAGTAGGACCAGGTCCGCGTGGAGGATCTCCTCGAGCGTCGCCTGGAACGCCTCCGCCATCCAGAACGGGACTCCATCGACGAAGCCAATCGTGTCGGTGAGGAGGATCCGTTTGCGGGTTCCCGTGAGGCTCCGCGTCGCCGTCGACAACGTCGAGAACATCCGGTCCTCGACGAGGAGGCGTTCGTCGGCGAGCGCATTCAGGAGGGACGTCTTGCCGGCGTTCGCGTAGCCGGCGAGGGCGACCAGGTGGTAGCCGCGTTCCTTCCGCAACGTGCGGCGGGCCTCCCGCTCGCGGCGAATCGACTCCAACTCGTCGCGGATCCTCTTGATCCGGCGTTTCACGGTCTCGTAGTACGCATCGACCCGCTGTTCCCCGCCCGCCATGAACCCGGGCCGCTCTCCGATGTCCGCCTCGTGGATCCATTCGCGGAGGAGCGGGACCTCGTAATGCAGGAGCGCGAGCTCGACCTGGAGCTTCCCCTCGCGGCTGGAGGCGCGCTGCGCGAACAGTTCCAAAAGGACCCGCAGGCGATCGTAGCACTCCACATGCAACTCCCGTTCGAGCAGGTGGTGCATCGTCGGCCGGAGCTCGCCGTTGAAGACGACGACGTCGACGGGGTCCGCGGCGAGGCGGTCCCGAATCTCGTCCAACTTGCCGCGGCCCACAAATGTCCTCGGGTCAGGTCGCGGCCGCCGTTGCACGAGCGTCCCCTGGATCCGATGGCCCGCCGAAGCCAGCAGGGCGGAGACCTCAACCACGTCCGGATCGAGGGAGACGAGGAGGACGTCCACCGGAGCGGCGCAGGACCCGGGCCGACCATAAGCGTTTCCACCGGAAACGGAGGGGTGGGGGCGCCCAGGAAAGCCTCCGGTGCTCGCCTCCCCCAAGGGGTGGCGGACTAGGCGCTCCGGGGTCCCGCTGGCGCGGGACCGTCGCGGGCGAGGGCCGATCGGGCGAAGAACGATCCTCCCGCCGTGACGGCCCAGAGGAGGATCGGCCAGACGATGAGCTGCTCGGCCCACCCGCGATCGAGGATCGGCACGATGAAGTGCGTCACGAGGAGGCCGAGGGCGATCAGGGAGACCGTCCCGAGGCCCGCAGACACGTATCGCAACGGCGGTCGGAGGATTCCGAAGGCCACGAGGGCGGACACCGCCCCGAAGATGAACGCCAGGAACGAGAAGACGGTGTGGATCAGTTCGTCCGCGTCGGTCGCCGGGATGAGGCCGAAGCCGAGGGCGCCGACCCCCGCTACGGCGACGGCGATCGCGAGGCCGCGACCTCGGAAGCCACGAAAGAGGAACGGGGACGCCGCCAGGAGCGCCAGTCCGAGGAGGGCGATCGACGCGTTGAAGAGGAGCGCGACCGGGCCGAGGCCGAGGTCGCCGAGGAAGTCGTGCGAGACGTTGAAGCCGGGGTGGAACGCCTGGGCAATGGTCAGGCCGATGGCGAACTGGCCGGCCCCGAGGGACATCAACAGGCCGGCGCGTCGGAGGTCCGCGGAGGACACGCCTACCGGGTCACGTTCGCGGACATAACCTTTGTCCGAAATCCCCCCATAGCAGGACCATTAACCTTGAATAAGGTTGAACCGATTCCGCCGCGTGCAGATCGGTTGCGGCGTGACCACGAAAGAGATCCGCGGACGGCGGTACCTGTATTTCTGGCATTACGAGGAACGCGGCGGCCGGCGGGTCCAGGCCTTCCGTTACCTCGGCGCCCTCCGGTCGGAGGCGGCGCGCGCGAGGCTCGAGGAGGCCCTCGATGCCTACCTAGAACGCCTGACCGCCGAACTCCGGCGCCGGCGGGGCGAGATCTTGGCCCGTGCCCTCCCGCCGTAGGGCAAAGGCCTTAGGCCCCGCGGACCATCGGAACGTCGGATGCAGATCCGCCTGCGTCTCTTCGCGACCTACCGGGAGATCGTCGGATCGCGCGGCCTCACGTGGTCCGCCCGCGACGGCATCACCCTCCGGGAACTCGTCGACGGCCTCGTCGCGAAGTACCCACGGCTCGCGGACCATCGCGGCTCCATGTTGCTCGCCGTGAACGAGGCCATCGTTTCCCCGGAGCGCGTCCTGAACGACGGCGACGAGGTCGCGCTCCTTCCTCCCGTCAGCGGGGGCGCGGGATGATTGACGTGCGCCGGGCGCGGATCGACCTGGAAGCCGTCCTCGACAGCGTGCGGCGGGACGACGCCGGTGCGATCGTCCTCTTCGTCGGCACCGTGCGTTCCGACGAAGGGATCCGAGCCCTCGACTACGAAGTCTATCGGCCGATGGCGATCAAGAGCCTGACCGCGCTCGCGGAGCAGGCGAAGGAAAAGTTCGGGATCGCGGAGATGTCCATCGTCCACCGCCTCGGCCGCGTCCCGGTCGGCGGCGATTCCGTCGCCATCGCATGCGCGGGAAGCCACCGGGTGGAGACGTTCGCCGCGTGCGAATGGGTGATGGACGAAGTCAAGCGGATCGTGCCCATCTGGAAGACCGATGTCGAGGGCCGGCCCAAATCGGTCCGAGGCCTTCGCTGATTCGAGGTTCCCGCCCTCGTTCCCGCCCGTCGCGAAAAGATCAAACGGGGCCGCGGGGGCCCCATGCCGCTCTAATCGTCGTGCTTGTCGTGGCCGTTGCCGGAGTGCTCACCATGTTCGCCGAGGTGGCCCTTGGCGTAGTGGTTGCCCTTCTCTCCATGATCGCCGCGCGATCCGTGATCGCCGTGCGAGTGGCCCGATCCATGCCCACCGCCCGTCGTGCCGCCGGTCCCCGGCCCGCAGGTCAGCTCTTGCAGGCCGCGGGAGTGCACCGCGCATGGGTCCGCCGGTGGATTTGCGGGGGTCGTGCTCAGCGTCGTCGGCTCTGCCCTCGGGGGGAGCAGGTACGCGACCAAGGCCACCGCCAACAGGACTGCCAGGGCGACGATCGCGATCTTTCTCGCCTTCGTCATGTGTGCCCGTCTCCTACCGTCCGTTCCATCGCATGGCGGTGGGCGGCGCGAGAAGGATCGTCCGGAGCCGGAGCCGCGAGGCGGTCACCTTGCCCATCCCTTCGCTGCGCGCATCCCATCCGCACGCCACCGGCTGGAGCCCTGTGATCCGTAGATAATGCTTCTCCCGTCCGACGTCGCGACTTGACAACGCCCTTCGCCGCGGATGGTCCCGGCTGACCGAGCGTGAAACGGTTGACAAAGACGCGAGGGAGAAATAGCGCGGGCCCCCATCGGGAGGCGTGGCGAAGATCGTCGACATCGGCCGCAAGCCCGACGTCCGGCGGCGTGCCGTCGCGACCGGCACGATCCTCCTCCGACCGACGACGGTGCGGGCGATCCGCGATGGCGGCATCGAGAAAGGCGACGTGCTCGCCTCCGCGGAGGTCGCCGCGCTCCATGCGATGAAAGGCGTGTGGCAGGTCCTCCCGCACTGCCATCCGATTCCGATCACCGCGGCGACCGTGGCCTTCGATCTCCGCGCGGACCGCGTGATCGCGACGACGACCGTGGAAGCGACGTACAAGACCGGCGTCGAGATGGAGGCCCTCTACGGCGCGACGGTCGCTCTCCTTACGGTGTGGGACATGGTGAAGCCACTCGAGAAGGACTCGAAGGGACAATATCCGAGCGCCCGCATCGAGGACGTCCGAGTCCTCGAGAAGGAAAAGTCCCAGCGCTGATCTCATCCCTTGACGACTTCCGCGAGGAGGTTCGGATCCACGTTGCCGCCGGAGACCACTGCGACGATCGGGGGCCGCAGCTGGTCCCGGTACCGAATCCACGCCGCGAAGGCCGCGGCCCCGGCCGGCTCCGCGACGATCTTCGCTTCGAGGGCGAGCCGCCGCATCGCGCCGCGAATCTCCGCATCCGTCACGACGAACGCGCCATCCAAGACGCGACTGAGGATCGCCACCATCGGCGGGAGGATCATCCCGATCCCGATGCCGTCGGCGATCGTTTGCGGGCGATCGATCCGATGGGATTGGCGGGTCCGCAAGGACACCGGAAGGGGCGCGGCGCCTTCCGCCTGGACCCCGAACACCTGGGCCCGAGGCACGAGTCCTTTGATGGCCGTTCCGATTCCTGAAACGAGTCCTCCTCCGCGATCTCTCGGCCGATCGTCCCCTGTCCGGCGATTGTCGCGGGATGGGCGAAGGGATGGAGGAACGCGGAGGGCCAGGACCGCCACGTCTCGCGCTCGTGTGCATCGATGAGGTCCGACCGGGACAACGGCGAGACCTCGGCACCCTGGGCGCGAATCGCCTCCACTTTCCGGCCCACGGCTCCTTCGGGGACGCGGACCGTGCAAGGGATCCCGAGCCGTCGGGCGGCCCAAGCCACCGCGAGGCCGTGGTTTCCGGAGCTGATCGTGCTCACGCCAAGCCGGCGTTCGGCGTCCGTGAGCTGGGAGATTCGGTTCCACACGCCCCGGATCTTGAACGCCCCGAGTCGCTGGAGGTTCTCCAGCTTGAGCCACACGTCCTCGTCGTCTCCTGAGAACGGGACGGTCGGCGTATGCAGGCCAACCTCTCGGACGATCGGCAAGGCCGCGTCGATATCGCGGAGCGTCACCTCGACTCGTTCCACCGGGACATCCTCGCAGCCCGCGGGAGACCGGCGGGCACTATAGGTTCTTCGCACCGCCCCGAGGGCCTTCACCGTGAAACATAGCCCTTTTAATGGGTAGGCAAGTCGCCGCCCCCCGGGGTAAAAAATGGCGGAGGAAAAGCAACTCTCCATGGCAGAGGTTCGGAAGACGATCGCGGCATCCCTCGGCGCGGCATTCGGCTTCATCATCGCGCTGATGTGGAACAACGTCGTGCTCGGGGGCCTGGCAGCGGCGAACATCAAGTTGGGCGCGACAAGCACCGCGGGCGACTGGGGCGGTTGGGCTCAGGGCGCGATCACCGCCGTCGTCCTGACCGTCGTGATGATCGTCTTCATCATCGTCATAGGCCGCTGGGGAAGCAAGTAGTCCCGTCGGCGAAGCCCTTTTATCGGGGCCCAGGCATGGATTGCGGCCCATGAAGGTCGTGATCCTCGACGGGTACGTGGACGAGCCGTCGAACTTCGGCGTGCCGCCGTACATCTCGCCCTATCCGCGGTATGCCGCAGGGG
>WNEV01001236.1_pt1 | contig 10254 bp, 9 predicted proteins | sample 5399861 | NCBI WGS metagenome assembly WNEV01 (sample SAMN13153335, study PRJNA577476) | soil metagenome | isolation source: 40 cm grassland meadow soil 2 days after 3rd rain plot 2 | place: USA:California | collected 2015-11-11 | reverse complement strand
TCGACACGCCGATCTTCGACCAGCAGGCGCCGACCAAGGAAGGGGCCGACCAGGCCCGAGCCCAGTTCGCCGCGGCGGTTCCGTTTGGACGGCTCGGCCGCCCGGAGGAGATCGCGTCGACCGCCTTGTTCCTTGCGTCTGACGAAGCAAGCTTCATCGCAGGCGTAGACCTCCCGGTCGATGGCGGCATGACCGCGATTTGAGATTGGCGGCTGCCGCCCTCCCGGATCGGTGACCAGGCCAAAACGCTTCGAGGAGCTGATTAGGCGGGAACCGCGGCGGTGTCCGACCCGTCAGAAACCCCGTCGGGGCCCGATCGTGCAGGCGGCGCTCGCGGCGGGGCTCTCCTGGCTGGTCGCCGTGCATATCGTCGACCACCGTGCTCCGTTCTTCGCGCCGGTGGCTGCCGTCGTGTGCCTCGGCATCACGCTCGGTCAGCGGCTGCGTCGAGTCATCGAGATGATCGTGGGCGTTGGTCTCGGAGTCGGCGTCGGTGATCTGCTGATCTCCGCGATCGGTACGGGGCCATGGCAAATCGCCCTCGTCGTGTCGCTGGCGATGTCGGTCGCCGTCTTGCTGGATGGCGGAGCCGTGATTACCGTTCAGTCGGCGGTCTCCGCCATTCTGATAGTGACGCTGTACCTGCCGGGTGATACGAGCGGGCTCAACCGCCTGGTCGATGGACTGATTGGCGGCGTAACTGGGCTTGTCGTCGTCGGCGTGTTTCCGCGAAGCGCGTGTCCGGGCTCCGTCGTTGTGGCGGGAACCGGAACTCGAGGCGCGTCGTCGTAAGGCCACAAGGAGGGCACCAAGACCATGAACTGGCTCATCAACACCTTGACCAAGCTCGGCCTCCTCAACGAGGACCTCGACTACCACCTGATTCGCGCGTCGATGGTCCTTCTCTTCTTGTTCTTCGGCTACCAGAAGTGGTTCGAGTACGAGGCGCAGGTGCTGATTCCCTATATCAGCAACGGCCCGCTGATTTCCTGGATGTACCCCATGTTCGGCATCCGGGGCGCGAGCTGGTTTCTCGGCGCTCTCGGCTCTTGCGGCGCATTCCTCGGAACCGTCACGATCATCCCGTTCATGCCGGACGGGTGGGCCGCGTCTGCGGGCGGGTTTCCGGCCATGGCGGGTAACGTGCCGTTCCTCATGAAGGACGTCGTCCTGTTCGCGGTATCGGTCTATCTGCTGAAGCAGGACGTCGCAAGAGTGTCCGCCTCGGCGCCGCAGACCGAACTGGTCCTGGACGCGGCAGGCCTGAAGGTGACGCGATGAAGCCGGTGGCGACGGTCGCACGCGACGCGCGCGAGAACGCGGCGACGCACGACTACGCGGGCGTGCCCGTCAGCATGACGGTCAACGGCCGGGTTCGGACGACGACGGTGGAGCCGCGCAGGACATTGCTCGATGCGTTGCGTGATGAGCTCGGCTTGACGGGTACGAAGAAGGCGTGCGATCGCGGGGAATGCGGCGCATGTACCGTTCATGTCGACGGCCGCCGCGTTCTCTCCTGCATGACTCTGGCCGCGATGCAGGACGGCAAGCACATCACCACGATTGAAGGGCTGGAGCGGGACGGCACGCTTCACCCGATTCAGGCAGCGTTCATCGAACACGACGGCTTCCAGTGCGGTTTCTGTACCTCGGGTCAGATCATGTCGGCCGTCGCCATGATCGAAGAGGCGAAAGCGGGCTGGCCGAGCGCCGCCACGACCGATGTCGGGCGCCCATTTACCATCGCGGATCTGTCGGCTGCGGAGATTCGTGAGCGGATGGCGGGCAACCTGTGTCGCTGCGCTTGCTATCCCAATATCGTCGATGCGGTCGCCCACGCGGCGGCGAGGAGCTGAGCGATGCATCCCTTCGCGCTTGCGAGCGCCAATGATCCAGCGACGGCCATCGCGGCCCACGCCGATGACCCCGAGCTCGCATTCATCGCGGGCGGACCTGACCTCATCGGCCTGATGAAGGACCGCGCGGCGCTTCCTATCGAAGCGTTGCCCGAAGGCGGCTGCATCCAGCCTCCACCAGCCATGGCTGCCACCGCTTACGACAAGGAGCGAGTCTATGAATCGCTTTGACGCCTATCGCGACAGTTTCCCCAACGCCCGCCTGACCCGTTCAGAAAGTGGCGTGCTGGAAGTGGCGCTTCACACCGATGGCGGTACGCTCGTCTTCAACGGGCATACCCACGAACAATTCGTCGATCTCTTTCACGCAATCGGCTCCGATCGTGATAATCGCGTCGTCATCCTAACCGGCAGCGGTGCCGCGTTCATGGAGTCGATCAGCCCCGATGGCTTCGACTTCTTCAGCCCGCAAGGCTACGACAAGATCTATCGCGAGGGCAAAAAAGTCCTCATGAACATCCTCGACATCGAGGTGCCGCTGATCGCTGCGGTGAACGGCCCGGTGCGGCTACACTCCGAATATATCCTGCTCGCCGACATCGTGCTGGCGAGCCCCTCGACGGTCTTTCAGGATAAGCCGCACTTCGAATTCGGCATCGTGCCGGGCGATGGCGTCAATCTGCTATGGCAAGAGGTGATCGGCAGCGTGCGCGGCCGTTACTTCATTCTCACTCGCCAGGAGCTCGATGCCGAGACCGCCAAGGAATGGGGCGCTGTCAACGAAATCGTGCCGGCAAACAAGCTGCTCGCCCGCGCCCGTGAAATTGCCGAAGGGCTCGCCAAGCTGCCGCGGCTGACCTCGAGCTACACCCGGATCGCGCTGACCCAGAAACTGCGCCGCATCATCGACGAGGGCGTCGGCTACGGGCTCGCATTGGAAGGCATTAGCGCCGCCGATGTCGCCCGCTCCCTGGGGAGGAGTTGAACCATGCATCCTTTCGCGCTTTCGAGAGCAGACGATCCAACGAAAGCGATCGCGGCCCACGCGCAGGACCCCCAACTCGCTTTCATCGCAGGCGGCACCGACCTGATCGGCCTGATGAAGGACCGCGCGCAGCTTCCCGAGCGTCTGCTGGACATCAACGGGTTGCCGGACATGGCGAGGATCGAGGCGTTGCCCGACGGCGGACTGCGCATCGGCGCGCTGGCACGGATGAGCGACGTGGCAGCGCATCCTGACGTGCGCCGGGGCTTTCCCGTCATCGCTGAGGGGTTGCTGTTCGCCGCATCCGGGCAGCTCCGCAACATGGCGTCGATGGGTGGCAACATCATGCAGCGCACCCGCTGCGCCTATTTCCGCGACGAGGATGATCTACCCTGCAACAAGCGGCGGCCGGGCTCCGGCTGCGCGGCCCTTCACGGGCTCAATCGCAACCACGCGATCTTCGGCTGGTCGGATGCCTGCGTCGCCACGAACCCGTCCGACGTCGCGGTGGCGCTTGCCGCCCTGGACGCGACGGTCGTCGTGCGCGGGCCCGCGGGCGAACGAGCGATCCCGTTCGCCGATTTCCATCGCCTGCCAGGCGACACACCGGAACGTGACAACGTGCTCGGTCGAGGCGATCTTATCGTCTCGATCGACGTGCCCGCCTGCGCGGAAGGTCGCGCCTCGCACTACCTGAAGATCCGCGACCGCCAGTCCTATGAGTTCGCGCTCGTCTCCGCGGCGGCCGCGGTCGCAGGCGATGGCCGGCGCATCCGCTCGGCGCGGCTCGCCCTGGGCGGTGTGGCGCACAAACCTTGGCGCCTCACTGCGGCCGAAGCCGCGCTACGTGGGGCATTGCTGGCCGACATCGACGCGCTCAGGTCGGCAATCGCCACGTCCTTCAGCGACGCCCGCCCGCTCGCCGACAATGCCTTCAAAGTCGAGCTGGCCCAGCGCGTTGCACTGCGCGCGCTGCAGACAGCGGGAGCACGCGCATGAATGCCATCGGACGACCGATGTCACGGTTCGACGGGCGGCTCAAGGTGACCGGCGCCGCGCGCTACACGGCGGATATTCCGCTCGCAGACGCGACGCACGCCGCGATCGTTTCCAGCACCATCGCGAACGGCCGGACGGTGTCGATCGACACTTCCGTCGCCGAAAAGGCGCCGGGCGTGCTGGCGGTGTTCACCCATCGAAGCATGCCGCGCATGAACCCGACGCCAAAGCCCTGGAGCCACCTTCACCCGCATGGGCAGTCGTATCTGCCGCTTCAGGATGAGAGGATCCACTATGCCGGCCAGCCGATTGCGCTGGTGGTCGCCGCGACGCTCGACCAGGCGACCCATGCCGCCACGCTGATTCGGATCGAGTACGAGGCGCAGCGCCCGGTGGTGTTCGGTCCGCAGACGGCGAAGGACGCCGTCGACCCTCCGCAATTCCTGTGGCCGGTCGCGTCGTCGGTCGGGGATGCCGAGAAGGCAATCGCGCCTGCCGCGATCAGCATCGAGCGAACCTACACGACGTCCGATCGCCACCACAACCAGATGGAGCCGCACGCGACGACGGCGGTCTGGGACGCCGACGGTACGCTCACCCTCTATGAAACCACCCAGCACATCTTCGGCGCCAAGGAGCTGGTGTCGATCGTGCTCGGCATACCGCCGGAGAAGATCAACGTCGTGTCCCATTTCCTGGGCGGCGGCTTCGGCGGCAAGGCCTATGTCTGGCCACATACCCTGCTGGCGGCGCTCGCGGCGAAGGTGCTGAAGCGACCGGTGCGACTGCAACTCACCCGCGCACAGATGTACTCGATGGTCGGCCACCAGCCGGCGACGATACAGACGATCGCGCTGGGCGCGAGCGAGGATGGCAGGCTGACCGGCATCCATCACGAGAGCATTTCGCCAACGTCGGTGTTCGATAACTACATCGAGTACGCGGCGCTCTGCACGCGCTCGCTGTGGGGCGCCAGCGGGGGGATCGCGACGAGGCACAAGATCGCCCACGTGAACCGTAACACGCCGACCGCGATGCGCTCCCCCCACGAGGCGCTCGGCCATTTCGCGCTCGAGAGCGGGATGGACGAACTCGCGTATGCGAGCGGTGTCGACCCAGTCGCGCTGCGGCTACTCAACGACACGGCCATCGACCCGCTCAGCGGTCGTCCATTTTCGACGCGCGCAATGCGCACGTGCCTGACGGCTGGGGCAGCGCGCTTCGGCTGGGACAAGCGAACGCCGCAGCCACGCTCGATGCGCGATGGCCGCTACCTCATCGGGCAGGGGATGGCGGGTGCAATCTACACGCACTGGCGCTGGCCGGCGAAGGCGCGGGTCACCTTGAAGCGGGACGGGTCGGCGCTGGTGGAGACCGGAACCCACGACCTTGGCACCGGGACCTACACCGTCATGCAGCAGGTCGCCGCCGACACGCTGGGTCTCGCGCCGGGCAAGGTCATCGTGCGGCTGGGCGACACGAGATTACCTGCATCCCACGCCTCCATCGGCTCGGCCACGATGGCGAACGCGGGTGCCTCGGTCATGCTGGCCGCGAAAGCCGCGCGCGACCGGGCGATCGAGCTGTCGCTCACCGGTCGAAATGCGCCCTTCGCCGGTGCGGTTCGCAACGACGTGCTCGTGAGCGACGGTACGCTGGTGCTGGCGAGAAAGAATCTGAATATCACCTATGTCGAGCTGCTGGCGCGCAACGGGCTTGCCACGCTAGTCGGCGACGGGAACTACGATCCGGTCGAAGAGGCGAACGGGCCGAAGGCGGTCTTCAGCTTCGCCGCGGTCTTTGCCGAAGTACGCGTCGACCCTGATCTGGGGCTGGTGCGCTTGAACCGCGTCGTCGGTGCCTACGACGCCGGCCGCATCATCAATCCCAAGACCGCTCGCAGTCAGGCGGTCGGCGGGATCATCTGGGGCGTAGGGCAAGCGCTGCTCGAGCAATCGGAGACGGATCCGGTGATGGGCCGCTTCCTCCACCGAAACTATTCCGGCTACCTCGTAGCGACGAACGCGGATATCCCGCGGCTCGAGACCCTCTTCGTCGGCGAGTTCGACGAGGAAGCGAGCCCTCTCGGCACCAAGGGTCTCGGCGAGCTCACCGCCGTATCGGTGGCGCCGGCGATTGGGAATGCCGTGTATCACGCGACCGGCAAGCGAGTGCGGGACCTGCCGATCACCGTGGAGAAGCTGTTGTGAGGCGCGTCGGAAACTGTGGTGAAAGCTGTCAATCGGAGCGAATGTAGCAGAGACAGGTGGTCTCGAAGCGACGACGCTGCTGTCTGTCGCCGGCGGCGCTGGTGGGCGTGAGCTGCTACCACGCTGCTACCAAATCATCCCGAACCACGCCGATCCAAGACGTACAGGATCAGTCCCAAGTGTAGAGATCTTCGAGCTTTACATCCGCGTGGTCTTCGGTGGAAATACTCCCGTGATCTCTCTTAATCAGCGGGTCCACGGCTCGAGTCCGTGACGGCCCACCAAATGAATCGGCCACTTCGGGATCCCCGGGGTGGCCGATTTCGCTACTCGGCGCGTCGGCGCCCTGTCCTCCGCCGGCGATGGAGGCGCACGGTGAGCGAGAACCTATTGCGATTCGGCAGCGACCGCGACGCCCGGCGCAGCGAAGACGGCCCGCTCCTCACCGGGCGCGGGTGCTTCACCGACGACGTGAGCGTGCCCGGCCAGGCGCACGCCGCCTTTGTGCGTGCGCAGGTCGGCCACGCCGAGCTGCGCGGCGTGGATGTTTCCCGGGCTCTGAAGATGTCCGGCGTGCTCGGCATCTTCACGGGTAAGGACCTCGCCGCCGACGGGCTGGGCGCGATTCCTCCCGCCGTGGCGTTGCCCGGGCGCGGCGGCCGGCCGATGTTCGGCGCGGCCATGCCGCCGCTGGCGGTGGGGCGCGTGCGCTACGTCGGCGAGCCGGTGGCGATCGTCGTCGCCGAGACCGCGGCGCAGGCGCGCGACGCGGCGGACGCGGTGGCCGTCGACGAGGCCGAGCTGTCCGCGGCCTCCGACGTCGAGCGGGCGCTGGCGCCGGGGGCGCCGGTCATCTGGCCGGAGGCGCCGGACAACGTCGCCCTCGACTGGACGGACGGCGACGCGGCCGCCGTGGAGATGGCGTGCGCCCGCGCCGCGCACGTGGAGCGCGTCCGCTTGCTCGACACGCGCCTAGCCCCGGCTGCGCTGGAGCCACGGGCGGCCATCGGCCAGTGGGACGCGGTGAGCGGGCGCTACACACTCATTGCCGGTACGCAGGGCGTGGCCGTCGTGCGCCGGATGCTCGCGGAGTTCGTCTTCAAGGTGCCGGCGCCGCAGATCCGCGTGCTCACCTACGACGTCGGGGGCGGCTTCGGCATGAAGACGCAACCCTACGCTGAGTACGCGGCGCTCCTCTACGCAGCGCGGCACGTCGGCCGGCCCGTGAGGTGGTGCGCGAGCCGGCTCGAGAGCTTCCTCGGCGACACCGCGGGCCGGGACGGCGTGCTGGAAGGCGAGCTGGCGCTGGACGCCGGGGGCCGGATCCTGGCCCTCCGTGTCCGCACATTCGTGGGCATCGGCGCGTACACCTCGACGTTCTCCGCGATCTTCGCGACCAACAACACGAAGAACTGCCTGTCGAGCGTCTACGAGGTCCCGCTGATCCAGATCGACGTGAAGATGGTCCTCACCAACGCCGCGCCGCTCGGGCCGTACCGCGGCGCCGGCCGGCCGGAGGCGCTCTACCTCATCGAGCGGTTGCTGGATGGCGCGGCGCGGGCGACGGGGATCGACCGCGTCGAGCTACGGCGGCGGAATTTCATCGCGCCCTCGGCGATGCCCTACCGCGCGGCGAACGGCCAGGTCTACGACAGCGGCGAGTTCGAGGCGGTCCTGGACAAGGCGCTGGCGCTCGCGGACTGGAAGGGCTTCCCGGCGCGGCGCGCCGCCTCCGAGCGGGCGGGCCGGCTGCGCGGGATCGGTGTCGCCTGCTTCCTCGAGGTCGCCGGCGGTATCCTCGACGAGACGGTGGACCTGCGATTCGAGGCCGACGCCGTGACGCTGCGCACTGGCGTGCAGGCGATGGGGCAGGGGCACCTGTCGACCTATCCGCGGCTCATCGCCGCACGGCTCGGCGTGGACCCGAGCGCCGTGCGGCTGATCCAGGGCGACAGCGACGAGGTGCCGGTCGGCACGCCCAGCGTCGCCTCACGCTCGCTCATGATGGCGGGCAGCGCCGCCGTGCTGGCGTGCGACGCCGCGATCGACAAGGGCCGCCGGCTCGCGGCGCGCCTCTTCGAGGCCGCGTCGTTCGACGTCGAGTTCAGCGACGGCCGCTTCCACGTGAAGGGCACCGACCGCGCGATCGGCATCCTGGATCTTGCCCGGCGCGACGACCTCGCCGGCGGCCTCGACAGCACGGCGAGGTTCGTCTCGCCGCAGATGACTTTCCCCAACGGCTGCCACGTCACCGAGGTGGAGATCGAGCCGGAGACGGGCGCCGTCCGCGTGGTCGGCTACGCGGCGGTGGACGACGTCGGGCGGCTCGCGCACCCCGTCATCGTCGAGGGTCAGATCCACGGCGGTGTCGCGCAGGGGCTCGGCCAGGTGCTCGGCGAGCAGGTGGTCTACGGCGAGACGGGCCAACTCCTGACCGCGTCGTTCATGGACTACATGCTCCCGCGCGCGGGGGACCTGCCCGATCTGCGCGTCGGCCACCACGTCGTGCCCTGCACGACGAACCCGCTCGGCGTGAAGGGCGCCGGCGAGTCGGGCGTGGCGGGCTCGTTGCCCTCGGCGGTCAACGCGGTGCTCGACGCGCTCGCCTCGCGCGGCGTCACCCACCTCGACTTGCCGATGACGCCCGCGCGCATCTGGGCGGCGCTCAGAACGGGCGCGTCGTCCTGAATCACCGCCCGGCCATCTCCCGCGGTAGCCAGCGCGCAATCGAATCAGCATGTCCTGACCCGACCAAGCGCCCGTTGCGCTTGGTCACCCCTCGAGCAGCGCTTTCAGCGCTCTCAGGTCTCGCTCCACCCCATTCGGCGTCTCGCGCGAATGTCTCGTCGGTCGTGTCGGGGAGTCGGAACAGGGTGAATAACACCTCGCTGCCGGCGCCGTTGGCGATGACGCGCATCGGGATGTAGATCTCGACGCCCGGACGGAGCGCGATGTGGTGGTCGAGGATGCCGAAGTCGTTCGGCTCGGTGAACCGGACCTTGACCCGTCCCTCCGGGGTGTCCGCGATCCACTCCCCGTTCACCTTCTTCAGCGACCGGGCGAGCCCGGAGGCCCAGCGCGGGAAATTCTCCGGGACCGAGGCGAAGTCATAGACCTCGTGCTGGGGCCGGGCAATGCGAACGGTGATGGTCCGGGATTCGAATGGCTCAGCCATGGTCCCTCCCGTCGACCTCGCGCAGCCGCCGCTCGAGAAATCGGCGCTCGGCGTCATTGGTGACCAGCGCGAGCGCTCGCGCGTAGCTCTTCGCCGCTTCCGCCGAGGATCCGATGCGGCGCAGCAGGTCGGCGCGCGCGGCATGGAGCAGGTGATAGCGGTCGAGGTCGCCGGCGGCGGCCAGCGCCTCGATGAGGGCGAGCGCCGGGCGGGGGCCGTCCACCATGGCGACCGCCGCCGCGCGGTTCAGGGAGACGATGGGGGAGGGCTGCAGGCGCTCGAGCACATCGTACAGCCGGACGATCTGCGGCCAGTCCGTGTCTTCGGCCCGCGCCGCCTGACAATGGAGCGCCGCGATCGCCGCCTGGAGCGCGAAGGGACCCGGGCCGCCGCGCAGGGCCTCCTCGACCAGGGGCAGCGCTTCGGTGATCTGCGCGTGATTCCAGCGGGAACGATCCTGCGCTTCGAGCAGGATCAGGTCGCCGGCAGCGTCGAGACGGGCGTCGCGCCGAGAATCGTGCAGCAGCATGAGGGCGAGGAGGGCGGTGGCTTCCGCCGGCGGCTGCGGCGCCATCAGGGTCCTCACGAGGCGTGCGAGCCGGATCGCCTCGACGCAGAGGTCGGGCCTCACGAGCGCCTCGCCTCGCGTGGGCAGGTAGCCCTCGTTGAATACGAGGTAGATCACCGTCAACACCGCGTCGAGCCGGGCCGGCATGTCCTTCATGTCGGGGACCGTGTACGGAATGCCCGCGTCGCGAATCTTGCCCTTCGCCCGCACGAGCCGCTGCGCCATCGTCGCGATCGGCACGAGGAACGCGCGCGCGATCGCGTCCGTCTCGAGGCCGCCCAGCGTGCGGAGCGTGAGCGCGACCTGGGCCTCGGGCGCCAGCGCCGGGTGACAGCAGGTGAAGATCAGGCGAAGGCGATCGTCGGGGATGTCGCCCGGATCGAACTCCGGCGCCTCGACGGTCAGGCTCGCCCCGGCCGCGGTGTAGGCGTCCAGCTTCTCCGCGAACCGGGTCTGGCGGC
>WNEV01001560.1_pt1 | contig 10272 bp, 9 predicted proteins | sample 5399861 | NCBI WGS metagenome assembly WNEV01 (sample SAMN13153335, study PRJNA577476) | soil metagenome | isolation source: 40 cm grassland meadow soil 2 days after 3rd rain plot 2 | place: USA:California | collected 2015-11-11 | reverse complement strand
CGGAAGTTCACCGCGCCGAGTTCCGCGAGTCGGCGGACCTCCCGGAGGACGCCGGCCACCGGTCGGAACTTCGGCTTGCCGTACATCGGCTCGATGCAGAACGAGCAGCCCTTGTTGACGTAGCGCACACAGCCCTTCGAGGTGTCGAGCTCGACGGTCAGCGGCTCCGGAAAGTCAGGATGGGATCGGACCACACCCGCCCCGAGGACGGCCCAACGGTCCCACTCCTCCATTGTGCGATCGCGATTCATCCACTCCGCGCTCATCAAGTGGTCGTAGACCGCCGTGTCGATATCGCGCAGGGCGACCCAATCGAACGGTTCGACGAGCGCCTCGTCATAATAGCGGAATCGCGCGAGCGGTCCCCCGAATACCCGCGGGCCTTCGAAGGCGCTCGCATGGTGTATGATCTCACGCTCGCTAATCGGGAGGCTCCGCAAGTACTTGCCAGGGACGATCGGGCCCGAGATGAGGACGAGCAGATCCCCGGCGAGCCGGTGGCCCGCACGGACGCGGTCGATCGTGACGTAATCCCATTCGTGGCCCGCGTCACGGACCGCGCCCGTCACGTATCGTGGATAGGGCGAGATGTACGGCGGAACGCCGAAATTCGACGGCTCGTCCACGTACCCGTCGAGGACCACGACCTTCATGGGCCGGAATCCATGCCACCGTCGCGATAAAAGGGCTTCGCCTCGCTCACAGCCGCGACCGCTGCGTTACCAGATTACTTACTGCCCCAGCGACCGACCAGGATGATGAATAAGATCATCACAATGGTCAGGACAAGCGCGGTCACAAGGTAGCTCGCCCACCCGATCGGTGTGATGTTCGCGAACGTCGTGTCCACGCCAGCAACCTTTAGCCCGCCTGTGACCACATTGTTCCACAACAGGGCGATGACGAACCCGAAAGCCGCCGCCAGCGACGTCGATATCGTCTTGCGCACTTCAGACATTGAAATCTTTCGCTCCTCCGCCATATCTAACCCTCGCGCCCGATGGCTCCGGGAATCCTAAGCCCTTCGCAAGCGGTGGAAGCGCGTCAGCGAAGGCTACGCCTGCTTCTCTTTTGACACTACTCTGACGGCCTCAATCCGGGCACTCGGATACTGCCCCTGGCCGTCCTTCTCCAAGGCCTTCACCATGTCCCAGATCGTGAGGAGAGCGACGGTGACCCCGTAGAGCGCCTCCATTTCCACGCCCGTCTTGTACGTCGCTTCGACGGCCGTAGTCACGGCGATCCGATCGGATTGCATGTTGAACGTGACGCTCGCGGCGGTAATTGGAATCGGATGGGTGTGCGGGAGGACCTGCCAGACCGCCTTCATCGCCTGAAGTGCGGCGACCTCGGCGGTCGGGAGTGGATCACCCTTCTCGACGTGCCGCGCACGAATCGCACGGATCGTCGCCGGCTTTAGACGAATCAACCCGGTCGCCACCGCACGACGGCGCACGTCGGGTTTCCTCCCGATATCCACCATCCTCGCCATGGACAAACGGGGAACGCCTCCCGCGCTATTTCATCGTGCGGTCTTTGTCAACGCAATTGTGCTGGCCATATCGAAAGGAGGGCCGCGCCACGCGCGCGCACGAGGCCTTTGTCAAGTCCCGATGTCGGACGCGAAAAGGGTTATCTAGGATGCGGGCGCGTTCTGCGGGTTGCCGATCCTCTCGCCGCGCCATCGTGACCTGCGCGACACGACACGCGAAGGAGAAAAGGAGAGGCGAAAAATGATACGGCGAAAAACAGCGGTGGCCGTGCTCATCGCCGTGATCGTGGGGGCGGCATTCGCCGCCTACGCGTTCCGGCCGCCGGCGACGAACACGAGCGTTGCCACGAATGAGCCGAGCACCGGAAATCCGGGGAGCGGCACGACGCCGAGCACCCCGACGACGCCTCCCGCGAAAGCGAGCCAGGGACCGAAGCATGACAAGTGCGTCCACGAGAACGACCACATCCCCGAGCATGCTTGGGTCCACGGAGCGAACTGGTACCGGTTCTACGACCGGGCCGCTTGCACCGCGATCGAGTCGCTCGCCGACTTTGTGTCGATTTTCTAGACACATCGCGGGAATGAAACCCCTTACCCCCTCGCGGGGGATCGTGGCGCGGGGTCCCAGCGGCCCCGGCCGTATTTCTCAGGGAACCTTCCGATGCGACGCCCGTCTCCTTCGATGACCATCGGATTTGAAGCGGGCCTTTCGTGGACCGGCTTCGGTCTTCCAGATCGGAACGATCCGCTTGACCTCGTCCATCGTCCAGGCGCATGCCGCGAACGCCTCGGACCGGTGTGCCGCGGCGCACGCGATGACGACGGAGTCCCCTCCGATCGGGACGCGACCGACGCGATGCACGATCGACATGTCGAGGACCCCGAATTTCTCCCTCGCGCGTTCGACGAGCTCCGCCAAGGTGCGCAGGGCCATCGGCCTGTAGACTTCGTAGTCCAGGGCCCGCACGTCGGGATCCGATCGGACCGTGCCGAGGAAGACGACAATCGCCCCCGCGTCATCGCGCCGCACCGTGTTCACGATCGAGTCGACGTCGATCCGGTTGCGTTGGATCTCGATCACCTGTCGCCTCCACTCACCGGAGGCAAGAGGGCGACCTCATCCCCGTCTCGTAAGACGAGGTCAGGTCGGACGACTTCGTGGTTCACCGCGAGGAGCATGCTGTCCTCGTGACCAGAGAGCCGAGGGTACCTCGCGAGGACCGCCTCGACGAGCTGTCCGACGGTCGCCCCATTCCTCAACGTCCAGGAAAGCTGCCCGACCCCGACAATCTCGCGGTACGTGGCGAAGAGCCGCACCTGAACCAGCATCGCGGACTTCCGATGGCCACGGCCGACAATAAGGGCTTCGCGTCACGGCGGCAACGCCCGCGCGAGGACCTCGGCGCGTTTCCGGCGGACCTCGGCGGTGACCCGCTCGAGATAGGCGTCGAGGGCTTCCGTGAGCCGTTGGCGGGCGGCCTCCGATCGCGCGGCCCCGAGGTACCGGAACGCTTGGACCCGGCGCCCGCCCCGCTCCTCGTAATGCCAGAAATACAGATACGGCCGGCCGCGGATCGACTTCGTCGTCACGCCACAACCGAGCTGCATGACGCCGGCATCTGGTTAACCTTATTTAAGGTTAGCCGGTTCGCCTTGGATCCGGAATCGAGGGGGTGTCCCACCCCTTCACTTCCACTGGAAACGTTCTTGGGCGGATGGCCCCTTCGGACGGCGGTGGACGTCCTCCTGGTGTCTCTCACGGCCGGCGTGGAGGAGATCTCCGCCCTCCTGAGATCCGCGGGGCATCGAATCGTCGACACGGTCGTCCAGCGCCGTGACCATCCAGAAGGTCGCACGTTCGTCGGCCGCGGCAAACTCGAGGAGATCCAGGCGCGGGTCGACGCCGGCGGAATCGACGCGGTCGTGTTCAACGGCGAGCTCCGGCCGACGATGCACTACCAGCTCGAGCGGGATCTCGGCGTCGAGTGCTATGACCGGCTGCGGGTCCTGCTGGAACTGTTCGCGCAACGCGCGTCGAGTCGCGAAGGAAAACTCCAGGTCGAACTCGCCCTCCTCCAGTACGAAGTGCCCCTCCTCCGCGAGTGGATCCACGAGGCCGACGTGGGCGAGCGGCCCGGGTTCATGGCGGGCGGCGAGCTGCGCGTCGACGCGTACTACGAGACCGTGAAGCGGCGAATCAAGAAAATCCGGGACGAGCTCGAGGCGATCCGCAGGGAACGAGCCGTGCGCCGGTCCGTCCGGAAGGAACGGGGATATCATCTCGTCGCCCTCGCCGGATACGCGAACGCGGGCAAGTCGTCCCTCCTGAACGTCCTCTCGGACGAACGTGTCCTCGTCGACGACCGCATGTTCTCCACCTTGGCGACGACGACCCGAAGCCTCACGGGGACGCGGAAGCGCATCTTGCTCACCGACACGATCGGGTTCGTCGACGGCGTCCCGTTCTGGATGGTCGAGGCCTTCAACGCGACGTTGGAGGAGATTCTCCAGGCGGACCTGGTCCTACTCCTCGTGGACGTCTCCGATTCCGAAGACGAGATCCGCCGGAAGGTCCGCTTGGCGGCACGCACCCTGTTCCCGAAGGTCTCCGCCGATTCCGTGCGGCCCGTCCTGACGAAGGCCGATCTTCTCCCGGACGATCAAATCGCGGCGAGGGCGCAGGTGCTCGGCGAGTCGGAATTCCACCGGATGCCGATCGCCATCTCGGCGCAGACCGGACGCGGACTCGACGAGCTGCGCGATATCATCACCCACGCCTTCGCATACCCAATCGAGGTTCACCTCATCCTGAATCAGGACGCGGAGGCGGGCGGCAAACTCCACTGGTTGTACGAACACACGGAGGTCGTATCGGCGGTCCATGGCCCCGATCGCATCGAAATCGTCGTCCGCTGCCGGCCGCGCGACCGCGAACCGGTCGAGCGCCTCGGACGGGTCCTGCTCGCCCGCACGATCGAATGATCAGCCCTTGATCCGGAATTCCCGTTTCTTGTCCAGGAACCGCCGTTCGTACGCGGATGGCAAGTGGTCGTACGTGAGCTCCTCGATTCGCCCCATGTTCTTCACGAAGACCTCTTTCGATGCGGTTGAGATGAGCCGCTCGAACTCCCGCTCTTTTCGGATCGTGTCGACGAAGTAGAATCCTCCGCCGAGGACGGCGAGGAAGCCGAAGAACGCCTCCCACACCACATAGTCGCCGACCGCATTGTGGATGGACTTCAGCCAGTCCGGGCTCTGGGTCGGGATCAGGTACCGCGTGAGCGAGAAAATCATCGCCAGGATTCCCAGGCCGAAGATGAGGGAGCTCAGCTCATAGCGGAGTTCCCGGAACAGGCCCATGGTGCCCGCGGACTATGAAGGCGGCCCGCATAAGCTTTGCCCGCAGCGAAGGCTTTCATCGACGCGCGCGATGCGGTTTCCCGTGGCGTTGCGGACTCCGCTCTTCGAATGGCACCGCGCCGCCGGGGCGAGGTTCATCACATTCGGCGGATGGGAGATGCCCCTCCAATACTCCGGCATTGTCGACGAACATCTCGCCGTTCGCCGCGCCGTGGGATTGTTCGACGTGAGCCACATGGGCAAGATCTTCGTCGAGGGTCCGATGGCGCACGCGTTCCTCGATCGTCTCAGTGCAAATGACGTGCCCACGTCCTCCGGCAAGGCACGGTACACGCATCTGCTACGCGAGGACGGGACGATCCTCGACGATGTGATCGTGACATGCCTGGCGCCGGACCGGTTCGTGCTCGTTTGCAACGCCGGCCCGCGAGCCGCGGTGTGGTCGTGGCTCAAGGCCCACGCGACCGGCGATGTCGTGCTCACGGACCGCACGTTGGAGGGACTCTGCCTGGCCCTCCAGGGTCCGCGGGCGCCCGAGCTGCTCCAGCGTTTCACGTCCGTGGACTTGAGCCGGGTCAAGCCCTTCGCTGGCGTGATACTTGATTTCGTCCCGCCGGCGCCCTGGGGTGCCCATCCGCGCGCGGTTCCACCGGAAATCGAGGGGTGGGGGAAATCGAGCGCGCCGCGCGCCCCGGTCCCACCGCGAGGGGACCCCTCCGTTGCCGGTGGACGAGCCTCGTTCCTCGTCACGCGAACCGGATACACGGGAGAGGCCGGGTTCGAGCTCTTTCCGACCGCGGCGGAGGGATTGTGGGTCTGGGAATCGCTCCTGAAGTCCGGGGCGGACCTGGGGATCCAGCCGATCGGCCTCGGCGCGCGGGACACGCTGCGCTTGGAGAAGGGCTACCTCCTGTCCGGGCAAGACTTCGACGGGCATCAGACGCCGTTCGAGGTGAATTGCGCCTGGGTCGTCAAGTGGGGCCGCTCGTTCATCGGCCGCGAGGCGCTGGAGGCGCAGCGGACACGGGATGATTATCCACGCCTTGTGGGGGTGCGGATGGAGGACCGAGGGATACCGCGGCCCGGCCACCGCATCCTTTCGCGTGGAGTCGATGTCGGTCATGTGACGAGCGGCACGATGTCACCGAGTCTGCGTGTGGGGATCGCGCTCGCGTCGGTGAACCGAGATCACGCGCGGGAGGACACGTCCCTGGATGTCGACATTCGGGGCACAGTGCATCCGGGCCGCGTCGTGCCGCTCCCCTTCCTGTGACGGCCTCGATTGACGGGAGTAGTTTGAGGCAGGTCTCCGCCATCTTCTTATGGAGCAAGTCCGTGTGGTAACAAAGATGGTAACAGCGGTCCGGGCTACTGGTAACATACGTGGTTCAAAAAGGACTATGACCGGTGACCACTTTCGCCGCGCCCACCCCCAGGGATGGTCTCCCCGTCTATCACGCGCCGCATTCCGTCCCTCCTAAGAAGGTCTCTCCATGGAAGAAATCAAGGTTACTGATTCAAGGGCCCTCGACGTCGTGGCCCGTGAGCCGGATCCGAAGCTGTCTGAGAACGCCTTGCGCGTCCTTCAAAAGCGTTACCTGAAGAAAGACGACAAAGGGAAGGTCGTCGAGAGCCCGAAGGAACTGTTCGCCCGCGTCGCGTGGAATCTCGCTCAAGCGGAACGGAACTACGGGGCCGACGAGGCGCAGGTCGCGGAGACCGCGCGCCGGTTCTTCCGCATCATCTCGAACCTCGAGTTCCTCCCGAACAGCCCGACGCTCATGAACGCGGGCCTCGAGTTGCAGTTGCTCTCCGCGTGTTTCGTGATTCCGGTCGACGATAGCCTCGTCGGTATCTTTGACGCACTCAAGCAACAGGCTCTGATCCACCAAGGAGGCGGCGGAACCGGTTTTGCATTTTCGCGCCTTCGGCCGAAGGGCGATTTTGTGAAGTCCACGATGGGCGTCGCGTCAGGCCCCGTGTCGTTCATGAAGATCTTCGACGCCTCGACCCAGACCGTGAAACAAGGCGGAAAGCGAAGGGGTGCCAACATGGGGATCCTCCGAGTCGATCATCCCGACATCCTCGAATTCATCACGTGCAAAGACAAGACGACAGAGGTTACGAACTTCAACATCTCCGTCGCAATCACCGACAAGTTCATGGAGGCCCTGCGAGCCGGCACGAAATACGACCTGGTGAACCCAAGGAACCACGAGGTCGTGGGGCAGCTCGATGCAAGCGAGGTCCTCGACAAGATCGCGTTCCAGGCTTGGAAGAACGGCGAGCCGGGGCTCTTCTTCATCGACGAAAATAATCGGCGGCAACCGACGCCGAACGTTGCGGACATGGAGGCGACCAATCCCTGCATCACCGGTGATACGCTGGTGTCAACGGAGCAGGGTCTGATCCCAATTGCGGAGCTTGCAGAGCGCTTCCCGAGCGGCGGGATTTCCCTCGTGACGGACCGTCGTGTGCCCGCGGAAGTCGTCACCGAGTCGAGTGGCATGTTGCTCGCGAGCCGCGATGAAGCGGAACGCGGAACCCGGCTCGGGCCGATGGTGGCCGCGTGGAAGACTGGCCTGAAGCCGGTCTGGCGGATGACGACGAAATCCGGATTCGAACTAACCGCGACCGCGGATCACAAGATCTTGACCACCGAGGGATGGCTTCCTATCGAGGACTTGGTGCCGGGGGTTCACAAACTTCTGATTCAATCAGGGGAAGGAAGGTTCCGGAATGATCGGGAGCTCCCCTTCGAGCCGTCAAATGTTCACATTGGGGGAAACGGGAAGGCGACGGTTCTCAATCTTCCAACTGAATGGTCACGAGAGCTCGGTCTGGTCCTCGGTTGGCTCGTGGGCGATGGCTGGTTGCGATCCGGGGACAAGAATTGCCGCGTCGGGTTCACATTCGCGAGGAACGACGCGCCCATGTTCGCGACGCTCCGACCGATTCTCAATAGGTGGTACGGGCGAAACATCCGCGGGGTACAACGTGCAAATGGGGTGTACCACCTGTCCTACCATTCTCGGTTCTTCGTCGAATTCTTTGAACGGCTCGGCGTGAAATCCGTTGACGCGGCAGAGAAGGAAGTTCCGCGAACCTTGTTCACTGCATCTCGCGAAGCCGTCGTGGGATTCCTGCAGGCCCTCTTTACCGCAGACGGAACGATGAGAGATCACCGCAATTGCAACAGCTCTGGGGTGGCGTTGACATCGAAGAGCCGCAAACTGCTCCAAGGCGTGCAACTTCTGCTGCTCAATTTAGGAATCCGCTCCCGCATCCTAAACAGGAGCCGCGCTTCGCGGAACGGATTGTTCGAGTATGTAACGGGAGCGGGAGAGCGTCGAACGTATGGTTCCGATGGTGTGCTGTACGAGCTGTTCATTTTCGGCGAGTCGCGGGAACGTTTCCGGCGTGAAGTTGGTTTTCTCGATGATAAGCAAGCCCAACTCTCTCAGGTTCGATATCCTCGGTTCTATCGGACAAAATTCGAGGACATGTTGGCTCGCACCGAACTCGTCGGCGACTGCGAGGTCTTCGATCTCACCGAAGCTGCTTCGCATTCCATGATTTGCAACGGTCTTGTTGTTCGACAGTGCGGGGAACAACCACTCTTGCCCTACGAGTCTTGCAACCTGGGGTCGATTGATCTCGCGCGGCATATGAGGCGCAACGCCGCGGGCCGCTGGGACGTCGACTGGAAGAAACTCGAAGGGACGATCCGCACGACGGTCCGCTTGTTGGACAACGTCATCGACATGAACGCGTACCCAGTGAAGCAAATCGAAGAGATGACCTACGCCACGCGAAAGATCGGCCTCGGGGTCATGGGCTTCGCGCGCATGTTGTTCGTGCTCGAGGTCTCGTACGATTCGAAGGAAGGCGTCGAATGGGGCCGCAAGATCATGCAATTTATCCAAGAAACCGGATATAATGAGAGCGCGAAGCTCGCCGAGGAGCGCGGCGTCTATCCCGCGTGGGAGGGCAGCCGACACCAGGAGAAGGGCCTGCGGCTTCGCAACTCGTACGTCACGACGGTCGCGCCGACCGGCACGCTCTCGATGATCGCGGATACGTCCGGCGGCTGCGAGCCCGAGTTCAGCCTGATCTGGTACAAGCGCGTTATGGACGGCGAGGAGCTGCCGTATTTCCTCGACTACTTTGAAGAAGTCGCAAAACGCGAGGGATTCTGGCGCGACGATCTCGTGAAGAAAATCCTCGACAACCACGGCTCGCCGCGGGGCCTGAAGGAGGTCCCCGAGAAATGGCAGCGGGTCTTCGCCACCGCGCACGACGTCGCGCCGGAATGGCACGTTCGTATGCAGGCCGCCTTCCAGGACTGGTGTGACGCGGCCGTCTCGAAGACGATTAATCTCCCGCGGGAGGCCACCGTCGAGGACGTGAAGAAGGCGTACCTGCTCGCCTTTGACCTCCACTGCAAAGGCATCACGGTGTACCGCGACGGCTCGCGCGAGGACCAGGTCCTCAACATCGGCGTCGCAGAAGCGGACAAGCCGAAAGCGATTCACGTCCAAGTGCCACCCGAGCCCGCCGTGGTCCGGCCGCGCGCGCGTCCCGACGTGATCACCGGTCGAACGCAGAAGATCCTCACCGGATACGGCGCGCTGTACGTGACCGTGAACGAGGACGAGAAGGGCCTCTTCGAGGTCTTCGCCCAGATCGGCCGCGGCGGCGGGTATACCGCCTCCTTCACGGAGGGAATCGCGCGCCTCGCCTCCCTTTGCCTACGGTCCGGCGTCCCGGTCGACGAAATCATCGACCAACTCGAAGGGATCCGCAGCCCGCGGATCGCGGTCGACCACGGAGAACGCGTCTACTCGATCCCCGACGCGATCGCGAAGGCGATCAAGCGGCACATCGGGATGCAGAAGACCGGCGTTCAGCCGCCCGTCGAGACGTACGACGAGACGAACGGCGCGGTCGAGACGGACGTCGAGCTCGAGAAGGAATCCCGCGACGCCGCGGAGCTCCTCCGGAAAGGCCTGAACCCGGAGTGCCCGGAGTGTGGCAAGCCTCTCGTCTTCGAAGAGGGCTGCGTCAAGTGCCACGCCTGCGGGTACTCGGAGTGCTGATCCGACCGACGTCGAAGGCCCAAGCCCGCGGGCGCGGTCCGGAGGGCCGTGGCCCGCGTCCTTTTCTCCGTGGCGATGGACGCGGAGCGTCGCGCCGTCCTCGCCTCCAAGGCGACGGCCGGATTGGAGCCCGTCATCCTCGCCGATTTGCCGCCCACGGAGCGGGACGCCGCGTGGGCCTCCGCGGAAGTCCTCGTCTGCACGGGCTTCGGCTCGGAATTGCCGCGGGACCTGGCGTCGCGGGCACCGCGTCTGCGGATGATCCAAGCTCTCCTCGCGGGCGTCGACAACCTCCCGTTCGACCGGTTCCCGCGGACC
>WNEV01001177.1_pt1 | contig 10300 bp, 4 predicted proteins | sample 5399861 | NCBI WGS metagenome assembly WNEV01 (sample SAMN13153335, study PRJNA577476) | soil metagenome | isolation source: 40 cm grassland meadow soil 2 days after 3rd rain plot 2 | place: USA:California | collected 2015-11-11 | reverse complement strand
AGACGATCCGCTCCGCCGACTACGTCGTCGATCTCGGGCCCGGGGCCGGCGAGCTCGGCGGCCACGTGGTGGCCATCGGCACGCCCGACGAGATCGTCGCGAATGAGCACTCGCTGACCGGCCAGTTCCTGTCTGGCGCGCGCGCCATTCACGTGCCCGCGACGCGGCGCAAGGGCACCGGCAACGCGCTGATCATCCACGAACCGCGCGAGCACAACCTCAAGGGCCAGCCGGTGGCGATTCCGCTCGGCACGTTCACGTGCGTCACCGGCGTGTCGGGCTCCGGCAAGTCGACGCTGGTCAACGACATCCTCTATCGCGCGCTCGCCCAGATGCTCCACCGCGCGCAGGACCGCCCGGGGGCGCACGACCGCATCGAGGGCGCCCAGCGCGTCGACAAGGTCGTGGACATCGACCAGTCGCCGATTGGCCGCACGCCGCGCTCGAACCCCGCCACCTACACCGGGGTGTTCACGTTCATCCGGACCCTCTTCGCGCGCACGCCCGAGGCGCGCATGCGTGGCTACGCGCCGGGCCGGTTCTCGTTCAACGTCAAGGGCGGCCGGTGCGAGGCGTGTCAGGGCGACGGGCTCGTGAAGATCGAGATGCACTTCCTGCCCGACGTGTATGTGACGTGCGACGTCTGTAAAGGCCGCCGCTACAACCGTGAGACGCTGGACGTCCGGTACAAGGGAAGGTCGATCGCCGAGATCCTCGACATGACGGTCCGTGAGGCGCTCGGGTTCTTCGACGCGGTGCCCGTGATCCGGACGAAGCTCCAGACCCTTGACGACGTCGGGCTCGATTACATCCGTCTGGGCCAATCCGCCACGACCCTGTCCGGTGGTGAAGCTCAGCGTGTGAAACTGGCCACGGAACTGTCTCGTCGGGCCACTGGTCGAACCCTCTACATCCTCGACGAACCGACTACTGGGTTGCACTTCGCCGATATTCAAAAGCTCCTGGACGTGCTCAACCGCCTCGTGGACCAGGGCAACACGGTGGTGATCATCGAGCACAACCTGGACGTCATCAAGACCGCCGACTGGATCATCGACCTCGGACCGGAGGGTGGGGACGAGGGGGGGCGGGTCGTGGCCACGGGCGCGCCCGAGGAGCTCGCGCGCCAGGCCGACTGCTCGTACACCGGCCAGTTCCTCCGCGCGCTTCTCGAGCGCGGGTAGCCGGCGTGCGGCGGACCAAGATCGTCTGCACCCTCGGCCCCGCCAGCCAGAGCCGCGCCGAGCTCGACCGACTCGTCGCCGCCGGCATGGACGTCGCTCGCGTGAACTTCTCTCACGGCACCCACGCCGAGCACGCCGAGGTCATCCGGCTGGTCCGCGAGGGCGAGGTCCGCTGGGGCCGGCCGATCGCGATCCTTCAGGATTTGCAAGGGCCCAAGATCCGACTCGGCACCTTCGGGCCGGCGGGCGGCGCGCGGGTCGACCTCGAGCCCGGCCAGCCGTTCACGCTCTGCGCGAAGCCCGTGGTGGGCACGGCGGAGCGCGCGTCGCTGAATCACCCCGAGTACCTCGCGAACGTGCACCCGGGCGACGCGATCTGGATGGACGACGGAATGATCCAGCTCCTGGTGGAGGAGGCCTCGCCAGAGGAGGTGCGCTGTCGGGTCGTCGTGGGCGGGCGCATCAGCGACCACAAGGGGATCTCGCTCCCGCGCGTGCCGCTCCCGGTCTCGTGCCTCACCGACAAGGACCGGGAGGACCTCCGCTTCGGCCTCGAGCACGGCGTCGACTTCGTCGCCGTCTCGTTCGTGCAGTCGGTGGCCGACATCGCGGAGGTGCTGGACTTCCTGCGCCAGCTCGGCGCCGACGTGCCGATCGTCGCCAAGCTCGAGCGCCACGAGGGCATCGTGAACCTCCCGGGCATCCTGCCCTCGGTCGAAGCGGTCATGGTGGCGCGCGGCGACCTCGGGGTCGACGTGCCGCTCGAGGACGTGCCCCATCTGCAGAAGGAGATCATCCGGCAGGCGCGCGAGGCGGGCGTGCCGGTCATCGTGGCGACGCAGATGCTCGAGTCGATGGTCACCCACCTCCGGCCGACGCGCGCGGAGGTCTCGGACGTCTCGACCGCCATCTTCGACGGCGCCGACGCGATCATGCTCTCCGCGGAGACGGCGACGGGCCGGTACCCGGCGGAGGCGGTCGAGGTGATGGCCCGTATCGCCGAGCGGGCCGAGCGGGCCGTCCTCGTGGACGAGACGCGCCGCCGGCGCCCCGAGCGGGTCGGCGTCGGGTTCTCCGAGGCGATCTCCACCGCGGCCTCCGCGGCCGGGCACGCGCTCGGGGCGCGCGCGATCGTCGCGTTCACGGAGTCGGGCGCCTCGGCGCGCCTCATCTCCCAGGCACGTCCGGACGTGCCGATCATCGCGCTGACGCCGTTCGTCGAGGTCCGGCGACGGCTCGCCCTGTCGTGGGGCGTGTCCTCGCGGCTCATCCGTAAGGTCCAGACGACCGACGAGATGATCGAGGAGGTCGAGGCGACGCTCCTGGTCGACGGGGCGGTCGGGCCCGGCGACGTCCTCGTCATCATCTCCGGCTCGCCCATGTGGGTTTCGGGGACGACGAACCTCTTGAAGCTCCACCGCGTGGGCGAGCGTCGCTGAACGTGGCCGTGCGAGCCGCAGCCGAAGGCGAGGCGAGCCTGTGAACGTGGCCGTGCGAGCCGCAGCCGAAGGCGAGGCGAGCCTGTGAACGTGGCCGTGCGGCCCCCGGGCCTCGCGCGCGTCGCCCCGGTGCTCGTGACGCTCCTCGTCGTCTGGATGGCGGGCGGGCTCTGGCTCGCGCGGCGCGGGGCGGAGCGGCACGAGGTCGCGGTCGCCGACACGGTCGCCGCCGTCCGGGCGCTCGTCGACGCCGCACAGCGAGAGCTGCGCCGCGAGTCCGCGCTGCTCGCCAAGGATCCAACGATCGTCGAGGGCGCGCTCAAGCGCGACTGGGCCACGCTGGCTCGCGGCGCCTCGCCGCGGATGCTCGCGCTCACGCTGGAACGGACCGCCGACCTCCTCCTCGTCCTGGACGCGACCGGCGCGCCGCTCGTCCAGGTCCCGGCGACTCCGCGGGTCGAGGTCCTCGCGCTCTCGCGGCCCGCCGAGGCCGTCACGCGCGTCGCCGTCGTGAACAGCTATGCCTACCTCGTGGGCCTGGCGCCTCTCCCCGCCGGAATGGTCGTGGTCGGCCGACGGGTCGAGTCCCTCGCGCGGGTCCTAGAGGGGCTGCCGTCACGGCCCGCCGTGGTGGCGCTGGCCGGCGACCTGGCCGTGGGCGGGACGCTGCCCGGCGTTCCGCCGCGGGGCTGGCGAGACGCGGCGCGCAGCCAACGCGTCACAGTCAACGGCGAGCCGTGGCTCGCCCGGCCGCTCGACGAGGCGGCGGGCGAGGGTCTCTGGGCGCTGGTCCCCGAGGGCCCCCGGCACGCCGCCGAGCGGCGGTTCTGGTTCGTCTGGGCGCTCTCGCTCGTCGCCGCGACGGGCGTGGCCCTCGTCGCGAGGGCTACCGTCTCGCGGTCGGTTGGAACTGGAGCCGTTGGAGCGGGGTCGGTTGTAGCGGGGTCGGTTGTAGCGGGGTCCGCACGCCCGCCTCGTGCCGTGGGTGGCCTGACAAAGGAGCGAAGTGGCTCCGACACGTCTAATCCCGGCGCGAGCGGGCAAGTTCCCGACGCGCGCGGTCAGTTTCCGGAGGGGCGTCGCCAGGAGCTCGAGGCGGTCCATGCCATCGCGGTCGCGACGGGCGGCGGCGACGATCTCGTGGCGACCGCCGAGCGCATGCTCGAGATCGTCTGCGGCGTGGCGCGAATGGCGTTCGGTGGTCTCTATCGGTTCGACCCCGCGGCGCAGACGCTCGTGCTCGTCGCCCACCGAGGCCTCTCGCCCGAGGACGTCGCCGAGCTCTCCGTGCGCCCGCTCGACGCGAGCCACGTCGGCGAGGCATTGCGCCTGGGCCACCTCGTCGTGACCGACCTGACGCGGTCGCGCGTGCTCGCGCCTGCGGTGCGGGAGCGGATCGCCGCCGGCGGCTACAGCACGCAGCTCTCTCTGCCGATCACCGTGAACGACGCGGTCTGGGGCGTCATGGCGCTGATCGGGAGGGAGCGACGCACGTTCGACGGCGATGAGCTGACGCTCCTCCAGGCGGCCGCGCACCAGGTCGGCCAGGCCGTCGCCCGCGCCACCCTCTTCGAGGAAACTCGCGAGCGGAGCCGGCGCCTGGAAACGCTCACGCGGCTCGCCCAGACGCTCACCGCGACGCTGTCGGCCGACGAGGTGATCCAGCGCGTGGTAGACGCGGCGGCCGAGCTGTTCGACTCGAGCGTCGCGCGGCTCTGGCTCGTCGAGGACGACGGCGCGCACGTCACGCTGCGCGCGTCGGTCGGCGCGCGGGCGGCGGGCGAGGGGCGGCGCCCGTTCCGTGTCGGCGAGGGGCTCGTCGGCACGGTCGTCGCGACGCGCGAGCCCCTGGCCGTGGCCGACGTCCTCAGCGACCCGCGGACCCGCGACCTCACGGAACTCCGTGCGGAGGGCACGGCGTCGGCCGCGGTCGTGCCCCTCCTGATCGGGGACCGGGTGCTCGGCGCGCTGTCGATCGGCGCGCGCGATCGCCACGAGTACACCCGCGAGGAGCTGAGCGTGCTCGGCTCGCTCGCCCTCCACGCGGCGAACGCGCTCAACAACGCCCGCCGGTTCTCGGAGGAGAGCGACCGGCGCGCGCACCTCGGAGCGCTGCTCGAGATCAACAAGAAGATCGGGAGCGAGGTGCCGACGGAAGCGCTGCTCTCCTCGATCGCCGAGGAGGCGGCGCGTTTCCTCGACGTGGACAACGCCGGCTTCCGCCTGCTGCAGGGCGAGGACCTCGTCCTCGCCGGCCTGGCCGGTACGGCGGCGCAGACGATGACCCGTCCGCGGATCCGGGTGGGCGAGAGCCTGAGCGGCCGGGTGGTGGCGACCGGGCGGACGCTGGTGTGCGAGATCCAGAGCGTCCCCGACGTCGCCCCCGAGAACGTCGAGGCGGACCGGCGGCTCGGCTACACGATGTTCCTCGGCGTGCCGCTCCGGGTGGGTCCCCGGACGATCGGCGCGCTGGCGTTCCGCGCGCGACGCGCCTTCACCCCGCGCGACGCGGAGATCGCCGAGGCGTTCGCCGACCAGGCCGCGATCGCCCTCGACCACGCACGGCTCCACGCGGAGACCACGCGGCGCCTGGAGGAGACCGGCGCCCTGCTCGAGGTCGTCGAGATCCTGAACTCCACGCTCGACGCCAAGCAACTGCTCAGACGCGTCGCGATCAAGATCGCCCGGGTGTGCCGCGTCGACCGCTGCTCGGTCGCCCAGTGGGAGGGTGGCGAGGTCACGCCGCTCATGGCGCAGTACGCCGACGGACGGAAGACTCCCGACCAGTGGGCGGCCTTTCAGGGGATGGCCTCCCGGCTGCTCCACGAGATCCCGGCGACGGCGCGCGCTCTCGACACCCGCCGCCCGGTCGTCGTGAACGACGCGCGGGAGAGCGACCTCGTGCCACGCGAGTGGGTCGAGTCGTTCGCGCTCGGATCCTACCTCGTCGTGCCGTTGATCCGGCAGGACCAGGTCACCGGCATCATGACGCTGGACTACTGCGAGCGGCCGACGCCCTTCGAGCCCTGGCAGGTGGACCTCGCGATGACGATCGCGGGCCAGCTCGCCCTGGCGCTGGCGAACGCGCGCCTGTACACGGAGGCCCAGGAGCGCCTCCGCGAGACGACGACGCTCATGAGCGTCGCCCAGATCCTCTCGCGACCGGAGCCCGTCGCCGAGCGGATGCGGCAGGTGGCGCACGAGGTCGGGCGGGCGTTCGGCGCCGACATGGTCGGCGCGTACTTCCTCGACGAGCGGAAGGAGACGCTGGTGCCGCTGGGCGGCTACCACGTGCCGCGGCACCTCGTCGCGCGGTTCACGACGCGGCCGATCGTGCTCGCGCGGGTTCCCGAGCTTCTTCCGGCGTGGCGGGCGGGCCGCGCCGTGTGGAGCCCCGATCCGCGGCACGATCCGCGCTTCGACCCCGAGTGGGTGGAGGGGCTCCCGCCGCACTCCGTACTCCTCGCGTCCGCGACGGCGCACGGCGAGCCGATCGGCGCGCTGTTCGTCGTCTGGTGGCGCCCGGGACGGCGGTTCCTGCCGTCCGAGACCCGGCTCGTCGAGGGCGTCGCCGCGCAGGTGGGCCTCGTGATGGAAAACGCGGAGCTGGCGCGCCAGACCGAGGTCAAGCTGCGGGAGACGGAGACGCTGCTCTCCGTGAGCCGGACGTTCTCCTCGACGCTCGACCTCCAGGCCCTGCTGCGCCACTTCCTCCGTCGCATCACGCAGGCCGTCGACGCGGACTCGGCGGGCGTCTGGCTGCGCGACGGCGACGGCGAGTGGCTCGAGCCCGTCGCCGGCTACCGGCTGCCGCCCGACCGCCTGGAGGAGCTCCGTCGGATCCGGCTCTCGCTCGTCCGGGACCCATTCTTCGCGGAGGCGGCGCGCACGAAGCAGCCCGTCGCCTCGTCCGACGTGGCGGCCGACCCTCGCGCCTCGGCGGTCATGCGGGACGTGGTGCCACACCGGAGCCACCTCTTCGTGCCCATCGTCGTCAAGGAGCGGATGATCGGCGGGTTCGGCCTGATCTGGTACGAGCGGGTGCGCCAGTTCTCCGCGAGCGAGCTGGCGCTGATGGAGGTGATCGCCAACCAGGCGGGCGTGGCGATCGACAACGCGCGGCTCTTCGAGGAGAACCGCCGGCAGGTGGAGGAGCTCGCCGTCCTCCACGAGCTGTCGCGGGCGGTCACCGGCCAGCTCGAGCCGGCGGCGCTGATCGACGCGATCCACGCCCGGGTGGCGCGCGTGCTCGACGTTCGCAACATGGTCATCGCGCTCCACGATGAGGAGCGCCACGAGCTCGAGATCGTGCTCCGGATCGTGGACGGCGTGCCCGACGCGCGGCCCCCACTCCGCTACCCGGACCGCGCGTCGGGTCTCATGTCGGTCGTGCGGAAAACGGGGCGCGCGATCCGGACCGACAACTACGAAGCCGAGTGCACGCGGCTCGGCGTCGAGCCCATCCGGACCTCCGCCGCGCTCGGCCACTGGCTCGGCGTGCCGATGGTCGCGGGTGACCGCGTCCTGGGCGTGCTGGCGCTCCGCGGCGGGGCGCGCCCGTTCACCGAGCGCGACGAGCGACTCCTGACCAACCTCGCGCACCTCGCGGCGCTCGCGCTCCGGAGCGCGCGGCTCTTCGAGGAGCGCACCCGCGCCTACCGCGAGCTGGCCGCCGCGCAGGACCAGCTCGTGCGCACCGAGAAGCTCCGCGCCCTCGGCGAGATGGCGTCGGGTGTCGCCCACGACTTCAACAACCTGCTTGCTTCGATCCTCGGGCGCGCCCAGCTCACCCTGCAGCGGGTCAACCACCCACAGCTCCGCCAGTGGCTCCAGGTGATCGAGCGCGCGGCCCTCGACGGCGCGCAGACGGTCCGGCGCCTGCAGGAGTTCACGCGGATCCGACGCGACCAGCCGTTCGTCGCGGTGGACCTGAACGAGGTGGTGCGTGAGGCCCTCGAGATCACGCAGGCGCGCTGGCGCGAGGAGGCCGTGAGCCGGGGCGTCATGCTCGAGGTGAAAAGCGATCTCGGGGCGCTCCCGAAGGTGGCCGGCGACCCCGTCGAGCTCCGCGAGGCGCTGACGAACCTGATCCTCAACGCGGTGGACGCGATGCCCGACGGCGGCGTGCTGACGCTCACGACCGCCGTCGTGGACGGCGCGGTCGTGGTCACTGTCGGCGACACCGGCGTCGGCATTTCCCCGACGATCCGTGACCGGATCTTCGATCCGTTCTTCACGACCAAGGGGCCGCAGGGGACGGGGCTCGGGCTCTCCATGACGTATGCCATCCTCGAGCGGCACGGCGCGCGGATCACGGTCGACAGCGAGGAGAGGCGCGGCACCACCTTCCGGCTGACCTTCGCGCCGGCCTGGGAGCTGGAGGCGCCGGCGACCGAGCCCGCCCCGCCGGCGCCGCCCGGTGAGGTCTCGCTCCGCTGCCTCGTGGTGGACGACGAGCCGACGGTCGGTGCGATGCTGGGCGACGTGCTCGAAACGGGCGGGCATCGCGCCGTCGTCGCGACCGACGGCAGCGAGGCCATCGCCCGCTTCGGCGCCGAGCCGTTCGATGTCGTCTTCACCGACCTCGCGATGCCGCGCGTGTCGGGGTGGCAGGTCGCGCGGGCGATCAAGGAGATGGCACCCACCGTGCCCGTCATCATGGTGACGGGCTTCGGCGTGGAGCTCTCGGCGGAGGAGCGTCGCGCGCACGGCGTGGACCTCGTCCTGGTGAAACCGCTCAGGATCCAGGAGATCCTGGACGTGGCCTCGCAGGTGGCGCGGCGCCGCGTCTGGCGAACCTGAACGTGGTCGTGCGAGTCGCAGGACGTCGCGGGGCCGCAGTGCGAGCCGCAGGCGAGGCGAGTCTGTGATCGAGCGCCCGCCGTCCGAGACGAGCCTATGAACACGGAGGAGCGATCGATGAACTTCGAGTCTCTGATCCTCGACCGCCGTGACGGGGTCGCGACGATCACGCTGAACCGTCCCGACGCGCTCAACGCGCTCAACCTGGCGCTCGGGCGGGAGCTCTTCCACGCCGCGCTCGACGTCGACGACGACCCGGGCGTGCGCTGCGTGGTCATCACCGGCGCGGGCAAGGCGTTCTGCGCGGGGGGTGACGTGAAGGATTTCGCCGACAACCTCCCGCGGATCGGCGCGCTCGTCAAGGAGCTCACGACCTACCTGCACGGGACCGTGTCGCGCCTCGCCCGGAGCGACAAGCCCGTGATCATGGCGGTCAACGGCGTGGCCGCCGGCGGCGGGCTCTCGTTCGCGCTCTCCGGCGACCTCGTGATCGCGGCCGAGTCGGCGCGCTTCACGATGGCGTACTCGAAGATCGCGGCGACCCCCGACGGGTCGTCCTCGTACTTCCTCCCGCGGCTCGTGGGGCTGCGCCGAGCGATGGAGCTCTACTTCACCAACCGCGTGCTCTCGGCCCGTGAGGCGCTCGAGTGGGGACTCGTGACGCGCGTCGTGCCCGACGCCGAGCTCCGGAGCGCCGTGGACGCGCTCGCGCGCGAGCTCGCGCAGGGGCCGTCGAAGGCGTTCGGCGGGGCGAAGCGACTCTTCCACCAGTCCACGTGGGAGAGCCTCGAGACCCAGATGGAGCTCGAGGCCCAGGCGATCGCGGCGAGCGGCCGCACCGAGGACTTCCGGGGCGGCGTGACCGCATTCGCCAGCAAGAAGACGCCGACCTTCCATGGGAGGTGAGGCCGTGAGCCGCCCGCGCTTCTACTATCGGCCCGGCTGATCGTCGTGCGCCAAGACGAAGGAGCTGCTCTCGTCTTGGGGGGTCGAGTTCGACCCGGTGGACGTGCAGGCGCAGCCCGACGCGCTCACCGAGCTCCGGCGGCTCGGCGTGCCGCTCGTGCCCGCGCTGACAGTGGGCGAGCGCGCGGTCCACGGCTGGAATCCGCCCGCGTACGCGACGCTCCTCGGCGTCGCCTACGCGCCCGCGACGAAGCTTGCGCCCGAAGAGCTGGCGCGGCGGCTCGACCGGATCCTCGAGTGTACCCAGCAGCTCGTGCGCGTCGTGCCGGAGTCGCTGCTGGACTGGGCGCCGCCGGAGCGCGCCCGTCCGCTCCGCGATCTCGGGTTCCACGTCTTCCGCCTCGCGCTGGCGTACGTGGACGGCATGGACCTCGGTGAGTTCCCCGAAGCGTGGTTGCAGGAGCGGTCGCCGGCCGACCTGCGCGACGGCGCGGCGATCGCGCGGTACGGCGCTCTCGTGCGGGCGCGCATCTCGGGTTGGTTCGAAGGCGCGTCCGTGCAGGAGTTCGAGCGCGTGATCCGCGTCTACTACGGGCCGCAGTCGGGCCACGACCTGCTCGAGCGCACGACGTGGCACGCCGCCCAGCACCTGCGCCAGCTCGTCGCGCTCGTCGAGCGCCACGGCCTCACGCCCGAGCCGCTGCCGGTCGGGCTGTTCGCCGGCCTCCCCCTCCCTGACGCTCTCTGGTGAGCGGGCCGCGCCCAGCGGGGTGTTTCGCCCGTCCGACGCGCCTCCGGGTAGCCGCAGCTAGTCTTCGTCCACCCACGCTTCGGTGAGGCGGCGGGCCAGCGTCCGGTGGCCCTTGAAGAAGTAGCCGAGCATCGCCGCGGCGGAGAGGAGGTTGCCGACGAAGATCGCCCAGCCCGCCAGCTCGTCGAGCACCCACTTGGCGAGGATCACCACCGCGC
>WNEV01001176.1_pt1 | contig 10301 bp, 6 predicted proteins | sample 5399861 | NCBI WGS metagenome assembly WNEV01 (sample SAMN13153335, study PRJNA577476) | soil metagenome | isolation source: 40 cm grassland meadow soil 2 days after 3rd rain plot 2 | place: USA:California | collected 2015-11-11 | reverse complement strand
CGAAGGGCACAACTCGCCGGATGCGACGAGCTCGGGATCGAATCCGGATCCCCCGCGCCCGACGCGGGACCCTCCGGAACCTTCCCCGGCGGTCGCGTACCGCACGCGCTCGCCGGGCGCGGGCCGGTGCTGCGGACGGGCCCGGCCGGCCGCCCGGGAAGGGGGGCGAGGACGCGCCCGGGCCTTCAGGGCGACGTGTTCAGGTTCACCCTCGGCCTGGTCTACTCGATGTTCGACTGACGAGGGGCCCGGGAACGATGGTCGGCCACGACTTCACGACGCGCACGGAGAAAGCGAAGCGTGCCGGAGGCCCGGGCGTCCCGATCCTCGCGATCTTCGTCGTGAGCGGATGCATGATGGTCGGACCCGACTACCGGCGTCCGGAGGCCCCCGTCGCGCCCGACTGGATCGCCCGGGGCGCGGGCGGCATCGCTCCCTCCGCCGAGCCGATCGGTCCGTGGTGGGAGTCGTTCGGCGACCCGGTCCTGACCGACCTGATCGTCGAGGCCTACCGGCAGAACCCCTCGCTCCAGGCAGCCGGCGTCCGGGTGCTCGAGGGGCAGGCACGGCGGGGGATCGCGATCGGGACGCTCTTCCCCCAGACCCAGAACGCCGTCGGCGGCTACCGCCGGACGGTCGCGAGCGAGAACGTCGTCGTGGTGCCCGCCGAGCGCAGCTTCGACCAGTTCCTCGCCGGCTTCGACGTCGCGTGGGAGCTCGACCTCTGGGGCGCGTTCCGCCGCGGCATCGAGTCGGCGGATGCCGAGCTGCTGGCCGCCATCGCCGACTACGACGACGTGCTCGTGTCCCTGCTGGCGGAGGTGGCCGCGAACTACATCGGGATCCGCACCGCCCAGGAGGAGCTCGGCGTGGCGCGCCGGAACGCCGAGCTGCAACGGAAGAGCTTCGACATCGCGACCCGCCGGGCCCGCGAGGGTGCGGTGACCGACGTCGATCCGGCGCAGTCGGCGACCCTGCTGCATGCCACCGAGGCGCAGATACCCATCTTCGAGGCCCAGATCGACGAGCAGGCGAGCACCCTCTCCGCCTTGCTGGGCATCCCCCCGCGCCGGGTGGAGGACATGGTCGGGGACGCGCCGGCGGATATCCCGAGCCCTCCCGACCGGATCGCGATCGGCATCCCCGCCGACCTGCTCCGGCGTCGACCCGACGTGCGACGGACGGAGCGACTGCTCGCCGCGCAGAGCGCCCGCATCGGCATCGCCAAGGCCGATCTGCTGCCCCATCTGTCGCTCGTCGGATCGATCAACCTGGATGCGAAGGACGCGGCCAAGTTCTTCGAGGGCCGGAGCTTCGAAGCGTTCGGCGGCCCGACGTTCAGCTGGGCCATCCTCAACTACGGGCGCATCACGAACAACGTGCGCGTGCAGGACGCCGCCTACCAGGCGCTCGTCAACGATTACACGACCTCGGTGCTCCGCGCCCAGGCGGACGTCGAGAGCGCCGTTGCGGCGCACCGCGGGGCGCTGCTTCGCACGGCGTCGCTGCGCGAGAGCGTCGTGGCCGCCGAGAAGGTCGTCGATCTCGTCGGCCGCCAGTACGGCGAGGGGGCCGTCGACTTCACGACGGTGCTGCTCGCCCAGCAGTTCCTCGTGCAGCAGCAGGACCAGCTCGCCGCCAGTCGTGGGCAGGAGGCGCTCACTCTCGTGACGCTCTACAAGAGCCTCGGCGGCGGCTGGGAGCCGTGGATGAATCGCAGCGTGATCTCCGACGAGACCGCGAGCCAGATGAGCGCCCGGACCCGCTGGGGCGACCTGCTGGCGGAGAACGAACAACGCAACATCGCGCAGGCGGCCAGCACCGGCACCGAGCACGACCGCGGCTGGTGGCGCTGGCGATGGTGGAGGCCACAGTGGTAGCCAACGGACGGAGGGCGACGGCGGCCCTGATGCTCGGGCCGTGTTTGCTTGCGGTCGCGGCGGCCGGCCCCGGATGCCGCGGCGAACCGAAGGTGGTCGCGCCACCCCCGCCCGAGGTCTCGGTGAGCCAGCCGATCGAGGAGCCGGTCCAGGAGACGCTCGAATTCACAGGCCGGATCAGCGCCGTCGACAGCGTCGAGGTACGGGCGCGCGTGACCGGCTACATCACGAAGGTCGCCTTCGCCGCCGGCGCGCTCGTCAAGGCCGGCGATCTGCTGTTCGAGATCGATCCCCGGGAGTACCAGGCGGCGGTCCTCCGCGCCGAGGGGGAGGTCGCCCGGCTGCGTGCGCAGCTCGCCCGCACGGAGTCCGAGGTGGCCCGCAACCAGGCGCTGCGCCCGTCCGGCGCGGCCAGCGCCCGCGAGCTCGAGCGCTCGGTGGCCGAGAAGGGAGCGGCCGAAGGCGAGCTCAAGGCCAAGCTCGCGCAGCTCGAGCTGGCGCGGCTCGACGTCGAGTTCACGCAGGTGAAGGCGCCGGTTGCCGGACGCGTCAGCCGGGCGGAGATCACGGCGGGCAACCTGGTGGTGGTGGGCGCGTCCGGCGGGCCGCTGCTCACGACCGTGGTGAGCCTCGACCCGATCTACGTGAACTTCGACACCGACGAGCGCGCGCTCATCCGCCTCCGTAGGGGAACCATCGCGCGCGACGACGTCGCCGCGCCCGAGAACGTCCGTGCGGCCGCGGCGCCCGTCCTCGTTGCGCTCGCCGACGAGAACGACTTCACGCACCGGGGCACGATCGACTTCATCGACAACCAGATCGACCCGTCGACCGGCACGATCCACGTGCGGGCGGTGCTGCCCAATCCGGACCGGCTGCTGACGCCGGGGCTCTTCGTGCGCGTGCGCCTGCCCGTCGGCGAGCCGCGGCCAGGCATCCTGGTGAGCGACCGCGCGATCGGGACCGACCAGGACCGGAAGTACGTCCTGGTCGTCAACGAGAAGAACGTCGTCGAGTACCGGCCGGTGAAGCTCGGCCCCCTCCAGGGCGCGCTCCGCGCCGTCGCCGAAGGCCTCGCGCCCGGCGAGTGGGTGATCGTGAACGGGATCCAGCGCGCGCGCCCGGGTGCGACCGTGACGCCGGAGAAGGTGAGCATGCGCCCGGGCCCGCCGGCCGCCGCAGCGCCCCCGAAGGCGGCCTCGTAGGATCGGGCCATGTTCGCGCGCTTCTTCGTCGATCGGCCGGTTTTCGCGACGGTGCTGTCGCTCGTCATCGTCATCATCGGCGGCGTGGCCCTCCAGAGCCTGCCCATCGCGCAGTACCCGGAGGTCGTCCCGCCGACGGTGAACGTGTCGGCGACTTATCCCGGCGCCAGCGCGAAGGTGGTCGCCGACACCGTCGCCGCCCCCATCGAGCAGGAGGTGAACGGCGTCGAGAACATGCTCTACATGCTCTCGAAGAGCACCAACGACGGGCAGATGAACCTCGACGTCACCTTCCGCGTCGGGACGAACCTCGACTTCGCGCAGGTGCTCACCCAGAACCGGGTCTCGATCGCCGAGGCGAAGCTGCCGGAGGAGGTGAAGCGCCAGGGCGTCACGGTGAAGAAGAAGTCGCCGATGATCCTCCTCTGCGTGAATCTCCTCTCTCCCGACGGCCGCTACGACCAGCTCTACCTCAGCAACTACGCCACCATCCAGGTGAAGGACGCGCTCGCCCGGCTGCCGGGGGTGGGCGACGTCAGCTTCCTCGGCGCGCGCGACTACAGCATGCGGATCTGGCTCGACCCGACCGCGCTCGCCTCGCGCAGCATGACCGCCTCCGACGTCCTGAACGCGCTCCGCGAGCAGAACGTGCAGGTCGCGGCCGGACGCATCGGTCAGCCTCCGGCCCCGGTCGGCGTCGACTTCCAGTACACCGTCAACACGCTCGGCCGGCTCCTCGACCCGGACCAGTTCGCCGACATCGTCGTGAAGACCGGCGAGCACGGGGACATCACGCGTCTCGCGGACGTGGGCCGCGTCGAGCTCGGCGCGAAGAACTACGACGTCGGCAGCTACCTCGACGGCCGGGAATCGGTCACGATGGCGGTCTTCCAGCTGCCCGGCGCCAACGCGCTCGCCACCGCGGAGAGCATCCGCGGCGAGATGGAGCGGCTGAAGGCCCGCTTCCCGGAGGGCATGGAGTACAAGATCGTCTACGACACGACGGTCTTCGTCGACGAGTCGATCCACGAGGTCTACAAGACGCTGTTCGAGGCGTTCGTCCTCGTCTTCATCGTGGTGCTGGTGTTCCTGCAGGACTGGCGCGCCACGCTGCTGCCCATGATCGACGTCCCGGTCTCGCTGATCGGGACCTTCTTCGTCATGGCCTTGCTGGGCTTCTCGCTGAACAACCTGTCGCTCTTCGGCCTGGTGCTCGCCATCGGCATCGTCGTCGACGACGCGATCGTCGTGGTCGAGAACGTCGAGCGCTGGATGGCGAAGGGCCTGCCGCCGCGCGAGGCGACGATCAAGGCGCTCGAGGAGATCACGGGCCCGGTGATCGCGATCACCCTCGTGCTGAGCTCGGTCTTCATCCCGACGGCGTTCATCGCGGGGATCAGTGGCCAGTTCTACCGGCAGTTCGCACTCACCATCGCGGCCTCGACCATCATCTCGGCGATCAACGCGATGACGATGGCGCCGGCGCGAGCCGTCACCCTGATCAAGCCGCACGCACACGGCGAGGAGCGTCGCGAGGCGCTGCCGCTGACCGCGGTGGTGCTGCTGGGGGCCCTGGTCGCCGACTTCTTCCTCACGGGACGCGTCCAGGGCCTGCTCGGTCTCTCGGCCGGCGGGCACGGCCACGAGGCGCACGGGAGCCCCGCGGCGCTGTGGGCGGTCCGGCTCGCCGTCGTCGGCGCGGGCGGATTCGTCGGCTATCGGCTGAACGAGCGGGCGAACCGCAGCCTGCTCGCCTTCTTCAAGGGGTTCAATCGCGTCTTCGAGTGGCTCACCGACGGCTACGGCCGCATCGTCGCGGGGCTCGTGCGCGTGACCGGGGTTCTTCTCGCCGTGTACGCCGGGCTCATGGTGCTCACCTGGATCGGCTTCCGGACCGTGCCGGTTGGCTTCATCCCGGAGCAGGACAAGGGCTACCTCGTGGTGAACGCGATGCTGCCGGACGGCGCCAGCCTCGAGCGGACCGAGGAGGTGATGTCGCGGCTCGACGAGATGGTGCGCGCCACGCCCGGCGTCGCGCATACGATCCGCCTGCCCGGGTACTCCATCCTCACGAGCAACAACATCTCGAACGCGGGCGGCATGTTCGTGATCCTGGCGCCGTTCGAGGACCGGGTGCGCGAGCGCCTGCCCGCCACGGCCGTCGCCGCGAGCCTCCGCGCGCAGTTCCGGCAGGTCCAGGACGCGATCGTCGTCGCGTTCGGCGCGCCGCCGGTCGACGGGCTCGGCAACACCGCGGGCTTCAAGATGCAGGTGCAGGATCGGGCCGACGCCGGCCCCGGGGCGCTCCAGGGCGCGGTCGAGACCATGATCCGCGCCGGCACGGCGCAGCCCGGACTGGTCGGCCTCTTCAGCAGCTTCCGGGCGGCGCAGCCGCAGCTCTACCTCGAGGTCGATCGGGCGAAGGCGAAGGCGCTGGGGGTCGCGCTGGACGACGTCTTCGCCACCCTCCAGATCTATCTCGGGTCGGCCTACGCCAACGACTTCACCCGCTTCGGACGGAACTGGCAGGTGAACCTGCAGGCCGACGCGGCATACCGCGTCAACCCGGACGACATCGGCCAGCTCAAGGTCCGCAACCGCAACGGCGGCATGGTGCCGCTCTCGACGCTGGTGAGCGTCCGCGACACCACCGGCCCGGCGATCGTGAACCGTTACAACATGTTCGCGTCGGCGGAGATCGCCGGCGGCACGGCCCCGGGCGTCAGCTCCGGCCAGGCGATCGCCACCATGGAGGCCCTGGCGGCGAAGGAGCTACCCGCGACCATGAGCTTCGAGTGGACGGAGCTCACCCTGCAGCAGATCCTCGCGGGCAACACGGCGGTGTTCGTCTTCGTTCTGGGCGCGGTCCTGGTCTTCATGGTCCTTTCGGCCCAGTACGAGAGCTGGTCGCTCCCGGGCGCGATCATCCTGATCGTGCCCATGTGTCTCCTCGCGGCCATCAGCGGCGTCTGGTTGGTCGGGTCCGACAACAACATCTTCACGCAGGTCGGCCTCGTCGTCCTGATCGGTCTGGCGGCCAAGAACGCGATCCTGATCGTCGAGTTCGCAAAGCAGCTCCAGGACGAGGGCAAGCCGCGCTTCGAGGCGATCGTCGAGGCCTCGAAGACCCGGCTGCGGCCGATCCTCATGACCTCCTTCGCCTTCATCCTCGGCGTGCTGCCGCTCGTGCGCACCGCCGGTGCCGGCGCCGAGATGCGGTTCGCGCTCGGCATCGCCGTCTTCTCGGGCATGGTCGGGGTCACCGTCTTCGGCATCTTCTTCACACCCGTCTTCTACGAGGTGATCCGTGGCTGGACCGACCGGCGGGCGACGCGGCGGCCCGCCCCGGCGGCACCGGTGGGGCACGAGCCCGAGCCGCACGCGCCGCGCGCCGAGGTGTCCTGAGGTCGTGATGCCAGCGAAGGTCCGCTCAGTCGTTCCGCTGCTGCGAGTAGAGGCTCATCAGCCGCGCGACGAGGACCGTCAGGTACATCTGCCCGCTTACTCACTCGACGATCGCCAGCCCGCGTGCCGGCTCGCTGACCGGCACCACATCGCCGTAGCCGAGCGTCGCGAGCGTGACGAAGCTGAAGTTAGATCGACTGCGCCAGGCCGAGGGGCTTCGCACCCCCGAACGATCCGGGCCACGTCCGGTCGAGGACCCAGTACGCGACCCCGAACAGGAGCCCCGCCAGCAGATACGCGTCCAGCGCCGCCAGGATGCGCTCGCGGTCCACGGCTCCCGCACGCAGGGCGTGACGCACGGCGGTTGCCATCACCAGCGCGGTGGCCATGACCCACAGGGCCTCGCTGAGGGCGAGCATGCCGGGGAGGCCGAGGGCCGCCCTCGGGCCGCGTGCGACGATGAATGCGGCCCCGAACACCAGGGGAAGCCGCATCCCGCTCTAGAGCGCCGGGCCGCGACCGGCCGGGCCGGCTCCGGCAGCGTTCTCGCGTCGTTGAAGACCGTCTTTTCGAATCCGCAATCGATCCTGTGCGGTCTGATCGCCGGCCTGCTGTTCATCCCGACGACGATCTTCGACATGACGTGGGGCGTGCGCTTCCTGCAGGAAGGACGAGGGCGCGAGTACGAGGACGCGGTCCGGATCGCCGCCACGGTCCCGTTCGGCTGGATGATCGGATGCCCGTTGCTGGGATTCGTTTCCGACCGGATCGGACGCCGGAAGCCGGTGGTCAGCCACCCAGACGCACGGCGATCCCGACCAGCGCGAGCCCGATGGCCACCATGATGAGACCGCCGAGCAGGCGATTCGTGTGCGCATACTGCGCCCACTTCCGCCCGACCGTGAAGAGCATCACGATCAGAAGTGCGTTCGACACCCGAAGCGCCCGGATCGGCTCCGAAATGACGAGGAACGGCACGGTCACCGGCAGGCACGAGAGGAAGACGAGCCAGAAGGAGGCGAGCGCCCCGTAGAGGTCGTCTCTGGTGACTCGTACTTTCGGCGCCTCCCCGCGGGCGAGGTATCGGAGTATCGAGCGGGATAGTGCGTCGCGATTTTCCGGCTCGGTCAGCGTCTCGAATCGCGGCTCTATCTCACCGCGGATGACGTCGAGCGCGGCGCGCGCGTCGGGGGCACGCTGAATCGCATCGATGAGGCGCGCCTTTTCCGCGCGCACGGTCATGCAGTTCATGACGTACATGACGCCATCGATGATCCCCCAGGCCATGTTGCAGCCGAGCGCCGCGTACAGAAGTCGTCGGACGCCCGCTTTGCCCTCCGGCACGTCCAGCCCGGCGGTGAGGGTGGCCCCGAGGACCATGATGAGGCCGAACAGGACCTCGCCGAGCCGGCTGGCGGGATCGAGGTATCGCTCGACGAACCGTTCTCTTTTCGACTGACCAGTCACCCGGGCGTCGGCGGGCCGCTCAGGGTGACCGCGCTTCCGGCGCGGAGGGTGCGTCGCCGTCGTCGCGTACCTGCGCCTCTCCCACCACCCGGTACTCTCTTCCCGTCACCAAGACGTCCGTACGGGCTCTCACGGCCAGATCCACCGGCTCCGCGATGGCCTTCGCGGTGCGTTCCTCCACGTCGTGCACGTCCCGGGGTGCCGGGACGTGCGGGCCGACGACCTCTGCGCGGACCGTCCAACCCACCTCCCCCGGCACCGCATCGATCGCCGTCACGAACGTGTTCGGCAGGCCCTCGAGGTTCGTCCGTGCGGTCTCTTCGACGGTCGACCGTCGGTGCGCCTCGTCCTCGGACATCGCGCGAAAGTGGGCTTCGCCGAAGAGGATCCGTCCCTTCGACGTGATGTCGACCGATTCGGCCACCCGGATGACGACGCGCACGCGCTCCTCCCCCAGGCGCTCCCGCAACAGGGCTTCGAACCGCGCGATGCGATCCGGGCTCGGGGCGCGCGGGCTTTCGATCGACACGACGAGCACGGGGCCAGTCGGCAGATTCACGAGCTCGACGTCCTTCAGGACGATGTTCGGCCGGGTCGCCACGACTTCACGCGCGACCTGCTCCGCCTGTTGCAGCAGCCGCATGTCCGCCGACACCGGCGCCGTCGCGACCTTGCCGTTGAGACTCAGGTACGGTCGGAGGGTCGTCGATCCCGTCGCCGTCACGTCCTTGGTGAGCGTGCAGCGCATGAAGAGGCGAACGGGTTCGCCGAGGCTGTTCCCGAGCGCGTCCTGGATCTCGTTCACGCGCCCGGGCGCCGGCACATGCGGCGTACGCACCTCCGCGAGCACGTCGAGGCCGCCCTCGCCGCGGCTGAACTCGACGCCGTGGAGGGCGGTGCTGGGCTCGTGAGACAGCTCCTGGTCGAGCACCGCGGTGATGGCCCGTCGGGTATGGATGTTTCCGACCATCCCGACGAGGTACTTGGTGAGGAGCGCACCGACGAGGAGCAGCCCGATCGCCGCCGGGGCGAAGCGCCGCGCCAGGCCGCGGACCGATCCGATCTCCGCCCGGGTGACGAACCCCGCGATGAGGAACAGGACGGCGGCGACGGCGAGGATGGCGAGCACGTTGGCGAAGAAGAGGAGGAATGCGCCCCAGGCGCCCTGGTAGGCTCCGAACGCGAGGCAGAGACCGATCGCCGCGACCGGCGGATTGAGCGCGGTCGCGATCGCGACGCCGGGAAGTGCGGGGCTGATGCGCTCGTCGATCATCGCGAGCACGCCGGCGAAGCCGGCGAGCGCGGCCACCAGCAGGTCGATCAACGTCGGGTTGGTCTGTGCCAGCAGGGACGGCGTGGGATCGCCCCAGAACGGCACGAGACCGAGCAGATAGGTGAGCGCGACACCGACGAGCGCGCCACCGAACTCCGCGATGAGCGCGGCGCGCAGCAGCCCGAGGTCGCCGCGCATCAGGCCGAGGGAGACGCCGATGATCGGGGTCATCAACGGTGCCACGACGTTTGCCCCGATCAGGGTGGCATCGCTGCCGATGATCAGGGCGAAGCCGGCGATCAGCTCGGAGATGCCGAGCAAGACGTAGTACGTCGCCGTCGCCTGCGAGCCGATCTCGATGTCGCTGAGCACGACGGCGCGCCGCTCGGGTGTGACCGACGCGAGATCGAGCACGGCCCGGAGCCAGGCCTCCGGCCACGACTGTGGTCGTGCTCGAGCCCCCGCATCACGTGCGCCCTGGGTCATGGCCGGCGATTCAATACGGATTGAAGATCGATGGCGTGACGCCGGGCAGTGTCGTCGTCGACCTCCGGGGCGCGCGTGGAGCGGGGGCGGTCGTCGTCGTGGTCGTCGTCGGCTCCTCCGCCGGCGCGGTCGGCTCGGGGGCTTCCGGCTCCGTGGCCTCGGGCGCTTCGGGTTGCGCCTCGGCGGGGCCTCGTGCGGCGGGCGTCGGCAGGTGCCAGATGAGCCGCGCGTTCCTGACCCAGCCTTTCACACCGCTCGTGGAGCTCTCCACGTACGCGTAGCCCTGTTCGAGCCTGGAGCGTGTGACCTTCTCGTGCAACGCGAGCGTCCCGACGACCTTCGAGGAGGCGGACGGCTCGCTGTACACCTTCAACCCGTCGACCGCCGCGTAGTAGACGCGCGCCGTGCGTGTCGAACTCTCCGTGGTTTCGGGCGCCGGCTTCTTGAACCTTAACCACCCGCCGACGGTTCGCTTTAGGCCTGTACAGCTTGCAAGAAGCGTGGCGAGGACGACCGCGGCGACGATGCGAATGCTTCGCAAGCGCCCGGCACGGCCCACGGTCATCCCGGTCTTTTGGACCCCCG
>WNEV01001172.1_pt1 | contig 10313 bp, 10 predicted proteins | sample 5399861 | NCBI WGS metagenome assembly WNEV01 (sample SAMN13153335, study PRJNA577476) | soil metagenome | isolation source: 40 cm grassland meadow soil 2 days after 3rd rain plot 2 | place: USA:California | collected 2015-11-11 | reverse complement strand
ACGTCGTCAACCCCCTCAGCCTGAGACCGGATGTGCGGGTCTCCCCGCCCGTCGTTCCAGTTGCCATCGAATGCGTCGGGGTAGACGACGATGACGCCATCGCGGTCGGCGAGAGGGCTGAAGCCCGTCGACCGCTCCATGCCCGTCCCGTCCCCGCTGCCCCCATGCAGGGCAAGGACGAGCGGCACGGACGACATCGCGCCGACCGACGGCGGGGCGTGGAGCACGAAGGTCCGGCGCAGCGCGCCGGTGTGGATGGTGCGACGCACCGACGCCCCCAGCGCCGGCGGCGAGACAGCCTGCCACGCCAGCACCGCGCTCACCACCACGACCATCATCTTTCTGGTCAGGGTCATCATCGCTCCGCGGTGGCCAGGTTCCCGACCATGTAGGCATAGATGCCCGGTTCCACGGCGTCGGCAGTGCGGTGGGTCAGCACCATGATCCCATGGTCGAACGGGCATCGTAATACTTCAAGTTCCGCAAACGAATACGGGCTGATGATCCGGCCCAGCACCTGACCGGCCTTCACCTCGACGCCGAGCTCAGTCACCTCCGGGATCAGCAGGCCGCCCTGGTGCGGCCGCAGGGTGACGATCTCAGCCAGCACCGTCTGGTGCGGCGGCGGGGCGGGATCACCCGGCAGCATCCGCAGCGTCGTCAGGATGTTGACCAGTCCCTGCAGGCCCCGCGCCACGTAAGTGGTTTGTTCGACATCGCCCCCGCCCAACTCCACCACGACGGACGGGACATTGCGTTCCGTGGTTACCGTCACAGACGTGCCGGCCAGTGTCTCTTTGGCCCGGTACAGCAGTGGCGAGCCAAACGCCCGCGACAGCGGCTCGGCATTCAGGATGTACACGTAGTCCACGGTGGGATAGGCGCCGCCGGCGTGCAGGTCCACATAGTAGTCGATCCTGCGCAAGAACTGCTCGCTGATGGCGAAGGCAAGTTGCTCGGTGAGCTGGCCGTCGCGATTTCCCGGAAACAGGCGGTTGAGATTGCCGCCGTCGATCGGCGTGTGCCGGCTGATCGCTGCGTAGGAGAATGGATTGGCGACCGGCAGCACGATCAGCCGGCCCCGCAGGGCGCTCGGGTCAAGCGATTGCATGAAACGATAGACAACTTCCACCCCCACGGCTTCCTCACCGTGGATGCCGGCGGAGATGCCGAGGGTGGGGCCGGGTTTGTCCCCAACGATTTCGTGAAGCGGTAGGACGAGGTCCATGCCGGAGGCCAGCGTGGCCACGTGAATGGGGCGGTAGGTCCGGGTGGGCATCAGATCCTCCTCTGTCGATGTTACTGCGGTCGAAATCTTGGATCGAGCATGTCACGCACGCCATCGCCGAGCAAATTGAACCCCAGCACCGTCAACATGATGGCCAGGCCGGAGAAGGTCGCGATGTGCGGCGCGTCGCGCAGGTAGCGGGTACCAAACGCCAGTGTCCACCCCCACGACGGCGCCGGCGGCTGCACCCCCATGCCCAGAAAGGACAGGGTGGACTCTGCCACCACCGCGGTCCCCATGCCCAGGGTCGCCAGGATGATGACCGGCGACAGGATGTTGGGCAAGATGTGCCGGATCACGATGCGGCCGCTGTTCGCCCCGACGGCCGTGGCGGCTTCGACATAGACCTTCTGCTTCTCCGCGAGCGCGCTGGCCCGGATCACGCGTGCATACTGCGTCCAGAACACCAGCGTCAGCGCGGTAATCACGCTGGTCACCCCCGCGCCCAACACCGCCACCAGGGCCAGCGCCAGCAGAATGGCGGGGAACGACAAAAAGACATCGACGATCCGCATCACGACCGACTCTACCCATCCGCCGAGGTACCCTGCCAGCAGTCCCAGCGTGACCCCGATGGAAGCGGCGCCCCCGACGGACACCAGGGCGACGAGGAGTGAGATGCGGGCGCCCCAGACGAGCCGGGCCAGTAGATCGCGGCCGATGTTGTCCGTACCCAGCACATGCAGCCGGGACGGCGGAGCCAGGCGGGCCAGGATATCGATCTGGTCCGGGCTGGCGCGGGTGAAGATCCAGGGCGCTGCCGCAGCGAGAGCGATGACCACCAGCACGGCGGCACCGATCCGCGCCGAGGGTGTTAGGCGCCGCCCTGCACCGTACGGTGCGGGGCGCCGCGGGGCCCCGCGCCTACTCGTAGCGGATCCGCGGATCGATGAAGGCATAGGTGAGATCGACCACCATGTTGACCAGTGAGAACAGCAAAGCCAGCGCCAGAACTGCGCCTTGCACCACCGGAAAGTCGCGCTGCCCGATAGCCTGCACGACCAGCCGGCCCATCCCGGGCCAGCCGTAGATTGTCTCGGTCACCACCGCGCCCCCCAGCGTATTGCCGAACTGCAGGCCGACGATCGTGACGATCGGCAGGAGCGCGTTGCGCAACGCATGCCGGTAGACCACGATGCGCTCGCGCTGCCCTTTGGCGCGGGCGGTGCGCACATAATCCTCCTCCAGCACCTCGAGCAAGGCCCACCGCGTTAGGCGGCTCAGGAAGGCCAGGTTGAAGAACGCCAGCGTGCATGCCGGCAAGCACAGGTGCCGGATGCTGTCGAGCAGCGCGCGCAGGTCTCCGCTCGCTACAGAGGACAGGAAGGGAGCCCCGCGGCCGAAGGACGGCAACCAGTTCAATTTGACGGCGAAGAGCAAGATGAGCAAGACGCCGAGCCAGAAGACGGGCATGGAGACTCCCAGCTGAGCGAGCAGCATGGTGCCGGTATCAAGCGGGGTGCCCCGTGCACGCGCCGCCACGAGTCCCAAGGGAATGCCGGTCGCAATCGCCAGCGCGATGGACGAGATGGCGAGTTCCAGCGTCGCGGGCAGCGTGGAAAGGATGAGCTGGAGCACAGGGGCGCTGAGGGTGACGGACCGGCCGAAATCCCCGTGCGCGATCCGCCAGAAGTACAGCGCCAGCTGGATGGGCACGGGACGATCGAGCCCGAGCAGATGGCGAAAGCGCACCAGGTCAGGGCCCGAGGCTTCTTGTCCCAACAGCGCGACGGCAGGATCGCCTGGCAGAAGCAGCAGCAACGCGAATGCCACCGCCGCCGCGCCCAGGACGACCGGGACCAGCAGGAGCAGGCGGCGGAGGGCGTAGCGGACCACCCGTCCTCCCCTCCGCCCAGTCTACGGAACGCTCGTCGCCCAGAGCCCGCGGAAGCTCCCGTTTGGAATTGGCACGAATCCCTGCACCCGCCGGTTGAGGGCCACAATGTACCCCTGATAGGTCAGCACGTAGTACGGCAGATCCGAGGCGATGATGCGCGCGACGTCGCGGTAGGTCCGCGTCCGGTCCGCAGGGTCGGACGTCTGCCGTCCTGCGTCGAGCAGCGCGTCGACGCGCGGGTTGTTGTATTTCTCCCAGTTCTGGCTGCCCTTGCTGTGGAACTGGTTGTACATACCGCGGTCGGGGTCCACCAACCCCAGCCAGCCCAGTAGCGCCACCTGGTAGTTCCCCGAGAGCAGCGCCTGGACCAGCGCGGGGAATTCTGTGATCTCCGCACGGGCATCGATGCCGGAGGAGCGCAGGATGCTCACCAGCAGCTCGACGACCTGGATGCGGTTCGGATCCTCGCTGTGCGTCCGGATGACGAGAGAGAGCGGCTGTCCGTCCTTGTCCAGCACGCCGTCGTGATTAGTGTCGGTCCACCCCGCTTCGGCGAGCAGCGCCTTGGCCCGGGTAATGTCGTGTCCGGGCTGGACGATGTCATTGGTGAAGACCCCGGCCCAGGCCGGCAGAAGGACGGAGGTAGCGGGTCTATCCATCTCGCGGTAGATCTGCCGCACGATCGTCTGCTGGGGGATCAGCGAGGCCAGGGCGCGGCGGATGCGCACGTCGCGGACGACCGGGTCGGCCATGTTCATGTTGAGGTAGGTGATGCCCAGGCCGGTCATCTCGGTCACGGCGACCCGCGGCGCGCTGCGAAGCCGCGCCACATCCTGCGGCGACAGCGGGGAATGAATCAGGTCTACGTCGCCGGATTCCAGGGCCGCCGCCCGTGTCGTATTGTCAGGGATGATGTTGAAGATCACCTGGCTCAAATGCGGCGATCCCTTCCAGTACTCAGCGTTGGCCTCTAGGACGATTCGGCTGTTGCGCTGCCAGGAGACGAACTTGTAGGGGCCGGTGCCGAGCGGGTGCGTGGCATAGTCCGCGCCCAGCCGGTCCACGGCGGCCTTGGACACGATACCCATGTCCGCGTACTTGAGCAGCGGGGCGTACGGGGCGGTGAGGGTGAAGCGGACCGTCTCGTCGTCTGTGGCCTCGACCCGGCTGATGGGCGTGTACAATCCCCGCAGGGGAGCCCGCAGGGCCGGATCGAGGATGGTGGTGTACGTAAAGACGACGTCCGCGGCGGTCAACGGCGTGCCGTCGTGGAAGCGCACGTTTTTGCGGAGTTTGAACACCCAGACCGTCGGCGACGCCTGAGTCCACGACTCGGCCAGTGCGGGTTGTGGCCGCAGCTGCGGGTCGAGCTCGATCAGCCCGTCGTAGACCTGCTCAATGACCCGCCGGGCCGTGGTGTCATTGGCCAGCCGGGGATCGAGCGTCCCTGCGTCGACGTCGATGCCGATCCGCAGAGTTCCGCCGGATGGGGCCGCCCACCCGGGGAGGACGCTCCCCAGGGCTACGGTGAGCAGCAGGAAGAGCACACGACGCAGGTGTCGCCGGATCACGTGGTTCCTCCTTCATTTGATGACGGGATTAGTGGGACTAAAATGTAACTTAGCCATGAAGGTCACGAAGACCCTCTACGTGACAACGAGAAAAGCCTGGCGGGCGTGGCTGTCGAAACATCATCGCCGCGCAGGGGAGATCTGGCTCGTCTTCTATCGCAAGGAATCCGGCAAACCGCGCATTGCCTACAACGATGCGGTGGAGGAAGCGCTCTGCTTTGGCTGGATTGACAGCACGGTGAAGCGTCTCGACGCCCAGCGGTTTGCTCAGCGGTTCTCCCCACGTAACCCGAAGACCCCTTACTCGCAATCGAACCGTGAACGGCTGCGCAGGCTCCTGCGGCAGGGAAAGGTTATCAAGGAAGTGCGGGCAACGCTACGGACCCTCGGCAGAGAGGAGAAGTTCCGGATCCCCCCGGACATCCTGGCCGCCATCAAAGCCGACAAGGGCGCGTGGAGGCATTTTCAGAAATTCTCCGACCGCTACAAACGGATAAGGGTTGGATTTATCGACAGCGCACGGAGGCGGCCGCGGGAGTTTCGAAAGCGCCTGGACTATTTCGTGAAAATGACGGCACGGAACCGGCAGTTTGGTTTTGGGGGGATCGAGAAATACTTTTGAGAGGCCCGCCGGGCTGCGCAATGCCTCCTCCCCGCATTCACACTCCGTTCACGATCTTCGGCGACACTGTCTGTGAAACCAATGAGAGAGAGGGGATCGCGATGGGCATGCGAGGTGTGGTAGGTATCTTGTTGGTGCTGGTGCTGGCGGCCGGCGTGGCGGGAGTTGCCTACAACGCCGGCGTTGCGCGGGGTGTCGTCGAGAGCGGGAAGATCACCCCACCGCCGCCGGGGACCGTGCCGTATCCGTACTATGGCCCGTTCTTCCACTACGGCTTCCACCCGTTCGGCTTTGGCTTCGGGTTCCTGTTCCCGCTGCTGTTCTTCTTCCTCTTCTTCGGCCTGCTGAAGGGTCTGTTCTGGCGGCCGTGGGGAGGCTATTACGGGCGATACGGGAAAGGTGTGCCTCCGATGTTCGAAGAATGGCATCGCCGGGCGCATGAAGAAAAGCGAGAGACCGGCACCGCGTAACTGGTGAGAGGGGTGGTCCGCGCACCCCTCTCCCGCCATCCGCAGGCACCATGAGAACCGTGCTCGTTGTGGACGACGAACCGAAGATCGTGCAGATTGCGCGCGACTACCTGCAGCGGGCAGGGTTCAGCGTGGTCAGCGCCGCGGATGGCACAGGGGCGCTCGCCACCGCGCGTGCCGCCAAACCCGACCTGATTGTCCTGGACCTGAAGCTGCCGGGGATGGACGGCCTGGATGTGGCCCGCGAACTGCGGAAGGCCAGCAGCGTGCCGATCATCATGCTCACGGCGCGGGTTGACGAGACCGACAAGCTGATCGGGTTGGAGCTTGGGGCCGACGACTACATGACCAAACCGTTCAGCCCCAGGGAGCTTGTGGCCCGCATCCGCGCCGTGCTGCGCCGGACGGAGGCCGCGCGCCTGGGCGTCGAGACCATCCGCGTGGGGGAGTTGACCGTCGACGTCCCGCGCATGCAGGTCAGCGTTGGGCGCCGCGCGGCGGCGTTGACCTCAACGGAGTTCCAGATCCTGGTGGCGCTGGCGCGCCAGCCCGGGAGGATTTTCACGCGCGGGCAACTGCTCGACCAGGTCCATGGAGTCGCGTTTGAATCCTACGAGCGCGCCATCGACGCGCATATCAAGAACATCCGCCGCAAACTCGAGCCGGATCCACGCCGCCCGCGGTACATCCTGACGGTCTACGGCATGGGCTACAAGCTCGCAGAAGAATGACCTGGCCCATGCGCCATCAGTTCCGCCATGGCCCGCCGCCGTGGTGGCCGGAAGGAGAACCCTGGCTGCCGCAGGGCCCGCCCTGGGCGTGGAGGGGCATGCGGGGCAAATTTTTCTGGCGTATAGGTTTCTTTGCCGGCTTCGTGTTCTTGCTCTTGCTCGGCGCGTCGACCCTCGCTTTCTGGATCGTCTCGGGTATCGCCGGCCGCGGTGCCCATCCGTTCTTCTTGATGAGGCCGTTTGGCAGTCTCGTCGTCTTATTCATGATTTTTTTGGTGCTGACGGTGGGGCGCGGCGTGCGCCGTATGGCGGCGCCGATCGGCGATGTGATGGACGCCGCTCAGCGGGTAGCGGAGGGCGACTATGCCGTGCGCGTGCCGGAGCGCGGGCCTCCGGAGGTACGCCAGTTGACGCGCGCGTTCAACACTATGGTCAGCCGGTTGCGGGCGACCGATGAGCGCCGTCGCAGCCTGCTCGCCGACATTTCCCACGACCTGCGCACGCCGTTGGCGGTGATTCAAGGCAACCTGGAGGGGCTGCTCGATGGTGTCTATCCGCGTGATGACGCGCATCTGAGCCCAGTGCTCGAGGAGACGCGCTTGCTGGCGCGCCTGGTCGACGATCTCCGCACGCTGGCGCTCGCGGAGACCGGGGCGCTCAAACTGGAGCGGGAGCCCACCGACCTGGGTGCGCTAACGGCAGAGACGGTGGCCTCCTTTCAGGGGGAGGCCGGCGACGCCGGGGTCTCGCTCGTGGCGGAGGTGGAGCCACATCTTCCGGCCATCCACGTGGACGCCGTCCGCATCCGCCAGGTGCTCGAGAATCTTGTGGTCAACGCCTTGCACTACACGCCCCGAAGCGGGGAAATTCATGTCACGTGCCGCGCGGGTTCCGGAGCCGCGGGCGACCGGGGGGTAGTGGTGTCCGTGCGCGATACTGGGCCGGGGATCTCCCGCGAGGACCTGCCCCATGTGTTTGACCGCTTCTACAAGTCGCGCGACTCCCGCGGCAGCGGGTTAGGGCTGGCCATCGCCAGGAATCTGGTGGCCGCACACGGCGGCGAGATCACCGTCGACAGTGAGCTCGGCCACGGCACGACGTTCCTGGTCTCGCTTCCCTCATAGCCGGATCGGCAGCGATGTCCGCAGTTGTTCGGCGGCGAGCGAGGCTGTGATCTGCAGCTGCACCTCACCGCTGGGCAGAGTTCCCTCCGCCGCAAAGTGGCCGGCACCGAATCGGATGACCTTCAACGCGGTCGGTCCGCTGCGGGGAGAAGCGGCCGTGACAGCCAGCGCACTGACCGGAAGCTCATTCCCCGCCGGGTCCAAGAAGGTAACGTGGACGGACGTGGGACCCGGCCGTTCCGGATCGAGATAGATCTGGATCGAGGCCGCCGGCAGTTTCACAATATAGAGCGTAGGCAGCCCGGGCTCGCGGATCGTTTCGACCACCGGGGGCGGCGTGCGCAGTGCCACCGTGAGCGGGATTTCTACAGAGTTCACCCCGCGTTCCACCGTCACCACGACCTGCCAGCGGCCTTCGATCGAGAGGTTGCTCCCCCGTCCCTCAAACGCTCCGTCGGCGGTGGCCGCGAGCTGCAGGGTCGAAGAGCCGATCCCCGAACGATCCAGCGGCATAAAGCGCAGGCTGACCCGCTGTGCGGTGATCGGCCGTCCGCTGTCGTAGTCTGCGAGTCGGAGCGCGAACGCATTGATGCCGGGGGTCCCTGGCGTCACTTCCAGGCGCGCCCGTACGGTCGTTCCAAAATCGCTCCCCGTCACGACCAGCGGCGTGGGCCGGGATGCGGCCTCCAGGAGGTTCGCCGGGGCAATCGAGGTGAGCAGTCCCGTGACCGCAAACACCGCCGCGGCGATGGCCAGTTCGATGGTGGCCACTTTGCGAAGGCCGGGCAGACTGTGAGGAGCGCGAGGGACGTGCCGGTAGCGATTGACCGCCCCCAGCCCCGCAAGCGCGAGCAGGAACGCACTCTTCACGAGCACCAGGCGGCCGAACGCCGTTGAGACCAGCAGCGTCCAGCTTCCCACCTGGTCGATCGCGCGCGCCGCGCCCGTGGCGATGACCACACCCAACGCGACGCCAGCTACCGATGAGAACCGCTTCACGGCCGCCGCGTTCTCGCTGCCTGAGCCGCCTCGCAGGCCGATCAACAACGCCAGCAGACCGCCCAGCCAGATCGCGGCGGTGCTCATGTGCGCCCACTGAATAAGAACCTTTGCCCATCGCCATGCACCCGCGCTGGCACCGGCGTGGCCGGCTAGCACATGCGCGAAGATGGCCGCAAGCCCACCGCATGCGGCGGCGATGAGGGCCGCGCGACGGCGCGCGGGCGGCACGCGTGAGGCAACAGCCAGCGCCGCACCTGCAACGGCGAGGGCTCCGGCCCGCCAGGCCAGCGCCCTGCCGATTCCCGTGCTGAGGAGCTGACCGAATGTCGCGCCCGCATCCGCGCGCTGGGACTCGACCAGCACCGCAAGGCCGAGCAGCGAAACCAGCCATCCCGCGGACAGCACCCGTCCGACTCTGGAAGGCATCGTGGGGAACGCGACGGTCGATACCCAGGCCGCACCAATCAACGCACTCAACCCGACGTAGAAGATCCACCGCGCCACGACATCCAGGACGGACGGGGGAGGGGCGGCCGGCTGGGGAGTGGTCCCAGCCGGCACGATGCCGATGCCGAAGGCGAACGCGCCGCCTGTCACATGGCCGTCCACCCTCGATACGGTCCGCCATGTGACGGTGTAGATGCCCTTCGGGAGCGGCGCGAGCTGGAGCTGCAGATTCAAGGGCTGGCCCGCAACGGTCCGGACAGGTCCGGTGGCGACCTCGCGCCCGGAACTGTCCACCACTTTGATCAACGAGAGCGCGGGCTCGGGCTCCTCAGTAAACGTAATGACGATGCGATCTGGGGGCGCATCGAGCGCCGCGCCATCGGGTGGCTCTGACTGGCGGAGCAAGGCGTGCGCGAGGGCCGGTGGCGCCGCGATTAGCGCCATCAGCAGACTCATTCCCGCGATTGCCAGGCCCTTCACGTCAGGCGGTCCGCCTCCGCCTGGCAGACGCGAGCGATACAACGCCGGCAATCAGCGCAACGGCGGCAAGCACCCTGGCCTGCGCGGCCGCCGCCTGTCCCGCGGTCGCCGCGGCCTGCGCCGTGTCGACCCGAGGGCTCAGCCGTTCCAACCGGGCCGCCAGATCGGCGGTCGCTGGATTTTTGGCCGGGAACTCGACCTCAGATGGGGCGCGGGGAGAGTCGAAGGTCTTCTCCGATGAGGTGAATGTCTGGTCGACCTTCTGCCCCTTGATGGACCCCACGAAATGGAACGTATACGTGCCCGGGCGCGTGGGTATGAGCGATGCCTGGTAGTCCCCCGGCGTACCAAACCCCTCTTCGACGTCAAACGCGGGCTCGAGGGTCAACAGGCCGCTCTTCTGATCGCCAAAGACGACTTCCACCTTGAGGGTGTCCCCGAGATTCAAGACCGGCTTCCCCTTTGCGTCCTTGAGGAATATCTCAACGGCGTTCTTGAACCCCACGTATGTGGGCTCATCGGCCCATCCCACAGCAACCTGATAAGAGCCGACCTTGCGCTCTTCATGGGCCGAGACAGTCTGCGTGATCGTCAGCGAGAGAGCGAGCATACACACCATTGCCAAGACGAATAGCGAGATACGCACCATTCCTGTTCCCTCCCTACTTGACTTCTGAGTGCTTGCGCTAAGAACCGCGCAGGGCTGGGTCTGGGAACCATCAGCATCGCTGTACCTTGAAG
>WNEV01001673.1_pt1 | contig 10317 bp, 8 predicted proteins | sample 5399861 | NCBI WGS metagenome assembly WNEV01 (sample SAMN13153335, study PRJNA577476) | soil metagenome | isolation source: 40 cm grassland meadow soil 2 days after 3rd rain plot 2 | place: USA:California | collected 2015-11-11 | reverse complement strand
ACTAGCTGGATTCACCGAAGCCACCGTGCGGACCGGGACCTGAACATTCGTCGGCATAATCTTTGCCAAAAATCTACGCTGGCCAGGCACCGCGCCACACGTGCCGTCAATACTCCACGCTTACCAGATATAAGCCGCTCGCCGGTGCGGTTGCGCCAGCGGCAGAGCGGTCCCCAGCCTTGAGAATTCTGGGTACATCGGTGGCCTTTAAAGATCCTTTGCCTATCAATATGAACGTACCTACCAAATTTCGAACCATGTGGTGCAGAAAACCATTGCCGCGTATCTCATAAATAAGTTCTACCCCTTCTCTTCTCCATTGCGAGCAAAAGATCCTTCTCGCATTGTTGACCTCTGCCGTATCCCGCTCCGGGTCCACTGCAGCAAACGACGTGAAATCATGTTCACCCAAAACCAAAGCCGCCGACTCTTTCATCGCGTCCTCATCAAGTGGATATGGATAATGCCACACATATTTCGCCAGGAACGGCGGACAAATCGCGCCACGATAAATCCGATATCGGTACGTCTTTGCCCGAGCCGAGTGACGCGCATGAAACCCATCCGGCGCCTCGTTCGCCTCGAGCACACGAATGGAAGGCGGCAACATGTCATTCAGCGCCTTCACCAGATTTGCCGCTGGAATCGGCGATTCAGTTGTGAAACTTGCCACCTGAGCCAGGGCGTGCACACCCGCATCGGTCCGGCCCGAACCCTGAGGCAATACTTTTTCGGCGGTAATCCGTCCAATAGCCGAGGCCAGTTTGCCCTGAATCGTGGCAGCATCAGGTTGCACCTGCCACCCGGAGAACTCCGAGCCATCATAGGCGAGCACCAACTTGATATTGCGCACGATTCTCGGAGTCGTCTCCGCAGAACTGGACATCCAACCAGCTTACAAAGTTTTACAAACATTTACCCGAAGGCGCAGCGCGAGTGCACCAGTTGAGACCTTTGTGTCAGATATACTATTTCATCCATTTGCCGGATTCGCGTGGCGTCCATTTGCGCTGAGTGAGCTTCGAGCTGCAAGCACAAATATGAAACCAGATCGTCGCGATTTGCGTACCAACTCTTGATTCAGAAACGCTCTTGCCATTATTAACACCAGTTTTGATTGCCTGGAGATAGACGCATGCTTTTGCCCCATTTGAATGCCGCCCTTCGGCGGACCACCGCTTTAGCGCTTGCCATTTTCATGTTGCTTCCTAGCTGGGCGCAAGAAGCGCAACAAACTGCGCAACCCGCTGCTTCTCAACCTCCGCAGACGCCGCAACCGCAACAATTCGTGTTGAAGGATTATTCCAAGCCGCGTTCGCATTTTCCCAACCCAATCGGCCCCTATATGCCGAGGTATGTCGAGGCGCCGACCCTGAGCAACACCCCGCGAATCGAAGATCTGCTGCGTGACGGCAAGCTCTATCTCTCCTTGAACGACGCCGTCGCGCTCGCACTCGAGAACAACCTTGATATCGCCATCCAACGCTACAACATGGAAATTGCCGACACTGATATCCTCCGTACTAAGGCAGGAGCGAGTTTCCTGGGGGTTAACTCCGGACTCGTGCAAGGTACACCCGGCGGCGGTACCGGTGGCTTGAGCGGCACAATCGGATCGGGCACCGGGGGCACCGCCGCAGGCGCCGGTGGCGCGGGCGCAGGAGCGGGCGGGCTAGTCACTTCGACTCTGGGCAGCGGGCCACAGATCACCAGCTTTGATCCCATTTTGACGGGTACTCTGCAATGGGATCACAGCAGAACTGAATCTTCCAGTTCGTTCGCGAACCCGTTCACTACGCAAAATACCTTTACCGGCGACTTCGGTTATACACAAGGCTTTGCCACCGGCACCGCTTTGAACATGGGCTTCAACAATTTGCGGCAAACCACCAGTTCACAATTCAGCAAGTTCAGCCCTCTTTTGAATTCCTCCTTTCGTGCCACGGTCACGCAACATTTGCTTCAGGGCCTGGGGTTTGCTCCCAATCGGCGCTTTATTCGTATCGCTCAAAACAACCGCGAAATTTCCGACGTTGCCCCAGAAAACGCTTTCCGATAACAAAAAGCAGGTTGAGATCGGAACCCTGGCACCCATCGAGGTGGTCCGGGCGCAGAGTACAGTTGCAACCGACCAGCAGCAATTGACCGTAGCGCAAACCAATCTTCAACTGCAGCAATTGCTGATGAAGAATGCTCTAAGCCGAACTTTGGTGGATCCAAAGCTGGCTGACGCCGAGGTCATTCCTACATCCACGATGCAACTTCCAGCGCAGGAGCCCGTCACTCCGATAGAAGAATTGGTGAACGACGCACTCGGCCATCGCGCCGAGCTGGCAGAGGCGCGCATCAACTTGACCAACAGCGAAATTAGCAAGAAAGCTATTCGCAGTTTATTGCTTCCGTCGCTCGATTTGTTCGCATACTATGGCGGCTCTGGCCTTGGGGGCGCGCAGAATCCCGCCAACTTTTGTGGTCCGAATGGACCCCTGTTCGGTTGCTCGCCCGCCGGCAGTGTAGCCCCGGTCGGCTACGGAAGCACTCTCAACCAACTCGTAAACAGCACCCAGCCCGACAAAGGCATGGGGCTCCAGCTCAGCATCCCCATCCGCAACCGCGTCTCCCAAGCCACGCAGATTCGTTCCGAGCTCGAATACCGCCAAGCGCAGATGCGCATTCAACAACTCGAGAACCAGGTTCGCATCGAGGTCCGCAACGCCCAGTTTGCGGTACAGCAGAATCGCGCCGCCGTGGAATCGGCGCAGGCGGCCGTGGAACTTGGACACCAGTCGCTCGATGCCGAGCAGAAAAAGTACGCGCTCGGCGCTTCTACCACCACCCTCGTCCTCCAAAATCAAACAACACTGGCTCAGGCTGAATCCACGCTCGTTTCCGCCATGGCCGCGTATGAGAAGTCCCGCACCGAACTCGATCGTGCCACCGGGTTGCTCCTCGATCATGCCGGCATCCTGCTCGCCGACGCCGAGCGCGGGCAAGTGACCCACATGCCCAACGTCCCGTACATAGCGCCACGTCCCGATGCGCAATCAGTCATGCCGCCGGCACAACCGACTCCACAACCGCAAACTCCACCACAAACGGAGCAGCCGCAGAATCCGCCACAAGGATCAGGCGCGCGTTAATGGGACAAATTCAGCGGGGCGGGTCCAAGCCGCCCCCAAACTGAGAACTGAGAACGAACAACTGACAACTGAGAACGGACAACTGACAACTGCTCTATCCACGCCAACGACCGTTCTATTCCTAAAGAACGCCCTCTCAAAATGTCTGGCCCCGTTTCTCGATGGGCGGGATGAATGATCACCTAAATGCGGCATAACAATCACAAACCAGTGTTGACTTGCTTGGCCCACGCGGCCTAAGATGCGCACTCTGGGTGGCCTGAAAGGCTGATGTTTTCAACCAAATCCGGCCCCTGGAATAGAGGCAGGAAAATGGTCCGCCTTCAGACGCGTATTTTTTCTCACCGAGCCTGCGTATCCATCCTCCTACTATTCTTCCTATTCTTCGTGTTGTTTGGCCCCGCATTGGCGGGACAAGACAAAGCACCAACCGAGGCTGCGGCTGCGAACTCCGTAGTCGCAATCGGGGATGTTCACGGTGATTTCGACGACTTCGTGACGATTCTGCAGAAAGCTGGATTAATCGATGAACAACATCACTGGACCGGGGGCAAGACTACTTTCGTCCAAGTCGGGGACCTCCTGGATCGTGGCCCGAAACCCCGCGATGTGATGGATCTGATGATGTCGCTCGAAAAGGAAGCGCCAAAGGCCGGCGGGCGAGTAGTGGGCCTGCTTGGCAATCACGAAATGATGAATATCATGGGCGACCTTCGCTACGTCACGCCGGTGAACTACGCCAGTTTTGCAGATAGCGATTCTGAGAAGCGGCAGAAGTCTGCCTATCAGGATTATGTGAAGTGGCGTCATGGTCATTCGGCTCTCATAGGAGAGCTTCCGCAGCCGATGGAACTGACGGAACCGGAGTGGATGGCACGGCACCCCCAGGGTTTTGTCGAACAGCGTGAAGCCTTCAGCCCGAACGGAATCTATGGCAAGTGGCTGCGAGAGCACTCCGCTGTGGCCCAAATTGGTGGCGTGATCTTCTTGCATGGTGGGATTCATCCTAGCCTGGCCCACTTGAAGCTTGAAACCATCAATTCCCACATCAGGGACGAGATCAAAGCGTTCGATGCCGCAAAGCAATACCTGCAGAGCGAAAAGGTGATCTTGCCCTTCTTCACGCTTCAAGAGATGACGGCAGTAGTCCAGGCCGAGCTCTCGGCTGAACGTAAGTCACTGATGCCGGGGAACCAACAACGGCAAGCCAAAATGATGGAATTCCTGGGTTTCCAAGACTGGCTCAGCGTGCGGCCTGATGGTCCGCTGTGGTTTCGTGGTTATGACCAGTGGAGCGAAGAAGAGGGCGTGGCGCAGGTGAGTAAGCTCTTGGAGGCCTACAAGGCCACGCATATCGCGGTAGGGCACACTGTTCAAAAAGGCGGGCGAATTCGGCCACGATTTGGCAACAAAGTTTTCCTGATTGATACTGGCATGCTCAGCAGCTACTACCCCGGAGGCAGAGCATCGGCGCTGGAAATTCGCAATGACGCCAAATTCACGGCCGAGTACATGGACCAGCAAGTTGTACTGCTCGAACCTGCTGCAGTTTCACTTCGAGAGGGCGTGCCTGACCCACCGGCAAGTGTTGAGGATGCTGTGAGGATTTCGAAAGGCCTGCCATTGCAAATGTCACCGTCGCGAACTGTATTGCACTAACGGACAGACCGCGACAAAGAGAGTCACCGAAAGAGGATTCTGCGGGTGAAAAAGTGGATTGAACGCGCTCTTAACATCCACCCCGGTGATCTGGGGCGCGGCACTCTTTTGTGCTCTTGTTTATTCCTCGTAATGACCACTTACAAGGTCGGTGGAGTGGCGGGCGCAGCCTTGTTTCTGTCTCGCTTCCAGGCGAAGCAGCTTGCTTACGCGGACATTGCCAGTGCGCTGGTGGTGGCGCTCGTGGTAGCGGGGTACGTGCTGGTGGCGCGGCGTGTTCCTCTGCTGGGTCTGCTGCTGGCAAGCACGTTGTTTTTTGCCAGCAACTGCGCACTGTTCTGGGCTCTGGCCCACTATCACTTTCATCTATCGTTCCTGTTTCCGGTGTTCTATATCTGGGTGAAGATCTTTGGGGTGCTGCTACCCACCCAGATCTGGACGCTGGCGAACTATGTCCTCACAACGCGCGAGGCCAAGCGTGTTTTCGGGATGGTCGGGGGCGGCGCCATCGCGGGTTGGATCTTTTCCGGATATTTCTCTAAAACCGTGGCCAGGAACTTCGGCACTGAGAGTCTGCTGCTGGGGATGGCATTGTTTCTGCTGATTTGTACCGGGCTGATTGTCTTGATCTGGCGCAGCGGGCGGGTCGCCGTCGGTGGGGCGCATGACATGACGTCCGCGGGAAACAGCCCACGCAACCTTTTTGCGAGCATGCGGGTGGTGTTCTCTTCGTCATACTTGCGGGCCATCGCCGCCGTGATCTGCATTTCGTCTTTAGTCACCACGCTGACAGGCTGGCAGTTCTTGGCCCTTATGCAGCAGTTCCTGGTGAAAAAAGACGCGATAGCTGCTTTCTACGGTGACTTCAATTTTTATGCTGGCGTGCTTTCGTTGTTGTTCCAATTGCTCCTGACCTCGAGATTCCTGCGCAGGTTCGGTATTGGCACGGCACTGTTTGTGCTTCCCACCACTGTGTTGCTGGGTTCGGTTGGCCTGCTGGCTTTTGGCACTCTGGGCGCAGCGGTGGCGCTGAAAGGCTGTGATCAGACGCTGCGCTACTCCCTGGACAAGTCCACCGCCGAATTGCTATATCTTCCGCTCCCTGCCCGGATCAAGTTGCAGGTTAAATGGTTCATCGATACCGTTATTTGGCGCTTAGGGGACGGCCTATCTGGGTTGGCGGTTCTCCTTTTTGCTACTACCCTGCATCTGCCAGCCCGTCAAATCAGCTGGATCGTGCTCGTGCTGGTCAGCGGTTGGCTGGTGGCAGTTTCGGTTGCGCGACGACAATATGTTGCTACCCTGAAGGAAAGCATTAGCCAGCATCGGGTGGATGTGGAACAGGCCTCAGCCTCTGTGTTGGATCGTTCGACTGCTGAACTTCTGGCGACCAACCTTTCGGCATCCGATCCGAACGATATTCTTTATGCGCTGAGCCTGTTTGAGGTGGAGCGCCAAAGAGCCGCGCATCCCGTAATCCGGAGCTTGTTGAGCCATCCCGCGGCACCCGTACGACAAAAGGCGCTCGCTATTCTGGCGGCGTCTGGCGACAAAACGGTGCGACCAGATGTCGAAGGGTTGTTACGCGACCCCGACCTCAACGTCCGCACAGAAGCTTTGCTCTACCTGACCCACCACGCACACGTCGACCCGTTGGAGCTGATCCAGGAAGTTGGCGATTTCGCTGATTTTTCCGTCCGCTCGGCCGTCGTGGCATTCCTGGCCCGGCCTGGCGAGGCGCAGAACTTGGAAGCCGCGCAGCAAATCCTGGCCGCCATGGCCAGTGAACCCGGGGCAGAAGGCCAGCGCACCCGGGTAGAGGCGGCCTGCCTGCTAGGTGAACTGCCGGACTGTTTCGATCCGCTGCTCTCGAGGCTATTGGCTGATCCCGATACCGCAGTCGTGCGGAAGGCTATCGGTTCTGTGGGGAAATTGCGCAAGCGCCGGCTGGTTCCGGAATTGTTGGACCGGCTCGCACACCGCGAACTCGGCGCCGAAGCGGCAAAAGCACTGGGCGGGTTCGGGGACACAATCGTCGGTGCGTTGCGCGATCATCTCAGCGACTACTCGGTAGCGATTGAGGCACGTAGGGAAATTCCTGCTGTGCTGGTGAAGGTTGGGAGCTCAGCAGCAGCGCAGGTGTTGATGGAAAACCTGCTGGAAAGCGACACCACCCTGCGCTTCCGAATTATCAGTGCTCTTAACAAGCTTCACCGGCTCCATCCTGAAATCGAGACGGACATCCAGATGCTGGAGACGGTGCTGGCTGCCGAAATTTTGGGACACTACCGCTCCTACCAGATTCTCGACAAGCTCAGCTCCCTAGGGGACAGTCAAGATCCGGTAGCACGTGCATTGACGGAATCCATGCAACAAGAGCTGGAGCGCATCTTTCGATTGATGGGGCTGCTGTATCCGCACCTTGATGTGCACAGCGCCTACCTGGGGCTGCAATCCAAAAACGTATCCGTGTACGACAACGCGCTCGAATTCCTGGATAACGTTTTGAAGTCGCAGTTACGGGAAATGCTGGTGCCGCTGCTGGATGGCAAAGTCACCGTGGCTGAGCGTGCTCGCCTGGCACAACGGCTGGTACGCGCCAAAGTCGAGAACCAGGAGCAGGCGGTAGTTGCATTGGTCACCAGCGACGACCCCTGGCTAAGGTCTTGCGGCGCATATGCCATCGGAACGTTCGGAATGAAATCTTTAGAAGGGGAATTGAACCGCTGTCTCAATGATTCAGACCCGCTGCTACGAGAGACCGCACGGGCGGCCAAGCTCCGCCTGGACGCGTTGGCGGCGAAGGCCTGAACCTCAGGCCAGAAAAAGGGCTCCACCATGGCGCACCGCCCGAGCAGCGGCCCGGTTCTACAGGAAAGTTATCTGGGCAGCCGCAAATCTACCCGGGTCGCGTGAAGGACGCCTTTGTCATCAGGATGACCGAGCACAATCACAAACGAACCCTCTTTGAATTCACTCTGGTCCGCCGGCTTGCCCTGCTTGGTCCATTCGGTCGAGCTGTCGTAAAAAATCTGCCTCTCCATGCTCTCCATGTTCTTTTGCCCGCCCCGAACACTCAGGCTTGATTTCTCCTTGTTGATCCGCACAATGTGGCCCTGCCACCGAGTTTCTTTCGTGTCTGCGGTTGCCTCTTTCTTGTCGCTGGCCGGCGTTGTTTGACCGGCGAAGGCCACGCCCATAAATGCAAGGGTGAGCAAAATCACTGATAGTTTCATAGCATCCTCCATGGCGTAAGCGCCGGATAACGCAGGGTGACTCCTGCGAAGGGAGTTTTTTGAGCAGCCAGAGCATAGCCCCAGTATTGGGCAAGAGTAAAGCTCAATTTTGAAATTCCAAGACTGGTGCTGGGTTCCGAACATTTTGGGTTGCCGATCGACTGGCACTGGGCGTAGATTTGTGGGCACCATCCGGGAGGGTACTTCTATGCACACGCATTATCTCTATTGGCGGAGGCTCATTCTCGCTGCAATGGCTTGCCTCGTTTGCGCGGGCGTTGCCAGTGCCGCCGACGACACCGCTCTCACTAAAGACCAGATCAAGCAATTCCTTCTCACTGCTAAGATCGTGGGCGGCAAGCATACAGGCAAAGGCGTCACCCAGCCGTGGCGGCTGACGCTGAGTGACGGCACGATCACCCACGACGCCTCTTTCCAAGCTATTGATGAACACAAGACCAATATGCAGTTTGCTAGCGGCCGCAGCGAAATGAACTTCGTAGACTCATACAAGTACAACATTGCGGCCTATTCATTAGCCGAATTGATTGGGCTGGACGACATCGTGCCCGTTTATGTCGAACGCAAATGGAAAGGCGATTCAGGTTCGCTCAGTTGGTGGCTGCCAGTGAAGATGGATGAGGAGGAACGCCACAAGCAAAATTTAGTTGCGCCTGACACTGACGCGTGGAACAAGCAGATGTACAAAGTACGAGTCCTGGACCAACTGGTATACGATAACGATCCCAATCTCACCAACGTGCTGATTAGCGAGGACTGGAAGATTTGGAGAATCGACTTCACCCGTTCTTTCCGGACCTTCAAGGATCTGAGGAACCCTGGCGACTTGGTACGCTGCGACCGGCAACTATTCGAGAAACTGAAAGCGCTGGACGCAAACCAACTAGCGGAAAAGACCAAGCATTATCTAACCAAAGATGAAGTGAAGGCCGTGATGACGCGACGCGACAAAATCGTGGACCGCTTCCAGAAGCTGATCGCCGAAAAAGGCGAGAACGAAGTGCTGTACTGAATAAATAGAGGCAGCGGTATCCAAGGCGGGAATTAAGCACGACTGCCGGAATTGGGGCTTGCTCTTTTTGCCTCCAAGGTCTATTGTTTTTGCCGCGCATCACAATTTTTCAGTAAACGGAGGAGATCACACCGTGAAGAAGCTACTCACTGCGTTGTGTTTTGCGTCTGTGCTTGCCTTTCTGCCCTTGGCTTTGGTTTCCGCGCAGGACAAACCGGAGGATGCAAAGGCGGCTCCCGCTGAGGGAAAAGCCGAAAAAGCCACAAAGCAGGGACGCTGGGAGGGTATTGTCACCAGAAGCAATAAGGATAAATCCACGCTGACAGTTCGTAAGCGGGGCTCGAGCGTGGAGAAGACCGTTGCGTACGACAGCTCGACCAAATTCACTAGTCAAGAGCATGGCAGCAAGAAAGTCAACGACATCGATGCTAGCCAGATCAATGACAACGACCGGGTGATCTGCATGGGAACTTGGGACAAGGACGGCGTGATGCACGCCACCCTCATCTCTAAGCGGCTCACACCGTAGAACTTCGCTCTGCGTTGCAGTGTGAAGGCGAGGACCGTGCAGGCTTTCGCTCGCGAAAGCCTGCCGACGAAGTTGATGCGCTTGCCCGGCCCATTCGACAATCTCGCTACGTCCTTTGCTCAGCGCAAGCTAAAAAAAGTGATCCAGACCGTGTCTCCTGTTGGATGTCATCCTGAGCGCCGGTTTGGGTAGGGCACAGCTTTAGCTGTGCCGCCAAGCTTCGCCCGCCGATTCCCCGAGCGAGCACCCGGCTCGCGAGGAATTCCGCCATTCGGTCCCTTTACCACAGATGTCATCCTGAGGAAGCGCAGGCTTTCGCTCACGAAAGCCTGCCGACGAAGGAGCTACGTATCATTTGCAGAACACCAACTCGTCACGAACTCCTTCTCGCGTTGGATGTTCATCCTGAGCGTCGCCGTTTTGCGAAGCAAGACGGAACTCAGCGAAGGATCTATAGTATTTCAAAATTGCATGACAGTTTTCTACCGGTTTGGGTAGGGCACTTTTAGCTGTGCCGCCAAGCCCTACTTCATCGTCACTTCATCACTCCCCGCTGCGCGATCCCAATATTGTCCCGGCTCGTGTTCTTCACCAGATACATCATTTCATCCGCCTGGCGGATGATGTCATGTGGAGTTTTCGCGTCGTGCGGAAAAGTCGCGACACCCATGGAGGCGCGCACGTTTAGGTTTAACCCTTCTTCTTGGCAGAAAGTGCTCG